>Ga0190315_1000253_pt1 | contig 31982 bp, 47 predicted proteins | sample 48701101_MG_FD_161673 | JGI IMG/M metagenome (GOLD analysis project Ga0190315, IMG submission 161673) | Hydrothermal vent sediment bacterial communities from Southern Trench, Guaymas Basin, Mexico - 4870-11-0-1_MG | ecosystem: Environmental > Aquatic > Marine > Hydrothermal vents > Sediment ...
GTGAGTATGCATATTGCCAGGAGGCTTGCGAGCTGGGATGTCAGGGTACATGTGAGCTGTCGAATCAGGGAGCCGGCTGCCAGGAAGCATGTGAGTCGGCGTGCCAGGGCACATGTGAACTGGAGTGTCAGGGTGAGTGCCAGTCAGGGTGCCAGGGGGTATGTGAGGAAGCATGTGAGCTGGCGTGCCAGGGCACATGTGAGGTGGAGTGCCAGGAAGGATGTCAGACAGGATGTGAGACATCGTGCCAGGGCACATGCCAACACGGGTGTGAGGAACTCTGCCAGGAAGGCTGTGAAACCACGTGTGAGTGGGGATTTTGTCAGTTAAAATGTCAATCTAGCTGCCAGGGCACGTGTGAGATCGCCTGCCAGGGCGAGTGTCAGGAAGCATGTGAGACGTCATGCCAGAGCACATGCGAAATGGAGTGCCAGGGCGAGGGGTGTCAGACAGGATGTGAGGAAGGATGCGAGGAAGGATGTGAATCAGGTGGATGCCAGGGCACATGTGAGGTGGAGTGCCAGAACGGCTGTATGACCGGATGTGAGGTGTCATGTCAGGGGACATGTGAACTCGCCTGCGAAGAAGCATGTGAAAGTGGACATTGCCAGGGAATATGTGAGTACAGCTGCCAGGGTACATGTGAGGTGGAATGTCAGGGTCCCTGCCAGGCGGTATGTGAAACAAGCTGTCAGGGGACATGTGAGATAGAGTGTCAGGGAGAGTCAGAAGGGGGAGGACCGCCGGAATAAAATGCCAGATTGTGAATCTTATTGTGAGGTATCATGCCAGGGAACATGTGAGGTGGAGTGCCAGAGTGAGTGCCAGGAAGGATGTGAGACATCGTGCCAGGGTACGTGCCAGACCGGCTGCGAGGAGTCATGTGAGAATGGGTATTGTATGTTGACATGTGAGTACGGCTGCCAGGGAACATGCGAACTGGAGTGCCAGGGCGAGTGCCAGGAAGCATGTGAGACGTCGTGCCAGGGTTACTGTGAGACATACTGTGAGTATGAGTGTGAGACTGGATATTGTCAGGAGGTATGTGAAGTCGGATGCCAGGGAACATGTGAGGTAGCATGTCAGACCGAATGTGAGGCAACGTGTCAGAGCTGGTGTGAGTCAGCCTGTCAGGGCGTATGTGAATCAGGTGGATGTCAGGGTAGTTGCGAACTTGCATGTCAAACTAGTTGTGAAACTGGATGTGAGATATCGTGCCAGGGGACATGTGAGGTAGCGTGTGAGGCAGCGTGTGAAGCCGGTGAATGTCAGTGTATATGCAATACGGCGTGTCAGACATGCTGCGAACTGCAACCCTGTCAGACTGCATGTGAACTCGCTTGCCAGGCATCGTGTAAGTCGGCGTGCCAGGATGAATGCGAGGTTCAGTGTGAAGCAGCATGTGAGTGGGGATGTCAGGACGCATGTGAGCTTGGGACCTGCCAGACAACCTGTGAGTTGGCGTGTCAGGCGGAATGCGAGAACCAATGCGAAACCGGATGCGAGATTCATCCCTGCCAGACTGCATGTGAGTTAGCCTGCCAGCTACAATGTGAATTGGGGGGGTGCCAGCTAGAATGCGACGCCCAGTGCCAGGACGCATGTGAGTGGAGGTGCCAGGCGACATGTGACCTGACATGTCAGAACGCCTGTGAAGTGGGTTGTGAGGAAGCATGTGATACAACCTGTCAGACGACGTGTGAAGCGACGTGCCAGGCGGAATGTGAGTTGCAGTGCCAGGATACGTGCGAGATTCATCCATGTCAGACCGCATGTGAGCTCGGGACATGCCAGCTCACCTGTGAGTCGGCGTGTCAGGCGGAATGCGAGGTTCAGTGTGAAGCAGCATGTGAGTGGGGATGCCAGACCGCATGTGAGCTCGGGACCTGCCAGACAACCTGTGAGTCGGTGTGTCAGGGTACATGTGAACTCAGTTGCCAGGCGGAATGCGAGAACCAATGCGAAACCGGATGCGAGATTCATCCATGCCAGACAGAATGCGAAACGTCGTGCGAACTACTCTGTGAAACGATGAATCAAGCTGGAGGGGTGGGTTGGTCACGTAAAGCACCCTTCCCTGGTTGGGTGAGATGGGGAGCTGTTGGTTTTGCTATAGGCGATAGAGGTTATATCGGCACCGGACGTTGTGGTGATGAATATTACAGAGATTTCTGGGAGTACGATCCGGGCACTGATACATGGACACAAAAAGCAGACTTCGGCGGTATAGCTCGGTATGGAGCATCTGGGTTTAGCATAGGTTCAAAAGGGTATATCGGAACCGGCAAAATCCGATCTCCAGGTTGGGTGACCAGAGATTTTTGGGAATACGACGCAACAACCAACATTTGGACACAAAAAGCGAATTTTGGAGGTGGTTGGAGAGCATGGGGTTGCGGATTTGCCATAGGATCAGTGGGATACTTCGTGGGTGGACACAGTTTCCGCAATTGCAACTGTGTGTGCTGCTGTCGGGATATATGGAAATATGATCCGAGCACCGACACATGGACACAAGGGACGGATATACCGGTTGGTCCCTTTACTGGTGCGTGTCATCATTCGGGTTTTTCGATAGGCGGCAAAGGGTACATAGGAGCGGTACACTGGGGGTGCGAAGACCTCTACCCGTGGTTCTTTGAGTACGATCCGGGCACTGATACATGGACACAAAAAGCAAGTCTCCCACCTGTTGAGACGTACCGAGAAGGTATACCCGCTCTTCGACTTCGCTCCTTCGGCACCGGCTTCACTATAGGGAATTATGGGTATATTGCGAGCGGTGCAGACTGTACAAGTGGTGGAGAGCTGCAATGGGTGGATTGTTACAAAGCTTACCCAATAAGATACGACCCAAGTAGCAACACTTGGTCAGTACAACCGCGTTTCGGCGGCACGCGGCGGATATTTTCATGTAGTTTCGCCATAGGGGATAGCGGATTCGTAACGACCGGATATGATAAAAACAGCCGATGCTGTGGCGATCTATGGCGATACAAAGAGACCCCGATCAGCGCCAGGACGCGGTTCACCGGAGGATTATCGCATAGAGCAATGCATTAACAGGAGGAAACTTCAATGGAAATTACAAAAGAAATATACGAAAGCGAATATGGATACGGATACAAAATATACGTTGACGGCAAGCTCACGATCATCCAACCACACACACCCGGGGCACCAGGGTATAGAGGGATGACAAGCAGCGAAGCCAACGAATACGCGGATGCGACCATCAAGCGGATGAAGAAGCCGCCAGATGAGACGATGAAGAACAACCAGATGCCGGAAGAGATGATACACGCAATACGAACAGTTGCAGCAAAATATGGTCCAAAGTAAAATATAGCGATGTGGTTGATAATCACCACAAACCGCGGAGTCAGGCTGATAGATACCGAATCATGGGAAGAAAATATATTAGTTGAGCGTAAATGCTGTTTCTACGGAGTATCGTGGTACAAGGATCATATTTATGTCGTCAAAGACTTCCAATCAAAACAGCCAAAAATATGTGTTCTGGACGAGTGGTTCGATGAGGTGGGAGTATTGGATATGGGCAACCATCTAAAAAAACCACACCAAATAGTTGTTAACAACGACAAACTATGGGTAGCGGACGCGGGAAAGGACGCGCTGGTTAAGTACGATTTTAAGAGTGGTGCCGTTTCTGATCATGCTCTACCTAATACAGGCGGCAACTTTGGGTCCCCTCTCAGTAAAAACCATTTCAATTCGCTGACTTTCAAAGACGGACTCCTGTATGTCTGTGCACACAACGGTACCGCCCCATCAACTATACTTATTCTGGACAGGTATCTAAACGAAGTCAATCGATTTAATATGGGTTCAAAAACACACAACATCGCTCTAAATAAAGGTATAACTATTTGTAACTCAGCTGATGGTACAATAGAGCATGGCGAGAAAGTATATTACAAGATAAACGGTTTTACAAGAGGTCTGGCACAGACAGATGAAGAGATCATATTTGGAGTGTCCGTGCCAGCAAAAAGAAACAGGAGATCAAATGGTGTTAAAGGAGCAAGGATCGGGATTATCAAGAACGGATCGACCAAGGTAAGTGAGATGGAAGGGTGCAGCCAGGTTTACGATATCAGGATTCTGGACAAGTTTGATTATGGACACTATGTAAAACCATTCCTATGAAATCACTTTTCATAGGTCGGTGGCAACCCTTCCATAGGGGTCATAAAGTCTTGGTGGACACAGTGTTGAACGAAGGCAAGGATGTGGTTATTGCTATCAGGGATACCGAGATATCGTCTGATAACCCCTACACGGTCGATGAGAGGATAGATATGATAAAGTCGGTGTACGGAGACCGAGTTGAAATAATCGTTGTTCCGGATATTGGCGAGGTGTGTTACGGTAGGAAGGTGGGGTACAAAATAAGAGAGATACGGCTGCCAGAGGATATCGAGCGCATATCAGGCACAGAGATACGGAGACAGCAATCATGATACTATGGCTCACTGGGAACAGTGGATCCGGCAAGACCACCCTTGCACAACACCTGAAGACAAAAGATGCAATAATCCTCGATGGTGATGAGATGCGAAAGTCGATCTCCGAGAGCGCCGGTTTCTCGAGAGAAGACCGATGGGAACACAACTTACGGGTGGCTCGACTAGCTAAAGTTTTGGAGGACCAGGGATTCGTGGTGATCGTTTCTCTTATCTGTCCATACGAGGAGCTTAGGATGAAAATAAAAGAGATGATTGGGTGTAAGTTTATTTACCTGAAAGGAGGCAAAGTACATGATGACTATCCTTACGAAGTACCGAAATCCCCTGATATCATTCTCGAAAAGTGGAGTTTTGATTAAGTCTGTGTTGTACAGAACGTATTCAATCTGTATTATGTTTACGATGCTGTATGCAGCGACGGGATCGATTGAACGGTCGGCATCCTTGTCGTTTTTGATTGAAGCGATCAAATTATTCCAATACTACATTTTTGAAGTGTTCTGGAAGAGACGATGCACGCAGTACAAACAGTCAAAACCGATCGTGAGCCACAGTGAAACATAGATAAGTTTAAGTGACTCCATACACAATAAATATCAACACAACGACCTTTAACGGAGAATTAGAAATAAATGATAACTTCGTATCACGGTTACAATATATTGTCATCGGGCAATAAATACATCAGTGGTTGGCAGTTAGATAAAAACAACCCGGTTATATCTCCGGCTGGAAAACGAGCATATTACCCCACGTTCCTACATGTGCCAGATGGGGTTGAATACATGGGCACAGATTACTCCTTCATCGCGTGGGCAGCCACAGCGAGTGGTGGACCCATGGAAGCGTTTGTGAGCAACGACTTCTCGACATGGGTAGGTCCGATCCCCCTGACAGGCGGTCTCGCAGCATCGCTTTACCACGCAGCCGTTGTGTATGTTGAAGGCGATGCGAAACCGTTCAAGATGTGGGTATGGGATGGCACTGCATCCCCGATCAGTAGCCATACATACATGGTCGAGTCTGCTGATGGTTTTGCATGGGATGCGATTCAGTCGTTTACCGCGTTCACGGTACCTTCTGGCTGGAATGACGCAGGGTATGGTTTCGGTCACATCAACTACAACCCCGACGCGACCAACACAGGCAACAATCCAAAAAACTACACATACTGGGGGTTCCTGACCGATTGTATGACCAGCACTGGCTGGGAAGCACAACTCCTTGCGTGGAGTGCAGACGGTCTAAACTGGACATGTGGTGTTGAACAGTCGATACTCCCATCAACAACATCCTCAAGTGAAGATCCGCACAGGCGTTACAGCCATATATCGCGGATGTCAGTATGTGAGTTACCCAACGGTGAATGGATTGGGTTCTTCAATGGAGGACGCAACGCCGATGTGTATGAAGGTCTCTGGATGATACACTCATACGATGGAGTATTCTTCGACCCGCTGCATTACTTCCCGCACCCGCAGTTCGGTGATAGGCTGGTCGGATCAGGGCTGTACGGGGGATACCGGACGGATAGTCCGTGCATCAGGCGAGTCGGTTCAAAACTGTACCTGATGTGGTGTGTGCAGCAGACATCTAGTTCAAGCACGCGGGCGGTTGCGGTCGCTACACATAGCGTGTAACACAAAAAGGTAGACGGTGGGGAGCCGAAGTGGTGCCCCCATCATTCTCAACACCAGTGAACGATCACATCAAAAATACCATCAAGATATTCGAGATCGCTAACGAAATGATCGATCGCTTCGTCCTCATCCCACACCTCATATTGTTTTACAGATAGGCTGTCCGGTGAAGTCGCGCCCGGTGGTCGGTAGACAAACAGGACGACATTTTTAGCATCCACCGCTCCTTTATACGGTTCGATTTGTTGTTTGATTTCCCATCTCATCACGCTATCGGGACGTAGTGCGTATCCTACGATCACTTTACTCCCACCGACCAGTCCACCAATGAAATTGATTTTTCTATTGCCGATGAAGACGTTCATTATATCGGCGCGTGATGGTGTGGGCTGTCCGTATGGATGTGTGTGAAACGATCCGATGTGCACACCTTTTGCTTTCTCGAAACATTCCACATGCTCGATTTGTATGCCGCTGCCGGTCTCAGCTTCGGCGCAATCGGTCAGCTCGTACCCCCGCGGTCCGACATCACATACTGTGCAACCATACTCAGTAAACCACTTCTCAGCTTCTGCGAGATGGATCAACTTCATCCGTTTTTCTTCTATGCTGGAATCGACCGACACAATATGGCTCTCAATGTCGCGGGTGTATCGCCCACAGTGTTGGTCAACCGCCTGGCACAACTCCTCCTGTAGTTCGGCGAGAACACCGAGCAGCAATTCCCTAGGCGTGATCTTCTCCCCACCAACTTTCGATCTGCTGACCGCTTTTACAGCGGCTTCGAGTTCGCGTGGCATGTAGTCGAATGTCATTTTTAATACCTGTTGACTACCCCTGGATATGGGTCGATTTTTTGTTCCATTTCGTGTTTCACCTGGCTGTGTTGGCTGTGTTACAAAATCTAACGAACCTATCAAGCGCCCATCTCATAAGGTTTTTCTTCGTTAGATCGATATATGTAACACCTACGAACGATTCCCACATCTCGTCGATCCGGTTGAAGAGTTGATCCGGTACGTCCACGACGACATCAACAATCTTCTCATCACTAACATCTTCTGTGTTGATGGGTACAACAATCGTCGTGTCCAGCTGCTTTATGGTTTGATCATCCAGCTGTGCGAAACGTTCCAGTGCCCATAGAACGAGTTTTCGATTCGATATTGGAATATTCACACTACCGATCAGATCGTTCCATTTAACACGTATACTGTCTAATACTGGTTTAGGTACACTTACTATTATTTTCGACATACGAGTTTCGCCTCATGACCTTCTGACTCTCATCGGCATATAAAACTTTCGTATATGGTTACCACAGTGGGGCATCTGAGGGGAAAATGTGGTACATCCCATGAGGCTTCATACCGATACAAGATTCAGACATAGTGGTACATCCCATGAGGCTTCATACCGATACATCCCATGAGGCTTCATACCGATACAAGATTCAGACATAGTGGTACATCCCATGAGGCTTCATACCGATACAAGATTCAGACACAGTGGTACACACGAAATTCAATGTGGCGAACATGAGAGCCGGGGCGATACAAGATTCAGACACAGTGGTACACACGAAATTCAATGTGGCTAACACGAGGCGCCATACCGATACAAGATTCAGACATAGTGGTACATCCCATGAGGCGTCATACCGATACAAGATTCAGACACAGTGGTACATCCCATGAGGCGTCATACCGATACAAGATTCAGACACAGTGGTACATCCCATGAGGCGCCATACCGATACATCCCATGAGGCTTCATACCGATACAAGATTCAGACACAGTGGTACAAAACCAATGAAGGTGATCAATCGATTGTGTACTTGTCACCCACTTTTTTAATAGGTTTTTCGCGCAATCGGAACATGTTTATGTTATCGTCGATCACCTGTTCGACAATTTCGGTGGTGAGCCCATCTGGCACGTCCATGCCTTTTAGCTCCAATAAGACGTGCATTGGGCTGAATTCTCTAAGCCCCTTACTGTAACCGAGGTAGAAAATACGTGACCTGATGGCATTAACAAGTTTCTGTGATTCTGTATCCGAAAAATCACCGACACGAACAACACGCTTTTTTCTAGCTGTTGTGTTTACTTCGTTTTCATCTCTTTTCCTATTAAATTCAACAAATAAGGGAAATGCGTGTTGTTCGTGTAAAGAAGAAATGTCCTTTTTCTCGGTACCAGACAAGTTGTCTCTTACCTTTATGAATCTCCATCCCCTCATTTTTTTACCATTTTCATCAAAAAGATTCTCTGTGTAGTCCAATCCAGGTTTTGACATCATCTGCGACGTAAAAACCCTTCTTGTTTGTATTTTAGCCGTAGTGTTTCCATCTTCACAATATTTTAGATACCGTTTATATATTTCATTTCCACCGATCTGATCATCCTCGTCTGTTGTTACGGTGACCATGTCCATAAAAAACGATTCAATTGAATCCGCACCTTTGATGTACATTCTCTCCACTTTTTTATAATCATCTGTGGTAAGGATGGTTCTATCTTCTTTGATGCGCTGCACACCATCGAGAGCATGATTCAGTATCCCAGAAAGTTCTTCTTTCGTGGTTAGCTTTTTAAACATGCCACGATCTTCTTTTTTACCAATGAACGTCTGTTTAAATTCCAAAAGCACTACCCGCCTCCAGAACGCGAGCGTTTTGTCCCTCGTTTGTGGCAGTTCATTCGCCGCATATATCAGTTTAGCGTGATTTACAAACGTAAACGGCTGTCCGTATTTCTTTTGAGCCTGTATTATATCTGTTCCTGACGATAGTGACTTCAGGTGACCTGTCTGGTACAATTCCTTGCTCGATAGATCACCAACCACATTAGCCAGCTTTCCATACAACTCAGCTGGTAGGAACGGATCATCGAGCCGCTGTAGTTCTACTCCTGATATGTTTTGGTGCCCTAAAAATTCTTTTAAGACATCTAACAACGTGCCCTTTCCGTTTGCACCTGAGCCGTGAAACATAAACCATTTCTGGATGTGATAATCACGTATCAAACAATAACCGAACAGATCGATGACCCTGATCCGGTCATCCTCATCTGGTAGCACTTCTGATAAAAAATTATCAAACACAGGACATTTTGCCCCTGGATCATATCTAATCGATACCTGTGTGGTTGAATAATAATCCGGTGTATGTGGCATGAGTTTACGTGTGGCGATATTAAGGAGTCCGTTCCCGATGTTGATGATGTTCTCGTCCGCATCGATCTCGTCACGGTCCACATAAGTCAGTCGCTGGATGTGTCCAATTACCTCAGCGACAGAGTTCCTTGTGACTTTGACCCCTTCCATGATGTTCTCAAGCATCCTCTTGATGTAAACCTCTCCTCTGGGCTTGTACACGCCACCATCATAGTAAAAAACCTCTTCCGTGTCGGTTAGGGTGATGAAACGTTCACCAGATTCGTTGATAACCCAGCGTGCGAACGCATTCGGGTCAAACCCGATCACCTTGCCTGTGGTCTCATTGTAAGTTATAAAACTGTCCCCATCCACGTCCCATTTCTTCTTTTTTAGTGTTTTAACCGCATTGATTATTTCACTGACAACGTGATCATCGAGTTGGTAATGCCGTGCCACTGCCGACTGTATGAACGCCATCCGTTCGACCGGTTCCATCGCAGCCAGTTCTTTGACAACAAATGATCTCGCTGCCCGTGCGCTGTCGGTAACGCTGGTCGGGACCTCCTGCTGTGTGAGTTTCATGTCCCAGACCGACATACCTTCGTCACACAATTGTTTAAATTCCTCGAAAGTATGTGTGCGAAGATACTCGGCGATGTCCATCTTCTCATCGCCGTTTTCAACCGGCAGCCTAACGACCTTTGTGTTTACTCCGTTAACTGTGAGATACTCGGCGGTCTGTATTGATCCCTTGATGCCAGCAGCGTCGGTGTCGTTGCATACAAACACCTCCTTGAACCGCTTCGCGATCTTGAGGAGCCTCATACAGTCCGCTTTTCTGAACTTGGTCGTGACCGGGCTGATGCACGCCATCCCTCCGTTCAGCACGGCTATACAATCGGTAACCCCCTCCGTGATAACAAGCCGGTCATTCACGCCCCTGGTCGAGTCCATACCATACAGGTAACGGTTCTCAACCTGTGGACTGATGTAATCGTTTTTGGGATCGTTTGTTTTGAGTTTTTTGTATTTCCCTGACTCGTATTTGTTTTTAGGAGTCCATTTTGACTGCCTTGCGATAAAATACACAACATGACCGTTGTACCAGTATGGGAATATGATCCTCCCGATAAACTGGTCCATCCATCCTCGTGACGTGCGTCTCACGAGACCGGATTTTTCAACGAGTGTATGATCGAAGACCTTCACCATTTCTCTGTATAACGCATCCCCTGTGGTCTTGGATATGCCGATCTTCAGCTCGTCTATAGTATCATCCGTGATACCCCATTTGTCCCGTATAGCGGCTCTATGGACGTCCAGCAGGTTACTGTGATAATACTCTGCAGCAGCCGTGTAGAGTGTCCGTATCTCCTGCAGTTCAATCCGTGCCTCTATGTCGCCTCTATCGATCTCGATACCCGCCTTATGTGCAGCGATCTCCAGCACCTGTTGGAACTGTGTCCTGATATCGAGATCGTTCGCATCAGCGATCCAGTCCAGCACGTCCCCGCCGGCGCCACAGTTCCAACACTTCCAGACCTGCTTCTTCTTGTTAACATTCAGGCTGCGCCCAGACTTGCTCTCGTGTTTTGGATGCTTTCCTACCCATTCATCACCGATTTGTGTTAGGTCAACAGTCTCCTGCACGACCTCAACAATGTCGAGTTTGTCTTTTATTTCATCAATAGTTGTGTCACGATGATCTAACATGCACGACCTCTATCCGTTTATGATGTTCGGAGCGGCGGCTATATGTGTTTCCTTTCGTGTTCCTTCACCACCGATGTTCATGGTTTCGCGATCCTTCGTCACCATCACCACCGTCCGCAGTGGTGAAGGACCGGCGGCGATCCACCGCCGGCGAGATCAAAAGAGATCGCGTTAACATCTCTAAAACGAATGTACTTAAATGTTGTGCGCATTATCACCACTATGGTTGTGATCATCCTTCCAACGAAAAACGAGGCAGCATCGATCCACACTGTCATTACAGACATCAGGAACGTTTTCAACAGACGGATAATCGTGGTTGATGGTCATTCAGTAGATGGTACTCGCAAGATAGCACGTAAGTTGGGAGCCGATGTGATACTCGATCATGGTAAAGGCAAGGGTGACGCGCTCCGGACTGCGTTTGATTATGTTTTCGAGTATTCCAATGAAAGCGTTGTTTTCGTTGACGCTGATGGGAGCTACCCGGTTGATCGGATACCGGATTTGGTCAACGCGCTCAAAGATTGTGATATGGTGATCGGTGATCGGGTTGAATTCGCACCGGGATCATTATCATTTCTCTTCAGATTAGGTGACTGGGTATCCAGAGCATTGTTCAGACTCCTCTACGGGCGAAAGCTCGATAACCTGTCCGGTTTCCGTGGTATGACCCGCAGCGCAATAGAGAAGATGAATCTCACAGAAGATGGTTTTGGCATCGAAACAGAAATCACAGCAAAGGCTGCGCGATTGGGTCTGCGGATAAAAAGTGTCCCGATAGAGTATTGGAAGCGCGATGGTAGATCGAAGTTCCGACCGGTCAGGGATGGTCTCACGGTCTTGCGGGCGATGATCCGGTACCGCTGGTGGAAGCCCGATTAATTTTTTCCTCGATCTCTTTTTTGATGGTGGAATATGCGTTCGTTTCTGTGAACTTGATGTGTGATATGTACATCCCGTCACCATTCAGGTTCGTTGGCACCCAGATGAAATCTGATGAGCGTTTGGTGTATGCTCGTGTTGCTGCAACCATCGACATCTCAAACCCGTTTATTGTTCGTCCGCGCAATTGGTATAGGTCGAAACTCAATAAGACACGAGTGACTTTCTTCGATTTGTTGTATATTTTACGGGCGACGAATTCGTTTACAATATCTGGTATCGCCGATTTTTTTACATTGTACAACAAGCCGAGAAACCTCACGTCGCTGAATGGTCTGTCCACGATCCTGCTGTTCCATTTAATCAACAGGTTCATAACATCGTCTGCTGAAAGGTCACACGTACCGAGTTTTATCTGCTCTGGTCCGTACCACAAGGTTGCTTTACCGGAATCGAAATCGGTTTCGATGGTGTAGAAGAGAACCTTTAGTTTTGGGTAGTGCCCTCTCAACTTGATATTCTGCTGGCTCAACCGTTCTTCAATATTCTTCCCGAATGTTGTTTTGTCTTCAGATGACATATTTTAACACCACTGCACCACAATGCTGAAAGAACGCTTTAAATATTCTATCTGCTTATAGAATTGTCGGCGCTGTGTAGCGTCATCATATACAGGAATTACCCCCACATGTGCCGACACATTGGCTCCTTGTGAATCGGATGGTACCTTCCACATGCAAACAGCGCCTTTTGCTCCCTCCCAAATATCCCCCGGATATGGATCGATCTTTTGTTCCATTTTGTACTTCACCAAACTGCTATCGAATGATCCGTAACCAACTATCACGTCTCTATCCCCGACTTTACCACCTATGAAATCAACTATGCTCTCACCACGAAGTTGATTATTGATATCGGCTGCAGATGGGAGGGGCAGCATGAACGGATGTGTGTGGTATGATCCGATTGGATTGCCGCCTGCCTCAATACATGTGGTCTTTGAGATGGTGACATGTGTACCTGAAGACTCCTGTCTGCGACAGTCTGTTAGTTTCGCACCGTTCTCACCCAGATAGCAGACTGTGCAACCGTACTCGGAAAACCATTTATTCACTTCTTCAAAAGGCATTATTTTTTGGTATGTTCCCTCTCGTTTTTTCACAATATCGATTACTGACTTGAGATCGACTACCCAATCCCGAATTTCCTCGTACGCTGGAACATTGTCAGCGATCATCTGACACATCGGGTCTTCAAGTTCGTCCAGAATGCCGAGAAGAAGATTTTTCGGAGAAATCTCTTCCTCCGTCATCAGCACCACCGAATTATAACATCAAAAACATTCGATAGAGCAGTTACCTGTTCAGCGAACCCCACACGCTGCACATCTTCAGAATACACCGAAAGTTCATCCACCTCGCCTTCGCTCTCGTAATTATCCCAAAACACGTCAGGTATCTCTCCTGACTCCAGCTCCTCCCTGAATTCTGCGCGTTCGTCTTCGTCATACATATCAGAAGAGAAAATGTAGTCGAAGTCTTCCAGTAGGTCTGATGCCATCGGACCCGGATTCTCCCGGTAGAATCTGATGACACCGATGGGCTCTCCTGGCATATCTCCCCACACTGTCCCACCAGGTCTAAAAATAGACATTGCTGCAAGGTGTCCGTATCGCATCTCGCTCGTCGGTCGCGGTGTGTAACCAACAATCACATCCCTGCCACCGACCTTACCCCCGATAAAATCATAAGATGTCTTCCAGTTGAAGCCGCATAAGAGATCATCGTGACTCGGTATCGGCAGTCCAGTTGGATGTGTGTGGAAAGTCCCAACGCGTCTCCCCCCCTGGTGCACACAATCAATGATATCGATGGTACATCCAGCAGCGGTGTGTCCAGTATCGCAATCGGTTAGTCGATATGCCTCACCGATCTTACATATCGTGCACCCGTGCTCTGCGAGATATTTCTCTGCCTCAAACATATCCATCATTCGATAAGACTGTGCTTCATCATCCATGTCTGGAGTAATAATCCAATCTTCGATCTCTTTATTCGGTACACAATGCCGCTCGATTCGATCACACATAGCATCCTTCATGGTGTTGAGGATGTGTTCGAGTATCTCCAGCCGTGAAACCATGTGTAACCATTTCTGCACCTTCTGGTAAAAACTTTCCTGACCAAAAGTTTATATACCATTGATGATGATGATAGCATTGGTGATACATTATGACCACTAAACCAAAACCAAGAATACCGGAGGCGTTGTCTCTATGACGGTCAGTCTCAGCGCCCATATCAGTCAATCCTCGCGGGATAAGTTGAGATTGTACCAGGAAGTACATGGTTTCCGCAATGTGTCAGATGCTCTTGAAAACATACTGACAGAGATGCCGGTGCCAAATAGAAGGAATAGGGCTATGAATGACCCTAACCAGACAAAACTTCCTGGGGGTATAGAATGAAATTAGAAGCTGTGATCGAAGCACGCACCCTAAACGCGGTGTTGAAAGCCGTGCAGAGTGTCAGTCGTGAATGTGCCCTCGGCGTATGGTCTGATGGATTACATACTAGGGCGGTTGACCCCTCTATCGCTACGATGGTTGATGTGGAGATACCGGCAAGCGCGTTTCTGGAATATAGCGCAGATGAAGGTACGATCGGTATCAACGTCGACGCTCTTGCCGGGAAAACAAACACCTTCTCTGCCGGGGATGAGGTGAGCATCGTTTGGGATGATATCAACAAGAAAATAAACATCTCGTGTGACGGTGCCAAATGGGGTGTACGTGCAATCGATGCTAACACCGTGCGAAAACCTCCTGAAATGCCGAACTTGGATTTGCCGCTCAACGTTGAAATTGACGCAGAAAGGTTTAAACGTATGTTGAAGAGGGCAGGGATGGTCAGTGAGTACATAACCATCGGGTTCGACGCGGATAAACTCTCTGAAGATACCTTCTATATATCAGCAATAGGAGAGATAGACGACTTCCGGGAAGATGTATCAGGCGCAGATATCACAATCAATGCAGCTGCCCCTCTTGAGACATTGTACACATACGAGATGATGTCATCTCTCGCAAAGAACTTCAGCGGTCTGGTACGTATCCGTCTCGGCAGGGATCTCCCTATTGTATTCGACCTCAACATCGGTGTGCCGGTTACATTCCTCCTGGCACCACGGCTTGAGAGGTAATGTACAATGCCAGAAAAATACGTGCATAAAATCCCTGCTGAAATCGTATCTGATGCCGCGACATACGCAGCATATCTGCTACGCGACACTGCCGAACAGGGATTCAAACCTCGTTTCGGAGGAGACTTGTGCAGTCACATAATCGGTAAAATCGGCGAGCTGCTCTTCATGGATGAACTGATTGAATCTGACATAGACGTCGGAGCAACGCCGTTTCGTGCACATTATGAACACCTGCACCCGACAGACGATTTCGTGTTGAACGTGGATGGTGATGAAATCCAGGTCGAGATCAAGACCGCGAATGTTTTAAAACCGCTTGATGACATAGCAAGCGGTTTTAAATTTTTCCTAAACGCTGCACAGGCTCGAAAGCAGCCGTCGTCAGGTCACGCCGATGGCGACAGGTTGTACAACTGGGATTGGGTCGTTTGTATCTTCGTGAACCTGACCGACCTCACCTATCGCATCATGGGGTGTGTCGAGGTTGATCATGTTGATGTGTATCCGATTGCCGGCAGCCGGCAGAGCAGGCACTACGAGATACCGATTGAGTTTCTGCTGCCAATACAATGCATCTGGGAGGATTGCCCATGGAAGGATCAGTGAAGATCGAATGTGATGATCATGTCCCCCATGTGATGTATGCGAACTCACACTGGTTCTTCGCCTACATTGATATAGGTTCGTCTGATCTGGTACACTTCATCACCCTACCTCCGGGTGAGAAGAACCCACGCCCCACATTTCGCGCTGGTGATAGAATCCGCGTGGATGGCGATCTCTACACAGTGATGAACTATCAGCTCGTGGTGTTTCCACGGGTATCCCCCGACCCGGATCAACCGTCCCCTCCAACATCTACATTTGTATTCGTGTACCGGGTCGCCCCTGTATCGGACACAAGTGACACAGAGCGGTGGATTGAGGTACCCGGGGAAGCTTACCGTATGCCGGATAACGACTCCCGTATAATTGAATCGGTATAAAAGCGTGTATTTTGGAGGATTGCCTATGGAAAGACGCGTAAAAATAGAATATCAGAATCGTGGGTCTTATCGTACCGATCGGGGCACAATTGTAAAGACAACGATAATTCGATCAATCTGCCCCGATCAATGCTGGGAGATCGATCCCGACCGGACAGTGTTGACCCAGTACATCGCACGACATCCAGACGCAATCTCAACCACCGAGACTTTCGCGGTTGGTGATATTGTGAGGATTGATGGAATAGTGTATACGATCAAAGACACGCTCTCCGGATATTTCGGAGTAGGTGATGGTGAGTGGTATGTGAGCTCCATCTGCTATTACCTGGAACCACTCCCACCTGATACAGTAATGGAGGGTATAATAGGGTGGAAACTCATGCCAGGCAATATTATCGAGCCAATGGCTGTTCCCGCCCCAACAACAAAGGCTTTATACAATCAGAGAGTCAGGAAGAAGGACGAGGTGTACGACATCGACGCTGAATTGGAGGAAGCCCGACACCGGTTCTGGTTGGTTGTAACCGAGCTGGGAAAAATCCGCAGGAGAAAACCATGACTGAAGATAAAAACAATGTCGACGAGATGGAGGAGAAATTAGAACATCTCCTAAGGGAACGGATTACCGATCTCACAAAAACAGCATCGCTCCTCGGATCATGGATGTCTGATCAGAGGTTGACACTAGCTGAACAGCTTACCGTGGTCGAGTTGTTACGTGCATCGCTGTTGGTGAACTACATGGAGAGGGTGCGAACGAGCAGTGTGGAGAAGTTCGTGAGCGAGCATCCGAACTTAAGGGTTGTTGTGGTCGATGGTTCAAAAAAACCATCATCGACGCCGCCCCGCACATTCAAACCGAGTGAGAGTTGAAATATGAGCGCAAGTCAAGAAATAAAAAGGCTGATAACAGCATTTGATTTTTATGAACACCCGACGAAGTCCGACCTGTTCAGAAAAAAAATCAATGTACAGGTCGAGGATGAGGGTTCGGGTAGGATGGAACGTATCGATGTGACCGTGTACGCGGACTTTCGTAAGACCGACACAGGTCAGTTTTACTCTGATCCGGCTGTACCGAACGAAGACATCCCACTGATACAGGAGGTTAAGGACGCTATTGCAAAGCTGCCTGGGAACGGTGATGGTGGTAGCGACAGCACGCCCCCAGAGCCTCCAGGAGAGACGAAGGCAAGTAGCACTGATACTGATACAGTTCCAAAGAGATCGAAGCAAGAGACGGCGGTTTCGACACGTCAGTCAAAAAAATCAATGGTCAATGGATTGGATACACCGGTCCCGGTGATCGGCATGACCATGCGAGAAATGGGCTTTCATGTCGACATCGATTATTACCTATCGCCAGATGGATCACAGATTATGCTGGCGAAAGAAGGCATCACGAAACTCGCTGCTTTCGCCAGCCGGCTTCCTGATAACCCGATCGTGATATCAGATGATTATGAGGAGGTCGAGTTTGATCGAGACGAGAATGGACAGGTGCAAAAGATTCGGCTCATGGGTACGGCGTGGATCGGATCAAAGGACAATCCGATCCGCGTGATAACCGATGAGATCGATTGGGACTGGTCTTCAGCGGTGACCCGTGCTGTTATCAAGAACGTGCAAAATGGTGAGCGTCTACGGAGGGATGCCGAACACAAGAAGTTTGGTCTGCCACAAAAAGACAAGATCGCTCTCGAAAACGCACTGACCCCTGATGAGGTCGAGTACAACACAAACGGTATGCTCGTGCCGAAGGAGGGTGTTCCCATGCACAAGATCATCCCGCTGATGTCCTACCTGGCAGACGTGCGTGAGTTCGCTCTCCGGACGTGTATCGGGAAGCTCAGGTCGAGGATGTGGTCTGAACTACTGGGTATCCGGTCGATATCCGCTAAAGAGGCTAAGATCATACAGGACAGTCAACCATCCCATGTCAACCACGACGATATGTTGTAGAGGTGTGAAAGTGAATAAGAGAACCCCCCTGCTGATATTGGTAACAATATCACTGATGCTATCCGGTTGTGTCGGTCCGGATGTGGAGAACGACACAGCAGGATTGACGCCTGCGAGCAGTGAAGTTGCCCCCACACCTACACCTACGCCTGCACAAACACCGACACTGACGCCTACCCGATTAAACGAGACCGGTGATGACGTGTCCACCAACGACACCAATGATTCCAGTGAAACGTGGTCGGTCTGCGACCCCCGACATAACGAATCGTGGCTGTATGCGCATAAGTGTGGTATGTATGCACATGGCGGCGGTGGTGGTGGGAATCATTTTCCACCCCCACCCGTGCCTGAAATGCCGAGTATTTACATGGTCGTGATCGGGTTATTCGGGTTAAAGGCGCTCCAGTGGTACAAGAGGCGGTGACGTGGAGTGATACGATGATCCCATATAATATCGTATATGGCGTCGTTTCAGCCGCTATGAGCCTCTTCCTGCTTTTCGTAGCGTGGGAAGGGGCGCATACACACAAAAACGATCAGATCGCGATCATCGCGGCGGTGATCGTGGCAGTGTTCGGCGTGGTGTTTGGGTTGATGGCGCTAAATTGGATATACACTGGTTTATAGGAGGAAGTCACATGATAATCGACTTGATACTCGGTCTCGCTGAAACCATCATGTGTATTGCTTTCCTTGTGATCGCCTGTAAGATGTGGGAAGAAAGAGAATACGACATCCTAACAAGAATCATCCTAACCGCGTATCCAGTGATGATCGCGGTGTTACTGGCGCTGCTGGCGCTTAAGCGGATAAGTTGTTTATAGGGGTGAAAGATGTGATACAACCAAGAAAGATAGAAAGACAGGATTTCAAAGACGATTTGCGGTTCATTGTCCGCAAATTGCGTGATATGCGAGCAGATTCAGAATTATTTGATTTTAACGCTCATGATAATCTGATTGCTGCACAGGTAAGCCTTTCCAATCTGTTGAAACGGATGAATGACGAAGACGAGGTGGAATAACCATGAAAATAGCCGTAACCGTTAATCTCGGCAACTACGAGAACATACGCGTGGAATCATCGGAATATGATGACGCTGATACGTGTATCGACGAGATCAGAGAGGCTCTCGTGAAGATACGTGAGCCGAGAGTCGATGACTTTATAAGGCGCGTATTTAAATAGAACATGGAATAGAATATGCGACACCCCCACCACCCGCAATCGGTTTCTTGGTACAGCTATTTCTGCCCCAGGGGAGGGCGGTCAGTGGTGGGGGTCTAACAGCGGGGTAGGGCAGCCAGGTTTCCCCGTCGGGCTCATAACTCGAAGATCGATGGTTCAAATCCATCCCCCGCTATACCTACCAACGGAGATACGCACATGGTAAAAACAATCGTTGAAATAGACCTGCCTGAACCAGGCAGTGCACAGGAACTGTACCGGAGCACCGACCCCCCGATGGTCATAGTGCTCCGTGATAACGGCGACGTCGTCTTAACTCGGTACAGCGATAGAAAAGATGCCGAACGGCTCAGTCCGGTAGAACGTCGCTCAAAAAAGATACTCTGGATGAAAAAAATAAAGTAGGTTTCCCGCTAAAAAAAATACATCGCCCCGCGATCATTCACGGGGTGATTGGTTCTTTTCCATGTCATCCATGTACGATTCGAGTAACCTGTTCATCAGCTCGGGTAGATTTTCATCGATGCCGAGTAGAACGGCTCGTCTGTAGTTGCGCAGTTTTATGTAGACATTCATGCTGTTTCCTCCTGTATGATCTTCTCAAGTAGTTTCATCTTCCCACCGTTTAGATCCGGGTGACGTATCTTTATCGCCCGCAACATGTCTTCGGGTATTGCATCCCTGTGGTGCATTTTAGCTAGCGTCGTTGCGATCCGTATCATGCTTTCTTCTTCTCTGATGCTTGCATCTGATTCGGTGAGCACCAGATACATTTCCATCAGTTTCATCCAGATATCTCGGACACTGTTGCTGATCCCGGGCTCGAATCTCTGTATCCAGTGCAGATAGTTTTTAAGGTTGATCCCGTCGTATCCCTCTTTTTCTCTGAACCAGTACTTGATCCGAGATCGCATGATTTTACGCTTGAATTCCAGTTCTGGTTTATGTACCTCGATCTTAAAATCGAACCGATCCATCAGTTCACGGGATAGTTTTCTTGTGTCGTTCGCACATGCCAGGCATCGAACTTTCGCATCGATGACTGTGTGTGTTTTACCGACATCGATATGGATTCGACCCTCTTCAAGGGCTTCGAGTAGTCCCTGTAGTGACTTCTGGTCAAACTTCTCTATCTCATCGATGCAGATGATGCCGTTGTTTGCTCTAGGCAGTGCACCGAGTGTGACCTCATTACCTGATGCATCTGCAGTCAAACCAACCTGTGAACTTCTCATGGATGCCCCTATCGCACCGAGTTTAAAGACCGCCCAGTCCAGGATAAGTGTCTTCGCGGTACCGGGATCACCGTGAAGTAATAAGTGCAACCGCCCCCTGTCACCAAACTTATCGTTGTGTGATGCAAGGCACAGTGCAGTCGCTCGCTTCTCCTCCTCCATCCCAACTACCTTTGGGTTAATGCGTGATGCCCAATAATCAAGCATATCTTCAGATTTAGCAAGCGCTGCGAACTTCTCATCAAGTTCATCACTGTTGTGGAAGTTCAAATCGTCGTCTATGAACTTTTCAAGTGTTTTGTCAGCTTCCGCCATTCAATCCACCTCTGTGTCCATGTTGCGTATCGATGCTAGCAGAGCCTCGCCATCATCCTCAACAGGACTGCTGTATGCATGTCTCTGAAGTTCGTTGATAGCCGTTCTCATGTCACCATCACAGTTCCTTGCGATTTCTTCTATCTCGCCGTTCAGTGATAACCCTTCCTGCTCTGCTATGTACTCAAGTCTTTCCTGGATCGCGTCTTTATCGATTGGTTGGAACTCGAATACGACACATCGTGACCTGATCGGTTTGATGAATATGTCCTGGTTCGCCGATAGGATGAATCGAGTCGATCCCCGATTCTCAAGTGGTTTCCGCAACATGTTTTGCGCTTGTGGTGTGAGCCCATCCGATTCATCCAGAAATATCACCCTGATCGGTGTGAACATCGGCTGGTGGAGTGAACTTTTGATCACGTCACGTATCGTGTCGACGCCTCTTTCGTTCGATGCATTGTACTCTACAAAATTCATCTCGAAGAACTCTTTGAGTAGTTCCTGTCCGATCAAGTATGCCACCGTTGTCTTACCGGTTCCGGGCTCGCCGATCATCCGGATGTTTGGTATGTCGCCATCGCGATCCAACATCCCTTTGATCGTGCCCACAATCTCATCCTGTCCTATGACCTCATCGAATGTATGTGGTCTGTACTTTTCAGTCCAGTTCATTGACCTTCGCCACCTGTTCTGTTATACTGTATTCCATAATTTTACGACCTCTTGTGTCTTTTGTAACTGATTAGTTACTGTAATAACTCTTTTACGGTTTTCAATTCGATATTGATACCGTATTTAGATTTGGCGTCTTCCGCCTTCTTTATCGCTCCTGATGTGAAACCGAATGCTATGATTATGCCTCCCATCCGGTTGTCGTCCTGGATCACTGTCTGAAATTCCCTTACGACCTTCACACCCACGCGGTCACTACGTTTAACCTGTATCGGGTCACCAACAATCGTCCACCCGTCTATACCGCCATCGGCGGATAGTTTTCGATTCATCCTACCCTGAACTGCCTTGACCGCCCACGCCTGGAACAGTGCCGGTTTTATATCCCGTAACTTCGCTTCGGTCATCAACTCCACTTCATCGATGATCTCTGGTCTGCTGCCCAATTTATCCAGTCGCTGTTGCATCACCACACAGGCAGGCATTTCTGCATCGATACCAATCCATCGCCTGCCGAGTCGTTGTGCAACCGCAAGGGCAGTGCCGCATCCACAGAACGGATCAAGGATTAGATCACCCGGCTTGCTGCTGGCTTTTATTATGCGCTCCAACAGGGCTTCTGGCTTCTGTGTGGGGTATCCCAGGCGCTCTCTTGATGTTGATGCCATTGTTGGAATATCCCAAACGTCGGTTTCTGGCGCACCCTTCTCATTAACGTAACTTTTACCATAATATACCGTTCCGTCTCTCCGTTTTCGTTTTATGAGGGCATACTGTCCTTTTTCATCACGTTTGTTGTACCTCTTCATCTCGGTATCTTTGTATGGTCTGTAGATCGGATTGAACGTGTATTTTGATGATTTACTGTATAATAATATTGTATCGTGTTTACGCGGCAGTCCACTTTTCCTAACAGTTGCCCTAGCTCCATAATGCCATATTATCTCATTCCTAAAGTTCCCGTATCCAAATATCTCATCCATCGCCACCTTTACATAATGAACCGCGTGCCAGTCCAGATGCACGTAGATACTGCCGGTTGGTTTGAGCACCCGGTAACATTCTTCCAGTCGAACCTTGAGCCATCCAACATAAGCCTCGATGTCGTTCATCCGAACATCTCTTGCCTTATGCACAGATTCGCCGCAATGCGGGCAAAAGAGATATCCCTCCATGAAGTCTTTCCCGCACTCTGGATTCCCACAAACCTTCTTGTAGAATTTGGTGTCCTCGAATGACCGTATGGTGTTTTTGTTATCGCCGTCCCATATCAGATCATAGTTTTTCCCTGAAAAGAATGGTGGATCAAGGTAGATCAGATCGACCGATTCATCAGGGATGTACTGCCGCATCTTATCCCGGCAGTCGCCACAGATTATCGAATTCGTTATCAACGCTTGCATAGTTTTGTGACCTCTTTTAGTTCTTTACCCCCGTTAGCACGTAACTAATGGGGTTTGTAAAAAATAAAGAGTATCGGGGGTTCATTCATCGTCCTCGATAGTCTTCCTGTACACTTCTTTCGCCTTCTCGAATGCCTCTTCAATCTCGATCATTCCCATGTTCTCGGATTCCAACATATCCTGCAGGAATGCGATCTTAAGCGACATTTGGCTCTTGTAGGTATCCGGTGTCCTGTGCACCACAGCCGGGTGTATCTCATACCCACCCGATAGAAAACCTCTCACAAACTCATCGGTGTTTCTACCTTCAAGTGCGTCTGTGATCAGTTTAATATCGTCTGTGGGTAGTTTTATCATAAGTTCCCGTGCCCGCTGGTAAACTGTATCGTGTTCCATTGTTATCACAGATGTCCTGCGGCATATCTCACCGCCACTGATACGACCATTGACCAGTCATCCAGTCCGCTCTCAACCCCTTTTTTGACTGCGTGCATCTCCTCTGGGGTCAGTTCCCTGTTGAGTATATCTTTCGCTATGATTTGTGCGTCTTCTTCGGTGATGATGAACAGTGGTTCAGCCTTCCCATCCCAATCGCCCACCTGTGCTCGGTATACAGCCATGAAAGCGGCTTTTTCAGGGAGTCCATTGACCACATTCTTGATAAACTCTCTCTGCTCCGCCGTGAGCCTGTTCAGGATGTCAGCCGATTGCTTATAATCATCCCCTATCTTATCCATCGTCTTTACGTCCTCTGCATTGCGCAGTTCTCCGATGTTTAATTCCTGGTTCATGTTTACGACCTCTTTATGGTTTCACCCCTGCGATACGGTTTTAGCCGCTCACAGGGTTTATGAAAAAATAAAGAAATTATGAGATTTTAACTAAAACCACTTTAGTTTAGCAGCCTCCATAGCATGTTTCGCAACATGTAGGGTGATCTCACCATCTGGCGAACTTCCGTTCGTTGTATACTCTTTCCATATCTCTGCTGCGATCATGTGCCGCGTTGCAGTTGGAAGACTGTCGAACTGCATCCATCTCATCCCTTCACCACTGTAATGGCGAATACCTCCTATATCTTTGCCCCATAGGTAATCAGCCAGTTGCAGTTTTGTAAACACCGCCCCAACATGGTATCTCTCCGAGTTGCCGAGTTTCGCATACAAATAATTCACCAGTGCGGTTTTACTGCTGGCGGATATTCTGTGAAACGTTTCTTCACCGGTTTTTTTCGATACCAGTTGATATGCGAACATGGTCATATCTCCTTCGCCTCGTTTTCTCTGGTGGGTTGTCCCGATTCATTCGGTCTCATCATCCTCCCCTGTCTCATCATAGAACCCATTGATAGCCTCGTCGACCGCCGCCGCAACCTTATCGATCGCTGGTGTGGTCATGTCGTCCAGATACTCCAGTGCACACCCCATAGAACAGAACGTGTTTACAACCCCTGTTTTTGTGCCTGTCCACATCCGGATCGCATCAGTGTAGATGATTCCGCCACACCACACACATCGCGGCATTAGATCGACCTGTACCGCCGCCCATACCCGTAACCCATGTGCATCCATTGGATGGTATTCTGTCGCGTTACCCACTGCCATAGTGATGTTCACGTCCTTCCTGTCGCGTTGCCATAGGTTACGTATCAGTATCGCTGTCTCTACTGCAGCCTGTGGGTCAATCCAAAGATCGCCCTCGCCTTTATACTCTGGTTGTAGCATATCGCCGTTTATTACGTCCTTCTCATTAGTAATCTCAACGATATGGCTCGCATCCATCCGTGCCTGCCTTGTTATGTAGTATCCCATAATATTACCTCATAAATAAATGGATAGAGTGTTAAACACCCATCCAAAGTTCTTTCGATATCTCTTTACCGTCTATGGTGATTCTCTGTGTGTCCGGGTTATCTAACTCATTCATCCGGTTCATCTCATCACTTCTCTCTGTACTCGATCAACGCCGCGTTGAAATCGTCGAGATACATATCCAGTAAGTCGAGTTCCTCCGCCCTGTCAAGTGCCGCCACACACTGGATGAAGATCATCCGATCTTTAGGGTTATCAAATTTATCCAGTGACCGGCTGTAGAAGTCCTTAACCGCCTCTACCCGCGGCTGTGGTGCAACCCAACTTGCCATCTCACCGCGTGCCTTGATACTTTCCATGAGATTTACAAACTCACGGTTAAAGTAATCAAGTGAACATCCGTTAACGACCATCTCAACGCGTGCGATATGGTTCACTATCACCCTGCGGGTGTATTGTAGTTCTTTCAGATACCCTTCTATCGTATCGAACGGTTTCTGCCTTACGTCCTCCGCCTTGAACAGTGCTTTAATGCTTAATTCCTGGTTCATGTTTACGACCTCTTTATGATTTCACCCCTGCGATACGGTTTTAGCCGCTCACAGGGTTTATGAAAAAATAAAGAAATCAGAGAACGTCCTTGACTAACTCCCTGAATTTCTCTGTTGGTATACTGAAAGACCTTGATACCACTGTTTTATCATTTACTTCTGTCTCTATCTCGATAAAGACATAATCGCCCGCCTGGTTCTTAAACACGTTAATCGTGTTCATCACAACACCGGTTTCTCCTCTGCTGTATGTTCCTGTCATTGTTTACCTCATTGAATAAAGAAATTATGAGAGGGTTCTCACCCTCTCCGGTTGTGGGTAAACACCCACCCTGTACCTTCATTGCGACCATCTGCTATCTGCCTGGCTATCTCATGGAGTTTCGTTACAATCTCACCCCATTGATCGGCTTCAAGTTCAACCGTCACCGCCCATTCTTTCTTTAAGGCTTTCTCCAGTTCGATTATACGCTTTTTTACGTCGTCGATGTATTTACCGACCATTGAAGGCAACTTTAGGCGTGCTTCACAGTCGTAATCATAGAACTGTTTTATATTTGGCATACTGTACCCGATCCCGCACCGTGCATCTATGTACACACTACCGAGTGGATACCCGCCCCATGTGCCGGCATTCTCTGCAAGGTTTACCCATTGCTTCAATACAAACAGTTCATCAGCCCCGCCGGTTTCGATTGGCTCAACGGTGTGTTCGCTTATGTATTCGCTCCATATCTCATCTATGTTCCCGCGTCCCTCTGTAACCTCAAGTCCTAACTCTCCGTTGGGATCATTCCTTTTAACGCTGTCTTCTGCCTCATCTTCATCACTGAAGGTTTCGACCTCATTACCGTCGGCATCGATCACGATCCAGGATGGTTCAAACATGTCACATAACGCCTCATATTGGCTTGTGACCTCCGCCCATACGTCGTTAGAACGGCTATACGCTGCACATATCCGTATCGCATCTTCTATGTCGCTGTTGTACCACAAACCATCATCGGTTTCCTTCTCATTGCAGTTTGCGATTATGTACGCGGCATCTTCAAGAGTGCACCCCTGATCTGTAACCTCTGTTGTGAAGTATTCCCGGATGTCTCCATATCCGCTTTCATCGAGATATAGATCATCAATGCATTCCTCACCGTCGATTATTGCCTTCTTTATATCTGGTTCGATCTCTGATATAAACTCGAACGCTGCCTTTTTAATGTCTTTAGCATATTCATATTCCATTTTTACAACCTCTTTAAAGAAAAAAGGGGTTAAACCCCCCTCCATAGTTCTGTTGGTATCTCTTTGCCGTCTATGGTGATTTTCTGTGTATCGGTGTTACCCGCCCATGAGTAAAACCACTTAACGACCTCTGGCAGTGTCTCCGGTGTGTAATCCAGTGACATACATCCGCGTGGATACCGGTCATGACACTGAAAGAAACCGCCCTTAAACCCCTTATCGTTGTAATGATCAAGGGTAAAATGCGCTCTCCAGTTCCAGATAGTGCCTTCACGTTCTCCAATGAATTCGCCTGATACAACCCGCATGAACGTTCTTACTTTTTCAAGTATCGCGCTCATACTGTTGTTTTCCTGTGCCCACCCGATATAAACGCTCGAACCCGCTCCAAACGCTTTAGAGATATCGTTTTTCACGATATCAACAATAACAGGATGTGCATCGATGAATTCAATGACTTTAACGTCGTGCTCATCCTGTGAATAGATATCGGGGTATTCACTGCTCTGATATGTCTTTACTTCAACTGTGCGAGAAGTTGTTTCCATGTTTACGACCTCCATATAATACTTATATGTATACGTATAAGTATCACCACCCACCTTATAAATGTTCCGCATGGTGATACCTATACATACCCATTTATCTGTACATCATCCCGGTATCGCTGCCTGCACCATCATCAATAGCCAACAAGTATGTACCATCATCTGATAGTCTTATCTCTGCATCCAGGGCGTCCGCATCCGTCCACAGTGATTTAAAAAATATCACCGTGAATCTGATCTTATCGTATATTCTCATCCGCATGTGTGACCTCATAGATGATCGAGTTTTCCGGACTCCAGGCATGATATGATTGTACGCACCTCGTTTATGCGTATATTCATTGCAATCTCTTGTTTGGTGTCATGCCTGCGCTGTGCGTCGTCTATGTTCTGCTCCTGTGCTCGAACCCTTCTTTCCAGGGCTTCTATGATCTTCTGATATCTCTGACTCATGGTTCTCTCCAGATGATGCTCCCGCCCAATGCTTCAACTATTTCCGTTACTTCTGCTATCATCCGGGCTGCCTGTAAATCTACCCGGTGCCTGAACCCCTGCCTTCTCAACCGCTCTACCGCTTTGTTAAGTGCGGATTCTGGTATTTGGGTGTTTATCGATGTTCCTGGGTTTTCCATGTTTACGACCTCTTTATGGTTTCACCCCTGCGATACGGTTTTAGCCGCTCACAGGGTTTATGAAAAAATAAAGAAACCAGAGAACGCCCTTAAATAGTTCCCTGGATTTTTCTGTTGGTATAACGATACCGGTTTCGCCTCTGCTGTATGTTCCTGCCATTGTTTGCCTCATTGGTCTACCGTATCCGTTTGATGTGGTTTATTCCAATTTTCCACTATTATTACATGGTACGTCCGGTTGTTAACGGTTATCATTCTACCCATGTTCAGATGTGGATATATACCCTGCAGATTGCTTATCGCAGCCGATAAAACTTTATCACGCCTCGCTCTCCGCTGATTTATCCGCTCACATGTTTTATTCCAATGTTCTGATGTCATTGTTTGCCACACCGTCCAAAAGGTCACACGGATTCGGTGACCCCAAACGTAACCTCTTTTCTGCAGTCCATGCACATAACGCGGTTGTTATCCTGGTCATACCACCAGTCTATGGGTTTCGATGGTGCACAACCATCAAAATACCAACTATACCCGGCATCATCTGATGACCACATACCGCACCCGCACACTGCTGTTATATCCGTCTGTGCCATACTGAAGTAGTCCGGGTGATTCAAACTGAATATCTGTGGCACAGTGTAGCCGCCTCTCACGTCACACCCGCCATGTATCTGAAGGATAATATAGGGCTCACCGTCCACTTCAAATATGCCATACTGCAGCACCTGGGAGATTATGTTATCATAGTTGTACGTATTCACGATACCACCGCACGCGTATCCGTCTATATCGACCTCGTCACGCTCTAAAAACTCTTCCATGTCCTGAAGGTACGACCTATTGCCTGATGTCTCAACGATATTCTTTAATATCGCATTTAACCGCTCGGATTCGTCTGTTATGTCCAGGAACAGGGTTAAGTATCGGTATACATCGTACGATATGGTAACCTCTCCATCTCTACCGTGACCATATACGGTAACATGGCACGCGTCCCGTTTATCCCATTCATCCATAGGGATATGTCGGTTGCGCTCCCATGCTCTACCGTACGCACCGCCCGAATCCAGGATATCGCACCCGGTGTTTTCTGTTAACATCCTGATTATCCGTGCTTTTACCGGATCAGTTTCTGTTATCTCTGGTTGTGGGTTCTTTCGTTCGCTCTGTGCGCATTCTGCATCAGATAGTACGCTTGCAATCCCTCTAACCAGTGCATCCGTGCAATCGGTTGTTTCGCCTGTGGTTGTTGGTTCTACTTCTGTATCCAATAATCCAGGCGAACCGTTCGATTTAAACCGCTCATCGACGTAAGCCATCGCCCGGCACCATTCGTTTATGTCCTGTTCTATGTCTACCATTTTTATGACCTCTTTACCCCCATAAGCCTGAACTTATGGGGTTTATAAAGAAAAAGAGGGCTGTTAACCCCTCTTTAATCACCATGCCTTAAAGGTATAATATCGATACCCAAATACATGAATATGCCTTTTGGTGTCATATACGGTATCGGGTAATCGTATATCTCTGCAGGCGTCTCATTCATCATCATGGTCACCATTCAACAGTTACCTTGATCTGTTCTGGTACGTTGCCGGTGATAGCCTTCTTTTGTAGGTATATCGACCCCATAATAGGGCTGTCGTCCTCTGCACCATATCGCATGGTGTTTTTGGTCTCTTTATTGCGGATAAATACCGCCTCTCTCTTATCGTTCTTTATCATGGTTTATTCCACCTCTTTATATATACGTATGCAGTTACGTATAAGTATAAGTATCGGCTTTATCCGATATAAAGGTATCGCTAGTTAAAAAATTTCACATAAAAAAATTTATAAAAACATTTAAGATATAAAGCAACAAAAACTCAAAAATCGGTACAAAAGTGTGTGTAGTAAGCCCATACTTAACCAACTAAGTTCGTGTATGATACCCTATTTTTTGTTTGTATTCGTGAGCGTTTTTAAAATTTTTTTATAAATTTTTTAAATAAAAACGGAGAAGGCTTGTTTTTCCAAAAGGAGGCTTTAGGGGGCTTCTTTTAGCAAAAGGAGGCTTTAGAAGGCTTCTTTTTGGAAATAAGGCTTTAGAGCGCTTATTTCTGAGAATAGAGCACTATTATACCCCCTTTTTTAGGTTACCTAAAATCGCCAATATTGCGAGTTAGGTTACCCATTTAGGTAACCTAAACAGCAAAAACGCTATCTATAGGCTGGTTACCCACATCCATGCTGGTTACGCAGGTTACCCGCCTGGCAACCCAGATGTGCATATTTGACGGTGTGGGTTGAAACATGGTTACCTCAATATCTCCCCGAATCCGCCAGATGTGCTAATATGATAGAAGGATATTGATATTTTTACCTGCCTGCCAGTGAGCGATCGGTTCGATGCGTCTATCGGGGTGACTTCAGCACGATTTCCACGATGTGTCCATTAGAGCCCCCACATCGCACAAACTCGATTGCCTGTGTTGGCACATCAATTGCATCGAGAACTATCGCCTGTCCCCACAAAAACAGTTGACCCCTGGAGGGGCGATGCCGGAGATATACACTGTTGTGCCAACCGTCTCTCGGCATCGTACGTGTGTCCAAAGTGCAGATATCATCTGCACCACATTCTACATAAACCTATTCTCTCTCTCGTGCGGCTGCCTTAAGTTCTGCGAGTTCCTGCCGCAATGTCCTCAATTCTTCCATCACGTCAGCCCCCACCGGTTGTTCGAGTATCTGCACGTCTCTCTCGATCTCACCGTATCTTTTCGTGTATTCTTTCGGTAGGTATATCCGGTATTCCTTCGCGATCTTATAGGCTTCTTCAGGTCGCATCACCTCAACGTAATGCATCAGCGGCATCGATGCCGACTCCCAGCCCCCGAACTTAACGAGTGTCGGCAGCCCGACATCTCCCACCATCGCGTACACAACGCTAGCCCATGTGTGCCGGATCGACCACGAGAACTTCGGTAACCCTGCCCTGTTCTTGATAGCCCTCCCCTCGTCGCGGACAGCAGCGATGCTTGCAGGGATGATCCTGTCCCTGGGTCCCAGCCCCATCCGCTCACACCACTCCTTGATGTCGTTGTAGAGATTCATGTCGATGTATATTTCCGACGGAGGCATCTTCTTCTTGAGCTCTTCCTCGACTTCCGACTTGTGCTCTTCGACCGCCTCGATCGCGGGGATGACGCAGTACCTGTACCCGAACAGTGGGGAAACCTCCTCACGCCGGCACTCGATATCGCCACATCTGAATTCGAGAGCGTGTGAATACCGGAGCCCGGTCTGCAAGAGGAATCTCGCGAGGATGTTGTACTGTGTCTTCACATCATACGCGGTCATTCCCTTCGGGGCTCGGCTGATGCGGGAAATCGCATCAAAGATTCGGTGCAGCTCATCGAGGTTGTAGATCGGCGGGCGGCTCTTCACCCGGCTCTTCTTCATTTTGATGCCCTTGAACGGGTTGTATACCGTGTACCTCTCCTCCAGAAGCCACCGCCCAAATGCAGATAGTGTCGCGTTGATCTGTGTCTGGACTGATTTGCTGTCTGAAAGACTTCGGGAAAACCGTTCTCCATCCCCTCTGCGGATGCTATCCAGATCACGGAGATCTAGGACGTCCAACCCCTTCTGCTTGGCATACCACCTGAAAAACCGCGGCAGATACTTGTATATCCAATCCCTGAGACGCTTTGCGCTATACTCGTTGTACGCATAGTCGGAAAGGTACTCATCGACCACGATGCTCTCCAATTCCGGTGTAAGCGGCAGGGGATTATCATCAAGCCGTTTCATTAATTTATCGAGTGCAACCTCTTTCGGTATTCTATCAGCCATTCCTAGCCTCCAATTCAACAATGCGCTTCGTCACGATGTCGCTGATCTCGTCGATCTGCTCTGGCGTGAGCACACGAGAATTATGTATCTCTGCATCCGTGTCGACCAGGTCTTCGACAGATTCGAGAGCATTCACATAGTCCCGGACGGCATCGTAGTCCCAAAATGTGATGTCCTCTGGATACGACACAGACATATCATCGATCTTCTGCTCGATCTCTGCACGCATCGACGCGACGGTGATGCTCATAGTCAGTTGTTTTTGCGCTGATGACTATATGTGTTTCCCTGCAGGTCGGTTGGTTGCAGCGCTCTTTGCTCGTTGCATCGCTTATCACCCGAAACTCATTCCGCGATCGTACCTGTTGCCTAACATACCTCATCGTTGCATCGCTCATTGCTCCGCAACTTTGCTCTGCGGCGATGTCCTCCTGGCGTTCCTCCACGTACGTTGCATCGCTTATCGCTCGTTGCATCGCTTATCACCCGAAACTTG
>Ga0190315_1000256_pt1 | contig 31839 bp, 28 predicted proteins | sample 48701101_MG_FD_161673 | JGI IMG/M metagenome (GOLD analysis project Ga0190315, IMG submission 161673) | Hydrothermal vent sediment bacterial communities from Southern Trench, Guaymas Basin, Mexico - 4870-11-0-1_MG | ecosystem: Environmental > Aquatic > Marine > Hydrothermal vents > Sediment ...
GTACTGGAGTGCTTCGCAACACAAAAGCGCAACAAAGCACCATAAACGTTTTTACAACTTGTTCAATCTATTGGTTTTCAAATAACCAGCAGTCTAATCGGTAATCGTGTACCGGCGGGAAATGTGAAGGGAGGTGGGCGGAAAGTCAAGTTGGAGTGGCAAGGCCAGCTTAGAACAAAGGTACTCGCAAGGCCAGCCTATTAAACTTTCAAAAAATCCGATGTCTTAAAGACATCGGATTTTTAGCACTAAAAAGTTCAAATTATAGCCGTTTGCAGTATACTTGCAAGGCCAGCCTGAAAGAAGGTACTTGCCTACTCTAGGCACATAACTTTTTAAACCGTTTATTTTTAGTCATTTTTACCGGGCGGGTCAAATTCAGTTACTGATTAAAAATAAATCTCGATGTGAGTTTCCAACAGACTTATGTGCATAGAGTAGGGTACTTGCAAGGCCGGCCTAGAACGAAGGTAGTTGCGAGAGATTTCCTCGCTATCCCCCCATACTGAAATCGCGTCGTGCAGACGCTATGGTGATATTAAATCCAGCAACCACGTCAAGCAAAGACATCAAGGTAATAATCAGAAAAGTCGAGGTGCCGGCCTTTTGGACGAAAAGGAATAACATTAAACACGCAATAAATACCAGCATTGACAGCGCGTGTTCAACAATCGTAGCCGTTCCCGTTTTGGTCGATTTGACGATTTCAAAAAATAAGGCTATCACACCAAACAGGATAAATATACCACTCCATGTGGGTTCCCACTTTGCGTCAGACGGTAAAGACATAGTAAATAGGGGTTCTGCACCTAATTCAAAATTCACATCGAAAAGGTAAGCCATCAACAAATACAGTAGCACAACCACAGAAAACAACGGAATTAAAGAAATGACCCGAGTAAAATTCATCACAATCTCCTTAAGCACCGAATCCTCGTTCTTGATAGGCGGGGATCCGTTGCTTCATTCAAAGTAAAAAAAAACCGCCTCAAAGCGGATACCATCCACTCATACTATTATTTCAAAGTTGATGATGAATAACAATGATGATTGGTGATGGGTAATGGCGAATGGCGAATAGCGCATAAGTATTATACCTGACCAATTACCAATTACCAATCCCGTTAGACTTCTACCTTTTCAAAATCAGATTTACCCACCCCACAATCAGGACACACCCAGTCCTCTTGAACATCCTCCCAGCGTGTTCCCGCAACTATATCTTCATTCGGCAAGCCTTCTGCTTCATTATACTCAAAACCACAGATAACACACTTATAGGTTTTATAAGTTTCAGACATCCAAATACCTCTTGATAAAATCGGTTTGTTGCGAATTTTCATTGGATTTATGCGTAAAAGACACAATCGATGAGCACAACACAACCCCCTATTGTATTAGTATTTGCGGGTAATGACCCATCGGGCGGTGCGGGATTATGTGCTGATATTCAAGCACTTGCAAGCCAAGGTTGCCATGCCGCGCCCGTTGTCACCTGTATCACTACGCAAGATACTCGCAATGTGCTTGAAAGTCTCCCGCTATCGGGAGCTTTAGTGGCCGCCCAAGCCGAGGCGGTGTTAGCCGATATTAGGGTAGCCGCATGCAAAATTGGCTTACTTGGCAGCGTAGAAATTGTCGAGGCCGTACAACAAGTGCTACTCAAATATCCTCATCTACCTGTTATACTTGATCCCGTCTTAGTTGCCGGCGGCGGTAAATCATTTAGCAACGGCAACGTGTGCGAGACGATTATAAAAAAATTATTACCACTAACTCAAATAATTACACCAAATAGTCTCGAAGCTCGCACCTTGACGGGTACCACACAATCACTCGATGCCGCCGCGGCACAATTGATAGACTATGGCTGTCAATATGTCTGTATCACCGGCACCCATGAAGACACGCCGACGGTGGAAAATACCTTATATTGTCACGAAAAACGTGTTAAATCATGGACTTGGACACGCTTACCGCATAGTTATCACGGATCGGGTTGTACATTTGCCGCGAGTCTGGCTGGACTCTTGGCACAAGGCAAAGATATGCTAACCGCAGTGTATGAGGCCCAACATTATACATGGACAACTTTGCAACGTGGTTATCAGCCCGGGCATGGACAGGCTTTACCAAATCGCTTGCTCAAACACACCCCTGTCGGGGAGTAGAGGACTCGTGTTAAAGTCTCCTCTTTTCCAGGGATTGAGGGGGATGTAAATGAGTCATTTGGGAAAGTCTCATTTCAGTTTCACCCTTACCATTTACAAATTACAAATTACTATGCAATTACCATTACGCGGGCTTTACGCCATCACCGACAACAACCTTATCCCAAATAAACGATTTATCTACGCCGTAGAACAGGCCATTGTTGGTGGTGCCAAAATCATCCAATACCGTGATAACAATAACGACAGAGAGCTGCGTAAAAACCAAGCAAAAGCATTATACCGCCTGTGTAAAAAATACAAAATCCCTTTAATCATCAATGATGATGTGAAACTCGCGCAGCGAATCGGTGCCAACGGTGTGCATATAGGCAAAAACGATGCTGAACTGTCCACTGCCCGTGCCATGCTTGGTGATGACGCTATCATAGGTGTCTCTTGCTATAATCAACTTTCTTTGGCGCAACAAGCTGTTGATGCCGGTGCGACTTATGTTGCATTTGGCAGTTTTTTCAGTTCCAGCACCAAACCCCAAGCCGTCTCGTGCAGCGTAGATGTGTTACGTCAAGCGCGTCAAACGCTTAATTGTCCACTGGTTGCCATAGGCGGCATTACGCCGGACAATGGCGCTGAACTCATCAAAGCCGGCGCAGATTGTTTGGCGGTGATACATGGTTTATTTGGACAAGCGGATATTACCGCGGCCGCTCAACGTTTTGCACAATTATTTTGACTACCGTTCTCCGATTTGGGCCGACAACATATCTTATTCCACGGTTCGGTTCCTGCTTCAACCAAGCTGGTTGTTTCCAAAATTCCAGAAACCGCAGGCGTTAGTTCCTTTGGTATCGCCGTACACATTAAACATATTTTTTATTTTACTAAATTAAAAATCAGTAGTCAACTCTAATTTCAACGTTCAACATACAAATTTGTCAATATTTGTCCATAAAATGGTGAACTTTTTTTAACCCTCACCCTCTCTAATAATAAGGAATCCAAGATTTTAAAGGAATCCAAGATTTATCTTGGACGAGTCAGGAATCCAAGATTTTAAAGGAGTCCAAGATTTATCTTGGACGAGTCAGGAATCCAAGATTTTAAAGGAATCCAAGATTTATCTTGGACGAGTCAGGAATCCAAGATTTATCTTGGACGAGTCCAGAAAATGGCGAATTTTCGTAAGAAACATGCTCATAATCTTACGAAAAAGGGTATGGAACTGGGGTGTTAAATCTGTCGTCAAACGCTCAAGTCTTTTTTCACCCTTTGTAGATGTCATTTCGATGCCCTTTCTATACTCAGCGCGGGCATAATTTGCACTTTTGTCATTTCGAGTCCCTTTGAACGGAGGGAACTTGAGAAATCTTATTGATATCCATAGATTTATCGCCGGATATTCTTCCCAAAAAAGTTTAAGTTGTGCCCGCGTGCAGTATATCTGGTGACGTTTTAAGATTTCTCCTTAAGTCGAAATGACAAAGAGCCGAAAAATTGAAGATTTCTCCTTAAGTCGAAATGACAAAGAGCCGAAAAATTGAAGATTTCTCCTTAAGTCGAAATGACAAAGAGCATAAGGGTGAAAAAAGACAGAGCAAAATCAACCAAAAATTAACACCCCAGTATGGAACCCCCCGATCCATCAATGCGTTAACTGAAATGCAACGAAAGCCAAAATACGTCGCTTAAGCATTGCCCAGATCCCTTCATTCGCATGGATGGGGAGCGATATTAGAGTTTATACTTATTTAACATAAGTGATTGATTTTATTGCAATCAATAAAATAGTGATTCTAAATAAATCAATGACTTACATTAAATCGGTATAATGTCTATTATTTAAGGAGACTGCATGACTACTTCCCATCAACATTTTATCGCCGCCCAACAACACATCCCCGGGGGTGTCAACTCGCCAGTCCGCGCTTTTAAAGGCGTAGGCAGCGACCCGATTTTCATTCAACGCGCCGAAGGCGCATATCTCTACGACACCAGTGGCAAACGTTATATCGACTATGTAGGCTCATGGGGGCCGATGATTGCAGGACATGCTCACCCAGCGGTCGTTAAAGCGGTGCAAGACACCGCCGCAAATGGCCTCAGTTTCGGTGCGCCCACCGTAATTGAAACGCGCATTGCCGAAAAAATCTGTGAATTAGTTCCATCTATCGAAATGGTACGCATGGTCAATTCTGGCACTGAGGCATGCATGAGCGCGATACGATTAGCACGGGGCTACACAAAACGCGATAAAATTGTTAAATTTACCGGCGGCTATCATGGACACGTCGATTCGTTATTAGTCAAAGCCGGCTCCGGTGTCCTCACACTTGGTTTACCTAACAGCCCGGGCGTACCAGCGTCCTTGGCTGAACACACCTTAACCTTAAATTACAATGACATAGAACAAGTTAAAACCGTTTTTGCGGAAATGGGGTCACAAATTGCCGCTATCATTGTCGAACCGGTGGCCGGCAATATGAATTGTGTGCCCCCCGTGCCCGGCTTTTTACAAGGCCTGCGTGACGTGTGTGATGAATACGGCAGCGTGTTGATTTTTGATGAAGTGATGACTGGCTTTAGAGTGGCGTTGGGTGGCGCACAAACTTATTATAATGTCAAACCAGATCTCAGCACACTTGGCAAAGTCATCGGCGGCGGGATGCCGGTCGGCGCATTTGGCGGCCGGCGCGACATTATGCAACACATTGCCCCGTTGGGACCCGTTTATCAGGCCGGCACTTTATCAGGTAATCCCGTGGCAATGGCGGCCGGGGTTGCCACGTTAGAAATCATCTCTCAACCCAACTTCTACGAGGAATTGAGTGCCAAAACGGCAAAATTTATCACACATATGTTGGCACTCGCTAAAGCCGCCAATATTCATACCACGGGCGTATCGGTGGGCGGAATGTTTGGCTTATTTTTCACGACGGCCGAGAGAGTTGTGAATTTTGAGCAAGTGAGTGCCTGTGATGTAGAACGGTTTAAAAAATTCTTTCACGGCATGTTAGAAAAGGGCATTTATTTAGCACCGTCCGCTTTTGAAGCCGGATTTGTGTCCTCGGCTCACAGTGAACCGGACATTGAGGCCACTTTAAGCGCCGCTGAACAGGTTTTTGCGAGTTTGTAGGTTGGCAAGCTGAAGGGGTTGGCGTTTTTTTTTCAAACCGATTTGGAGCGCAGTTGTTGAGAGAAACCAAGGATAGAATTGATTCTTGGTTTATCATCACTATTTTTTGGGGCACTACCGATTTTTTATTTTCAAACCAAAAATCGTCACTCAAAAATCCTGATTGTCACGAATTTTGGGGATGGCTTAAAAATCAACCTCTTATGAGGGCGCGGACACTCTTATGACTTACGCATTGACAAAAGGAATTAATGAACGTATTCAGTTAGTTACCTCTAATAGGCCTAGGCCATTTAAATAAATAAAATTAATTGGTTAGTTGCCTGAGTGCGTAAGTCCTAACTCCTAAATCGGGTACCAATTTGAGTTTGATAATGCGAATTAAGGGTTGAATTGAATCATAAAATAAAAACGTATTTATTGAAAGTTATTTTATAAGTCTTTTTTTTGCGGAGCAAAATATTCATTTTTCATTTTTCATTCTTAATTCGCATTGATAAATCCCCCAATAGCCTTTTTAAAAGGGCTGGATTTGTTTCTTGCCTCCCCTTTCATCCGTTATTACGAGCAAAAATCCTTTCATCAAAACCAGCAAAGCAATATGAGACATCCATTTGTGTTTAAAACCGAAAAATCAGTAGAAGCCATTTTATATATTGCACAAAATGTTGAGCAACCGACCTTTCATCGCATTTCCAAGATGATGTATTTTGCTGACAAAGTGCATTTGGAAAAATATGGGCGTTTCATTTGCGGTGACAGTTACGTGGCAATGAAACACGGCCCGGTTCCAAGTTGCACTTATGATATTTTAAAAGTAGCGAGTGGCGACGGTTTTGCTCTGATGTCTGACGTCAACCCCGCTAAAAAGGCGTTTATCGTTGTTGATAAGTTTCTGGTTAAACCACTTCGCGCCGCCCAGTTGGATTATTTCAGTGAATCTGATTTGGAGTGTCTGGACAACGCTCTTAAAAATTACGGACATTTGTCGTTTGGGCAGTTGACCGATTTAAGTCACGACAAGGCTTGGCAAGCGGTTGATGAAAACGACCATATTGACATCGAACAAATTGTGGCGACTTTGACAAATACTGAGAATTTACTAGACTTGCTGCGTGAACCTTGCCCCGGCTAATGCAGTGGCGGCTATTTAAGGCTAAGCTTGGAACAGATATTGAATAGATTTTGTTTTAAGAATTTTATTCTCAGCCCAAAAACATTCTGGGAAAGGTGGGATATGAAAGCGAATGAAAAATGAAAAGCTTTGCGGCGATTAACCGTTAAGGTTTTGAGACCAATTTATACTCTTACTTAAAAACGCCAAAACTACCAAAAAATAGTAGAATTATTTATGTGAAATAGGGGTAAGCTCCCCACATCACAGATAATTATCTGTGACTCTATGTATTTAGAGCACTAAAAATCCGATGTCTTAAAGACATCGGATTTTTTAAAAGTATAAATTTCAGTTTTTCAGTTCAATACTCGCATTAACACTTTTGATAAGTATTTGTATCGCTATGTTTTTAATGACTTATGTAAGAATCACTTACCAAAACTCGCTTACCAAAGGAGTGTCCAAATACAAAGGGCTCACATTATAAGTCAATAGTTCAAACACTTCAGTTCTTATGTGAAAAATGTGCTTGTAGGTGTCATGCTTATGGCATGAGTCTACAAGCATTTATCGATGACATTCTAAACAAGCCGCGAGTAATGGTTTTATTCATATACTCGCGGCTTTTTTTTTGCTTATATCTTATCGCTTTCTAGATAGCAATTCTATTGACAACTATTGACATGTCAACAAATGAGTCAACACTATTAATAGAAGTGAATGCTACGCAAAAGTACAGCGAAGCGAATTAAGCGTAGTAGGGAGTATCAGCCCTTTATCTCCTCGCCTAATGAAAGCTTGGAGTTACTTGAATGCTTGAGTATCCATTTTTTTTGACGTGGAAGGCTAACCACCTCAAGCAACCCATCTGTTACTTTAAAAAGTAAAAATGTCAAGTTTTTTTATATAATGTCCAGTCAATATCAATAGTTATCAATAGTTTTGGCCCGACTATATTGTACGAAGCGTACTTGAATTTCGTAAGCGTGTGAGAAATCTTTTTTCTTTGTAGAAATAGGATTTCTGCTCCAGCTTTGGATTTGAACTAACAGCTACAGGCGTATAGTAAGTGCTTGGACAAAAGTTTTGTGGCATTTGAACCGGCTTTTTTTTCAACTCTATGACTTGAGTGTTATCGAAATGCCACAGAATTTATGTCTAGCTGCCTGTCGGAGAAATCGTTCCCTCACTTAAAACCGGGGAAATTAGAGCAAATTTTCGAGGATTTTAGGGCCCAAAAACTCATTGCCCTATCCCCTCTTTTAGCAAAACGGGGATTAAACCGCCTAAAATTGTTTTTCCGACAGGCAGCTAGGCACTTATTATTTTAATAGAGGTTTTTATGACAACACAGAGGTACATTCTGGAAAATATCCTGCCGTGGCAGGTACTTCGCTTATTTTGCAAATTTACGACACCACCGAAAAATAAACACATGCTTATAGTAGGAGTTGAGCCACGCCCGTTACTTTTGATGGTGAATTCTCAAATACACCCATATATAAAAAGTCGGGCTTATTTAAAATCGTGTCAAGTTTTACTACCAGCCAGCGAACATTTATTTCTGGCACACGATTCTTATGTCGATTGCAGAAACGTCTGCACGACTTTTTCATTGGATGAGATTGTGACTCAAATACATGCCGATGGGCGACGGATTAGGGGATTTATCAGTGAACAGGCGCAAGAGCAAGTGATTGCAGCCATTAAATTTTGCCCAGTATTGGAAAAACAGTATAAAAATATGATACTTGCTGAAGTTGCTGAATTAGAACTCTAAGTATTGGTAATTGGTAATTGGTAATTGGTAATTGGTAATTGGTAATTGGTAATTTAATATTATGGCTCCCATTACTGATTACCTGTTACCAATTTTCCATTGTCCATTACCCATTACCCGATTTTATGGTACGCTATATTAATGACAAATGACAAATGACAAATGAATATATTCATTATAAGTCTATCATTTTACAGGGAATTTAATCACATTTTCACGGATTTTTCCTTAAGTTAAGTGGGTAAACAAAAGTCATAACGAGCGGTAATAGTTTGCCGAAAAAAATCAGATTTCTTCAAGAAATCGGATTTCTCTTTTGCCCGAAAAAAGGTGCCTGAAAAACTTTTGCCAATAATTCATTTTTCAGGCTTCATTCCATTACTCATTACCCGATTTTCTGGTACGCTATCCGTCTAAAAAAATTTCTCACCTCTTTCAGCCACTCGGATTAAAACTTATAAAAATGATGGATATTGCTGCTATCCAAACTTTAATTAGTTACGATATGCAAGCCGTCAATGCTTTGATTCTGAAACGTTTACGTTCTGATGTAGCATTGGTAAATCAACTGGGACACTATATTATTAATAGTGGTGGTAAACGCTTGCGCCCAATGTTATTGTTATTAAGTGCCCGTGCCTTTGGTTATCAAGGAACACATCATATTAATTTAGCGGCTATCGTTGAATTTATTCATACGGCCACTTTGCTGCATGATGATGTGGTTGATGCCTCACAATTGCGACGTGGGCAACAGACAGCCAATAGTGTCTGGGGTAATGAAGCCAGTGTGTTGGTGGGGGATTTTCTGTATTCGCGGGCTTTTCAAATGATGGTTGAAGTCAACAATATGCGAGTCATGGAAATTCTTTCGGATGCCACCAATATCATTGCTGAAGGAGAAGTGTTACAATTACTTAATTGCCACGAACCCGACACGAGCGAAGCGGATTATCTGCGAGTGATACGCTCAAAAACCGCAAAACTATTTGAAGCGGCCGCTCAATTGGGGGCAGTTATCAGTGAACAACCGAGCGAATCTGCGCAAGCGATGGCGAAATATGGGGCACATTTGGGCACGGCCTTTCAATTAATTGATGATGTGTTAGACTATAGTGCTACGGCTTCTGAAATGGGTAAAAATGTCGGTGATGACCTTGCAGAAGGTAAGCCTACTTTGCCGCTGATTTATGCACTCAAACATGGCACACCCGCCCAACAGCAAATATTACGTGAGGCGATTTCAAAGGGTGGCAAAGAATTTATCACCGATGTGATCGATTCTCTTGAATCGACTGACGCAATAGGATATACTGCTCACGCTGCTCAGAAAGAAGCGGACATGGCAATCGCGGCGTTGACAGGATTACCCTCTTCGTATTATACTGATGCACTTTATGCGCTTGCCAAGTTTTCCGTCAATCGCAGTTATTAATTATACGGAACGTCACTTCAAAACAGTGAAAATGAAAATGGGCCAATAAGTGATTAAATTGTTTGTAAAATTAGTAGCTTATAAATCACATTTTCATTTTTCATTTTTCACTAGTATAAAACCGTCGGGGTGTAGCTCAGCCTGGTAGAGCATTGTCTTCGGGAGGCAAGGGCCGGAGGTTCGAATCCTCTCACCCCGACCATTTTTTTCTTGTCTGGCTCTTCAGTCAGACAATTTTTCCATTTTGTCCAACCAATCTCCTCACTCTGTCTAACCAATCTCCTCGCTTTCGTGCATAAGTCGCACGCTGGCATTCCGTCAAAAAACTTATCTAAATTAAAACCCATTAGAGATAGCAATTCTATTGATAACTATTGACATGCTTACCTTTATGGGTAATTCAACACATAAGCGAATTGCGGGAGTATCAGCCCTTTATCCCCTCGCCTAATGATCGCTACGGGTAACATTAATGCTTGAGAGTCCATTTTTTTGACTTGCAAAGGCTAACCACATCAAGCGCCCTTATGCTACTTCAAAAATAACAAAATGTAAATTTTTTATATTTTTTTTAGATAATGTCCAGCCAATATCAATAGTTATCAATCGTTTTGGGCCGACTATACTAAGCGCCGCCATAAATTGTTGAGCGGCAAGCGCAAATTGTGAACGAGCGTTTTTTAAGCGAAAAACTGAGTCCTAGTTCGGTGTAAAGTATAAATAAAATAAATCATAAGATCACTAAAAAAGGTCACCTCTCTTAATGAAGTCAATCATCATCGTTTTTCTCTTGACAATTGGCTTATTGATTGACCAAGAAATTGAATTCTGGGGACAAACCATTGCCAATATTTTTATATGGTTATTTTTTTTAGCGTTGTTGAGGAGTGGAAATCGTACCGAGCAAGTCAGCTTAATTCTTTGCGTTCTTTACGCCACCGGCGGTGAAGTATTTCTATCCTTGGTTTGGGGGCTTTATGAGTATCGCTTGTACAACATCCCTCTCTTTGTACCCCCCGGTCATGCTCTGCTTTTCACGTTAGGCCTTTTATTGGCACCCAAAACACCCAATTGGATCGTCTGGGTAGTGCCCGCTCTAACCGCGCCCTACCTGATTTTTGCCATTCATGGTGGATTTGATACGATGGGTGGGATTTTATTTCTGACTTTTTTGATATGTCTTATTTTTGGGAAAGCGAAGAAACTCTACGCCACCATGTTTGTCTTATCTCTGATTTTAGAAATCTATGGCACATGGCTTGGGAATTGGACATGGTCAATTGAGGTGCCGTGGCTAGGATTAACCAGCACAAACCCACCTGCAAGTGCCGGTGCTTTTTATTGCCTTTTGGACTTGCTAGTGGTTTCAACCGTCGCTGCCATTAACTCTCGATCCAATCACCCCTTTTCCAACCTCACCCCTTCCCTAGCCCTCATAACACCCCCCAGCCCCCCTCAACAAGACTTACCTTTACCCACAAGTCTGGATAATTAATCATTAATTATTAATTGTTAATCATTACATAAGCTATTTAATTCAATCATTTAGACTTTTTCATTAAAACCTCCGAAGTTTAGCAAACCTCGGAGGTTTGTTTATTTTTCATATCCCTAATCACTTTTTATGAAAAAGCAAAAAGATTTAAATGTTGGCGGAAATGATCCTTGTCCGTGTGGTAGCGGAAAGAATTGCAAAATCCGCCACAAGACAAGATATCTCCAAAATTTCGTTTTGAGCCGGGGAGTTACGGTGATATTGGTCATTTCTTCCCATCAATCATCTCTTTAAAACAAGTTGCTCAAAACAAATGGGTTCATCACTTTGTTCTGGTTTGCCTAAATGAACATTATAAGGAAGAAAAATCGGCATCTTCACAGGCGGAAGAAGATTTGGATGCCGCTTTCCTACACAAAGAGAAATTAGGCTCGGATTTTGCTGTCGCGGAGTACTTGAAAGCCAAAGGATACGTAAGCGTTTCTGATTTCAATATAGTGGGTGGTAGATAAATTTAGAACTTTATAAAGACTAGTGCAGGAAAGCAGAAATATCCAGACCATTGAGAAATCCGATTTTTTCAAAAAATCGGATTTCTTTGACTGAGAGTGGTATGGAAAATTCCGCTATCCTGCACTAGTACATTGTTAATTTAATTTTGTCGGTTAATGTAGCCACCCAGAGCTTTGCTACCTGGAAGTCAGCGAAGCTAAACCCACCACCCGACACGCTGACAAAGTACTAACGTGAGTTCGACTTTAAATATCAGTGACTTATATAATTATTAATTATCTCAAATAGTTATTTCTAATTACTGTTAAATCAATCAGTTAAAAACTTTCGCCAACAAGCTTTACTGCTACTGGTGATTTTTCTTGGTTCTTGTATGTCTTTCCGTCAGCCCTCGCCGGTTGTCAGTGTTCCAGAGCCTGAGTGGAAAAAACAAATAGCACTGGCTCAGCAAGCAAACCAACGCCAACAATGCCGCAGCCAATTATTACAACCAAGCACTCAATTTGTAAAAATACCATAATAACAGATTGACTTTTGAACGATGATAGTCATCATTTTTTAGATAATTATAAAGTGTGACCTCCATTTGATGTACTTTTCTTCCAAAGCTTTAGCTTTGGACGGAAATTAGACAACTGACTGTCAATAACCCTGTAAATTTTATGGCTAAAGCTCGAAGAACTTTTGAGGGCCATGTTGTCATTTGAGTGACTTCAAATTTGATGACGGCCCTCTTTCGTTCTACTCTCGATAATAGCTTTTCATCCCGCTTATTCTTCACATCATAAATACTATAAGATGTGCTAGTTAGCTTGCTTTACTGTCAAAAGGGGTTGTGTGCCTATACAGAGATTCTGATGGCGCGTGCCGACAGATATAATCCGGATAATTTTGATAAAAAAGGAAGGTATATTAATAAAAACGAAGAATTTAAATAACAATCAGTTAAATACATACGCAAAAATTCTATCTAATTACATAATAACTTTTATACTTGTCCAGATAAGTTTTGTCCATTCCTGATAAGTACTTTGATTGGGAAATAAACGAATAAATTTTTAAAAACTTGAATTTATTAATTCAAAGTACTCTGGTTTTAGGTACAAAAGTTATCTGGATAAGTAACTATATGCCAAGCGTTTCTGATTAGCAAACCGTTTGTAGTAGGTACTTTAGCGCCTCGCAAACCGTTCTCCGTAGGTTTTTCACAAAGGCTTTACTAATTAATAACTTTTATGCCAAGCGTTTCTGATTAGCAAAGCTTGACTTGTGAGTACGCACAGGTTTATGATGCTCGCTCGTCAATCATCCGTGAGTCGTTCGTAGTAGGTACTTTAGCGCCTCGCAAACAGTTCGTTTTCCATAAGTGCTTTAGCGCCTCAAGCCAATACCGTTTGTAGTAGGCGATTTATCGCCTCAATCAATATCGTTTGTAGTAGGTGCTTTAGCGCCTCGCAAACCTTTCTCCCTAGGTACTTTAGCGCCTCGCACGCCGAAGGGATTCAATTTAAAATTGAATGCTGAAAACTGAAAATTGAAGAGATTACATAAGCAAGTCTATAATTTTACTATGAATTTTATAAGTGGGGTTTGATGTCATTTTCACGGATTTGAAGTACGTTCCATAGATTTAGTTCAACATACTTATTACAAATAATATGAAAATCAGTCAAATAAACATTAAAGACTATAATCAATTCAAAAACCTGATGCTTGATCTGACTTACCCCAAAGGGCACCAAAAAGAGGGGCAAGCATTAGATAAAATTTGCTTTATTGGGCAAAGTGGCACCGGAAAAACGAGTTTATTGAATGTTTGTAAAGCCATTTTGAGAGCGACTTTTAAACCCAATCATGATGGGAGTCTGCGAGGAACCATAAACACGGCAGATCGAAAACATCAGCTCAAAAATATTCTTGTCACGTCTTATTTTAAAAACCTAAAAACGGTTATAGAAGTCAAAGAAGAAGGGAATATTGTCTGGAAATGGAATCACCTCGATTTGAGTTTTTCCCAAACAGAAAATATTGTGCCCCTCGATTTTATCGCCGATTTTTATGCCGATAAAAACCTTCTTATCTCTTTTCCTGCCGAAATGGTCGATAACGTGAATCGCATTTTACAAGAAACCAATCAACTGGCTCATCCTTTTGAGTATTTAAAAACCGAGCAGGAAATCAAACAGAATCTCTCTATTTCTCAAGAAAAACGGAAAGTTTTTGATTTTGAAACAGAAAACTTTTTAGACATTTGGACCGATATTTTAAAGAATATCAATGATTATAAGGTAGAAGAGTTAAAATACAGTCAACAAATGGCTAACGCTTTTACTATCAGTACAGAAAAAGGGGAACGTATTCTTTCCCATTTTAAGCGGTGGAAACAAGAAAACCCGAATCCGATTGAAAAGTTGGCACAACAATTAAATCCCATTCTGAATAAATTTTATTTAAACCTAAAAACCACTTTTGATTTCCAATCCATTGAAGATTTGAAATTTATTAAGATTCAATCCTTCGGTGGCGCGGAGGAAATTCCATATCATGGTTGGAGTACCGGAACCAAGCAGCTTATTTTAACCATCACGCCACTTTTTCAACTTAATACGGAAGAGACTATTATTCTGGTTGATGAGCCAGAAAGATCATTGTACCCGGATATTCAAACAGAAATCATTGATTATTACACTGGAATTGCGCCACAAGCACAATTCTTTTTTGCCACCCACTCGCCTATTATTGCTTCTGCCTTTGAACCTTGGGAAATCGTGGAATTGAAGTTTAATGAACAAGGCACGGTTTATCAAGAACAATACTACAAAGGGGAGCGGCATATCGATAATTATTTTATTGATCCGCGTTATTTACGTTGGGATAGTATTTTAATGCGTGTATTTGATTTAGAAAGAGAAGGTAATGAAACCAGAAGTGAAGCCCTAGAAGAAGCCTGTTTACTCAAAGCCAAACTGAAAAAATATAAAGAAGAAAATAGGCTTGAGACTGACGAAGGGCAAAAAATGTTGGAACAATTCAAAAAACTGGGGAAAAAATTAGCGTGGCGATTATATGAGAAAAATTGATAAAAGCAGAATTCGGGCAACTGAATATGCGTCATGGCTAGCAGCATTAGCCCACAAAGATCATCCCGCTTATTCTTCACATCATAAATACTATAAGGATGTGTTAGTTAGCTTGCTTTACTGTCAAAAGGGGTTGTGTGCCTATACAGAAATTCTGATGGCGCGTGCCGACAGATATAATCCGGATAATTTTGATAAAAAAGGAAGGTATATTAATAAAAACGAAGAAGCTTCCGGATTTTCCGCACAACTAGATCATTTTAACAGTGATTTAAAAAACAAAAAAGGATGGGATTGGGATAATTTTTTTGCCGTTTCAGACAAAATAAACATTAGAAAATCTGATAAACAGGTGGATGATATTCTAAAACCAGATTCGCCTTATTATGATCCTTACAAGTTGTTAGCTTATGATGAAGAAGAACATATTTTTTACGCCAATCCAGACATTGAAGATGAAAACCTGATAAAAAGAATTCAATCTATGATAAAGGTATTAGGTTTGAACTATGGTACAATAAAAGACATGCGAACTGAATATCTCAATGAAAAAACGGAACTACTTGAATTAGGAATAGAAAAAGAGGCTTATCAATTTGTAACCGCTTTTGAAATGATTAAAGAAAAGCAAACACGAAAGACAGGAACGCAGGAATCCAAACTTTAGTTTGGCAACCTGAGTCCAAACTTTAGTTTTGAATATATCACATTTTATGCACACTTACCCACTCTACAATAGCTAGTCAAAAATCCGATTTTTTGACGCCTACTATAAACTAAGGCGCTAAAGCGCCTACTACAAACTTAGGCGCTAAAGCGCCTACTACAAACTTTAAGTCGCTTTTGCTCCGACGCTCGAAGCATGAAAATAATATACCCATAGATTACCTGCGTTTTTTCAAAAAACTTGGGATGTGTGGGTATTTTATTTAGCCGCAACTTCCTTATGCCAAGCGTTTCTGATTAGCAAAGCTTGACTTGTGAGTACGCACAGGTTTATCATGGCCCGTCAATCATCCGTGAGTGACACACGAGGTTTAACACTTAACTTTTGAAGGCGCTAGCCAATCAATTTATTCATAAAAAATATCATTAAACTCATTAATCATTAATCATTAATCATTAATTGTTAATTATTTTCACCGCCCCACCCAGAGGTACACCCAATGAAAATACAACGCCTTCAATTCGATGATCATAAAGAACATTGGCATCTGCAAGAAACGCATTTAGAGGCGTTTAACCTATTAGTGGGCCTCTCCGGGGTAGGTAAAACATTGATTATTGAAGTCATTAAATTAATTGCTCAGGTTGCCACCAAGAACCATTATCAATTAAATGGCATTGAATGGAAAATCCGTTTCACCCATGAAGCGCAAGAATATGAATGGACGTTAAAAAGTGCTATCAGGGCCACTTCACCGAACGACTTACTTCGTCTTTTAAATGAACAGGACTCGGCACCGACACAAATTGTTTATGAGAAAATTTTTAATGCCACAACGCAAGAAATCATTGCGGAACGTTCCAAGGACTTCTTTTATTTTAAACAAGAAAATATTAACCCAAACCTCAACAAACATGAAAGTATTCTCACCCTCTTTTCAGAGGATGAAACGATTTCGGTGCTCAAACAAGCCTTTCAACGCGTTATATTGAGTGAGCGAGAAACCCCACAATCACGCTTTTCGTCGTCAGTTGATTTTAATGCGATCACACTCAAAGACTTCAAAGAGACATTAACTCAAGTGCCGTTACTGGTGAAAGCGTTTTTTTTGCAAAAGTTTTATCAAAATGACTTTACTGAACTCAAACACTATCTGATCAGCCTATTTCCGTCCATTGGCGATTTAAAAGTCGAATTGACTGAAGACAACCACCAACAGTATAATTTATTGTTTCGCTTATTTGAAAAGGATATCGAACATTGGATACCGCAAGCCAGGATGTCATCGGGGATGTTTCGTACCTTAACCCATTTAATCGAAATGTCGCTGGCAACAGCGGGCAGCGTTATTATCATTGATGAGTTTGAAAATAGTCTTGGCATTAACTGTATGCCCGATTTAGTGACTTTTATACTCAGTCGCGCCCCAGATTTACAATTTATTATCACTAGCCACCATCCTTATGTCATTAACAATATTCCATGGCAAACTTGGAAATTAGTCAAACGACATAAAAATCGAGTCACTGTCACCCATGCCAAGGAGATTCCCGAATTTAAGGATGAAGAAAGCTTCTTTGATAAGTTTATTCAGTTAATTAACCACCCTGATTACCGAAAAGGGATATTATGAATTGGTAATGAGTATTTCATCCGCAGAAGGAGTCCAAGATTTATCTTGGTTACTATAGGAACAGTGTATAATGAATTTGTATTTCTTGGTTGAGGGTGAAACGGAACGGAAAGTTTATGAAAAATGGGTTCAATTTGAATTTCCTCAGCTAATGTTAAATGTTTGAAACTCAACCCAAGATTAACCTCATCACTTTCAGTCTCAAAACGCTAGTGACTGAAGTGAGCATTTCAGCCAACCAGACTTATTACTTTGACAATGCCCAGCATCAAACCTATGTGAGCGTTGATAATCAAACCCTATCCATGTCCTATCAAGAGATAGGAAAACAGTTGCAGTTTAGAACCAAACTGGCCCCAAAAACACCAGAACTCATCACAAGTATTTCTATTATCAAGGTAATGCAAGAACAGCGCGTTTTAACACTTAAATGAATGCCTAGAAAAAATCCGTTTATTCCCTTTCATCCGTTGCACTCTCACTAAATGTCGTTTGTAGTAGGTGCTTTAGCGCCTCAATCAATACGGTTTGTAGTAGATGCTTTAGCCGCTTTTGCTCCTACTACAAACGCACGCAAAAAAGCGCCTACTACAAACTTGGGCGCTAAACGACTCCTACTAACTTAGGCGCTAAACAACTCCTACTAACTTAGGCGCTAAAGTATCTATTATAAACTTAGGCGCTAAAGCGCCTACTACAAACGCAAGGCGCTAAAGTGCCTATTATAATCTTAGGCGCTAAAGCGCCTACTACTAACTTAGGCGCTAAAGCGCCTACTACTAACTTGGGCGCTAAAGCGCCTACTACTAACGCAAGGCGCTAAAGCGCCTACTACAAACGCAAGGCGCTTTAGCGCCTCCTGGGGGTGCCAAACTAAAGTTTGGACTCCTGCCAAACTAAAGATTGAGCGTATCTTCTCTATTATTCTGGATTAAAGCTAAGATGAACGAATTGTTATTTAAGCATTTTTTATATTGTCGAATAATAAATATGATACTAAAAAAATTATACCTAAAAAAAGCCCCTAAAGCACTTGGCTAAAGGGGCTTATTATTTCAATGCTGGAAAATGGGGCGACAAGCAGTCTTTAGTCAACTGGGTTAACGCTCTCAACAATAAAGCTTTTACCCAGCGGTTCCCATATTAATATCGTTTCAAAGGTTTTTACCTCATCTCCAAATTGACTATTGCCCACAACAACACCAGTAGGCACATCAACATAAGGAATAAACAACGTTCCAGCGTGTGTGTAGGTAGCGGGGCAATCGGTGCTAGAGCCATCTGTTATTGGCACCATCGTTTTGGAAAGGAGCCTAAAACGATTTGTGATGCCATGAAGCCGCTTTAATGAACCTGTCCACAATTCAACTTTCCCAGTAGGTTGTCCACTAAAGAAGTTAACGATAGGAATCTCAAGATAAGGAACGGTGAGAGTTTTATTCTTGAGAGAATAAACGGCATGTTCGCAATCAACAGGTTCGTTAGGTGATCCCCAGACACCTTCGCCCCATGTCATCTCTCCCCAAGTATCTGCGAAGACAGCAGGGGTGGATAACAACCATAAGCTGATAACAGCAATGATATATCTCATAAATGAATACCCTTTAGCATCATCATTTATCGGTTAGGCGGGCAACAAAAATACATTGCCCACCCTAGAAGTTGCCCCTTACTCATTATTTAGTGCAAACGACACAACTGAGTTCTCGATTCTGTACATACGGGGGGCAAGGTAATGAGCTACATTCTGCTTCTGTGGGATACCACAAATTTCCATCTTGACTAACATTTGAACTCGAAGGCGACGCTTCGGCGTTAATATCAACACACGCAACTTCATGTGTTGATTTTTGAGTATAACGGGTTCCCATCAAATAACCTTCATACTCTTTATCCCAACCCGTAGGACAATGCTTCGTACCCGGAATCATTAGGGTTAAGGCCGCTTGTTTTAGACAGACGGCACAAGGCGCATCTTTGTCATGCAACGGTTTTAAGGATGCTATGCCATGGCCACTTGTCTCATATTCCGTGCCATACAACAGAGCACCATCTTGATTCCCATCACTAACATTTTCCACATCAAATGTGGGTTTGTCAGTCAGGCAAAGCAGTGACGAAATTCCCCCTGAATGATTATAATGTCCGGATGCCGCAAACCCTTTGTAAATTAGTTCGGCGCCATATGGGCATGAATTTTTACCCCAATGAGTGTAGGAGACTATCCCACCTGATGATCCACCGCCATTTCCTATTTGGCTGAACTTCTCAAGCAACGCCTTAAAATTCGCGTTGACTTCATCAGCCTTCGCTTTTGTCCCATCCTCAAAACAAGTCATACCCTGAGTAAAACCCTCACAATTCTCACCTGCTTGAACTGAGACACCCAACATGAGTGACAGTGGTAAAGCACTCAACCATTTTTTCACGTTTAACCTCCATCTATAGTGTTTCAAATAAATATGTTAGCCTTGTTAGAAATCAGAGTCAAGTCCAAAAAGCTTGTCCCCGCAGTGTTTAAGCGGGGGCGGGGGCTCGGATTTCTTTGAACCTATTTTTCTGAAAGTCTATACAATTAGATCAGTGAACAATAATATGACTACGGTGATAAAGAAATCCGATGTCTTTAAGACATCGGATTTATAAATGAAACTGAATGAAACACCGCCTTTGAGTCTGTCATTACTCGCCAATCGCTTTAGTGTCGATCAGATGTTAAAAACGAGTCAAAGTACCCAATTCATTGTCTCTTTAGGAAGTTGCGGTTAAATAAAATACCCTTAACGAAATTAATCACACCCAAGTTTTTTCTTTAAACTTGGTTTCTCTATGGGTATATTATTTTCACGCTCCTGCCTTAGCGAAGTTTCCCATCGGTTCGTTCTTCATTACCGAAACAAACGATAAACTCTTATGTTACAAGTCTGAACCAACCAAACCTCAAAGAAATCACTCAACCAAAGCGACTGGCTTTCACGCGAGGTACTTTAACAAAGTCAGCTAAGCATTACACGCCACAAATTGTCGCAGGGCGGGGCATTCAAATGTAACTAAAGTGTTACATTGTCAGCCTCATGGCGAGTTTGAGGTTTCGGGAATTAGCGAAGTTTCCCTTCGGTTCATTCTTCATTACCGAAACAAACGGCAAACTCTTATGTTACAAGTCTGAACCAACCAAACCTCAAAGAAATCACTTAACCAAAGCGACTGGCTTTCGCACGAACGAGCTACTTTAACAAAGTAAGCGTTGCATTACACGCCACAAATTGTCGCCGGGTGGGGCATTCAAATGTAACTAAAGTGTTACATTGTCAGCCTCATGGCGAGTTTGAGGTTTCGGGAATTAGCGAAGTTTCCCTTCGGTTCATTCTTCATTACCGAAACAAACGATAAACTCTTATGTTACAAGTCTGAACCAACCAAACCTCAAAGAAATCACTTAACCAAAGCGACTGGCTTTCGCACGAGGTACTTTAACAAAGTCAGCGTTGCATTACACGCCACAAATTGTCGCAGGGTGGGGCATTCAAATGTAACTAAAGTGTTACATTGTCAGCCTGATGGCGAGTTTGAGGTTTCGGGAATTAGGAAGTTGCGGTTAAATAAAATACCCTTAACGAAATTAATCACACCCAAGTTTTTTCAAACAACTTTGTTTCTCTATGGGTATATTATTTTCACGCTCCTGCCTTACTATTTAGGCATTTTGACTTTGGATGGAAAAACAGAACTGGGCGAATTACGTTTCAAAATTCCCACTTCGTTAGACGGTGTTTTCAAGTTGAGCAACTTTGGTTCTGTTCTCAGTCAAGTCGGTGTCTAAGTAGACGGTGTTTTCAAGTTGAGTGAAAAAAACTCTTACCTATCAATCCGACAACATGGCCCACTTTTCTCAACACTTCAGGGCACCGAGTTGACACAGAGGAACCTCGATAAAAAACCATTGGTAAATCAATCCGTTTATCGGCCCGTCATCCGTTGTACTCTCTTATGATTCACTAAGTAGACGATGTTTTCAAGCTGAGTGAGTTAGGCCATTTTCTGAGTTAAGTCGTTTTCAAGTAAGCAAAACCGTTGTTAAATTCGTTTATCCGCGTAATTCGTTGTACTAAGACGGTGTTTTCAAGTCTCTAAAGAAAAACTCTTACCTATCAATCCGACAACATGGCCCACTTTTATCAACACAGAGGACACTGAGTTGACACTGAGGAACACAGAGAAAAAACCATTGCTAAATTCGTTTATCGGCCCGTCATCCGTTGTACTCTCATACTAACTAAGTAGACGGTGTTTCTAGGTTGAGTGAGCTAAGTCGTTTTCAAGTAAGCAAAACCGTTGTTAAATTCGTTTATCGGCCCGTCATCCGTTGTACTCTCATACAAGTCTCTAAAGAAAAACTCTTACTTTTTGCAATCATACCTAAGTCAGCATAAATACCTTTTTTTTGTAACAAAGCTTGTGCATATTCCAATTCTGTTTTCATCGCTTGCAAATGAAATGGAATATATTGTAGTAGGTGCTTTAGCGCCTCAAGTAAATACCGTTTGTAGTAGGTGCTTTAGTGCCTCAATCAAATACCGTTTGTAGTAGGTGCTTTAGCGCCTCAATCAAGACTGTTTGTAGTAGGTGCTTTAGCGCCTCAATCAAGACTGTTTGTAGTAGGTGCTTTAGCGCCTCAAGTAAATACCGTTTGTAGTAGGTGCTTTAGTGCCTCAATCAAATACCGTTTGTAGTAGGTGCTTTAGTGCTTCTTGGGGTGCCAAACTAAAGTTTGGACTCCTGCCAAACTAAAGTTTGGACTCCTGACTGCTCAGAAAGACGACGTTTTAATTCCCAAAAACACGACTTGTTCTAAAGCCTTTCCTAAGTCAGCCGAAAATTTAAAACTGATGGCATTGGCTAAACCATTATCTATCGCATAAACTTTTTTTTCACTCAGTTCTTGCGTTGATATTTTATAAGCGTATTTTTTAAGTGTACCAATCATAAAAACCGCTTCGGCTTGTTCCAGAAAATCATACACTGAATTTTTGCCAATCCGAAAGCCAGCAGATTTCAGCTCATTATAGAGTCGGTTAATAGAAACTTGTTTTGTCGCTGACGCATAAAGCCGTTTTAAAAAAAATTTCAACGCCGTCATATTGGTGATTTGGTAGCGTTCCACCAAATCTCGAAATAACATGACTTGATAATATTCTTGCAAAGTTCTTCGTTTTAAATCTTGATTGGGTAACAATGGCAATTCTGGAAAACCGCCTTCATGGAGATAGTTTTCTAACGCATGATAGAGAGTGGCTCTACCTTTGGTACTGTCTAAATCTGGGGTAATCTGCCAAAAGCGTAGTATTTCTTTAAAACTAAGCGGATAGACAGTGTAACTCAAACTTCGTCCACGTAATGCCGTCGCAATTTCACTACTTAACATCTTGGCATTGGAACCGGTAAGAAAGATATTTTTAGAAATCGTGTCATAAAGACGGCGAATGAATTTTTCCCAACCACTCACATTTTGAATTTCATCAAAGAAAAAATAGCATTGCGATAAATCATCTTGAAGAGGATAGAGTTCCAAATAAGCTTGGATAATTAAATCAAGTTCATGGCTTTGTAATTCCAATCGTTCATCTTCAAAGTTAATGAAGATAATGTGTTGTTTTGATATTTTGGCAGCGATTTGTTGTATCAACTGATAAAGCAAACAAGTTTTGCCACTACGTCTTGCGCCAATCAGCGTAATGATTTTGCCACTGAAAATAGGAATCTGATAATCACGAGTCACGACAGTGGGCAAATTTGAACGATGAAAATCTTTCAACAGGGTTTTGAGGATAGATTTTTTTTGCATAAATCGGTTATCCCAAAGAAATCGTGATAGACTGCAAAATTTACTTGCACCCGTTTCGACGTGATCGTTCCCCTAGAACGAAAATATCACTGCCTTGTTTGAATAGTAATATAACATGAACATGCCGATGGCATGGAGAATGATCATCATACGGCTGAGGCAACGTCGCCTGACAGTCATAAACATCCCGATGATCTGAAATCAGATGACCATGAGGCGGATTCTGCGCCCGATAATCATAACCATGCGGCTGACGGACATAGTCATTGACACATAACCATTTAATTTCTCCCCTTGAAAAAGGGGGGAAATAAGGTAGTCGCAAAAAACAGCTTGACTTGTATGTTACGCACAAGTTGTATGATGCTCACCCGTCAGCCATCCGTGAATAATACGCAGACTGTACGGCGTGAGCAAATACTTGTTTATTTAGGTTTAGTGACTGACTTTCCGGGGGTTCAAATGTTTGTTAATGAAGTTGCTCAACGTGCCCAAATACCCGCTCATGTCGTGCGTTATTACACACGTATCGGTTTGCTAAAACCCAGCCATCGTGCTGAAAACGGCTATAAAGTGTTCAATGAACCGGACATTAACCGCCTGAAATTCATTCGCAAGGCAAAAGCACTCGGTTTCACGCTGAGTGAAATTGAAAAAATCCTTAATGAGGCAAGCCACGGCAAAACACCCTGCCCACTGGTACGGGCAACCCTTGAACAACGCATCAAGGAAAACCGCCGCAAGCTAGAAGAACTTATGGCTCTTCAGCAACAAATGGAAAAGGCATTGGCGCAATGGAAGGACATGCCAGACGGTACGCCTCATGGTGATACGGTGTGTCATCTAATTGAATCTATAGATATTTCACAAACCTAGACACTTTAAACAGATACTGTCCCTTTCCGGGATAGTATCCGTCACGGCTTAGAAAATTTCTGATTATAACGGATGAAAGTTGATACCTTATCAAAGTGCCAACCCCGAAGGGGTTTTCAGGCTAAAGTTTCGCTCCGCGAAACTTTAGCCTGAAAATGTGAATAGCCACAGGTGCAACCTGTGGGAAATATGCCCCCGACGCGCCAACCCCGAAGGGGTTGAATGTTAACAGGTATTTTATTGATATAATCAATAAAATTCAACCCGTTATACATTTCAACAAAAAAGCGACAATCAGGAAAATTTGAATAAATGAATGCCTAGAAAAAATCCGTTTATTCCCTTTCATCCGTTGCACTCTCACTATAACCAGAACGATCTGTCGTTCCAATGAACGCTGGGATAGACTCGCTTATGTGCAGACCGTTTTTCACAAAGGCTTTGCTAATCAATAACTTTTATGCCAAGCGTTTCTGATTAGCAAACCGTTTGTAGTAGGTGCTTTAGCGCCTCACAAACCGTTCTCCGTAGATATTTTATGCCAAGCGTTTCTGATTAGACTGATAGTACAACGGATACGCGAAATAAACGGATTTTTTAAGTTTAAGATTTGAGTTGAAAATCAGAAAGCTTGCTAATTCAATCCCTTATTTCATTTTCACCTTTTTCAAGTACGTTCCATATAGCAAAAAAAGCTTGACTTGTGAGCGACGCACAGGTTTATGATGCTCGCCCGTCAATCATTCGTGAGTCGTTCGTAGTAGGTGCTTTAGCGCCTCGTAAACTTCATTAATAATTAGCTTCGCTGACTTTCAGTTCACAATTAGCTTCGCTGAGTTTCAGTTCACAATTAGCTTCGCTGAGTTTCAGTTCACAATTATATATTGTTCTCTTTAGCGAAAGAGGACAGGAAAAATCGCAGTTACCAAAATTAGGAGGACATTATGCGTATTTTTGTTGTTTTATTAACTGTACTACTGTTGACAGCTTGTGGAAATCAGGATGGAAAACCTGAACCGAGTGAAAGTATGGCCGACGCCATGGACGATACCAGCAAGGAACATGCCGATAAACATAAGGATATCAAATACGTGTGTCCTATGCACCCAGAAATTGTGCGTGATAAACCGGGCAGTTGTCCTACTTGTGGCATGTACTTGGTGAAGAAGGAAATTAAATCAGAACCACAATAAACGGCCCAGAAGGAGTCCAAGATTTATCTTGGACGTCTCAGGAGGACGTCTCAGAAGGAGTCCAAGATTTATCTTGGACGAATTTTGGTTTTGGCTTTTCACCCTGCCAAACTCCTGCCGCCAAACTAAAGTTTGGACTCCTGCCAAACTAAAGTTTGGACTCCTTTCATTCATATAGGAGACATCATGCGTACTGTTATTATCTTATTAATCACCGCGTTGCTATTAATGGCTTGCAACCAATCAGATAAACCAAGTGAAAGTCTGGCCGACGCAATGGACGACTCGGCCCTAGAACATGCCAATAAACACTTAAACCACAAATACATTTGCCCTATGCACCCACAAATTGTACGTGATGAACCGGGCCGTTGTCCTATTTGTGGCATGTTTTTGGTGAAAAAGGAAGTTAAACAGGAACCCCAAGAACCTGAAATCAAACCTAAGCCACAGGCTTCAAAACCTGAAGCCAAAAAACCTTCCGCCCACAATAAACATCCTACTGTCACCATTCGTCCTGAAATTATCCAAAAAATGGGAGTAAGAACCATAACCGTCAACAAAGGAACCCTACCAAAATACATCAAAACCGTGGGTTATGTTGCATATAACGAAGACAAGTTGGTACATATTCATCCCCGTTCGAGTGGCTGGGTAGAGAAACTCTATGTACGACGTCAAGGAGATTTGGTCAAGCGTGGGCAATCCTTGTTGGCAATGTATTCGCCAGAAGTCTTAGAAGCTCAACAAGATTTCCTCGTTGCGCTACGCACGGGAGCCAAGGGCACTCGTCTCAATCGCCGCCAATATAAGGAGGCTATACGCAACCGTTTACGTTTGCTAGGTGTGCCAGAGAGGACTATCAAACAAATTGAACGTAACAATCGAGCCATCAACAACGTTCCTATCTTCACGCCGCAGTCAGGTACTGTCATCCACTTAAACATTCGTGAAGGCATGTATGTCACACCAAGCTTAGAAATGTTCACCATTGTTGATTTATCGAGGATATGGGTGATGGTTGAAGTATTTGAGCATCAGCTAGATTGGGTATCGAGAGGATTGAAGGCCGAAATCAAAGTGCCTGCTTTGCCTGGGCGCGTGTGGAAAGGCAAGGTAGATTATGTTTATCCTGAACTGGAACCCAAAACTCGTACTCTAAAAGTAAGACTCCGTTTTGATAATCCCAGAGGCCTTTTAAAGCTAAATATGTTTGCTCAAGTGGAGATTCATGGTAAACCCAAAAAGAAGGTTCTGAAAATACCGCGACAAGCTTTGATTGTTACCGGTGAACGTGAAAGTGTGATCGTCGCTCTGGGTAAAGGCCGATTTAAGCCAGTGGATGTCAAAACAGGGATGCGTAGTCAAGGCGAAGTCGAGATTTTGTCCGGACTCAAAAAAGGTAATCGTATTGTGCTATCGGGACAATTTTTGATTGATTCCGAGGCCAATTTACAAGCCAGTTTTTTGCGGTTTAGTGAAGCCGGGCAACAATCACCACAGACACACCAACATTAATGGTTCCAACGCAAGCCAATACCGTTTGTAGTAGGTGCTTTAGCGCCTCAAGCCAATACCGTTCTCCGTAGGCGCTTTAGCGCCTCAATCAAATACCGTTTGTAGTAAGTATACTATGTTCCCGGTACCAGCGTGTTCGCCCCGACAACCCCTGAATAGGCGAGGTTTCGTCGGGGCAAACCCTTGTGGTTGCCCGACACGATATGGCATTGAGACAGGCGCAAACTAGAAAACCGTTAAACAGCACAGTGGTACGGAAAACGTTTCGGACGAAATTGCAATTCCCATCCACCAAAAAGACTCTTGCGGTGGTAGAATCTTTAAATTCCTCCCAGTATTTATCATTCACAAGATCGCACCGCATTAAATATATCAGTTATTAGATGGCCGAAAGAAGTTTTATATGTTTACCGTAATCTTCAGAGGCTTTACGGCGAAACCAATTGACAAACTCTCGCAATTCTTGATTTGTCCTCGCTTGTTTTAACTGGGGCAACTCATCAGTCAATGCTTCTTGGCCTAAACGTAATTGTTTAACTCCCGCTTGTACCTCGGGTGGGTAGTCCTTAAGCGTTATTTTGTCTAAACTCTTAATAACATGTTGGTATGGAACAGTTGGTGTATGAGAGTCAAGCAGAGATTGAACAAAAAATGACTTTTTAACATAGTAGTGTTGTACCTGTTCACCAGTCCAGTATGCAAACGCAATCAATTCATGGCCATCAAAAACGGGCCTATATCTATAACGCATTTTTTAATTCCTCTTTAATGGGTTTATGGGTCGGATAATGAATACCTAAAGCCTCTAATTCAAGCTGTGTTTTTTCTAACTTGGAGGTATATATATCCTTTTTAAATAACTCTTCATCCAGGTCCAAGTGATACAAAACTTTTGCAATCATACCTAAGTCAGCATAAATACCTTTTTTTTGTAACAAAGCTTGTGCATATTCCAATTCTGTTTTCATCGCTTGCAAATGAAATGGAATATAATTTTGCGGCTCACCCGTTTCAATGGATTGTGCAAACAGTTGCTTGATTTGTTCTATGTGGTGTGAATCGTAAATATCCCACCCAGATTTGCGTAAGAGGTTAATTTCCACCAATTCGTGTTTTAAAGCACAAGAACCTTCAATTCCACCCACTAAAATGTTGTCAATAATATTGGGATTGCCTAGTGCTTCTGCGTAGACTTCAACATCTTTAATAGCTTGTTTATTCTCTAATAATTCTGGTTCGATTCCTCTGGCTTGTTTAACAAGTTCTTTATTGGCCTTTAAAATTGTTGAGGGCCTGAATCTCTGTAAAGCTCTCGTTGGCATCCCATCCAACTCATTTGCTGATTGCTCTTTGGTGGTAACTCTATCTCCTTGGTTTTCAGGTTCAACACCTGAAGCTTTCAGTTCTTCATCCGTATAACCCATTTTTTTCAATCCTCATATCACTTTGTTACACCGATCATTTTTCATCTCATTATAAAGAGTGTCTGAGCAGGGGACATTTTTTTGATTCGTCCGAAATCAGTTTCAACGTAGGCGCTTTAGCGCCTCAATCAAATACCGTTTGTAGTAGGTGCTTTAGCGCCTCTTGGGGGTGCCAAACTAAAGTTTGGACTCCTGACGGAAAATTCGGATTCATACATTAAAAGAATATCTGACAATATTTGAGAAAAATCGGATTAAAGAAATCCTATTTTTTATAAAAATTTCTATCCAATTTAAAACATTTTATTCTGAAAATTCTTCAATTCTGAAAATTCTGATTCAGACATAATCACCATGCTAAAAAATATCATTTATTGGGCCATCCACAACCGTTTTTTAGTCCTAGTCGCCACCGTCATTATCAGCGGTTGGGGCTGGGTTTCTTTACAACAAACGCCGTTAGATGCGATTCCTGATCTGTCCGATGTGCAAGTGATTATCAAAACGTCTTACCTTGGACAATCGCCGCGGGTGGTAGAAGATCAAGTCACTTATCCCATTACCACAACTATGCTTTCGGTGCCAGGCGCTAAAGTGGTGCGCGGCTATTCTTTCTTTGGCGATTCTTATGTTTATGTGATTTTTGAAGATGGCACCGACATGTACTGGGCGCGTTCCAGAGTGTTGGAATATCTGAATCAAGCGGCTTCTAGCTTACCGCCCGGCGTACAACCGCGTTTGGGGCCTGATGCGACCGGTGTCGGTTGGATTTATTCCTATGCTTTGGTTGATCGCACTGGCAAACATGATTTATCTCAATTGCGTAGCCTACAAGATTGGTTCTTAAAGTTTGAATTGCAAACCGTTCAGGGCGTTGCCGAAGTTGCCACCGTCGGTGGCATGGTAAAACAATACCAAGTGGTTGTCGATCCAGAAAGATTACGCGCTTTTAATATTCCGTTATCACGAGTCAGCCAAGCGATTAAAAACGCTAATCAAGAAGTCGGTGGTTCTGTTATTGAATTGGCTGAAGCCGAATATATGATTCGCACCAGAGGTTATTTATCTTCTCTCGAAGATATTGAAATCATTCCGGTGGCTGTCAGTGAAACCGGTACACCTTTATTAATTCGTGATATAGCCACGGTGCAAATAGGCCCAGAAATGCGCCGCGTGGTGGCCGATTTGGATGGAGAAGGCGAAATCACCGGGGGTATTATTGTGATGCGCTATGGCGAAAACGCGTTAACCACCATTGCTGCTGTCAAACAGAAATTGGAGGCACTGAAAGCTGGCTTACCAGAAGGCGTGGAAGTGGTAGAAACGTATGATAGATCCGCCTTAATCCAACGCGCTGTTAATAATCTTCAAGAAAAACTGATTGAAGAGTTTATTGTGGTTGCACTGGTATGCCTCGTGTTTTTATTCCACTTGCGTTCGGCCTTGGTAGCGATTGTCACTTTACCCGTCGGCATTTTGATTTCTTTTATCATTATGTCTCAACAAGGCATTAACGCCAATATCATGTCTTTAGGCGGTATTGCGATTGCGATTGGGGCGATGGTGGATGCGGCGATTGTGATGATTGAGAATGCCCATAAACACATAGAACGCTGGCGACACGCCCACCCTAAACAAAAAATAACGACGCAAGAACATTGGCAATTGATAGCGACAGCGGCCGGTGAAGTTGGGCCTGCCCTGTTTTTTTCGTTATTAATCATCACGTTAAGCTTTATTCCTGTGTTTACGTTAGAAGCCCAAGAAGGCCGCTTATTTTCGCCGTTAGCGTTTACTAAAACTTATGCGATGGCCGCAGCAGCCGGTTTGGCCGTCACATTGGTGCCAGTGTTAATGGGCTACTTTATTCGCGGCTGGATTCCGCAAGAAAAACACAATCCGATTAGTTGGTTGCTGATTTTTATTTATCGGCCCTTACTCTGGCTCGTTTTATTTTTACCACGTACCACCGTATTTCTCGCTTTCTTAGTCATGTTGACCATTTCGATTCCATTATTTGGCCTCGGTAGCTTATTCACTCCGTTAACAGGGTCTTTAGAAATGGCAGCAACGGTGACAACCGAATGGCCTGACATAGAAAAACATCGCGTGGCGATGCTAGAACAAGTGGAACAATGGCAAACCGATTTACCGAAATATTGGCGACACACGTTTGCTGAACAGCCCATGGTAGCTAAAATGGCCGACGGCTTAGGCTCGGAGTTTATGCCAGAACTGTATGAAGGCGATTTGTTGTATATGCCGACTACCTTACCGGGCTTGTCTATTGGCAAAGCCCAAGAATTATTACAACAAACCGATAGACTCATTGCCACGCTGCCAGAAGTCAAAAGCGTGTTTGGCAAGATTGGCCGCGCTGACACCGCCACCGATCCAGCACCGTTGACGATGATTGAAACGATTATCCAACTGAAGCCAGAAGCCGAATGGCGCGAAGGCATGACGGTGGCAAAACTGATTGAGGAACTCGATCAACTGGTTGATTTTCCTGGTTTGACTAACGCTTGGGTAATGCCCATCAAGACGCGCATAGATATGTTAGCCACCGGCATCAAAACGCCCGTGGGTATTAAAGTTGCTGGGCCGGATTTGAAAGTAATTGAAGACATCGGCAGACAGATTGAAACCGTCGTGATGCAAGTCGAAGGCACGACTTCTGCTTATTCTGAGCGCGTAGCCGGTGGCCGTTATATTGAAATCACCCCCGACAGAGTGAAAGCGGCGCGTTTAGGTTTAAATATCTCTGATATCAACGCCGTGATCAGCGCGGCCGTGGGTGGCATGAATATTACTGAAACCATCGAAGGCTTAGAGCGTTATCCCGTCAATCTCCGTTTTCCCAGAGAAGTCCGTGATGATTTGGAGAACTTGAAGGCATTGTTGTTAGTGACTCCCACCGGGGCGCAAATTTCGTTGGCGCAAGTGGCTGAAGTCAAAATCGTTGATGGCCCTCCAATGCTGAAAAGCGAAAATGCCCGTTTGAATGGGTGGACATTTGTAGACATTCGTGGCGTTGATGTCGGTACCTATGTACAAAAAGCCCAAGCCGTCGTCCGCGAACAAGTCAAGTTGCCGCCTGGCTATTCGATAACTTGGTCAGGACAATATGAATATATGCTCCGCGCCCAAGAGAAGTTGACTCAAGTGGTTCCGTTAACGCTGTTTATTATTTTGCTATTATTATACCTAACCTTTGGCAATATGACGGAAGCGTTAATCGTGATGGCAACGTTGCCTTTTGCATTAGTCGGCGGCTTTTGGCTCATATTTTTGTTAGGCTACAACATGTCCGTTGCGGTTGGCGTTGGATTTATTGCGCTGGCTGGTGTCGCGGCCGAATTTGGGGTGGTGATGTTGGTGTATTTAGATAATACCATTCGAGAGTACCAAATCACTGATCGCTTGACTAATTATAAGAACTTAAAAGCGGCCATCATGGAAGGCGCGGTACTACGAGTCCGCCCGAAAGCGATGACAGTGGCGGTGATTATTGCCGGCTTATTGCCCATCATGTTAGGACATGGCACCGGTTCCGAAGTCATGCAACGGATTGCCGCGCCGATGGTAGGCGGAATGATTACGGCACCGTTGTTGTCATTGTTTGTCGTGCCGGCGGTTTATTTGTTATGGAAAGGGCGGAGGTTTAAATAAATACTTACTTTAACACAGAGTCCACAGAGTACCACAGAGTGACACAGAGTCCTCAAGTCTTTGGTACAACATCTCTGTGAAACTCTGTGGAACTCCGTGTCTCTGTGTTAAATAAAAACGGATAGGTGGCGAGTTTTTAACGCTTGACGATTGAACAGATAGTGGGCCATGTTGTCAAATTGAAAAGCTTGATTTTGTTAATGGCCCTCAATTCAAAGCACATTTATTATACATGCAGACTAGCTGAGCCGGCCAGAAATTGGCAAAGCTATCGATACGATTAGGTT
>Ga0190315_1000260_pt1 | contig 31521 bp, 37 predicted proteins | sample 48701101_MG_FD_161673 | JGI IMG/M metagenome (GOLD analysis project Ga0190315, IMG submission 161673) | Hydrothermal vent sediment bacterial communities from Southern Trench, Guaymas Basin, Mexico - 4870-11-0-1_MG | ecosystem: Environmental > Aquatic > Marine > Hydrothermal vents > Sediment ...
CGACCTCATTTATTATCAATTCTTAGAAAAGCACTTAAATCTTCCGCCAGCGTTTGCGCAGGCAAAGTTTGTATTGGTGGGCCCGCGGGGATTCGAACCCCGGACCTCCACCTCGTAAGGGTGGCGTCATAACCAGTCTAGACCACGGGCCCGCCCAAAGCATTAAAGCAAAAGTCCAAATATAAATCTTTCGCTCAGAATTATGGAAGTGCTTCCTCCTACTTCAACCGATACAACTGCTCTTTTTTCTTAGCCAAAATTGGGATATTTTCTTTAGCAAGCTCCACTTTGGATGAAAGAGTGGATTCTCATGTCCTTATTGCTGTGAAATGTCCACATAGTAAGCCACCAATGAGAACTTCGGCGTTTCCAACTTCCTTCATACTCTTTCGCCTTCAGCCTCTTTATGTCTTCAACAAATACCACTGCTTCGGGAAAATTAGCTTGATAGGCTTTTCTTTAGGAGGAAAAATTATCTATAGCTCTAGATATCTCAAAACCAACATCCTTAAACCCTCTGCTGAATCTTCCTGCTGTTGTGAAGGGCTTAATCACCTGCTCTCTCCACCGAAAAAGGTATAAAAGCTAAGATTTATAAGGGTTTCAAAAACACTCAAGAGAGGCGAGACCGGTGGAGCGAGAGATCACCGAAGAGAAACTTAAGAAGTATTTTGAAATCACAAGAAAAGCCCTCGAGACACTTGAGATAGCAGTCCATGAAAAAAGTCTTCTCTTCTCTGTAGCGCAAGACTTTTTAACCATGGCAAAGAGCTACTATAGCGACGCTGAATACTACTACAAAAAAGGAGATTACGTCACTGCATTTGCCGCTTTGAACTATGCTCATGGCTTTATTGACGCGGGAGTGAGGCTTGGAGTGTTTAAAGGAGAAGATAACAGACTATTCGCATTCGGGTGAGGAAGATGGGAGATTATATAGTCGTCCTTGAGGCTCCAATAATAGTGAGAGACGTCGAAAGTCCGGATGATGCTATAAACGTTGCTGTATCAAAGGTGGCGAAGGCTCTAAACAAGGAAAAGCTCGACTTCGTGAGGGTTGAAATCGGTTATTCCCAGTGCCCTGTGTGTGGTTCGCCCTTTGAGAGTGCTTTTGTTATTGGAAGCGTGGGTCTGGTTGGGATTTATTTGACGCTTAAGGTGTTTAATGCCCAAAGTCTCGAACATGCAGAGAGAATCGCCAAAGCTGTGGTGGGAAAAGCTCTAAAAAAAGTGCCTTTAAAGGTTTTTGAGATTAAAGAGCTCCATAATGGAAAAGAGGAAGAAGGAGTAGAGATTAACGACAACAACGGCGTTTGAATCTTTGTGTTTTTCATTTTTTGTTGGGATTTATAATTTGGGATTTATCATTTTTAGCCTTTTCTAAACAAAACTTTTAAGCTTCCTTGTTGCAAGGGACAACATAACTTTTGGAGGTTTTTGAGATGGCAAAGTTCATCTTTGTAACGGGTGGAGTAGTGAGTGGTCTTGGAAAGGGAATAACAAGTGCTTCACTTGGAATGCTCATGAAATCAAGAGGCTTTAGAACCACAAACATCAAGATAGACCCATACATTAACTACGACGCCGGAACTATGAGCCCGTACCAGCATGGAGAAGTTTTTGTGCTTGATGATGGGGGAGAAGTCGATCTTGACCTTGGAAACTATGAGCGCTTTTTGGACACAAACCTAACATTTGACCACAACATAACAACTGGAAAGGTTTATTCCTCCGTCATAGAAAAGGAGAGAAGAGGCGACTACTTAGGTGCAACCGTCCAAGTTATCCCTCACATTACCAACGAGATAAAGGATCGAATAAGGAGAATAGCCAAGGATTACGATGTGCTCGTTGTGGAAATAGGAGGTACGGTGGGAGATATAGAGAGTATGCCATTCCTTGAGGCAGCACGTCAAGTGCAGCTCGAAGAAGGAAGGGAGAACGTGGCTTTTGTCCACGTAACTTATGTTCCAAAGCTTAAAGTTGTTGGAGAGCAAAAAACAAAGCCCACACAACACAGCGTTAAAGAGCTCCGCTCACTGGGAATTCAGCCAGATGCAATAATAGCCAGAAGTGAGGATCCGCTTGAGGAAGGGGCTAGAAAAAAGATAAGCTTGTTTACAAACGTGCCTGAGGAGGCCGTAATAAGCGCTTACGATGTTGAGGACACCTATGAAGTTCCACTTCTGCTTGAGAGGGAAGGGCTTGGTAAATACCTGACCAGAAGGCTTGGACTAGAGGATAGGGAACCAGAGCTAAGGGCATGGGAAGAAATGGTCAGAAGGTACAAATGCTTGAAGGAGGAAGTTGAGATAGCAATCGTAGGAAAGTACGTTAAACTTGCCGATTCATACCTCAGCATAAAGGAAGCATTGAAGCACTCGAGCGTTGCCAATGATGTGAAAGCAAAAATAAGGTGGATTGAAGCGGAAGACTTAGAAAAAGAAGGGTTTAAACTTCTTGAAGGGGTTCACGGGATAATAGTTCCGGGCGGATTTGGAGCAAGAGGAAGCGAAGGCAAGATTATGGCCATACAATATGCGAGAGAAAACGATATTCCATTCTTGGGAATATGCTTTGGGTTCCAGCTTACGGTGGTGGAGTTTGCAAGACATGTTCTTGGTCTCGAAGGGGCAAATTCAACTGAGATAAACCCACAAACGCCGCATCCAGTTGTTGATCTCATGCCAGAACAGAGAGATCTTGATAAGCTTGGTGGTACAATGCGACTTGGAGCATATCCAATAAAAATAAAGAAGGGCACTCTCGCCCACAGAGTCTATGGTAAAGAGCTCGTCTACGAACGCCACAGGCACCGCTGGGAGGTAAACCCAGAATATATTGAACAACTTGAGAAAGCGGGTCTTGTTTTCAGCGGCATAGCTGGAGACGATGAGAGAAGAATGGAAATTCTCGAGCTGCCCGACAGGCACTACTTTATAGCAACTCAATTTCATCCGGAGTTCAAATCAAGACCCATGAACCCAGCACCGGTGTTCAGAGGATTAGTAAAAGCGGCAAAAGAGAGAAAAGGCTAAAATTTAAACTCTTCTATTGTCTCTTTTTCATATCCACTCTTTGAAAACTCAAGGTAGAGCATCAACCCCCCAATAGCTACTAATGCCTGGATTATAGCTTGAAATGGAGCCTGCAGAAGATTAGCTGCTAAATTCCCCACAAAGTCAGTTCTCCCCAAGAATAAGAGGCCAATGAAAGATGCCGGGACCGCCAAAAGGAAAAAGATCGACAAAACGAGCAGTGCCCCAAAAGTCATAGAGGAGAGTTTGTTTTTGAACGCTAGTAAAAAACATCCCAAAGAAGAACTGATGGAGTTGCTTAACACGTAAATAGGCACCGCCATTGAGCTTGCCCCTATTACAAACAAGACTAGGGGCATTTCGACTAAGATGAGGAGAAGAATTAACGCTACGCTCCCTGAGAGAAATATCAAGGCACTAAACAAAAATAAGGGAACTAAAAGGATTGCAGAGCTTATAACTCCAATAATTATGAGTATCAGAAACACCTGAAAAACGTGCATTATGCCTTCATGTATCAGATCAATAAGGGAATATTCTTCCCCTTCTTCCGCCATTAAAGCACCTTTTATCATAGCATATTCGCTCAGAGCCTGAAGGAGAAGAGAAATGAGCATAAAAACCAGCAAAAACTTAGAGAAGTTTGCAAGTTCGGTAAGCATTTCTTCAGAAAACGCACCGTGCTCTTCAAAGATAATACTCTCATTACTGCTTTCTGGAAGTTCAGAAAGGCTTTCAAAGGCTGGCATTTCCTTTACAAGATAGGCAGAAATTGGGCTTAAAATAATCGAAATCATCAATGGAATCAGCAAAAGCTTGGGATTTTTTGTAATAGTAACAATGGTTCTGGCAAAAGCATTTACAGCTCCCATCTGCACCACCAGGAGAGATAAGAGGGTTATGGTTTTAAGAATTTTGGAAGGGAAAAGATTTATAAGCAAATCCCTAAAATGCCCATAGGGCTAAGATCATCATGAGGTGAGAGTTATGGCTATCTGGCAGGGAAGATCACTCAAAAAGCCTTCAGGTGGAAGGATTATACTCGCAAGAAAGAAGAGAAAGAGGGAGCTCGGAAGAGAGGCGGCCTTCACAAGGGTGGTTGAAGACAAAGAAGAGAGAAAGATAATCAGGACATACGGTGGCAACAGAAAAGTCAGACTCGTAAAGGCACTCTACGCAAACGTCTTTGATAACGGAAAGGGCAAGAAGGTAAAAATCCTTAGCGTAGTTGAGAACCCAGCCAACAGACAGTACGTTAGAAGGAACATCATTACAAAAGGTGCAATAATACAGACAGAGATTGGAAAGGCAATCGTTACTTCAAGACCAGGACAAGATGGTGTTGTAAACGCAGTCCTCATTAAGGAAGCAAACGCCTGATTTCTTTCTTTTCTCGTGAAAGTTTTATATACTTGGACTCCCTATTTATTCTGGGGCAAGTGATGGAATATTCACGCATTGAAAAGATACTTGCGAGTTTGTTTGTTGCTTTCCTCCTTCTGGCGAGCATAAACTTCCTCAGAGAGCTCGAAAACGTCCCCCAAAGACCGGATTATGAGTATTATCAGGAAAAATACGGGGTAAAACCCCTTCTCGAAAATCAAAGCCGCTTGATGGAACTCGACAAACAGCTCTTCGAGATGTATAAAAAGGCAGAAAATAACTTAACTGAGGCGGAGAGGGTTTACCTCTTCAAAAGGGAGGAATACAGAGTTGCACTTGAGAGCGGGAATGCAACGGAGGGGCTAAGGGCCGAATACCTGAGAGCGAAGGAAGCTTATGAGAAAGCCCATTTCCAATATCTTGGGGCAAAAAGTGCCTATGAACAGACCCACAGAAAGCTGGAGGATATTGGCTCAAAGATTCAGGAGCTTATGCAGAAGGCAAACGAGGAATATAGAAGGGCCTACAATGCCTACAGGCTTAAAGTTCTCATGTTAAAGCTTTTATTTGCCATTCCAGTTTTCGTAGCATCGCTTTTGCTTCTTCGGAGATACAAAAACATCTACACCTCTTCTCTGATAGCGTATTCTTCGCTGTTGCTTATTTACCTGCTCCTCTCTGCAATATGGAGCACAATTCAGCTTATAGGCATAAGCCTCTTTGGGGCACTTGCCACACTCTTAGCCCTCTACTACCTAAGAAGAGAATACTTCAAGCCTGAAAGGGTCTATAAGAGGAGAATTGCCCAAAATAAATGTTATAACTGCGGCTTTCCCGTGAAGGATGACTATTTATACTGCCCCAACTGTGGAGCGAAGCTAAAAGAAAAGTGTGAGTACTGCGGAGCTTTGAAGCCTATTCACCTTCAATTCTGCCCATACTGCGGGCAATAGCCTCCATTTCGGGCTTTATTATTTTTATCACCCTTTCTTTTAGCTCCTCTATTCCAAGCCCTTTTTCAGCAGAAATCCTTAGAGGCTCAATCCCCCTGCTTCTAAGGAACTCCTCTATTCTTTTTATCTTTTCATCATCTGCAATGTCTATCTTATTCAGCACCACTATAAACGGAAATTCACCAAATTCTTCGTATATTTCCTCAAAAAGGTGCATCTGCTCCTCTATTGGGAAGCCACAGTACTCACTTGGGTCAAAGATGTAAATTATCAGCTTGCCCAGATGCTTTAATGCCAAAATCGCCTGCTTTTCTATTTCGTTTCTTTCGCTCAATGATCTATCTAAGAGGCCAGGCGTGTCTATGACCTGATACTTCATCCAGTGCTCCTCGAACTGACCAACGTTTATTCCCTTTGTCGTGAAAGGATAACTAGCCACTTCAGGCTTGGCATTCGTGAGCTTTCTCAAAAGTGTGGACTTTCCAACGTTTGGATGGCCCGCTATTACTATTGTCGGAAGAGTGAGGTCAATCACGGGTATGTCCTTTAAAACGTTCCTAGCCGTGTTGAGATACTCAAGGTTGTCGGCTATGTCTTTTATGACGCTCGCAACCCTCCCATAGAATTCCCTTCTCAGCTGTGCAATCTCCTTTGGATCTCTTAAATACCGTATCTTCTCCACGTATCTCTCTTCTAATGTTCTTATGGTTTTTATTGCCCAGTTTATCGAGGCCAAAGCCTTATGAAACATCCTCCTGTCAACTAGTATATCTAAGAGCTCCTGATAGAATGGAGGAAGAGTGGAAACACCTGGTGTCCTATTGAGAATTTTTCTAAGGTTATCCCTAATAACGTTTGAGACAGTCCTTATTCTAAGCTCCTCTCTTTGTCTCGCTTTACTAACCACACCCCCCCTTGGATTAAAAGCCGAAGCTGCTTTTTCAGCTCGCCTAAACGCTTTATCAATGATTTCATCCGCTAGAAGTATGGTTGGCATTTTTTCAAATGGATTTTTCATGCTCTCTCACCTTTTCTATTTTTCTCGCCTTTAGTGACTTTCTCAATAGGTTTTTAAAGGTGTTGATCACAACCTCTCCAGTATTTTTGGAATCTCTTGGGGTTCAAGGGCAGTCTCGACAATATACCCCTTCTCCACCAAAATTTTAGTGAAGAGTTCTTCTCTCCTCCAGCCGTCTAAAGTAGAGTCTCCATAAAACATGACCTCCGGGAGAAGAAGTACTCCCAGCTCAACCTCTGGAAGCTTTTCAACTTCCCTAAGGACATCATAGGCCGTTAATAAACCGGCAGTACCTATATTACCCCCGAAGAATTCATTTTTGACCATTACGACGTTAATTTTTGGGAAGAGACGTTTGAGTTCTGGATAAGCCAGCTCCCCAGTGAAAATGTAAGTTGGTAGAGAAGGCTCAACGTCAAAAGGCTCTAGAGGAATCTTGAATTCCCCAAGTAGTGCCTGAAATATTGGGGGAATAACTACCTTTAGGCTGAGCTCTTTCTGCTTCTCAAGAACGACGTTTTTAACAAAGAGAAGCTCTTCCCTCGTTAATGCTCTCGTCCTTGAATACCTAGTAACCCCAATCGGGAAGAGTCTGGCTTCATGAACACCAAAGCCGTCTAACTCATCTAAGATTTCCCCTATATCGAAAACGTTGTAACCAGGGGTCAATATTATATCCGCTATGACCCTAAAGTTCTCCACAACCTTGGGCAAAAGGTCAATAACTTTTCCAGCGTTTCTGTTTTTCATAAGTTTAATCCTTACCTCCCTCTTTGTGGTGTGGAGAGAAATTTGAATCTCATCAAGCCCTGCTGAGTGCAAACTCTCGATCCTTTTTTCATCAAAGCGAACGTTTGCACTCGTATCAGTGACCCTTATCCACAGGTCATAGTGCTCTCTCGCGTAGGCTATTCTATTCTCAAGATCGGGATCATTAAGGGTATCGTGTTTAGAAGCGCGATATATCATCTGCAGTGGGTTTTGCATAAGATAACAGAAAACGCAATCATTCCCGCAGGAGCCGGCTTTTGAAGATGGAGGGATTATGAGCAAGTCTTCCCTTTCATCCACCATGTCGAGCTCGTATTTAGTTATCTTCCTAAGCTTGTAATCTTCCGTCAACTCATACATGTTGGTAAAATCAAAGAGAGGTTTTAAAAAAGGTTGGATGGATAAAATATCCTACTTACCCGCTATTCTCACGTTCTCAAAGGCCATTGAGGGCACAACCATGCTTCCCCCAAAGGGCAATACTTTTTGCTCCTTGCTTACCTCGTAGAGGTTCGGCAATAGCTCGTAAACGTTGCCACTCATCATAAACACTGTGGAGCCCTTTATCTCACCGTTCTCTATCAAGAACGCTGGATTTGCTACAACTGCGAAGTTTCCGTTGTCTGGATTGCTCGAGTGAGCCCCTTGGAAGCCATCCACAAGGTAACCATGCTCCACCTCTCCTATAATCTCTTCGAGAGTTCTTTTGCCACTTTCAATTACAACGTTATGGAGGCCTATGTTTATTCCACCCGTGGATATGTTTCTCTTCCCGTTCCCAGTGCTCTCAACTCCATAAACCTTTGCCCAGTAGTTGTCCCAGATGAAACCTTTAAAGACGCCCTTCTCGATTATTGCGTTCCTTCTAGTTGGTACTCCTTCATCGTCCGCTATAACTGGGTTTATACTGAGCTCGTGGAGTGGGTCATCATATATGGCAAGAAGCTCGTTTGAAATGTTCTCATTTATTTTATTGGCTAGTGGAGTTGTTCCTTTGACAAGTTTTTCCCCACTGAACGCAGGGAAGAGTGCATAGGATAGAAGGCTTGAAATTGCCCACGGTTCCAAGATTACCTTTGCTTCTTCTGTTTTGCTTTTTTCAACCTTAAACGCCCATTTAACTTTTTGCAGGGCATTTTTAACAACATTTTCCACCTCAAGATTGAGAGAAAGCTTTGCATCAAACTCAAAAATCCCGGGAGTTACTCTGCCCTCTTTCATTCCAACAAGCTCAATGTAAAAGAAAGCTCCTCCACCCTCTTGAGACACGTTAACTCCGTGAGAATTCATTATCAAGCTTTCTCCCCATTCTGCTCCGCCACCGCCGCCTGCTACCACTATCCCTTCTTCCCTTGCAAGCTCTATGCCTCTTCTCGCAAGCTCCACAAAGTAATCTGGAGAAACCTCTTTGAGCTCTTTATCAACTTTTCTTGGCTTTCTGTATTTTCCCGGTTCTGGAAGCGAAATCCACCTCTCATCGGGTTTGTTGAGCTTTGCCATCTTGTATGCCCTTTCTATGGCCTCTTTGATTTTCTCTTTGTCCGCAGTGTCAATTATCGAAACCCCGAGCTTTTTCTCTTTAACTCCCCTAACAACGCTGACAACCCTTTCCCTCAAAGCCGAAGTGGAAACCTCGTTGAGTTCAATGTTAACGCTTGCATCTCTGTTCTTGTAAACGGCAATCTCAAGTTCATCGAAGAATTTTTCCCCAAAACGAATCAGCTCTTCCATTTTCATCACCCTATTACTATTCCTCCATCAAAGCGCATATGTGGACCACCAGAGCTGACAAAAGCAGTCTGTCCCTTTCCACATCTTCCCATTTCAAGACCAAAATCATTTCCCACAGCACTTATCTTCTTTAATGCCTCAATCGCGATTCCGCTTATCGAAGTGTCTCTTATGGGCTTCGTTATTTCACCGTTTTCTATCATGTAACCTTCTTGAACTCCTACCTGAAAGGCTGAGTTAAGCTGAGCTTGGCCTCCTCTGAAGTCAACCACGTAATATCCAAACTTAATGTCCTCTATAATCTCCTCGAACTTCCAGTCTCCCGGCTCGAAGATTGTGTTGCGCATTCTTATTATAGGCGGATACGTGTAATTTTCGGCCCTTGCATGTCCATTTGGCTCCATGTTCCACTTATGTGCATACTCCCTGTTCAGCATTATCCCTTTTAAGATGCCGTTTTCAATGATATGAATGTCCTTAACCGGAACCCCTTCATCATCATAGCAGTCATTTCCAAAGCCCCCCTCAACTATGCGCTCGCTCATTGTGACGTATTCAGGAGCAACTTGCTTGCCAATTAAATCCTTAAACGGCGAGTTTATCGTCAAATCAGCCTCCGCCAGATGTCCAAGGGCTTCGTGAGCTATAATGCCCACAACTATCGGCCCAGCAACTATTGGGAATTCTCCTCTCTTTGGGCCAACTCCCTGCAGTTGGGCATGAACTTTTCTTATGACCCTTTCGGCAACTTCCTCATTTGGCTCTCTCTCCTTGAAGAACTCCCAGCCGTAGTCTACAGCTCCAACTTCATCTCTCGCAGCTGCAAGCTTCTCTCCCTCTTTGCCCGTTGCCCAAACGTATTGCCATATGTAGTTCAGATCCCATTTTATTTTTGTGCCCTCATTTGTTATGAGGATTTTCTCACCACTTGCATCCTCATAGCGAAGCCAAGTTGATTTTATAGCTTTGTCTTCTTTGAGAAGAGCCTCCAGATCCATTAACCTCTCAACCTTTTCCTCTATTGAAACATCTCTGGGCTTTATTTTCATCTTGCTCTTCACGATATCTTGGTTGGTCTTTATCTCCGCAAGCTGAATTTTTTCCTTTTTAGCTTTTGCCGCTGCTTTTGCAAGTTTGTATGCACTTTCTATAGCTTTTTCAAGATTTTCAACTCTATTTGTTGAAGAAAATCCCCAAGCTCCATCTGCTAGAACCCTAATTGCAACACCCATTTGCCCTTTGCCGGCAAAAGTTGTAAAAGTTCCATCCTTGAGCTCTAAAGTGTTCTTGCTGATGTTCTCATAGCGAATCTCTATGTACTCCGCTTTAAATTTTTCGAGAGCCCAGTTAAGGGCGTTTTCTAATTTCTCTTCCATTGCATATCACCCATAATCTAAAGGTTTAGACAATCGTTTAAACTAACATCTAAGAGTATAAAAGCATTATCTTAGGCGAAGATGTATACAAAAGGACGTTCGACGGAGAAAAATATAAATCAGCCAAATGGAAAGAATATTAGGGGTGAAAGAATGTTTGATGTAGTTGCAATTGGGAATCTCAACTATGATATAATCCTCCTTGTTGAGAGATTTCCCGAGTTTCACGAGAAGGTAATTGCTAAGAGAGCCCACTTTGGGTTAGGGGGAGCTGCGGGCAATACCGCTTCCTGGTTAGCCCACATGGGAGTTAAGGTGGGATTTATCGGAGCTGTAGGCAACGATGAAATTGGAGAGGCGCACATACACTATTTTAAGAAAATTGGAGTGGATGTTGGAGGTATTAAAGTCGTCAATGAACATTCTGGAATCGCCATCTCCTTAATAAAGGGGGAAGATAAAAGGATAGTGAAGCATCTCGGCGCTAATGCCTATAGAGATGTTAATTTTGAATACCTTTCAAGGGCAAGGCATGTTCACATGTCCTCCAATCCGAAAGAGCTCATTGAAAAGACCGTTAACTTTGCCTTCGAGAACGGGGTTTCCATTTCACTCGACATAGGAGAGGCAGAGGTGCCTAGTTCTGTTGAAGACAAAATAACATATCTACTAATGAATGAAGATGAGTTCCAACGAAAGTATGGAAGCTTGGAGAAAATCCACGATGTTGGGGCTAAAAACGTCATTATAACCCTAAACGGCGGTGGGGCAATGGTTAGGGATGATAAGGGAAAAGTCTTCGAGATTAGAGGCCTGAGTGCTGAAGTGATAGACTCTACCGGAGCAGGAGATGCATTTGATGCCGGATTCATTTACGGGGTTCTTAAAGGCTGGAAGCTGGGAGATGCAACAAAACTTGGAACCCTGTTAGCATATCTCACAGTGCAGAAAGTGGGTGCAAGAAGTGCAATCCTCCCGCTGGAAGAAATTAAAAGAATGGCAGAAGACTTGAAGTTGGGTTTGCCCTTTTAATAGCTTTTTAAGCCAATTGTTTTTGCTTGCTTTTCACTCCATTTATAGCTTAGATACCCCAGCAAGGCATAAAGCAGTGAAAGAAAGATAAGATAAGAGATTTCCTGGGAGGCTTTTTCATATCCATAGGCAACAACTTTTCTTACAGCTTCACTCGTTGGGGCATAGGGGAGAATTTTTGCCATTATCTGCAACCCTTTGGGCAAGATTGAAATCGGATACATCGCACCGCTTAGGGCAAAGACTAGCATTTCGAGAATCGTTATAAACGGACCCGGGTCTTTCAAATAGAGGACGATGCCTGCAGCTACCATTCCCATACCTATCATCCCTGCGGTGCCTACAAATAGTACTGGAAGAGCTTTAATGAAGTTGAGGAAGTTGAAGTGGATCCCAAATATAATCACAAAAAGGGGAACATAGATAGACATATAGATGAGAGACAAGAAAATTCGGGTAAGCACGTTGCCCATAAAGAAGGTCAGCCTCCTTATTGGTGCTGCAAAAGAGTACTCAAGAGTCCCGGCATAGAGCTCATCGACAACGCTCCATACAAAGCCACTAATAAAAGTTAATCCAAAGCCCAATACCATAAATCCCAGGACAGCAAAGGTTACGTAGTCCGAATATCCCGTGAGGCGCTGAAGCGCGGGAGAGTTTCTCTCTCCGGTAAGACCTATCCCTATCAACAAGGCCTGACCGACAAAAAAGAAACCTAACATAACGTCACTGATGAACCATAGTTTATAGCTCAAAAAGATTCTCCAGCTCTTGACTGCAACACCGTAAAGTGCCCTAAGCTCGTTAATAACCTCCATATCCAATCACCCGGGTTATTTTCTCCGCCCATTTAAAAATCAGGTATCCAATCATCCAGTAGAGGGGAATCAAAAAGAGAAGCCATATTATCTCGCCTTGTATCTCTGCATACGTTTTTCCAACGAAGATAGCCCTCACTGCAGAAGTAGCATGAGTTAACGGGAATATCTTTGAAAAAGCAACCAGCCATTCGGGCATTACGCTAAGAGGGAAGAATACTCCAGAGAAGAAAATCATTGAGAACTCAAATATCTGAGCAAAAGGTCCTATGTTCTTTAGAAGCATTACAAGGCCTGCAAAGATGAAGCCAAATCCCAAAAACGCAAAGAGCGATGCTAGAATAATTGGAATTGACTTCAAGATTACCGAGACGGTAAGGGGAATATCAAATATCACAGCACCAATCGCAAAGACAACCCCCATAAGGGCAGAGTCCATTAAAAGCCAGCTAATGGCCAATCCAGAAAGCAACTCTAAAATCTTAGCTGGAGAAAGAATGTTCATTTCAAAAGTTCCCCTCTGGAGCTCTCTTCTCACGCCCCAAACGTAAGCCTCCATAGGGGAAACTGAGACCCACCACAAAACATAGCCAATCAAAGCGTATGTAGGATAATCACCCATTCCCGTAGAAGTGGCGAGCAGTTGTGAGTACCTACCTCCAAGAACTGCCTGTCCAAAGAAGACAAACTGGAGAAGGAAAACTAATCCAACTAAAATGGAGCTTACAACCCTTAAAGGATACCGGAAAAACATCCTAAACTCCTTCTCTATTACAGCCGGCAATATCAATCCCTCAACCCCCTACCGGTGAGCTTTATAAAAACGTCTTCAAGAGTTGGCTCCTTCTGCTCCACGCTTATTATCTTTGCCCCCCTCTTTACAAGCCATTTGACTAACTTGGGAAGTTCTTCCTCATCTACTTGACCCCTCAGGGTTATAATTCCTCTTTCGGAATCCTCATCAACAACCGCCATTCTCCAAGGCAAATTATCAAAAGTGCCTTTCCCCTTGAGACGTATTTCAACAGCATCTTCATCTCTAACGAGCTTTTTAAGACCATCTGGGGTATCAAGGGCTATAATCCTGCCATGATCTATTATGGCTATCCTATCGCAAAGTTGCTCTGCCTCACTCATATAGTGGGTAGTTAGGAGAACAGTCTTGCCTCTCTCGTCAACAAGTTTTCTTATGAATCCCCTAACGAATATAGAGCTCTGAACGTCTAAGCCCAGAGTAGGTTCGTCCAAAAACAGGACTTCTGGGTCGTTTATCAAGGCTTTCGCTATGGCCAGCCTCTGCTTCATTCCTCTTGAGTAGTTCATGACGAGGTCATCTTTTCTTTCCCATAACCCAACTAATTTAAGGAGCTCTTCAATTCTCTCTTTTTCTTCTCTCTTAGGGACGTAGTAAATCCTTGCAAAATATTTTAGGTTCTCATACGCACTCAAACGCCAATATAGAGTTCTCTCTCCCTCCGCTACGAGGTTTATTCTCTTTCTGATCTCCCTTGCATCCTTCCGTATGTCGTATCCTAAGACTCTTGCTTTTCCTTCTGTGGGTTCAAGCAAAGTGGTGAGCATTTTTATTGTAGTGGTCTTTCCTGCTCCATTGGGTCCAAGAAGGCCAAAAAGCTCACCCTTTTTAACCTTAAAGGTAATACCTTTAACTGCCTCAACCCATTCTACCCTTCTCAGGGGAAGAGGAATCTTTTTAGGATACCTTTTCTTCAAATTAAAGACTTCAACTGTATACATAACTGTTCCCCTAAAGTACTCATGCTAAGAAGAGTACATAAAGGTAGTGGTCTTTAATATGCAAAGGCTTAAAAATAGTAACAAAGATAAACCACAAAAGGACTACAAAAGGCTTAAAGGGCAACTGTATCATGGAGGTGGCTTCATTGGAAATAACAATTGAGAAATTCAAACCGAAAGTTACCCGCCCTTTTAAGAGGAAAAACGAATACTGGGTAAAACTCATAGATGAGAGTGGCGAGTATATAATGAAGTTTAAAACTCCCTTAGAGGCTGAGGATGCAATATACGGGCTTCTCGATCTTCAGGTTTATGGAGGTAAGGTTAAGCTGAAGCTTAAAGAGGGAAACGTTATAGAGGACATTCAAATTCTTGAGCTCTATAAACCCTCCGCAAAGGAACTTGTTGATGAGTATTTTAGCGAATAGCTGAAGTCCTTTTTTGTACATTAGCCTTCTTTTTTCGACAAAAACCTATATATACTGCGAAGTCTAAATATAATTAGAGGAGCATACAGCGTTTCACAACCTAGTTCAATTTTTAAGATAAAATCCAGAAACTTGGAGGTCTTACCATGGCTAGAAGAAAAAACAAAGAACTCCTGAAATTCGCAGAGGAGATAGGAGGAGAGGAAGCTATTGAGGTAATCAAGGCTCTCGAAAAAAAGAAAGAAGCGACTGATGAAGAAATTGCAGAAACAACTGGGATAAGAGTAAATACTGTTCGCAAAATCCTATATGCTCTCTACGATAATCAGCTTGCGGAGTTTAGAAGAGTTAGGGACAAGGACACCGGATGGTATTACTATTACTGGCACCTTGAAACAAGAAGACTGCCGGAGATCATAAAAGCCAGAAAAATGCAGGAGCTCAAAAGACTCAAAGAAATGCTTGAAGAGGAAACCAAAGAAGTTTACTACCACTGTGGGACTCCAGGTCACCCAAGACTGACCTTTGATGAGGCAATGGAATATGAATTCAGATGCCCATTGTGTGGAGAAATGCTCATGCAGTACGACAACAGCGAAATAGTTAAAGAGCTCCAAGAAAAAATTAAAAAGCTTGAGAAGGAACTTGGAATAAAAGCGTGATTCTGCATTTAGTGAACTGCGGGGATGATAGGATGGAGATTGTTATTCTTGAGAAGATATACGGAGATAGAAGTGGTTTTGAAAAGCTCAATAAGAAGCTTAAATCCCTTTTAGGAGAGTTGGAAGTTTCGTGGAAGATAGGAATCACTCAAAAACAATGGGCCAAAATAACCGTAGAGGGAGAAGACAAGGAAATTTCTGCGAATCTTATAAGGGAGGAATTTGGAGAAATCCCATATAATCTAAGCAAGATAAAAGAAGGAGAGATATACAGGGGAAGATTTATTGACCTTGGAAAGGTTGGGTATGGAGTTTACATTGACATTGGGGTATTCTCACCAGCCCCGAAGGATGTTTTGGTCCCCCTTTACTATCTCAAATCTCTCTTCGGAAACAAGCCAGTTAGACAACTCATAAGGGAGTTTGGCTGGATAGATTACATTCCCATAGAATTGGAAATAACAAAAGTGGAGTTTGGGACTAGGGAGATGGAGGGAAAATTCACCGAAAAGCAACTGAAACAAATAGAAAAGTGGACGAGTGATGGATACGATAAGATATTCATTGCAGGCACAATAAGCGAAAAGGTTGAGGAAGCTCTGATAGAAACCGGGCATTCAAGGGACGTGAAGAGACTTGAAGAGCTTGGACTTATGGAGACACTCTTGGTGCTGAAGAAGGGCACCCAAGCTCCTGGAATCATTAAGGAGATAGGACCTTATTTAAAAGCTGCAGTGTTTGGAGCAATTAAGTTTGAGTAGAAAGCTCGCATATCATTCTAACTGCGAGAGCGGCTGAGATGCATTGAACCATTGGAAGGCACTGTGAAGAATAAGCCAATAGGGGGATAAAAACAACTAGAAGCCAGAAAAACAATGCCTTTCCCCCTCTCATATTTAATAAGGATCTTCTGAAGTTAAACAGCAAATAGAGGATCAACATCAGCTGAAGAATTCCTTCTCTCAGTAAGACAAAGAGAGGGCTCAGATCAAAAGACAAAGATATATTTGGAATTGAAAAAACGTTTATGCCTAAAATAAAGAAAGCAATGCTCAATCCTACATAAACGGAGTTTCTTATGGACTTTGTTGGAAAGACAAAAAACGTGAAAAGTGGAAAGATAATCAGATAAGGCCACACTAGGCCGCCTACCGCAACAACAAGTGAGAGGAGAAAAACTTGCCCGATTGTCTTAGGAGTGTCTTCCGTGAATTTTGCATTTAGCGTAAGTGCTGCAACAAGAACTAGGAGAAACACACTAATGTTTGTGGAAATATCTGTAATAGAGCTCCTGAAAGTAGGAGATGAAAAGATAAAGCCAAAAGCTAGGAAGCCGAGCTCTCTATAGGGTTTTGGCGCTATAAAAAACATCAGTGTGAATGTGAAGAAAAGGACAAAGAGATGAAGAACAAGAAGAGCCTCCTCTGTTGGGGAATAGATGTGAAAATAGGAACTGAGGGCAAAAGAGAGTAAGGAGTCTTTACTTCCCAGCAAAGCATTTTGAAAAGTAGTTCTAAGGAAGCTCTCCTCAATAGTAAATGGTATGGAGTTCAAAATCCAGAGCGCAAAGAGAGAAACTACAAGGAGATAAAAAAAGTGAGCATAAGTGCCATGTCTAGAAAACAAAAACGCGAAGAAAAGAGGTAAAAAGATACCCACAGATAAGAGAATATAAATCTCTCCACTTCTGAATCTATAATATGGTGAGAATGCCTTCTCTATAAGGTATATACTCTTCTCGTCCCCTGTGAAGAACACAACTTCGTTAAGAACTATGATCGACGGCTTCAAAGAGACTTCTGGAGGCAATCCCGTTAAATTCCAGAGCTTTTTCATCTCTGGATTGTCATACACATTCCCAACAAGAACAAGCACTTCGCTTCCTCTATCCTTAAACCGGGAGAGCTTTTCATCCACATACCATCCCCATGCCTGGGAATACTCACTCTCCCCGGAGATCACATAATACGTTCTTCCATCAGATAAGAACTTCTCAAAGGCATTTTTATTAGGATAGAATTCTAACTGAGATGCGGAAACAAGAGGAAGCATTAGGAAGAGCATTATGATTAAAAATTTCTTCATTTTCTCCACCAAATAAAATTATGTAGCCAGGTCCAGCGCGGCATCACTGTTTCGGCCTGTGCCGATCTCAGCCGTGCATCGATAGATAATAATTCAAAAGAGATTTAAGTTTTACTCTTTTTCTTTAGCTCTTCCAGTTTTGTAATAAGCTTTTGAGCTATCTCCATAAATGCTTTTGCTGCTGGAGTGTCTTCATGAAGAACTATCGGTATGCCGTTGTCGCTTGCTTCCCTTGCCTTCGGATCTATGGGAACCTTTCCAAGAAAGTCAGCTCCTTCCTTCTTCGCAAGCTTTTCCCCACCGCCTTCTCCAAAGAGATCTATCCTATTCCCACAGTGGGGGCATATGAGATAGCTCATGTTTTCAATAACCGCTATGTACGGAACATTCATCTGCTTCATCATGTTCACAGCTTTACCTGTATCGAGCAACGCTACCTCCTGAGGGGTGGTAACTATTATGGCAGCATCAAGCTGTATCGTCTGGGTAACGGTTAAAATCTGGTCCCCAGTTCCCGGAGGAAAGTCCACTATCATGAAATCCAAGCTTCCCCACTTAACATCGCCGAGCAGTTGTTTAAGAGCCTTAGTCACCAGAGGACCTCTCCAAACGATGGGCTGATCCTCGGGAACCATGAACCCCATGCTCATTACCTTTATGGGGGTAGTCTGACCCAAAAAGTCATTTGTCGGAGGTATCATCTCAAAATGACCGTCTTCAAACTTCTCTGCCAAAACTTCTGCCTTTTCAACTCCAAGCATTTTTGCTACGTTTGGACCATGAACATCCGCATCTAGGATACCCACGAAATACCCCTGCTTTGCAAGGGCTGCCGCTAGGTTTACGGCAACTGTGGATTTCCCAACGCCCCCTTTTCCACTTAAGACCGCTACTTTGTACTTCCATTCCTTCTCTTTCTCCTTTATTCTCTGGGTAAGAGGATCAACGCCCAATCCGGGCACGTTAAAACTAGGTGGAGTTTTTATTGTCATTTCTATCACCTCTAATTTAGGCTAGTCTAAAAAGGCTTATAAGTTTTTGCACACAAAGTATGTAATATTACACAAAAATGAGTAACAAAAAAGAGGAAAATTCATGGAAGTTCAACTTCTTTGCCAAGAATTCTCCATAGCTCCTTTATCTGGTTCTTGAGCTCTTGAATAGCCTCAGGCTTCTTGAAGAGGTGCTTAAATCTTCCCTGCAACCTAAGGTAGTCCTCAATTGGCTTCTTGAACTTTCCATCCTTGGGGAACCTTTGGAACTTTATGTTGTGGAAGTCTCCATTTTCAATCTCGAAGAGTGGCCAAAGACCTGTTTCAATTGCCAATTTGGCTATCTCTACTGTCTTCTCTGATGGGATCCTCCATCCCGGAACACATGGTGCAAGGACTTGAACGAATGCTGGCCCATCGACGCTTGCAGCCTTCTTCATCTTCCTGTAGAAATCATACGGATCTCCAATGCTTGCAGTGGCCACATATGGGACTTGGTGAGCCGCAGCTATAAGAGCAACCCACTTCTTTGGCTTGTCTTCGCCAATTGAGTACTTTCCTGGAGGTGATGTGGTTGTCCATGCTCCGTATGGAGTTGATGAAGACCTCTGAATACCGGTATTCATGTAAGCCTCATTATCATACATAAGATAAACCACATTGTGTCTCCTCTCAAGCATTCCTGAAAGGGCTTGGAGACCTATGTCCGCTGTACCACCATCTCCACCAATTGCAAGAATCTTTCCTTTCCTGCCGAGCTTCTTCCATGCAGCTTCAACACCGCTTGCTGCAGCTGCAGCGTTTTCAAATGCCACATGAATCCATGGAGCTTTCCAAGCTGTATATGGGAATACAGCAGAAACGACTTCCATACACCCTGTGGCATGGACAATAGCAAATGCGTTTGGATCACCGTATTTTTCTTCCATGGCCTCACTAAATGCCTTTGTGGCAAGCTTCATTACTATTGCGGGTCCACATCCAGCACATGCAGCATGACCAGGTGCCCAGTATTCGCGAGTTGTGATAGGGGGCTTTTTAACGGCCATCATAATCACCTCACAAAATCTCCTTCCTTAACCCTATCCAGTTAATTTCCTCAACTTTCTCTCCCTCAAGTGCCTTCTTTGAAATCTCAACGACCTCTTCAAGTTGCTCAAAGGTAACGTCTCTTCCACCAAGGCCCAGTATGAAGTCAAGCAGTATTGGCTTCTCCTTCTCGTTTACAAGTGCTCTGCTCGCATCTGCAAAGACCGCTCCACCTATTCCAAAGCTCACGTTCTTTTCTAGAATTGCAAGAACCTTTGCCTTCTTGGCCAAAGCCTTTATTTCCTCAATTGGGAATGGTCTGTAAACCGTCATCTTTGCGGCTCCGATCTTTACTCCCTCTTCCCTCTTTTTGTCCACGAAGTCTTTAAGTGTTCCAGCAAGTGAACCCATTGTGAGAAGGATTATTTCAGCATCTTCTGTCTTGTACTCTTCAATCATGTGGTATCTTCTTCCGAATTTCTTTTCGAACTCGTCAAAGACTTCCTTAATTACCTCCCTTGCATTCTCCATGGCTTCCCATACCTTGTACCTCGCCTCCATGTAGTGGGCCGGGAATCCAAGGGAACCCTGGGTAATTGGTCTAGCTGGGTCGAGATAGGCGTGCTTTGGTACGTATTCTCCAAGGAACTCATCCACTACCTCTTGATCCGGTATTTCGACTGGCTCGACTGTGTGTGTTAAGATGAACGCGTCAAAACCTACCATTGCTGGGAGAAGAACTCTTTCGTCTTCGGCAACTTTAAATGCTATTAATATTAAATCGAGTGCCTCCTGGTTGTTTTCAGCATAGAACTGCATCCAGCCGGTGTCTCTCTCGCTTATCGTGTCTTGCCAGTCATTCCAGATGTTAATTGGAGCACTCAATGACCTGTTACCAATTGCCATTACAATCGGAAGCCTCATTCCAGCAGCTATGAAAAGGATCTCATGCATCAAAGCCAAACCTTGTGAAGCCGTTGCTGTAAAAGCCCTAACTCCTGCAGCACTTGCTCCAACACATGCAGAAATTGCTGAGTGTTCGCTCTCAACCTTGATGAACTCTGCGTCAAGCTCTCCATCAGCTACGAACTCACTAATCTTTTCGGGAACAAGAGTTGATGGTGTGATTGGAAATGCAGCAATTACTTTTGGCTTTGCAAGCTTGGCGGCCCAAGCAGCGGCCTCATTACCTTTCATAACTTTTCTCATGGGCATTTACACCACCTCACTTGGATTCTCTAACCATTTCAATTGCCTTGGTTGGGCACTCATTTGCGCAGATTCCACAACCCTTACAATAGTCGTAATCAAACACTGGGTAGCTCTCCTCGTCCAGATAAATTGCCGGCTCTGGGCAGAGAGTGTAGCACAAGAAACATCTGACACACTTATCCTTGTTAAACTTTGGCATAAAAACTCTCCAACTACCGGTCTTGTTCACAACGCTACTTCCGGGAATGTAAACTATTGCACCTGGTGTCATTTTTTCGCTATACTCCTTTTGGACTCTTTCAATATCGGCTTTGAACGGGCTTTCCGCCATACATACCACCCCGAGTGAATTATCCCACTTTTCTTTAAACTTTTCGCAAAAGAAATAAAAATCAGCCGAAGAGCTCGGCCTTCTTCTTAAGCTCCTCCCATTCCTTGAGCACCCATTCCTGGAGTATCTCCACGTCCTCCTTTGTCATGTATTTAAATCTTCCTTGGAGCTTGAGATACTCCTCTAGGGGCTTTGGCTCTTTGTTTGGTGAGGGCATGTTTATCTTATACTTTCCGTTTTCATATTCAAACAGCGGGAAATACGCTGTTTGAACTGCTAGACGAGCAAGTTCTATGCTCTTGTCTGTTGGGCTTCTCCACCCAGTTGGACACGGTGTAAATAGCTGAATGAAAGCGGGCCCTTTAATCGTTTGAGCCTTTTTGAGCTTTCTCATGAAGTCTTCTGGATAAGCAACGCTAGCTGTAGCAGCATACGCTGGCTTGTGAGCTATTACGATATCAATGACCTTCTTCTTTGGTTTCTGTTCAAGAAAGTGCTTCTTTCCACCGGGTGTATTTGTTGTCCATGCTCCGTATGGAGTTGATGAAGACCTCTGAATACCGGTATTCATGTAAGCCTCATTATCATACATGATGTAGAGGGCGTCATGACCTCTTTCAAGGAAACCACTTAGGGCTTGCAGACCTATGTCCGCGGTACCTCCATCACCTGCCCATCCAACGACCATTATTCCATCTTCACCCTTTACCTTATATCCTTTTGCCTTCAAAGCAGCCTCAATACCGCTAATTACTGCACCCGTTGTCTCAAATGCCGTGTGGAAGAGGGGAGCATTTAAAGCACTGTACGGCCACGGACCGGCTATGATTGTAGAACAACATGCGGGAATTGCGAATATTGCCTTTCCTCCATATGCCTTAAGGACATATCTTAATCCCAAGGCTGCACCGCAACCCTGACAGGCAGTATGTCCAGCATAAAAGTGCTCTTCAAATGGCAGAGTCAATCTTTTCTTAACATCAGCGGGAAGCTCCATTTTTGTCACCTCTTCAAGTGGTACCATTCAATTTCTCTATCGAGCTTGCCTTTTTCGATTATCTCTTTCATGTTTTTGGTTATTGCTTTTATGTCGTTCACAGTTAGGTCTCTTCCACCAAGTCCAACGATGTAGTTCTTCATTATTGGCTTCGCATCAGTGTTGTACAGAGCACCCTTAGCCTCGTTGAAGAGGATTCCCTCCTGCCCAAATGAGAAGTTTCTATCGAGAACCGCTATCCCCTCAACGTTCTTTGCCAATTCATAGAGCTCCTCCTTCGGGAACGGTCTGAACCATCTAACCTTTGCGGCACCTACTTTATATCCCTCACTTCTGAGCATGTCAACTGCCTCTTTCACAGTTCCCATGAGGGAACCCATTCCCATGAACACTATCTCAGCATCATCAGTCCTGTATAGCTCTATCATTTGGCTGTAGTCTCTTCCAAATCTCTCGCCATACTCCCTTCCAACCTCTTTGATGACTTTTTTTGCTTCTTCCATTGCCTCAGCTATCTTGTACCTAAACTCGTAATAGTCAGCTGGAGTTCCCAAGGCACCAACGGAGAATGGATTTTCGAAGTCAGTAAGTGTGTATAAGGGCTTTCTTGGTGGGAGGAACTCATCTATCTCTTCCTGCTCTGGCATGTCAACTACATCGTAAGTGTGGCTCAAAATAAATGCGCTCTCAACTACCATGACTGGAAGATTAACCTTTTCGTGCTCCGCAATCTTGAACGCCATTAATACCCCATCATAAACCTCTTGGTTGTTTTCAGCATAGAACTGCATCCAGCCGGTGTCCCTCTGGGCTAAGGAGTCAGTTTGATCATCCCAAACACTCCATGGGGGGGCCATTGCTCTGTTAACATCAACCATAACTATTGGAAGTCTTGCTCCAGCAGCCCAGTGAAGCATCTCGTGCATTAAAGCAAGACCTTGGGCTGAAGTAGCAGTAAAAGCTCTCGCACCAGTAGCTGAGGCACCTATACAAGCCGCCATTGCAGAGTGCTCACTCTCCACTGGAACATATTGAAGGTTTTCAACTTCTCCATTGGCTATGAACTCAGCAATTTTCTCAATAATTGAAGTTTGAGGAGTGATGGGATAAGCAGCTACAACCTCAACTCTAGCATGTTTAGCAGCGTAAGCAGCAGCATAATTACCACTCACAACTTTCTTTGGCATTTTACCACCTCACTTCTCTTCTCTTACCATGCTTATTGCCTTCGTTGGACACTCGTTCGCGCAGATTCCACAACCCTTACAATAATCGTAATCTACCGCTACATATCCATCTTCTTTGATGTATATTGCCGGCTCTGGGCAGAATTTCCAGCAGATGTAACACCTTACACACTTGCTCTCATCAACAACTGGCATGAAAGTTCTCCAGTCACCTGTGAAGTTTGATAATGTTGTCCCTAGTGTTATTGGAGCTTCTGGATACTCATTAACGGACTTAAATACCATTTTCTCAGCTTTCGCCTTCTTCTCCCCGAATAAAGTATTCAAGATGTTTCACCCCTAAATGGATTTTAAAGGAAGGAAAAATCAAAGCTCGTGAATAACAGTCTTCTCAAAGGCCTCTCTTGCAGCTTTGGCGTTCTTTTCACCAAGTTCGCCTGAGAAGGTATCCTTAATGGCCTCTTCCACGCTTTCTACCTTAACTAGCTCCGTTGCTTTTGCAACGGCACCAAGAATCGAGGTATTTGTAATCGGCAAACCGAGGATCTCCAAGGCTATTGTTGTAGCGTCAACAAGTGCCAGTTTGGCTGGCTTCTTTTTGAGCTTCTCAAGGACTTCCTCCTTGGTCTTTTCGGTGTTTACAATTACCATTCCTCCCTCTTTTAGACCGGCTGTAACGTCAACCGTGTCCAAGAGAGAGGGATCAAGGACAACCACAACATCTGGCTCATAAATCTGGGTCTTGATTCTAATTGGCTTCTCGTCAATTCTTGTGAAAGCTGTAACTGGAGCTCCTCTTCTTTCAACACCAAAGAACGGGAATGCTTGGACATACTTGCCCTCTAAGAAAGCTGCTTCAGCTAGAATGTTTGCGGCCGTAACTGCACCTTGTCCACCTCTACCGTGAAAACGAATCTCTATCATCGTCTCTTCCTCCCAAGTTTTGTCGATATTATTTCTCCTAGTGCATTTATTTAGTTTTCGGTATGGCAAGAAACCTCTTTCGGCATCTGCCTTTGAGTAAAAGTGAACAAATAGTATGTTCAATGGATAAGATGATACACCAGCAGACACTAAATTTACCTTTACGTTCGTAAAATAAAAATCAGAAGGCATAAGAGTTAATTTTTTTAAGCTCCTCCTCCACTATATAGACTATATAGATGGTGAAAGCCATGGAGGCAATAGTAATAGCAGCAATTGCAATTACATTCTATATAGCATGGAACATAGGAGCCAACGATAGTGCAAACGCGATGGGGACTGCAGTAGGTGCTGGACTGTTGAGCTTCCATCAGGCAACTTTAACAATAGCCATATTTGTCATGCTTGGGGCTTATTTAAAGGGCTACAAGGTTATGAAAACGATAGGCAAAGGCATTGTTCCACCCGAGTATCTAACCCTTAAAATTGCTATAATAGCCCTTCTAGCAGCTGGCATTTGGGTGACAATAGCCACCATAAAAGGACTCCCAGTATCTACTACCCAGGCTATAGTGGGTGGAGTTGTTGGAGTAGGAATAGCAATAAACGCACCGATAAAATGGGAGACTTTAATTAAAATAGCCGGAGCATGGGTATTCTCCCCTATCTTGGCAGCACTCTTTGCCCTAGTACTCTTCAAGTTTTATGGAAAAATAATAAACAGCATCAAAAGTCTTGGCAGAATTGAGTTTCTTTACAAATGGCTTGCTGTTCTTGGAGGATCTTATATGGCATTTAACTTTGGAGCAAATGAGGTTGCAAATGCCACGGGCCTTCTCGTTGGAGCGGGTTTCTTTAGTCCAAAAACTGCTGGAATGTTTGGGGCTTTAAGCTTAGCTTTGGGCTCCTTAACTTTCAGCTATGCTGTTATGTACACTGTTGGAAAAAAGATCACCTCTCTTGGGCCCATATCGGCTTTTTCCGCCCAATTTGGATCTGCCATAGCGGTTAGCTTAGCGAACATGTTCGGACTCCCAGTTAGTTCAAGTCAAGCTATAGTGGGTGGAGTTGTTGGAGTGGGTCTTGCAGCAGGAAGGGGAGTAGAGAGGAAGGTTATATGGGAGATAGCATTTGGGTGGATTGCTACACCAACCGTCACTATAGCTTTGTCCCTTGGAATTTTCAAGCTCTTCCAGTTCTCAGGATTAGTTTAAAAAGAAAAAGCTATCTTCTTCTAAATCTCAGCTTTGCTGTGAGAATTTTTTCTGTTGTGAAAAACCTTGCGGTTACAAAAAGCGTTAGTGCTGATATTGCCCCTAAATAAAGCACGCTGACATACATTGTGGAATATTCTCCCATGAGCATTGCTCTAGAAGCCAATATTGGATGGCTGAAGGGTATTGCAAGCAGAATGTATTTGATTGCCAGAGGTAGAGTTTCTATATCCGCAAACATAAGTATAAACGTAGGAAAGGCCAAAGGCATTATTCCTGCACTTACTACTGTGTTTGCGCTCTTTGTGTCCTCTGCAAAAACTGCAAGTAGCATTGCGAAGCTTAAGGCAAATATCATTGCCAGGAACATTATAAGGACAAAAAGCGCCGCCCCCTGTGGAGTAACCTTTAGCCCTAGATCCTCGAGGGAAATCCCAATCCTGCTGGATGAAGACATCATGCTACCGAGATAGTTCCTCATACCAATCATATACGCTATTGCCGCTATTATACCTATTACTGCAGTTCCAACCATTTTTCCAGCAACAATCGTTATTCTTTTCACGGGCAGAGTAAGGAGAGTTTCAAGGGTCTTGTTCTCCTTTTCCATTGCCATGCTCCCTGCTGACATCTGGGCAACCAATATTATCATTATGAATATTACGATTGGCATGGAAAAAGATTGAGATGCTATGATGTTAGCTACCAAGGAAGGCGGAACAGCAACAATGCGCCCTTTAATTACAGTGAAGCTTTTTGCATCTATCGGCCTTAAAATAGCCTCTGGATCACCTTCTATGCTCTGCCCTATTTTCAGCTTTGCAAGATACTCGTTAAGAACCGTTAAGACAGCGTTTATTCTTCCTTCACTTACAGCTTCCCTCATACCTCCACTTATACCCTTGATTATGCCATACACTTCAACTTGAGCTTTTTGGTTGTTCTCTATGGCTTTTGAAAAGTTATCAGGGATTATTACAATCATGTTATAGTTCTTCTCCTGAGCTTTCCTAATGGCTTCATCAATACTCAAAGCCTCTATCTTTGTGAGAGTTACATTGGGAGCAGTCTCAAGAGCCTTAATGAGCAGATTCCCGTATTGACCCTCGTCAAGGTTTACCAGGACAACCTTAGTTTCTTCCTGAGCCTGCTCAAACCCTACTTGCATCATCTGCCCCAAAGCAGGATAAATGACTAGGGGGACTATTATTATACCAAATATAAGCCCTTTATCCCTCAGAAGGTCTTTAAGTTCCTTCATTACAAGTATCCAGAAGTCACCCATATTGAAAACCTCCTTCCTTCCCCACTATGGACATAAAGACCTCCTCAAGATTTTCTGCCTCATATTTCTCCTTCAGCTCCTTTGGACTTCCGGTTTCCACGATTACTCCCTCATTAATTAGTGCTACCCTATCGCAAAGAAATTCAACTTCGAGCATATTATGACTCGAAACCAGGAATGTTATTCCTTTCTCCCTTGCAAACTGCTTTATCGTTTGCCTTATGGAATACGCATTGATTATGTCCAGTCCACTTGCAGGTTCATCTAGAATCGCCAGCTTAGGCTCGACCATCAAGGCCCTGGCAAGTAAGAGTTTTCTCGTCATACCCTTGGAATAGGTGGATATTTTGTCGTTTAACCTATTCCCAAGTCCACTGAGTCTTACACCAAGCTCAAGCATCTTTTCATAACTCTTTCCGGTTTTAGCATAGAGTTTTGCCATAAACTGGAGATATTCAATCCCCTTAAGGTTTTTATAGGCACCAGCTTCCTCTGGAAGGTAGCTTATGAGTTTTCTAACTTCATCCCCGTCTTTAACGACGTCATATCCAAATACCTCTGCCCTTCCTCCTGTTGGAGTTAACAAGGTCGCCAGAATTTTGAGAGTTGTACTCTTTCCAGCGCCATTTGGCCCTATAAGGCCGAATATCTCGCCCTCCTTTATCTCAAAACTTATCCCTTTAAGGGCTTTGACTTTGCCATAGTCCTTTTCAAGATTTTCAACTTTTACTGCGGGCATTTTTCACCCTCCCGCTTTGTAGAGAATTAGCCCGAGGGTCGCGAGCGCCACACCGCAGAGCGCAAGGGCATTCAAACCAGCATAGCCTCCAATAAGGGCTATTCCTAGGCCTGTGGAAACTCCCAAGAATCCGCTGAAGTGATGGGAGCTTTTGAAGAAGTGAGAAAGGCTAATGAGAAGCGCGCCGAGCATCATCAGACTAAGCTCAATTGTCAGCAAGAGTATGTTTATCCCAGTGCAGACCTCTCCGCTTGAAACCATCATACAGGCAAGCCTCTCAACTGGAGGCATGACAATCCCCAAGCCAATACCGAGAAAATAAAGAAAGAACCCCCCGATTTTCTTACCTTTCATCCCCTTCACCCTCGTAGATGAATATGTCTTCAATCTTAACTTTAAAAAACTTCGCTATTTTAAAGGCTAATCTCAGCGATGGGTCGTATTTCCCCTTCTCGATGGCTATAATCGTCTGTCTCGTCACTCCAAGGACCTTTGCCAGCTCTTCCTGCGTCAGCCCCTTCCACTCCCTCAGCTCGCGCAGGCGGTTCTTCACTCACATCACCCTCGAATAGTGGTACCTTATCAGAGCGTGTCCAAATATGGCAATGACATAAATGAGAGCGAGCACCTTGGCAGGGTCGAGCCCTTGAAAGGCATCAACCGCGAGGACGCCCACAAGGAGGAGCATCTGAACAATTATAAGGGTCTTCTCCGAGGCGATCTGGTTTATTTTCCTCCCGCGCTCGTCCTTCATCTGCCCTGTCTCTTTCATGAAGCGGTAAAAGGCGAACCAGTAGATTACTGTGGCGGCCGCTATGAAGACGAATAGCCACACGCTCCCCATTCACATCACCCTCGAATAGTAATACCTGACGGCGAGATAACCGAGCGTGGCCACGAGTGCTATGGAGAGTATGCCGTGGTAGGCGGGACTTGTCCTGTCGCCAACGATAAAGCGGATGTACAGTATCTCCAGTACCGCCAGGGCCTGGATGAGCAGAACCGTCTTTTCGGCAGCTTTACAGTCAATCAAGATGCCCCTCTCATCCCTTTCTTCGCCCACGTTTCTGCGATAGCCCGTTGCGAGGTAAAGGGTCGTGAGGGTCCCGATTATCAGGACGATGATGCCCAGGAACTCCCGCATTCACATCGCCCTCCCGTAGTAGTACTGCGAGATCAGGAGCACCACGCCGCCAACACCGAGGGGAGTCAGGAGCTTCACCGCAACGTCCGTGTTGCCGTGGGCGTACCCCCAGACGTACTCGGCGAGGAGGAGAAAGCTCATCACCGCGTAGCCGTTTTTCGTACTCTTTGCATCTATGAGCTCCGTCCTCTCGTCCTTGATCCTCTCAATCTTCGAGTTGTAGTACCAGTTCAGAGCCTGAACCAGCAGAACTCCCAGAACGAGCATGCCCACCGCCAGATACGGCCTGCCTGCCTTCACGGAATAGGCCATCCCAATTATTATACCTGCAATGAGAATGCCAAGCAGATGCTCATACTTCATCTCACATCACCTCTTCATAGTGGGCCTTTGCAAAGAGGGGCATGAGAGCGTAGACGAACATGAAAAGCCCGCTCACAATGGAGGCGCTCTTCCAGAAGGGGTCACCCTGGGAAATTATGCTCGTCGAGACGAAGGTTAGGGCTATGGTGAAGCCGAGGACGCGCATTGTCAGGGCGTGGCTCTTCTCCTCAATCCTCTCAATACGCTCGTCAACCACCATTTCGCCGATGCTTTCGAGATAACGTTCGTATGCCGTGGCAATAACGGCGCCGAGGAAAAGGGCCGCAACGCCGAGGAGCACAGTACCCATCTCCGAGGCCACGATGAACAGGCCGAGAACTGCCGCGAATATCACTCCCCAACCAAACCAGTATTTGGCTTTCATTCACATCACCTTCGAGTAGTAGCCTCTAAACACCAAGTGAAGGAACATCAAGGCAAACAACAGTATATCGGAGAACACCATAAGGTTTCTATAGGACTGATCAGTTCTGAACCTCGTTGCAAAGTATATAACGGAAATTGCAAGAACTAAGGATAAAACTTGAAGAGTCCTCCTTGCAGAGATTTCCTCTATTCTTATCGTCCTCTCATCCTCAAGGACATGTCCTCTCCTTCTTAAAACAGTAAAATAACCGTTCAATAGCAGAACCCCAAGCGCAAAGGCAGTCATTGCTAAAGGAAAACTACCTCTACCAACAGCCCAGCCTAAGAATGCTCCCATGCCCATAACGATCAATAAAGGAACTACCTTGATCCTGTCCATCTTCCTCACCATGTAAAGTTTCCTTTACGTAAAGTTTACTTTACATCCTTATAAACTTTTCGCATTAATCATCAACATCCAAAGGTACTCTAAGCCTCAAACAGGTCAAAGAACCCATTATTTTCTAAGCCAATGATAAAGCATCGAAATCAGATACGAATATATGAGGAGCTGTACTGCCACAGAAAAGTATCTACTGAGGAGTTCAAACTCTTCTGTTCCATAACTGCTCGCTAATTTCCACACGGAAAATGTTACTATTATTGGAAAAGAGATCTCAACAGTCAAAGTTAAAACTTTCATTTCCTTAATTTTCTCTTCTTCGCTTTTCTCAATCCCTGCAAGTTTCATTCCTAGATATATAGAAACGAAAGCTAACATCACAGAGATTACTGCCCATGTAGGGTTTTTAGACTTCACAAAATAAACTGTGAGCAATGCGAACGAAATCATTAAGCTAAAGGCAATAAACCAGACGGGCCAGCGCTTAATCTCCATAAAACCACCACGGGATTACCCAAAATTATAGGAAGTAGAAAAATCAATGTCCTTGGAGTTTCTCCTTTATTGTTGAAATCCTCCTTAGCTTGGACTTTACAGCAAGCTTGTTGTGGTCGATAACAATAAACTCTCCAATGCTTTTAACGGCCTTCATTGGTATAAGGAGAAGACCCTCATGATCGGTAACAAACTCACTTGTGTCCAGATCCTCATCCGGTTCGGCAACAATCACCAAAATTTCTCCGGTTTCCTCGTCAAAACTCAGATCGTAAAGCCATCCAAGTCTTATTCCCGTGTCGGTTATAAGCTCCATATCCCTAAGCTTTGATGCCTTAATTTTCACCATCTTAGTCCCCTCCAATCTTTACCTACATAAGAAATCGCCTTTTTTCTATAAAATCTTTTCTAAAAATAAAAGGTCAGAGAGTGAAATAATCAACCTCCTTACGCTCCTCTCTTGCAGCAGCTTTTCTGCTCTCCTCAAATTGTTTATAGTAATCAAGCATGTACCTTGTTATACTCGGCTTAACTTTTTTCATTGCCTCTTCAAAATCTTTCTTTGAAACGCGAAGCTTTTCAAGGAATTCTTCGGCCTGCTCTTCTAAGAGCTCTCTAGAAGTTTTAGAAACGGCCCTCCTAAGGGCAATTAAAGCGGCTTCTCTTACTACGGCTTCGATGTCGGCACCACTATAGCCCTCGGTTCTCTTTGCAAGCTCTTCCAGGCTAACATCCTCCGCCAACGGAACCCTCCTTGTGTGGACTTTGAAGATCTCAAGCCTCGCCCTCTCATCCGGCGCTGGAACTAGGATAAGCCTATCAAACCTCCCAGGCCTCAACAAAGCAGGATCCAAAATATCAGGCCTGTTCGTAGCAGCAATAACTACCACACCGCTGTTCTCCTCAATACCATCCATCTCAGTCAAAAGTTGATTCAACAAAGTCTCCATGTAATGGGCTCCCTCGTGGGCTCCCCTTGCAGGGGCTATTGCGTCTATTTCGTCAATAAAAACAACCGTGGGAGCAGCTTGCCTAGCTTTCCTGAAGATTTCCCTAACTCTCTTCTCGCTCTCTCCAACCCATTTGCTAAGAACCTCTGGCCCACGAATGCCAATAAAGTTAGCCTCACTCTCATTAGCAACAGCCTTAGCAAGCAAAGTCTTACCCGTCCCAGGCGGCCCATAAAGAAGAATCCCCTTAGGCGGGGTAATGCCGAGCCTCTGAAAAGCCTTAGGATATTTGAGGGGCCATTCTACGGCTTCTCTTAACTCTTGCTTGACTTCCTCAAGACCCCCAATGTCCTCCCACCTAACGTTTGGAACCTCTATAAGAACCTCCCTAAGAGCCGAAGGCTCAACCATCTTCAAAGCTTCATAAAAATCATTTTTTGTGACCTTAAGCTCCTGAAGTACCTCCGGTGGAATCCTCTCTTCTTCGGGGTTTATCTTACCTTCGATTATGAGCCTCCTTAAAACCACCATAGCGGCTTCTCTTGCTAGTGCGGCTAAGTCCGCTCCAACGAACCCGTGAGTCTTCTCCGCAAGCTCCTCAAGAAGAAGATCAATCAAACGATGCCTCACTTCTTTGTATATCTCTCCGTCCTCTTTCAGAATGCCCTTGATCTCGTTTTCATCCTTTGCACTCTCGAGTTTTTTGATAATCTCATCGAGTTTTGCCCTATCGAAGGATGCTTTCCTTTTCAGCTCATTTAACACCCTCAAAACGCTCTTCTTATCATAATCGGGTTCGATTGGCATTCCTCTTGTGTGGATTTGGAGTATTTCCTTTCT
>Ga0190315_1000261_pt1 | contig 31503 bp, 37 predicted proteins | sample 48701101_MG_FD_161673 | JGI IMG/M metagenome (GOLD analysis project Ga0190315, IMG submission 161673) | Hydrothermal vent sediment bacterial communities from Southern Trench, Guaymas Basin, Mexico - 4870-11-0-1_MG | ecosystem: Environmental > Aquatic > Marine > Hydrothermal vents > Sediment ...
GCATTGTGGCGTTAATAAGCCTCCCGATGAAATTTCTCTTTTCTAGAGCCTCAGGAGGGACTTCCGTTCTTTGCCACCCTTTATTTTTGAGTCTCTCTTCGAGGTCCCTGAGGGCATTCTCACATTTGGAACTCTTATGTGGGCTGGGATAGACAAAAATCCCCATGTAAACGCCCGTTATGTTTTGGAATACAAATCCACCAGTTCCGTTAACTATTCCCTCTTCTCTCTTCAGGTATCCATGGGGCCTCAGTTCATATTCTTTTGTCCAGTCCCTTTCTTTAAATGGAAGAGAGATTTCTCCGAAATATGGAGTAACGTAGACTTCGTTTTCATAGAGGGTGTAGTAGATAACTTTCTGTGGAGAGGGCCCAATACGGGGGATGTTGATGGTGTATACAGAGATAAAAAGGGCGATAAAAAAGACTGCCAAAAAAGCTATCCTGGCTGGTTTTTCCTCTTTATAAATCTTCAACGCCGCAATTTTAACCAAAAACCCCACAATAAACGCAGAGAGGACAATCCCGATTCCAATTATTACCGAAGAGGAGAGGTTACGTGGAAAAAGCTTGGAAATATCGCTTATATCCAGCAATATCATTATAGCAAGGCGTATGGGGATTAAGAGAAGCAAAAGCAGTATAGAAATTAAAATTAGGGTAAAGATCTGGCGCTTCATTGTGCTCCCTCCTTTAAACGGGTTATGGTGTGATATATAGTTGCTCCCAGGAGGAAAGAAACTACGGGAAATAGATAAAAGAGAAAGAAAATAAAAAACCCGGGATCATCGCTGTGGTAGGAATTGGAGCGAATGTCTTGAATCGTGGTTACTACGGAAAGTGCTATTGAAACTACAAGAGGAGCAACAGCCAGCAGCACAGCAAATTCCGGAAGAGAAAGTCGCACCTTCCATAGAAATAGGGCGGTTATTAAAGCAACTGCAAAGGTTGGATAGACGAAATAGAGGATTTCAGGGGAAATTTTACCATACATACCTTCGAGTTTTTCTACTCCCAGAGCTATTAGAGCCCACAATGGAGTTGCAAAGATGAGAAAGATGAAAGCTTTGAGGGTTCTTTCCATTTAGCTCCCCAGAGTTAATATGGTGTTGCTAATATTTATTTTTTTGCTAAAACCATCCACAAATCTTTTCCCTCTATGTGGATGAAAACGAAAGTTATCTCTTCTTCAGGGAGTTCTATGGGTTTGGTGTAGATTGACACACAAAAGGAGTCAAGCTGAAACGGTATATACCAGTATACAAATGAACCAACTATTGAGTTTCCCTTTTGAATTCTAAAATCGATTCTCTGCCCTCCTGTAGTTGTGAGGTTTTTTGGAGTGCTCCATGTTATTTGATAACCTCTAAATGATATTTTTCCTGAGAAGCTAAGGTTCCCAACGCCTAAAACAGCATATTCATACACTTCTCCCTTTAGTCTAAGCATTGTGTCATTTAGTATAGTCATTCTAAGGTATGCTGGATCGCTTTGAGGGCTTAAAGGCGACTTCAAGGTAGTATTACATTTATTGAGAGCATCTTTGGATTCATTTAAAAAAGAAACAACTTCTGACATTAGATTTGTGTGAGGAGAAGGTTTAGAGGGGGATTGGCTTACACATAAGGAAGTTAAAACAACTAAAGAGAGAAGAAAAACAAAAAGAGATCTTCCCATGGGCATCACTATCCCTTCTCAATTTCTACAACCCTTCCTTCGCTCATTTTTACAGTTATATTATCACCTTCTTTTAGGTTGAGCACTTTAAGGATAAGTTCGTCGCTTAGCTGGTCTGCGCTTAAATATAGAGTCTCGTTGTCAATTATCAGTATCCAATGGGTGTTTCCCCCTTTGATGTATGAGTAAATTCCCTTAACAATTCCACTGATCTCCTCAACCCTTGCTCCCACTTGGCCATAGAGAAGGAACGCTCTAACTTTGTCTTCGTTTTCGAAGATCTGCACCTCTTTGGTTTCCGCATTTACAAAGGCTATCTTCGCAACACCGGAGCCGCTTCTGGGGATTATAGCGACCCTCCACCAGAGCTTGCCTTTTAGAAAAATTGGAATTGGCTCAACGGCCATAAACTGACTCCAGTCAAAAGTTGGGAGGGCTTTCTTGACGTAGTCTATGGCTTTTACTGGCCCAGTTAGGGGAGTTTCAAACTTTACCTGACTCATTTCACCGTTTTGAGCGTTAATTAAATATATCGCTGCCAGTCCATGAGCCCTTCCATATGGCTCTACCGCGACCATCCAGTACTCTTTTCCATCGTTGGCTATGACAAGGAAAGGCTGTCTGTTTCCTTGTCCGCTTACATCAATGAGTTCTATCTGGTTTTCGTGGTGTAACCAGAGATTTTTTATGTTTGAGAATACGTTTTCTTTCCAGTAATTTTGGGCGTGAACGATTCTCCTCGTTAAAAGCTCCGGGAAAATCGGAAAGTCTTTCAAGCGTTCATCATTAATAGCCTCCTCAGGAGTTAGATCCTCGATGTTGCCATCTTCATCAACGATTAAAACCCCTCCCCAGTTGGGCACGGTATAAAATACACGAAAGCTGTATGAAATGTAGGGAACAACGATGTAAATTTTGCCCTCATAACAGAGTGTCCTTGGAACGTCGAGATCTATTAAATAGTGCTTTTTGTAAAGGTTCCACTCAAGGTTGTCAAAAATCTGCATTCCGGGGCCGACTTGAAGTTCGTTCTCAATTCTTTCCATTCTCGCCTGGGTGGTGTTCATGTCAACGAACAAAACCCCCTTGTCTTTAAGCCTTATTGCATTCCATGCCCCATCTGGAACTATAAAGAACCCCCAAACTGGCGTGCCATCTCTGATGGTTAGATGAGAAGACCTAAGTGTGTAGCGAGCATATTCTATGGTATCAACTGCGTAACGGTATGCAGTCAACTTGGGCAAAATCCTTATCTTACTGCTCGAAAGTTCAAGCTCACTTGAGACTTGAGTAGGATGATACTCTTTGTAAAGGGCAGTATTTGAAAGGGCTCCAGTAAATATTGAGATGACGATCAGCGAGAGAATTGCAATGGTAAAGATAGCTCCTATTGAGGCGTTTCTTTTCGTATACTCTCCAACGAGTTTTCTCTTCGAGCTATACGTCAAAACACCCGCTAGTGCAATAAACAGGTATATTATCGTTGGATTCCTGTAAAAGCTCATGATGATTCCATGAAACCACGGCTTGAAAAACCACAGGATTCCTATAAAAACCAAAACTGGGAGGAAGAGCTTGAGCTCTTCTTTTCTCATTTTTCTCACCTTAGCTAGAGATCGGCGTAAGAGTTTATAATATTATCCAGCGAATTTTAATGGGGATTAAAATGGTGTATCCAAAGTTCGTTGACGAACAAGTGGCTTTCTCACCAATGCCTTATCCCGAGGACATTCCAGAACTCACGGAGAAATTTGATGCTATGGTTGTTCTTACCTATGAGTACGAGCTGTATTATGAGTTAGAAGAGGTTGTCAAAAGAGGCATCGAAGTTCTTTATGCTCCCATTGAGGACTTTACGGCACCATCTTTGGAGGAGCTACTTGAAATCGTTAAGTGGATCGATAAGAGAGCCAAAGGGGGCAAAAAAGTTTTGATTCATTGCCTTGGCGGAAGCGGTAGAAGCGGGACTGTGGCGACTGCATATCTAATGTATGCCTACAGACTCTCCTTAAAGGAAGCTCTTGCAAAGGTGCGTTCCCTTAAACCCTCTGCCGTCGAAACTGAGGAGCAAATGAAAGTGCTGAAGGAACTTGAAGAGCACCTAAAACAAAAAATTCATCAGTAACTAGAAGAAGCCCTACTGTAGCATTTGAGTCATTAGATGATGAAGAGATTATAAACTTTCTTCCAAAAGAAATTTATTGTTTCACTCTGAACTAGCGTTGATGAAAGGGAAAAACACAAAGCTTATTGCCGATATGATGCTTGGAAGGCTGGCAAGATGGCTTAGGTTATACGGTTACGATACACTCTATGGGATAGAGAATGATGAGGAAATTCTGAGAGTAGCTAGGGAAGAAGGTAGAATCATCCTAACGAGGGATGAAGACCTTGCAAAAAGGTTTGAAAACTCCATTTTGATAAAATCCAATAAGTTCGAAGAGCAGGTAAAGCAACTTATGGAACTGGGCTTCGAGTTCGATGAACTATTCCCAGAAAATGCAAGATGCCCAAAGTGCAACGGGCTGATAAGAAGAGCCAAAAAAGAAGAAATCAAGGGAAAAGTGCCGAAAGGTGTTTATGAGGATTACGATGAATTCTACATCTGCACTCAGTGTGGTCAAATTTATTGGCCTGGAAGGCAGTGGAGGGAAATGGTAAAAATCGATAGGAAGTTGAGAAACCTAAGGAAAAATAAGTAGCTCAGATGAGAGGGTGATAACAGGCGACAAAGTGTCCTTTACTTATTTCTATAAGTTTCGGTTCCTTTGTTCTGCACTCTTCTGCCATAAGGGGACATCTTGGGTGAAATCTGCATCCACTTGGAGGGTTAACTGCATTTGGAACCTCTCCAGTGATCTCTATTCTCTTTTTCTTTTCCCTTTTAACGATTGAAGGAACGGCTTGGATCAATGCCATTGTGTATGGGTGGGCTGGATTCTTGAGAACCTCTTCTGTTGGCCCCACTTCTACGATTTTTCCTAGATACATAACGGCTATTCTATCTGCTATGAGCCTTGCAACTGCTATATCGTGTGTTATAAAGAGCATGCTTAGGTGGTATTCTTTCTTAAAGCTCTCGAGAAGCTCCAAGATAGACGCTCTCATCGAGACATCGATCATAGAGACCGCTTCATCTGCAACTACAAACTCTGGCTTCAATATCATTGCCCTAGCTATGACAACCCTCTGTCTTTGTCCGCCACTTAAATGATGGGGATACCTTTCGTAAAACTCTTCCTCGGGTGTTAAGCCCACTCTACGGAGCATTTTTAGAGCCATTTCCCTAGCCTCTTCTTTTGTCGCGAGGTTGTGAATTAAAAGTGGATGGGCAATTGCATCCCCAATTTTCATTCTTGGACTCAGACTTGCATACGGGTCTTGAAAAACCATTTGCATTCTTCTTCTGTAAGGTCTTAATGCCTCGTAGTCAAGTTGAGTGATATCTACTCCATCAAATATTATTTTTCCGTCTGTAGGTTCAATGAGCCTTAAAATAACCCTGCCCGTAGTAGTTTTCCCACACCCGCTTTCTCCAATTAACGCAAGTGTTTCACCTTTTTTTACTTCAAAGCTTATTCCATCAACAGCCTTAACGTATTTTTGGGGTTTTTTCCGGAGAGTTTCCAGAATAGTTCTCTTGACTGGAAAGTATTTTTTGAGGTTTTCAACTTTGAGTATGGTTTCCATTTTTATCACCTATACAAGTGACAGCTCACAAAATGGCCTTTTTCAATTTCAATAGCCTCAGGCTCTATGGAATTACAAACTCCCTTTAAACTGCCTTTCTCTCTAAACACGGGACATCTTGGGTGGAATCTGCACCCATTTGGAGGATTTCTGAGATCGGGAGGATAGCCAGGTATTGCTTTTATTTCCTTTCCACTCCATAAATCGGGGACACTGGCGAGGAGTGATTGCGTGTAGGGATGAAGTGGATTTTCAAGAATCTGCTCTACTTTTCCAAACTCTACAAGTTTTCCTGCGTACATGACAGCTATTTTATCGCTTCGTTCTGCCGCAAGGGAGATATCATGGGTCACAAAAAATATACTTGTGCCCTCTTCCTTGAGACTTTCAATAAGATCCATAATTGCATCTTGTACTATAACATCCAGTGCAGTTGTGGGCTCATCTGCTATAAGGAGCTTGGGATTGAAGGCCATGGCAATGGCTATGGCGACCCTCTGTCTCTGACCTCCGCTAAGTTGGTGAGGATAATAGGTAGTTCTGTCTTCTGGAAGATTTACTTTTTTAAGCAATTCCCGGGCCTTCTTGTAAGCTTCGTCTTTTTCTATCCCATGCTCTGTCATGACCTCTACTATCTGGTCGCCGATTTTTCTCAAGGGATCTAAGCTCGTCATAGGATCCTGGAACACCATGCTGATTTCTTTTCCTCTTATCTCTCTTAGAGCATCGTTTGTTAATCCAAGTATGTTGTTTCCCTCAAAGATGATTTCTCCATTAACGATTTTACCTGGAGAAGGGACGAGGTTTAGAAGGGAATATGCCACTGTAGACTTCCCACTTCCACTTTCTCCTACAAAGCTTACCCATTCTTTTTTGTCTATTGCGAAAGACACATTTTCAACTGCTCTTACAATGCCAGCAAGAGTATAATAATAAATGCTTAGATTTTTTACTTCCAGCAGCATTTTGATCACCTACTCCCAAGAGAAATCCTTTCGCTCAAGGCTTCTCCAATTAAAGCAAAGGCCATTGCGAGCAGCATTATCATTATTCCTGGGAAGAATACAAGCCACCAGTAGCCATCTAAGAGAAATGGCTGGCCTACTCTCAGGTCATATCCCCAATCTGGAGTTGGAGGTGTCACCGATAATCCTAAGAAGCTCAATCCTGCCTCTGTTAAAATAGCATCTGCAACGCTTAACGTGAAGACTACCAATACCGTAGGTGCTAGGTTAGGAAGTATGTACTTAAACATTATTTCCCTGTTCTTTGCTCCTAGAGCCTTAGCAGCCTCAACAAATAGTTGTCCTTTTAGGCTTAGTGTTTGTCCCCTAACCATTCTGAAGTATGTAGGAACGTATACAAATGATATTGCAATAGCAGTATTTACCGGACTTGGGCCTAGGACTACAGCAATGACTATTGCAAGTATAAGTGCCGGAAATGCGTAGATACTATCCATTACTACACTCAGTGCTCTGTCTATTTTCCCCCCATGGTACCCAGAGATGAGACCTAAGGGAACACCTATACTCATAGAAAGCATAGTGGCTATGAAGACCACATAGAGAACTACCCGTGCTCCCCAGACTATTCTTGAGAACACATCTTGACCTAATCTGTTCGTTCCCATTGGATGTTCCTTGCTCGGTGGTGCGAAACTATCTTCCGTGGTCTTGGTAGGATCATACGGGGCTATAAAAGGCGCAAAAATTGCCATTAAAATAACTATCAGCACTATTGCGAGTCCAAATAACAAAAGACCTCTTCCAGGTTTTTTATCAAAGATGAATCCTGTGATTTTTGTTATTACTTCCATTTAACTCACCTCAGTATTTAACCCTCGGATCTAAGAGTGCATATATAATGTCCACTATCAGGCTAATAAGCCCCACAAAGAAGGCGAAGAACACTACTGCACCTTGAATAGCATTATAATCTCTGTAATCAATCCTATCTACTATGAAGGTTCCCATGCCTGGCCAGTTGAAGGTAGTTTCAGTTAGAACTGCACCGCCAAGTAAAATTGCGAATTGAAGCCCCATTAGAGTCACAACAGGAATAAATGCATTTTTCAAAGCATACCATGTAACCTTCCAATCTCTAACTCCCCTAGCGTGATAAGAGCGAATAAAGTCTTGGCTGAGGACATCAACCATATTGTTTCTAACAAGCCTGGTATATGCTCCGCTAAGCACTATGCCTAATGTTGTTGCTGGGAGTATGAGATGTCTTATTGCGCTGGTAAATGCTTCCCAATTTCCTGTTAATATGCTGTCCAATACATAGAGCCCGGTTATTCTTTGCAATTCTATTCCAGGGTCTATTCTTCCAGAAGTTGGGAGTACATGAAAGTGTATACCAAAGACATACTGAAGCATCATTCCAAACCATGGAATGAAGAGGGTGTAAGCTATTATACTGTAGAGCCTCATTCCCGTATCAATTTTCGTACCCTTCTTTGTTGCAGCTACAGTTCCAGTTAAAAGTCCAATAAGAACGCTTACAGTGAATCCAAAAATTGTTAACTCTAAAGTGGCAGGAAATCTCAATTTTAAATATTCAACAACTGGCTTTCCCATAGGAAACGCTAAAGTGACTCCAAAATCTCCATGGAGCATCTTCCAAAGGTAATCAAAATATTGGACATACAGGGGCTTATCAAGCCCTGCCATCTCCATCAAATGCTGAAGCTGTTCAGGAGAAATGTTTTTGGTTCCAACAACAGCCAAAACAGGATTTCCAGGCAAAATTCTGAGGAATATAAAAACTATTGTATACAGGATCAAAATCGTCGGGATTATCATGAGACCTCTTATCACTATGTATTGACCAATTCCACGAGTCATTTGACCACCACCTTGATTTATTGCAGTATTCAAAAATACAAAAAAGAGGAGAATAAAGAAAGTCAGCTCTTCTCCTTATAGATCGTGGAGTACTTGAATATCATGTCTGGGCCTATTGTCACACCTTTGATGTTTGGACTGGTTACAACAAAGAGCTTTCCTTGTATCAACGGGATATAAGGAACATCTTCGACGAGTATCTTTTGCACTTGTTCGTAGAGCTTTGTTCTCTCATTTTGGTCTGTGAGTGACTGAGCTTTTGTCAACAACTCATCAACAGTTGGGTTTGCATATCCCGTTCCAGCCCAGCTGTTTGCGGTGCTCTTTAAGAATGGGGTTGTGTAATCGTCCGGATCCAGGTAGTCTGGATACCATCCAAGTAGATATGCTTGCATTTGTCCTTTTCTTGCATAATCGACGTATGTTCCCCACTCGGCACTCTTAATCTCTACTTTTATTACTCCAGTCCTCTCCCACTGTTCCTTAAGCACTTGGGCAAGGTCTGCCTCAGTATCACCGTAGTGAGTTGGAGTGTACCAGAGCTGTATCATTAACGGATTATTTTCATCATAACCCGCCTCTTTGAGCAACTTCTTAGCGAGGTCAATGTTGCCGTCACTGTATTTCTCCTTGAAGACATCAACATGAGACCACATTCCATTTGGAATTAGGCTGTATAGGGGCTCAACAGTACCTTTGAAAACTTTGTTTGAAATTTCTTGTCTATCGATTGCTGCTGCGAGGGCTTGTCTTACTTTCACGTTATTTGTTGGCTCAGACTTTGTGTTGAGGCATACATATCTTATGAATCCTCCGGGTACCTCAATAACCGAATATTTACCCTCGCTCTTCAGGCTCTCAATGTCCGTTGGCCTTAGGGTTCTCCATGCAATGTCTATTTCACCGTTTTGTAGCGCCAGTCTCATGGTTGAAGCATCTCTATAGAACTTAATTATTATTCTCTTAGTCTTGGGAGGTTCTCCGTAGTAGTTTGGATTAGCTTCGAGAACAAGTTCTTCATCTCTCACCCACTTAACTATTTTGTATGGTCCAGCTCCACCTGCAGTTTGGTCACTCTGGATTTCGTTTGGAGAATAGCTTGGATGAACTGGGAAGTACGGAGGTGTCGTTAGAAGTGCCAAGAAGTAAGAAGTTGGCTGTTTCAGGTAAAACACCACTGTATAATCATCTTTTGCCTCAACTTTTTCAACAAAGTCAGTGACAAGCCATGAAGGATCTCCCTGTATTGTCATTACTCTCTCAATACTCCTTACTACGTCTTGAGCTTTTAGAGGTGTCCCATCTGCAAATTTTAGGTCTTTTCTAAGATGAAATGTCCAAACTGTTGAATCTTCATTTACTTCCCAGCTTTCAGCAAGAGCGGGTTCTATCTCAAGAGTTCCGGGCTTGTACTTAACAAGCCCCTCCATTATGTTGTTAAGGACCTCCCACGTGTAGAAATCATATGCATTTGCAGGGTCTAAGTCTGTGACTTTATCTGTTACTCCTATTACTATTTGCTCTGCATATTGAGCTCCTGTTTGGGTTGTCTGGGTTGTGGTTTTCTCCCCCCCTATACATCCACTTGCCACTACACTAAAAACAAAAATGGCCAACAACGCTAGAGACAATACTTTATTCTTCATAGAGCTTCACCAAAGTGTATTTAAGGGGATTATGTATTTAAAATTTTTTGTAATCATTTAAATCGTTTAAATGACAAAATCGCCAAATTGGGGGAAATTTTAACCCTCCTGTAAAACCTGTCTGCTATTCAAACAGATAATAGGTAAAAACTACTCTAGAATCATTCTCTTCTTACATCTCATTCTTTCTTTCACAACAAAACCCCTATAAAGCGAAATGTTGTAGATAACAACATGAACTGGCAGCAATGGGAACCATTTTACCTCCAAATTCTCAATAAAATGGGATATGATGTGGAGAGAGACAGAGAAGCTGCACTTTTATTGAGAAAACTCTTGTTGGAGAATGAAAACTACATTTTGGCTGAGAGTATTAAAGAGAGAATTAAAGAAAGAGTTTATGTTTTTGGAGCTGGGCCAAGCTTGGAGGAAGGCCTTAGCAAAAGAAAATTTAGTGGAAGTTTAATAGCCTCCGATGGTGCGACCTCAGCTCTGCTAGAACATGGAATTATGCCTGATATCATCGTCACAGATTTAGATGGACGTTTTGAAGATATAAAGAGGGCAAATGATCTTGGGGCTTACGTTATTGTTCATGCCCATGGAGAGAACATGGATAAACTCGAAGCCTATGTCCCAGAGCTCAAGAACGTCCTAGGGACATGTCAAACAGAGCCTATGGACATTGTTTACAATTTCGGTGGCTTTACAGATGGAGATAGAGCCGTTTTCCTGGCAGAGGAGCTTGGAGCAAAGAAAATATTTCTAATTGGCTTTGACTTTGGAGAAATCGTCGGAAAGTGGAGCAAGCCATATCTGAAGGAACACGCCTCAATATGGGAAAGCAAGAAGAAAAAGTTTGAAATAGCACAAATGCTTTTGGAGTGGCTTAAAAAGAATGGAAAAGCGGAGATTGTAAAAATTTAAGCTCAGACACTTCCGTACTGACCTCCCCACTCTTCAGGGTGAGGCTTGAAAATTTGGGAGAACATTTTATTGAGGGCCTTGATTCTGACCATTTCTTTGAAAATTGCCATCTTAAGGTTTGCTTTATATGCTGCCAAGAACAGCCTCCACATTTTGAGAAATGTGGACATTTGGGATTTTGTCTCAAGGGAAATCCTCAAGAATTTCGAAGTCCCTTGCAATTAAACGTCCAAACCTCCTAAATGTTTTTCTAACCTTCATAAAATCTCCGATAACAGTGTAAGGAACATAAATCTCCTTCTCGAGTTTAACACCCCCGCAACCTTCTGGGCTTACCTTTGTTATTGCAACTAAAAAACGTCAGGCTGGCAGATGTGGGTTCAAAACCTACTAGCACCCACAGTATACCAAAAATAAGGTCCATAAGCGTTATGCATGTCCCTATTTGAATAACAAACTCTTTGCTTAGCAGAATTCTCAATAAAATCAAGGTAGATTAAAGCAATTATAAAACCTACTGCAGTTGATCTTTCATTAAGACTCAACACCCTGTCTTGCAAAGATATGCTCCCATTAAAAAAGAGAAAATAACAGGCTTAGGCTTCATCCCCAAGCTCCTCTACCGGCAACTTCATTCTCGACACTGCTATTAGAGTTAATATCCCTAATATTGGCATAAATGCAAGCTCTGCAAGTGCCAATGCTTCGCTGTGTCTTGCTAGGGCTTCTGTTATAGAAGGAGCAATTGCATTTGCAGAGTTGGATATCAATCCCAAGGCAAAGGAAGCCCTAGGATAAATGCTTTTTGGATAAGTTGCGGGTGCAGAAGTCCAGAACGCTGGTCCAGTGCCTTGGAGAGCACCAATCAGCCACACTGAGGCTAATGCTAGCGAGTAATTCCTCCCAAGCATCGCCTTGGAATAAACACTTAATCCAACAAACGCCACTGCATAGGAGAGTATCATAACCTGAACGATGGCCTTAAAGAGACCTCTTGGAGTTGGGTTTTTCTTGGAAAGCTGAAAGCCAACAAATCCCATAACTATTGACCAAAGGGCTTTTGATATGTTGAGATTCGTGCTTAAAGTAGCCACTTGGTTTTTGCTCCACCCGGCTTCGTATCCTAAGGAGGATGAAAAACCAATTATTGTGAAGATAACCCACAACGCGGGGAAGAAAGTAAATCCAAGCACCCAGGTAAATTTCATCTTCCATATGTTTACTTTTTCTCCGCCTTCTTTCTTGTGAATTATCTCAAAGTCCTCTGTAAAGAGCCACCATATCAAAAGAACGACGTACATTATAAGAACTGTTATTAAGAAGGCCATCTTCCACCCAAAGGCACTTACTAGATATTTGGCACTCATTGAGCCAAAAACGCCTCCCCAGAATATACCTGAGAGGATAACACCTTTAGCAAACGGTCGTTCTGCCACAAAGTAATTGGCTATTTGTGTGCTGAACAGGGGAACTAAGCTCACAACGAAACCTTGGATAAACCTAAGAAAGACAACTAGATACCAATTCCCGACGTAAGGTATTAAAGCTTGGGGAATTGCGGCAAAGCTGAGAGCTATAGCAACACTTCTCTTAAAACTCCCTTCATAAAGTCTCGTATGTCCAAGCAAGAACGCTATAAAAAGACCAAATACATATGCTACATGCTGAATGTCATAGGCCTCAGCACTTATTCCAAAGTGAGAGATTATGTCTGGCTTTGCAACGCTCATCATGCTCAGAGTTCCAAATCCTGCGGTCATGACCACTGTATCCAATATTACAGATTTCCACCGTTTCATATTTACCACCTCACAGTTTTCCAAGGAACATCAGCACTCCGAAGATAATGAACAAAATACCAGCCGCCTTGTGAATAATCTCGAGAGGCAAGGCGTCGCCTATTTTGTCTCCTAAAAAGGCCCCAATCAGATTAACCAACGCTAAACCAGAAATTGCTCCTAAAAATGCCTTGATCCATCCGTACTTAGAAGCAAAGGCCATTGTAGCCAACTGAGTCTTGTCTCCCAATTCTGCAAGGAATATTGCAACAAAGACATAAAGGACTTCCTTCACATTATCACCTCAAAAAGGAATATAAAATCAAAGCTCCTCAAGGGCTTTTTTCATTCTCTCCATAGCCTCTATAAGCTTTTCTCTTTTTGTTGCATAGCTTATTCTGATGTATCCTTCCCCATTGGGCCCAAAGGCCGTTCCTGGAATAACAACTACCCTTGCTTTCTCCAATAGCCATTCTGCAAATTCTTCGCTTTTCATTCCAGTGCCCTTTATATTGGCAAAGATGTAGAATGCTCCCTTGGGCTCAAACGCCTTTATATAGGGAATTTCTCTTAAGTGTTCCAAGACCAGACTTCTCCTCTCTGCATATTCCCTGCGCATCTCTTCCACAGCTTTCCAGCTTGCCTCTTCTCTGAGGGCCGCAACTCCAGCAACCTGGACAAAAGAGGTAACGTTTCCAATGACATAAGCATGAAGCTTTATCATATTCCTTATTATCTCCTCCGGAGCCACTGCAAACCCTAAGCGCCATCCAGTCATTGCAAAAGTTTTTGAAAAACTGTTTGCCAAGATTGTATTGTCTGGAGCGTATTTTATCATTGGCACATGCTTTGCCCTATCGTAGAGAAAGTGTTCATATGGCTCATCACTGAGAATGTAAATGTTATAGTCTTGAGCAATATCCGCAATAGCCTTTGCCACTTCTTCATCCAATGTAGCCCCGGTGGGATTGTTTGGATAGTTAACCACGATCATTCTCGTTCTTTTGGTTATAAGCTCAAGGAGTTCATCAGGATCTGGCTGAAAGTTGTTTTCCTCCCTTAAAGGTAACCTAATAGGCTTTGCTTCTGCAACTTTTGCATCTTCAACATAACATACAAAAGCCGGATCGGGAATTATTACCTCGTCGCCATTTTCCAGCAGGGTTTTAAAGGCTAAATAAGTTGCTTCATAAGCTCCAGCCGTTATGATTACTCTTTCTGCTGGAACTTCTAGGTTATAGTGAGCTTTGTAGTAATCTGAAACAGCCTCTCTAAGCTCCGGAATTCCTGCATTTGGTGTGTAATGGGTCCATCCTTCGTCAAGGGCTCTTTTTGCAGCTTCCTTTATATTCTGCGGGGTGTCAAAGTCTGGTTCCCCTATTCCGAGGGAAATGACATTCTTCATCCTTGATGCTCTTTCAAAGAGTTCTCTAATCTTTGATCTCCGAATAAGGTTTATACGACTTGCGACGAAATATTTATGCTTTTTATAACGCATGATTAATCCCTCCAAGAGCATTTATGAATGAAGCCAAATTCTTAATAAATCTATCGAGAGAAAAGTTTCAAAATTGAGCACAAATCATAAAAATTCTTCGAAATTTTAACAAAAGATATGTGATTAAGCCGACATCAGAGGACATCAATTAAAGCAACCTTTTCAAAGAGTTCCTTCACCTCTTCTTTTTCACAGTTTTCGAATGGAATTTCTTCCGCAGGTATCTTCGAGAGCACCTCTTGGAGGTCTTTTTCTGCCTCTTCCCCAAATGCCAATATGAAGTTTTCACCCTTTTTTGCTCCGACATCTTCAATAGCATCTTTGATCTGAAGTGCCCCGCTTGCCCTAAGAAGTATCTCACCCTTGATTGTTTTTGCTTTATTTGTCTTCCTTTCAAATGATTTTAGAGCCAATATCGTAGAAAAGACTGCTTGTTCCCAACATTTTACGTTTAATATCTGGACATTATTTGGAAGTATTTCAAAAATATTTGAGGTATCTTCGAGTATAATCTTTGCAATTGCGATCTTAATTGTGCCGTAGTTTAATACCTTCATTTTATTCCCCAAGCTTATTGCTTTGTTGTTTATTAAAAATTTTGCTTATACAGAAGCAGGTATTCAATAAAAAATATTTTAATTATCCTTCAAGTTTCTTAAAAATTTTTGAGATTAATAATATATTAATATTAAAGCAGAGGCAAAAAGTATTTAACTAATTAAAACTAGATATACGTTAGATGCACTCACGTAGTGGTGGACAGAATGGCAAAGATGAGGATCATTAGTGTTCAGTTGCCACAGGGACTCATAAACGCTCTTGATGTCTTAGTCAAAAGAGGAGTATATCCTAACAGAAGTGAAGCAATTCGAGAGGCTATCAGGGAGCTCATAAAGAAGGAGTTGTACGCAACAGAGGCAGAAGGGAAAGAACTCCCAGAGTACGTGGTTGAATAAGAATATTGGGGGGAATTGAGATGGTGTTTAAACTGTTAGAGCAAGCTGGTATTGATTTGGATATGGATAACAACGGTAACAAAGCACAAGAAGCTCTCAGCGATCTGGAAACTTCTAGATCCTTCATTAAGATAGCGATCATAGGTGTTGGAGGTTCTGGAAATAATACAATAACAAGACTGTATGAACTGGGGGTTGAGGGAGCAGAATTAATAGCTATGAATACCGATGCACAGCATCTTTCAAGAACCAAGGCCCATAAAAGAATCCTCCTCGGAAAGAATATTACTCACGGAAAGGGCTCAGGTGGGAATCCAAGAATTGGTTATTTGGCTGCAGAAGCTAGTAGGGATGAGATAGCAGATGCTGTTAGGGATGTCGATCTCGTGTTCATAACCGCTGGTATGGGTAACGGAACCGGGACGGGAGCGGCGCCTGTTGTTGCTAGAATAATAAAGGAGGAGGCAAGAAACTCCGGAAGAATTCAAGAACCTCTTGTTGTGAGTGTTGTCACTTATCCTTTCAAAAATGAGGGAACAAAGAGAATTGAAAAAGCAAAAGCTGGTATACAAGCCCTTCTGAAGTATTCAGACACGGTTGTAATAATAGAAAACGACAAGCTTCTTGAATTAGTGCCCAAGCTTCCAATTAGTGCAGCTTTTAGATTTGCCGATGAAATAATAGCGAGAATGGTTAAGGGCATAACAGAAACGATAATGCTTCCCTCAATGGTAAATATAGACTTTGCAGATGTTTACAGCGTCATGAAAAACGGTGGCGCCGCATTAATTGGGATAGGAGAAAGTGACTCAAACAAAAGAGCCGTTGATGCTGTAAACAACGCCTTAAGCAACAAAATGCTTGAAGTGGAGTTTGGAAGTGGGGAAGCTGCTCTGGTGCACTTTACCGTTGGTCCAGACGTCAGCCTCGGAGAGATAAACGATGCCATGCAGATTGTGTATGAGAAGCTTGGAGCAAAGTCGGAGATAAAATGGGGAGCAAGAATAGACAAAGAGCTTGGGAAAGTTGTTAGGGCAATGGTGATAATGACTGGAGTAAGATCTCCCCACATCCTCAGCAGCGATGTTAACGCATTAACAACGGGAGACAACGTGATAATCTCAAACCCAATAAACAGAAGGATAAACAAAGATTCAGAAATTGAAAACCTATTCGATGAGGTTTCAGGAAAGAAAAAGGGCAATGTAATTGTCAACCCCGAAATTGAGAGAATTGTAAGGGGAGCCGTAGATTACGACTTAAGTTAAATCTTTTACCCTTTATAATCATCAACGGGTTAAATCAAAACTTGCTAAAATCACTCGCAAAATGTCTCTACTATTTTTTGAATTATTTTGCTTGTCTTGGCTACATCTGTTTTGTATGCGTAGGGTATTCTAATAACCTCCGCTTCAATACCGTGTTTTCTGAGTTCTTCCCTAAGGGCGCATAAATCAAAGTTTTGATCAGGTCCAAGGGCAATAACATCTGGTTTAAGCTTTTTAACGAGTTCAAAGCTTATGTGGTGTGGTTCCCCAATTACAACCTCATCTACCATCTTGAGTGCTTTTAACAGCTCAGCCCTTTCGTACATAGAGTTTATTGGTTCCCTGCCTTTTCTTTCTTTTACCGTCTCATCGTGAGCAACTATTACTATGAGCTCATCTCCCAGCTCTTTTGCCTTTTTCAAAAAGTGGATATGCCCCACATGGAGAATATCAAAAACACCTCCAACAACAACTCTTATCTTTTTCTTTTCGCTCATACTGCAGTCAACTCCCAAATTTTATCTTTTGCATGGTGTATTATTTTTACAGCCTTTCCCCTCGTTTTCTCCTTCATAGTTTTTCCATCCATCAATGCAATCCCAATTGCCAACGGCCTTCCATATTCTTCTTCTACCACAAACACAAAATCGCCCTCTTTTATCCCCTCATCTGCATCCACTATACCCGGTGCCATCACATCAGCACCATTTAATATATACGGCACTGCTCCCTGATCTACAACAACTCTGCGCTTCCATTTCCTCAAATCTTCCTTATCGGAGAGCTCGTACAAAGTTATCACAAGAGGAAATATAAGGCCTTCCCGCCGTATAAAACGGGGCTTTCCATTGATAAACAAAATTTGTGTAGTTTTGTCAAATTCACCCACCAAAACCTGATCCTTCTTTGATATTAACTTTTCGGCAACTTCTCCTCCAAATATCCTAGCCATCTCCTCTACTATTTTCTTGACTTCTTTTTTGCTGAGAGGGTGTTTTATCTTCATCATTAGCACCTCATTCAACAAGCTTTTTGATTTCTTCTGGTAGTAGTTCTCCTTTTAAGGTCAACACAACATGGATTAAACTTTTCAAGGCATCAGCTTTGGTGTTGGCCCATGTAACAATTACAAGATCGCCATTTTCGACAGGAAGCTTTTTAAGATCCTCGGAAAGTTCAGGGAGAGTTTCCTTTAGAGCCCTTCTATCCTCTGGAAAGACTATTTCATTCTCTTGGACTATTAGAATCATGGCACCTCTTGCAAAAAAACGAATTGCCTCGTCTCTGAGCTCTATACTCTTAAACTCCGGGGGATTTTTCACAACAAGTGCATATGTCACAAAATCCTCAAGAGGACTTACTTCCAAAGGTTCCGAGAACAGTTTTGACATTTCTCTGACGACTTCGATGCCTTTTTCGCTCAAGGAGTGTCCTTTTTGCTGGGATTCAACCAACCTAACTGAAGAAAGTTTCTTTAAAAGCGTTCTAACAGTTCCCTCTCCGAGATTTAACTCTTCAGAAATTTGTTTTCGCCCTTTGGGTGTTTTCAGTAAGAAAAGCACGGCAACAGCATCCTCAATTTTAAATTCCGGATATGCACCTCGCTTCCAATCCATCTTTTCACCTCTGTTTTCGATTTAATGGCAAAATATAAAAACTTTAGGTTAATCGACAAAAGGATGTCCACTCCAAAGCTCCCTAATTTCCCTTGTGGCATCTGGGTAAACTCGCTTAAATGTAATCCTCCAGTATCCCTGAGGCATTTCCTCTATGTCCTCTATGTGGATCTTTAGTCCTAGGCGTTCAAAGTGAGATACCATTTTATAGGCTGTTTCTACGTGCTTTACTCTCACCATAAAAACCTCTGCTATTTCTTCTCCAGCAATAACATCCCATATGCTTTCCACGAAGGGCTCCAGAAGAGCCCTTCCCAAAGCACTTGCATATTTTTCAAATTCCTCATCCCTTATTCTTCTTTCGGCCAGATAAAAAGCAAGACGCTTTATCCTCTGCATAAAGTACCCATGTGGAAGATCAAAAAATATTCTTGCGCCAATTTTGATGTCATTAACATTCGCATAAGGAGTCACATACTTCACAATTTTTTTCATATCAGGGCTTTTCATTACTATTCCTTCTCTCTTTTCCCTACTTAGCCTTTCTACGAGCTCTCTGAGGTCATCAATTTTTGATATGTCATATACCCCAAACACCTCAACATTCGGAATTCCGTATTCTTCCGCAATCTTGAGTCTTTCCTCTACAGTAAGAGATTTCCCAGTTTTCTTTTCTTGAATATCAAAAAGAAAGAACTCTATGTCCTCCTTTACATAAGGTGGTCCTTCAACGAGATATGGGCTTTCTGGTCCCGCCATTTCTCCACAGAGAACCAAGTTCGGATAATCTTTAAAGAATTCCATGTTAACAAAATCTTCAATTCGTTCCGTAGTGAAAGGGCATACAAAACCGCCCCTAGTAAAGGCAAAAACTCTGCCCTCAATCTGGGCAACTCTTACGTTATATCCGTCAACTTTTTCTTCCACATAGAATGGTTTTCTTTTGAATACCTTTTTTATTCCGTTTTCCAGATGAACTACCCGTTTTATATGTGGAAAGCCGAGTATTATGTTGTGAGAGTCAAAAACCACAGTTCCCCTCCTTAAGCTCCCGGCAGAATCTTTAAATCTAAGGTACCTTATTCCTTCGAACTCATCTTCCACTATGCCTCCTTTATTTTCCAATATTTCAATACGCTCCTTACTAATACCTAGGTCAAGAAGGAGATTTTTGAAATGTGAACTCACCATCCCCAGCACCATTATATTTTTTAGCTTGAGGTTTATAGGTTTTTGTGCACTTCAACAACTTAGAACCTTCTCTTCCTTCATATAACATTGGTATCCGTTACCTCCCTCTCGAAAGCCTCGGGGCGGGATGTGGTAAATCATCCAACAGCCTTTGGACAGTCAAAACCCTTTTAAACTCTTGTAGCGTAGGCCTTGAAGAGGCCACCGTCAGATACCCCTCCAAGGGGTTTCACGTTACCCTCCAGCACTGGAGGGATGACGCCGTAAGGCGTCTTTTCAAAACTGCCTCTCGGCAGTTGAAAACTTTGGAGGGTGGCCTTTAAAGCATAACCCCGAGTCGCTCTGCGGTAGGGGTAATGGGCTTAAGACCGGGCCTGCGGGCTGAACCTCATGAGGATGAGCCCGCAAACCTCCCCGCCAATGGCGAGGGGTTAACTAGTTGGAACCCTCGCCGTTCACGACGGAGAGGAGGTCAGCGATGAAAGAATCTCTTCGGTATCTGCCCCGTCATTCTCCTCCGCCTCTTTAATTGTGATCAACGAGCCCTTTTCAAAACTTCAAAAAGCAAAACTAATAAACCGATATAAAACTCAATTCTTCAAAAAGGACTCAACCAAGTTTCTTGTTTCTTTTAGAGCTTCCAGTGGGATTCCTTTTGGAAGACCTCCGATTTCACCTTTCACGTCCTTTAAAACACCTTCTTCCGCTCCCAGGAACATCCCCTCGCTCGTTATTCCTCTAAAGTTTGCCGGAGGCAAAAGGGCTACCGCAACCCTATGGCCTTCCTTCACACTTAAATCGTTTGTGACCACTGTAATGGCCCTATCACCTATGTTAACGTTGCATACGAGGAGCTTATCCGCATTTGGATGTTTGCCAGCGCTCATAACCTCCCCCACTTTTATGTCCACAGCAATGACAGGATCGTTTATCTTACCTAAGGCCAGCCTCTTATCAAGGTTAAGAATTGTGTTCAAGAAAAAGCGAACCTTCGCAATACTTTCCTCAACCTTTTCCCTTTCACTTTTATCAGCCAGTTCAAGAAACTTGACGTACCAATCCTCACCTCCTAGTGCTTCGATTATTTCCAAGGCTTTTTCCTTCAGCTCCTTCATCTGAGGTGTCTCAATTAACTCTTGGGGCTCTAAATATGAGTAGCGCAACGCCTGAAGCTCTGGGACCATTTCTTTTGCCAACTTTATTGCCTTCTTTTTGTCCCACTTGCCTTTGAATTTAGCACCTTCAATGGTTTTCAAGAACAGCTCAGCTGCTTTCTCAGCTACCAGTAGCCTGTAGTCCTTACTCGTGTCCCACATCTTCCCCCACCTTCAATCGCTTTTAAAACATCTCTCTTAATATTTTCGTCCGAAATCGCCTCGGCAACCGTAATTGCCTTGAGCTTCTCACCTCTTTTTGCATAAGTTAAAGCAATCTTTTCAAAAACTCTAGATGCTATTCTCTCATCCGAAATTATCGCTCCTACAGTTAAAGCCTCTTCGATTTGCCCTATTTTCAGGAATTTCAGTGCAATTTCCTTCAGCTTTTCATCATTCGGCTTTATTTTTCTCTCTGCGGCCATTCTAAATGCGTCTTCAACAATGCCCTTTGCCAGACCTCTTTTGTCATGGAGAAAGAGCCAGTACGCTATCTCCAAAAGCGCCAAGACTTTTTCTTCATCTGGTAGATATTTGATCACAAACACCGCATTGTCAACATCCCTTCTCTCAAGAAACTCAGAAACGAGCTTGCTACCTTTTTCAAGTGCTATCTCTATTAATGATGCCTTCTTTTTTAGTTCTTGGGCACTCAAATGCCGCTTTATATCTTCATAAATCTCTGCAGCAAGTTCATAGAATTCCTTAGCTTCAAAGGAGTGTATCTTTTCAGCGCTTTCCAGAATCTGCTGGGCTAAGCGGTATAGAAATGATAGAACTTTTGAATAGGGTTCGGAAGAGTTTTGAGCTGTCTCATATGCTATGTTGTAGTAATAAAAGGCATCGCCAAGCTTCCCTGCAAACGCCATATAGTACGCAAGGTAGCCATAGCCCTCAGCTTTCCATAGGGAGTAGCCAATGGCCCTAACAACTTGGTGGGCCTTTTTGAAGAAGTATTCGCCTTTTTTGTCACCAGTGATAGTAAGAGTGTATCCAATTAACGCCAATGCCCTTGCCTTTTCCAAAAGCTCCTCGAAGGAGTCAATTATTTCAAGCATTCTCCCCAGTACTACCTCCCTGTACTCACTCCCCTCCACATATTGATAAATGTAAGAGAGGGCTTCGAGCCTTGAGAAGGGATCTTCAATTCGAAGAGCAAGTTCCAGTGCACTTGAAAAGTCCCCTTTTTGTAGAAGGTCAGAAATATCTTCCATCATAAATATCACCGAGCACCTTTAACCCTCTTATCCCATTCTTCAAGCATTAAATCCAAAGCCAGAAGATTAGTGAGCTTAAGTCTGACCCTATTGTTGCTGTAGTCAATTGAACCGTTAAATTCATTTATAAGATCAAAAACTTTTTCAGCCTCTCTGAGATTAAGATTCCTCCCATAAAATTCCTCGCCGCACTCAGGACATTTGAATGTAAAGCCTTCTAAGGCCGATAGGAATGCGCTTTTATCTTTAAGCAACTCCCGAAAATTATCGAGGATGAGCATCTGTTCTATTAAGTCTTCCCATTTAATTGTTCTCCCACATATGGGGCATCTGGACATTAAATCACCCCAACTTCTTTAGAAACATTTCGATTTCTTTTACTAAAAACTTAACGGCTTCCTCAAGATTTCTTTTTCCATTCGCACCCGCCGCTCCTGAATGTCCTCCGCCAGAGCCATCTATAATAGGACCAACTTTCTCCATAAGCCTGCCCAAGTGAAGACCCTTCTTAACCAAGCTTTCTTTTGCCCTTGCGGAAATCCTCACCCCCTTCTTATCGCTTCCAACAATCGCAATATCGGCTCCAAGCTGAAGGAAAACCTTGCAAGCTAAGGACTCATAGGCGGAAACCTTTGAAAGGGCTATTATATAATTGCCGACTTTTTTGATTTCCATCCTCTGACACGCTTTTAATATAGCCATTCTCTTTGCCTGGTCTATGTTTTCATCGGCAACCGAAACAACCAAATTGTATATTTCCCCCATCTGAATATCGAACTTTTTCAAAATTTTAGACACTGTTTTGAATGTTTTTGAGTTCGCATATCTAAAATTAGCAGTATCTGTAAGTATTCCTGCTAAAAGAACCCTGGCAGAAACTTCATCATAAAAATCAAAGTACTCCAAAAGTTCCCACACAATTTCTGCAGTGGAAGTTCTTGAGGAGTCAACGATCTTTATGTCGGCTCTTATTGGATTCTCCTTTTCGATGTGATGGTCGATAACGATGATATACTTGTCCTCAGGAACTTTAACGGGCTCCAGCTGTTCAAGAGAAGAGGTATCAAAAATTACAACAACATCTTCCAAAATATATGGATTCTTCTCCACCTGGGCAAAGTGAAGGAGGCGTTTTGCATAAGATGAAACGCTTTGAGCAACGCCTATTCGATTCTTTAAACCTATACTGGTGAGATATCTCGAAAAAGCAATAGCACTACCCAGAGAGTCTGGATCTGCATTATGGTGACACAGCAACAAAAAAGAATAATTACTTTTCCTTGCTTCATTCAGGAAGTTCTTGAGCTTTATTTTGCCCCGCAATTTTCCTCAACCTTTTTTCAACTTTTTCATAGGCTTTTTCAAGTGCCTCATCGATTAACTTCTCCACATCCACCTTTACGAATATCGGCACTTCAAGATAGACTTCTATCTCCAAATCCAGAGTATCTTCACGGTTTATCCTTGTAGTCACTTCTATGTCTTTCACTTCACTTCTGGTCAAATGCTCAAAGACGTAGTCTATAATCTCCTCCTGGGCTAGCTCCCCGAGGGCTATTAATTCCTCCTCGCTGAGTTCTGGAAGCCCTATATGGAATACTTTCTTCATTTGCACCCCTCATAAAATTTTAAAAAGAGAACTCACCCGGCTGCTCCTCTCAGAGAGCTCTGTATCTGTTGCGTAAGCTCTTTAATTTTTTCATTAAGCTTTTGTTCCTGTCTCTCCAATGCCCTTAGGCGAACCCCCAGGGTTTCAACTTTCTCTTTAAGCTCTTCCAATGCTTTTGCCTTTGTTGCTCTGACTATCAGAGTACCAACTGTCTTGTATATGGGGGTTTCTTCCTTAACTTTTTCAATCTCCTCAAGGGCCTTTTTGGCATCGTTAAGCTCCACTTGGATTTTCTGCTTCTGTTGGACTACAAGCTGAAGCTGCTGCTGATAACTCTCAAGCTGTCCCAATAAAGCCTGCACCTGAGGTGGAATGTTCTGCATGACAACACCTCCTTTTAGTCCGAGGCTATACTCTCAGAGAAGCTTTAAATAGTTAACTAAAGCTCGACTACATCAAGTGCAACTTTAATCCATCGAAGATAAGAGTTTAAGGTTCCCCTTAAAGCGGAGTTGTCCTTTGCGAGAAACTCCATTACAACTTTGTTTTCTCTTAGAGAAAAGTCCATCTTGCTTCTTCGGTAAGGGACTGTTTTATGCTCAAAAAGAACACTTTCATAAACAATTTTTGCTATCTCATCATTAGGGAACTCAATCTCAATAACCCCTTTTATCATCTCTCATCCCTTTTGATGCCGAGCTTTTCCTTATAGTCCCATCTTCTTCCGTCTTCCATTATCCATATTTTGACACTTATCAAAGGTCCCACAGGTTTTTCCCGTGAAATATCAAAGCGATAGAAGTTTATGGCCATTCCTCTCGGATGACGCTCAATAACTCCCAAGACATCGGTATTATGCTTATCAGCTATGTATTGCAAGCTTTTTTCTCCTCTTGGAACAAATTTTCCGTTGGTAAGTTCAGCAAAAACCTGACCAAAAACAATGTGATCAAGTCCAACCCTCTTGGCAGTTGTAACTATAAAGGGCATTTCCTCCCTAATTGGGGGGATGTTTCTAAACCCTATTTCTCTCTGCAGTTTAATTCCATGAAGGTAAAGATAACCCATGTAGCCCCAGTCCTCCGGAGAAACCTTTATGAACGTCATCTTAAGCGGATTACCTTTCCAAACATTGATTATAAGGAGTCTCTCGTAACCTCTATCGTAGGCTTCCATAAGAAGGTCTTGAATTGTCTTTTTTCCCCTAGTTAGATAAGTTGAATTAGGGAAAACCCTCTCTAGGTCATGTCCAAAGCTTCTTGTCCTTCTTGTGGGTCTATGGGATGTTGTTATCAGTATCATCTCTGATCACTTGGGGATTTAACAGAAGGGGGTTATAAAGCTTTTCAATAGAGAAGAGACAGAGCTCAAATTGCCTTAATCCTTCTGGCAACCCTGGGCCTAGGCTTATAGATTATCTTTGCTCCGCAGTATGGACAGCGGATTTCTCTCGCAATAGCAAGATCCATTTTAAACTCTTTTCCACATTTTGCACATTTATACAAGGCTTCCACCATAACAACCACCAAAAAATGTTTTAGGGGTTTATTTAGCAACTATACCCCTTTTAGCGATCCTTCCGGCCGGAGTTGCAGGGAGATACGCCCCTCCAGCAAAGGTTGCCCCGCACTTTTGGCACTGCCATATTCCTGTGCTTATCCTCTTAACGGCTTTTCTTCCACATACTGGGCAGGTATGCTTCTGTCTCATCTTTTCTTCTACTACAGCAACTCTTCTTCTGATCTTAAGACCATATCTTGGACCAAATCTTCCAGCAGATCCAACTTTCTTTGTTCTTGGCATGATCATCACCCCTAATGATTATGACTGAGATGAATTTTAGGAAGTCATTTAAAAGCCTTTTCCTTCGAGTTAAGCCAGCAAATAGTGAAGCCACTCCCTTTATAAACTTTTGCTAATGAGTCTAAAAAGGAGAAAACAGAAGAGACTACTCTTTCTTAATACTCTCAAGAACTACTTTTCTTATTTCTTCTGCCTTTTTGTATGCAACGTCAACGGCGTAAGCTACTTCCTCAAGCTTGAAGCTTCCCCCTTCACTTTTCTGCACCGCTGAGATATATCCGTTTTCATCGGTTGTTATTGTCAGTTTGCCATCCATTACCTGCTCTTCTTCAAAGTTTGGATCTACTATCAAACTGTTGCCTATTTTGGCAAAACTAACTGGAATTGGAACTTTTGTCACAGGCAATGGCTCGTATTCATCCAGAAGCTTTACTTCGCCTGCTTCCTCATCGTATTCAACTTTTGGTATTTTTGTGCTTAACAATGCCGCAATTGCACCGATTCCAGAGGCATCTAAAAGATTTCCGTCGTGGTCAAGAACATGCACGTCTATGAAAACCACCCTTACAAGCTTTCCGGGAACTATTACAAGCTTTTCTAAGTCAATAGCTTGGCTTTCCCTTATTCCCCTATCCACAACTCTTGCAAGTTCTATTGCCCTTTCATCTGGCGGACCTGGTTCAAAGGTTGGAGATGCCAAAGGTACGAATTCGACATTAGTTGTCATGACACCCATTTCTGGCAAATCTGGAAACGGCTCTCCAAAATCAACTTTTATTCCTACAAGAACCTGAGTATTGCCGAGTTTCACAAGTGCAGACCCCTCAGCTTTCTCTATTACATTCGTCTCTATGGTTAGAGGTCTTAGATCTTCTGCTCCTCTCCCATCGATTCTTTTACCGTCCTTCAAAAGATTGAGGATGTGATCCTTCATTATTGAAGCCATTATTTCCATTTTACTCACCTACCTCTTCCGCTATCTTGAGATACTTCTCCTTCAACGCTTCTCTCTGTTTTTGATACACTGCCTTAGCTCCTTTTATTGCCAGTCTTACCGCTTCGAGGAATTCCTCTTTGGTTAGGTATCCATCCATCTGAAGCAATGTTATATCGTTCTTGATTGGCATTATAGCCACTGGAACATCGGCTTCTCCATAGTTGTCCTCCTCTTTGTTTAGGTCAAGGACGATTTCTCCATCTATCTTTCCAGCGGCACACGCTGCAACAAGGTCTCTCATAGGAATCCCAGCATCTGCCAAAGCAAGAGAGGCAGCGGTGATTCCAGCAACCCTTGTGCCTGCATCGGCTTGGAGCACCTCTATGAATACATCTATGGAAGTTCTTGGAAAGAGCTCAAGAATAACAGCCGGTTCAAGGGCTCCTCTAATAACTTTGCTTATCTCAACACTCCTCCTATCTGGGCCAGGTTTTTTCCTTTCCTCAACACTAAAGGGTGCCATATTGTATCTAACTCTCAAAATTGCCCTGTCAGGTTTTTGAAGGTGCTTTGGATGAATCTCCCTAGGTCCATAAACTGCTGCTAAAATTTTATTCTTACCCCATTCTACATATGCAGAACCATCCGCACTTTTTAAAACTCCAACTTCCATTTTAATTGATCTCAGCTCGTATTTCTTTCTTCCATCAATCCTTTTGCCATTCTCATCAATAAGCTTGAGTCCCTCAGGCTTTTCCATCATTTCTCTTCACCCTCTCCAGTTTGGGGAAGTTCTTCAATAATCCCCTGTTCTTTAAGTTCATGCAACCTCTTAACCACCATCTCCCTAACTCTGTCAGTTAATCCTTGAGTATGGCTTTCTCTGTCCACTTTTAGAATAGCCTCTATGGCCAGCTTTTCTAATTCCTCATTCCTTCCACTAACCCATACCCATCCATTCTGCCCTACAATTATCCTTGTGTTTGTAAGGTGTTTGATCATGTTTATCATTGAGCCTCCTTTCCCTATAAGACGGGGCACTTTAGAAGGTGTTATCTTTACCAGCTGTCCTCCTTTTAGAGGCCCTCCATTGAAGGGCATTCCCTTTGTTATCAGATCTATCTGGTTGATCTCATTGAAGGCCTTTACTTTTGCATAGATTATGTCCCCTATATCAAATATCTTTCTCAAATCGGTTTTTAGGATATCTATCTTCCCTTCAACAGCATCTTGAACCCTCAGTGTAGCTTGATAGGGAGCACCTATGTCAACTACCCAGTTTGAGAATTTTACATCAACTACTTTCCCTATTACGTTATCCCCTACCTCTGGGATGTACGGGCCTTCCAACGGAACTACTGATACTGTGTCATTTGAAATCCTGACCAATCCAATTACTGTTGAATAAATTCTGTTTCCTTCTTTAAAAGTTCCTCTTCCATTTTTGAACGGTCCCTGAGCCAAAAGCGTCCCCGGAACCACTAATTCTCTATTTTTTACAAAAATCTTCTTCATAGTCCCTTCCTCTCTATAAGTTTAGTTATTGCGGTGCCCTTTGTGAGGGCGTTTAATCTTTCATAAAATTCCTCCTCAATCCCACCTGGGATTTCTATTAAAAACATCCAGGAGCCGTCGCTTGCCCATTCTTCCCTCTTTATGGCTCCAAACTTTCTAACTTCTCCATAAGCTTTTCCAGTGTATTCCGAAGGAATCTTTACTGCTATAACCTTTCTTTCGATTTTAAGAGGTAGAACTCTCCTTAAAGCTTTTATTACATCTGGCACCTGAGCCTCTGCATCTTTAAATATATCAACCCTGATTCCAACTTCTTCCATTGCCTTTAGAATTCTCTCTGATGGATGTGGATACCCAGTTCTTGGATCTACAGCATGCCTGTGGATTATCATTGCTATCTGCTTTTTCTTCTCCTCTAACATTTCTCTTCTCTGCTGTGCGGTAAGCTGTACTTCTCCCTTCTTGAGAATTATCTTTGCCACTTCGTAGGGGTCGCTTGTCCCAAAAATCTTCTCCATTTCGTGTTCACTCGCCTTGTCCCCCTTGTGGGCATCTTTAAAGATATAAGGGGTAGCAAGGATTTCCTCAATCGGAACTTCTCTGCCCTCTTTGAAGTCCCTGGCTAGGTATGGATCCACTAGTATCTCAAAAACCTCCCCATGGGTCTTTAATCGAGCAATCACTGCCTTATCGACGCTTATGGGCATGTTAATCACCTCAATAGTTGCTGTCTAGCTCACTGTAGTCTTCTTCCTTCTCCGGAACCTCTTCAGCCTCTGCCTCCTTTAATGCTTCCTCAAGACACTTGGCAACTTCTTCCTTGCTGATCTTCTTGAACTTCTTCTCCTTTACTGTAATCACTGCAACTTCTATACTCTCTGGAGATGGCTCCTCCATTGTCTTTGCAAGGGCAAGCACAGCAAGCTTTATAGCATCTTCAAGCGTCATGTCATCTTTGTACCTCTCTTCGAAGATTGCCATTGCTGTGTTTCTTCCACTTCCTATTGCAACAGCTTTCCACTCAAAGTATGCACCACTTGGATCCGTTTCAAAAAGTTCAGGCTTTTCATTTACGCCCGCCATTAAAAGGGCGGCACCAAAAGGCCTAACTCCACCATATTGCGTGTGCATCTGCTTCAGATCACAAATCTTCTTCACTAAAACGGTGAGCGGAACGGGTTCTCCATAGGTTAGGCGATAAATTTGAGCCTCTAAACGAGCCCTATCCACAAGGACTCTCGCATCGGCTATTATTCCACTTGAAGCCGCGGCTATGTGCTCATCGATCTGGAAGATCTTTTCATAGCTTTCTGGTTCTATGAGTTTACTTGTCACCCTCTTCTCTACAGCCAAAACGACTCCATCTTTGCACTTTACTCCCACGGCAGTTGCTCCTCTCTTAACGGCCTCTCTTGCATATTGGACTTGAAAAAGTCTTCCATCAGGGCTGAAAACCGTTATTGCCCTATCATATCCAGCCTGCGGTGGCACAAATGCCATTTTTCATCACCTCTAAAGTTATCGTAATTAGGTTATATTAGGAATTCCTTAATTCCCTTTATATACCCTCCGATGTGTAAGTTATCAGCCAATAATTAAAATTTTTCTCTAAATTTATTTCCACCCAAATTCCCTCAAGAATTTTAGCTTAAGCCTCCTTATAGTCCCAGACACTCCAAGTGTTCTTATTATAACCTTTGAACCGTTTATCTCAGTAATCATAGTCAGAACAAAGCGAACTTCTTCTACACATTTCCTATCGCACCTCACAATTCCAGTCTGAGTTTTCTCATCAAATTTTATAAACCATGGTTTTGCCCTTGCTGTACCGAGCTCGCCCAAAGTTCTAAGGGAAGCACTCCATAACGCTTTCTTTATTTCATCCTTTTTGAAAGGTCTCTCCCCAATTACTTGGAAGGCTATGTAACGGTGCTTGTCGCGAAGCGTTGGAGGTAAAGTCCTTGGTTTCTCCCTCATGGGAGGTCTTTTCGTATTTAGGATTTATTAAATTATCTCAAAAACTTTTAATGAAAGAAGTTCGAAGTACTTATGATGAGAAGAGGAATTGCAGAACTTCCCCTTCATGGTGGACATGTACCAAGATGGTTGGCATTGAGAATGAAGCGGTTAGCTGAGCTTGTTATAAAGCTTCTCGTGGACGAATATGGCACTCAGGGCGTTCTTGAAAGACTTGCGGACCCAGTTTGGTTCCAAGCCCTTAACAACTTGATTGGTATGGATTGGGATTCTTCAGGAAGCACCACGGTAACGGCTGGTATCGTAAAAGAAGTCCTCTCAAAAGAAGATCTTGGGATAAGAGCAGCTGGAGGCAAAGGAGCAAAGAGCAGAAAAACACCGGAGGAATTAGTCCAGATAAGCAAACTCTATGATCTGGAGGCAGAGAAATACATAAAAACCTCAAGATTAGTTGCCAAAGTTGATACCGTTGCCCTACAAACCGGCTACCAGCTCTATCACCATGTCTTTTTCATTGATCGGGAGGGGAGATGGACAGTTGTACAGCAGGGTATGAATCCCCAAGTAAAACTCGCTAGGCGCTTCCATTGGTTCTCCGAAAAAGTTGAGTCCTTTACTTTAGAGCCGCACAAGGGCATCAGTGGAGTCAAAGCCGAATATGCTTTGAACACTATCGCCAGAGAGAGCAAAGAATATCAAAAAACCCTGCTCGACATAATTTCCGAAAGCCCTACAAAAATTGAAAGAGATGTTAAAAGCATAGAGGCTCTCTCAAAAGGATACATCCCATTCTACAGGCCCTATGAGAAGAGAGAGCTTTTACCTGTACTGAAAAGATATGAGAGCCTTGGAAAAATTGAGCTCAACAAAAGAGCCCTAGAATTAGCAAGAGAGCTTGGGGTAAGTAGCTATGATGAATTTCTGCTCATCAAAGGTTTAGGGCCAAGCACCTTGAGGGCACTCTCTCTCGTTCTTGAGCTTATTTATGATGTTCATCCATCATGGAAAGATCCAGTTACCCATCCACCTGATCCTTTCAAGTTCTCCTACGCCGTCGGTGGGAAGGATAGGGTGCCGTTTCCTGTTGAGAAGAGCACTTATGATGATTTGATTTCTTTTCTCGAGAAGCTTCTGGAGAAAGGCAAAGAGGAAAGGGAAGTTGTTAAACAGGTAACAAAAATTAGCAAGAAGTGGAAGTTTCCAACGGAGGAGAAAAGGGCAACGTAGGACTGTGTTTGGGGATTATAACTTGGCTCCGGTAGTTTAACAAAAAAGCAGGGTTGTAGAGCGAAGCCCCACTTCTAGGATTTGAGATTACAGAAAACTTTGCAAAGTCAAAGTTTCATCAAAGTTCGTGATTCTTCTCACTAAAGTTTGGAGGTTTGCAATGTCAGAGTGCGGAAGAGAGAAAACCGACCTCATTTATTATCAATTCTTAGAAAAGCACTTAAATCTTCCGCCAGCGTTTGCGCAGGCAAAGTTTGTATTGGTGGGCCCGCGGGGATTCGAACCCCGGACCTCCACCTCGTAAGACGTGGAAAGCTCAATGATCTATGGCGCATTTACGGAAATCAGTTTGCAGAATGGCTCTCTGACCAAGTGACTGAAGTAGTGAGGAAAGACTACTTAAAGGCGCTTGAACGTTTCTTTGGTCGGTACTCAATAAAGACGTATGAAGATCTTGAGAAGGCTCTCAGAGCGGAGAACTACAATGATAGAGTGGTTAAGGGACTTAGAAAATTCACAACGTTCCTTGAAGAGCGTCGTGTCATTGATTATCATTTGGCCGATGATTGGCGTAGGTTAATGAAGATAAAGAAGCGTGGTGTTAGGGATGTTTTTGTAACAGACAAAGAGATACAAGAAGCGTACAAGGTTATAAAGGAGCGTGGGGAAGAGAAAAGGATCCTTTTTGAGCTCTTAGTTTATTCGGGAATTAGGCTGACTCATGCGGTTCAGCTCGTCAATACGTTCAATTATCAGAAGGTTTACATTGTGAATGAAAAGGTTGCGAGGTATCCTCTCTTTGCATTCTCCAGGGGTAAGAAAAGAGGTTTTTGGGCTTATGCTCCAAAGGAGTTCTTTGAGCTTTTGGAACCGATAAAAGTGAATTATGCTACAACAAAAGATTGGGTTAGCCATGAGAAGGTTTCAGCTAACACGATAAGGAAGTGGCATTATACTTTCTTGATTCTC
>Ga0190315_1000265_pt1 | contig 31246 bp, 27 predicted proteins | sample 48701101_MG_FD_161673 | JGI IMG/M metagenome (GOLD analysis project Ga0190315, IMG submission 161673) | Hydrothermal vent sediment bacterial communities from Southern Trench, Guaymas Basin, Mexico - 4870-11-0-1_MG | ecosystem: Environmental > Aquatic > Marine > Hydrothermal vents > Sediment ...
GACATTCCCAAGCGTCCTCCCTCCTTGTGTCCAGGTTGTCCCCATCGGGGGGTCTTTGTGGTGTTGAAGAAGTTGAAGGTGACGGTTTTTGGAGACATTGGCTGTTATACCCTGGGGGCTTTGCCTCCCCTCTCCAGGCTTCACTCCTGCATCTGTATGGGGGCAGGGGTAGGCATGGTCCATGGAGCTGAAAAGGCCGGGTCTTCCGGTAGGATGGTGGCTGTCATAGGTGACAGTACCTTCTACCATTCTGGGATAACTGGGCTGGCGGATATCGTTTACAACAGAGGAGCGTCCACAGTGGTGATTATGGACAACGGGACCACGGCTATGACGGGGAAACAGGGCCATCCCGGAACGGGTGTAGCCTTACAAGGTGAAGGTAAAAGGATCCATCTGGAATCTCTGGTAAAGGGATTGGGGGTGGATAGAGTAAGGGTGGTGGATCCTTATGATCTAAAAACTATGGAAGAGGTTTTCAGAGAGGAGACGGAGTCTCCAGAGCCTTCTGTGATCATCGCCAGGCGTCCCTGCACCCTCATCACTCCTGGTCCGATAGGCTCCTTCTCCGTGGATGGGGATCTGTGCACAGGTTGTGGAATTTGTGTGAAGGTGGGATGCATAGCCCTGTCTATGGTGGGAGAAGGAGAAGAGAGAAAGGCCCGTATAGACCGCCATCTCTGTTACGGCTGTGGTGTTTGTGCTCAGGTTTGCCCTAAGGGGGCTATAGGGGAGGATGAAGGTGTATCATGATGTGATAAACTTGGTGTTTTGCGGTGTGGGCGGTCAGGGAGTGCTATTGGCCTCTGAGGTGGCGGCCCAGGTGGCCTTGGATGCTGGGCTAGATGTGAAGAAGAGCGAGGTCCACGGTATGGCCCGGAGAGGGGGCTCTGTATTCTCGCATGTGAGATTGGGTCGGAGGGTCTTTTCCCCTGTTATCCCCTTGGGTAAGGCCAATGTACTGGTGGCCTTTGAGGAGTTAGAGGCTTTGAGATACGCCCCTTATGCCTCTCCACAAGCCAGAATTTTGGTGAATACGCTGAGGGTAAACCCCATCACCGTCCTTTCGGGAGAGGCATCTTATCCTGAAAACCCCCTGGGCATGCTGAAGAAGCACTTCACCAACGTGGAGGCTGTTGATGCTTTGGCTTTGGCCATTGAGGCGGGCTCTCCAAGGGCAGTGAACTCAGTGATGCTTGGCCTTTTATCTCGGTATTTACCCTTTGACCCCCGGTTGTGGCTGACAGTGCTAGAGCAGCGGGTGCCCGCCAAGGCCAGGGAAATAAATGTCAAGGCCTTTGGCCTGGGGAGGGAGCTTTCTTCCTGAAAGCAGCGGGTAGGGAAAGGGTTCTCCTGGTGGTTCTAGACGGTCTAGGAGACCAGGCTCTGGAGGCTCTGGGAGGGAGAACCCCTTTGCAGGTGGCCAGGACACCCCAGTTGGATCATTTGGCCCTTCTAGGGGGAGGGGGAAGCTATCACCCTGGTAGAAGGGGGGTGGCTTATTTTAGTGATTTGGCCTTTTTTATGGCCCTGGGGTATTTCCAGGGGGAGTTCCCCGGCAGGGGGATTTTGGGAGGGTACGCGGCAGGGCTTTCTGTTTCCCCAGAGGAGGTTTATGTCTTGGCATCCCTTGCCTCTTTGGAGGAGAGTTGTCCGGATGGGCCTGTCCTGGTGGAGCGGGGAGGAGACCTGGACTCGGAGGAGTGGGAGGAGGCCCTGGAGATCCTTTCTTATCCCTGGCATGGCAGCGGGCTAGAGATCACTTTCCATCCCCTAGAGGTGGGGATAGGCATTTTGAGGTTGGAAGGGGAGGTGGATCCTCGCATCACCGATTCAGATCCTTCCCATAGAGGGGGCAGGATTTACAGGGTGATGCCCCGAAACGAGGGGGGTGATCTGGCCAGTTACACGGCTGGGGAGTTGAATCGTTACCTGGATGAGGTGGCTTGTAGACTGAAGGAAGCTCGCTTTAACGCCAGAAGAATCAAGGAGGGCAAAAATCCCATGAATGCCCTCTTGGTTCAGGGGGCGGGCAAGGATAGGTCCTTGCCCTTTTTGAAAGAGCGCTGGGGATTCGACGGTGCCCTGGTAGCTTCCGAGCCTTTCATTTTGGGGATAGGAAAAAAACTGGGCATGACAGTTATAGGGGTGGGGGAGGGCAGTCCTAAGAAAGAGCTTTTGGTCAAGTTCAAGGAGGCCTTGCCTTTACTCGAGACCTACTCTCTGGTGGTGATTCACACTAGGGCTCCCAAACTGGCTTCAAGGAGGCATAATCCTTGGGAGAAAGTGAAGGTAGTGGAAGAACTGGACGGGGCCTTTTTCTACCTTTTGGAGCACCTTGTGCCCAGGGAGGAGAGACTTTTGGTGGTGTGGGGTGGTTCTTCCACTTCTACGGGAGGGCCTTATCTCTACTCAGGAGATCCCTCGCCCCTGTTGATGGTAGGTCCCCGAGTGAGAAGGGGGCCCAGCCTCAAGTTTGATGAGCCTTCCTTGGCTTATGGATCTATAGGTTTTCTCAGGAGAGAAGAGCTCATGCTCTCCATATTGAGTCACACGGGTAGGGCGCCCCTCTGGGGGAGACATCCGGGCTTACAGGCGTGAATTGCATTTTGTGCAAAATTTTCTTTCCTTTTCCTCTCACCGTTGGGAAGTGATTTTGGCAATATATTCATAAAGTGGGCTTAACTCGTCTGGCACGCTTTTGTACCTGCTTAACGGGCGAGGGAAGGTAGTTGACAGTTACGGGGATTTTGGCTTATCTAGTCTGGGAAAGTGAACATAAGAGCATTAAAGCGGAAGGAGGTGACGGCGTATGAGGAAGGTGTTGAGTCTGTTGGTTGCAGTGATCTTTGTCTTTGGTGCCATGGCGGCTGTGACCATGGCAGAGGTGAATAAGGGTGCTGAGAAGTACACAATCGACAAGTGTCAGAAGAAGAAACCCGTTGTTCCTTTCAACCATTACCAGCATCAGAAGATCCAAGGTGTTACCTGTAAAGCCTGTCATCACGAGATGGAAGAGGGTAAGACCCCTAAGAGCTGCTTTGAGTGTCACCAGTGCAAGAAGGGTGAGGCTCCAGCTGCTAAAATAGCCTTCCACAAGAACTGCAAGGGTTGCCATGTCAAAATGAAGAAGGAAGGTAAGAAGACTGGGCCCACCAGCTGTGTTAAGTGTCATCCCAAGAAGTGAGCTTTGATGACGACGGGGAAGGGGGGATATTAGGAGCCCTTTCCCCGTTTCCTTGAAATCCTTTCTTCCCCTTGAAAAGCCAGGGGGGAGGTCTATATTGTCCCTCAATCATGGGAAGAATTGCCCCTGATATTTTGGAGGAGATCAAGGACCGTATAGACATTGTCCAGTTGATCTCCCAGTATCTTCCCCTCAAGAGGGCGGGCAGGAATTTCAAGGCCCTATGCCCTTTTCACACGGAGAAGACTCCCTCTTTTACCGTAAGCCCTGAAAAGCAGTTTTTCCATTGCTTTGGCTGTGGGGCCAGTGGAGATATCTTTCAGTTTCTTATGAGGATGGAGAATGTCACTTTTCCGGAAGCCTTGGAGAGGTTGGCTGAACAGGCGGGAGTAGAGATCCCTGGGGGCCGTGGGGAGGATGGTGGAGAGGAGAGGGATAAACTTTATCGCCTTCATAGGGAAGCTGCGGACTATTTCCGTGAGGTGCTCCTTTCTTCTTCTGGCAAAAAGGCCCGGGAAGTGGCTATGTCTAGAGGGCTAGACTCTTCGGCTATAGAGGCCTTTCGATTGGGTTATGCTCCCGACAGCTGGGATAGGCTTAGAGAGGCATTGAAGTCTAAGGGGTTCACTACGGCCGAGATGCTCTCTGTGGGCTTGCTGGGGGAGAGGGAGGGAGGAGGAGAGCCTTACGTGAAGTTCCGCCATCGGCTCATGATTCCAATCTGGGATTCCAGGGGCCGGGTGGTGGCTTTTGGGGGCAGGGCTTTGGAGCCAGAGCAGGAGCCCAAGTACCTCAATTCTCCAGAACATCTACTCTTCAAAAAAGGTGATATTCTCTATCCCTATCATATGGCTAGAAAGGCTGTTCGGGACATGGGTTATGTTTTGCTGGTGGAAGGTTACATGGACGCCATCACTTGCCATCTTCATGGCTTTTCCAATGCTCTAGCGGCTTTGGGGACAGCTCTCACCCCCTCCCAAGCCCGGAAAGTGGTTCGACTCTCCAAAGAGGTAGTCCTAGCTTATGACGGTGATGAGGCTGGGAGGAAGGCGGCTTTGAGAGCTGCTTCTGTCTTTTTCCAGGTGGGTGTGGTGCCCAGGGTGGTGTTGCTCCCCTCAGGAGAGGATCCTGACAGCCTTCTTAGGAGTAGAGGGAGGGAGGCTTTTGCCTCTCTAATAAGTGGGGCTGAGGACGTGGTGTTATGGTATATGGCAGAACTGGAGACTCGCTACTCCCTTTCCCATCCCCGGGAGAGGGCCCGTTGGCTGAAGGAGGTGTTGGGTTTTCTCGCTCCACTGAGGGGTTCTTTGGATTTGGAGTCTTACTTGGTAGAGGTTGCTTCCAAGACGGGAGTCACCCTTGAGGGCCTTAAAATGGAGATCTATGGCAGGGGAAAGGGGGGGGCGAGAAGTGCCCCCCATGCCCCCAGGGGATCTTGGGAAGTACTGTACTTGGCCTTGGCTCTGTCCAATCCTAGGTGGTGGAAGATTTTCAAAGGGGAGGTGTTGGAAGACCCTCTTGTGCTCTCTTTGTGGGAGAAGGTGAAGGGAGAGGATGATCCCTCTATCGCTCTGGCTATGCTGGATGACAGCGAGAGGTCCCTTTTGGTGGGTAAGGTGATGGAGATTCCTGAAGAGGGAGTGGAGGAGCTCTTTGCATCTTGCCATAGAAGGGCAGAAAGGAGGGCCTTGGAGAGGGAGGCTCGAAGGCTGAAGATGAGCATGGAGGGTGTTTCTGGAGAAGAGAAGGGTCGTCTTCTGGCCCGTTATATAGAGATCATGAAGAGTATAAAAGGTGCAGGAGAGGAGGGAGTTTATGAAACCCATTGAGGTCTCCAAACTTACTGAGCTTAGAAAGCTCATTGTCGTGGGTAAGAAAAAAGGGTTTCTCACTTATGACGAAATCCATGAGATGCTTCCTGGGGAACTCAGCGTGCCTGAGCAGCTGGAGGATATATTCCATCTCCTGGAGGAGATGGATATCCAGGTGTTGGATCATCCTCAGGGCAAGCTAGGGACTAGCAAAGCCATTTTAGGGGATGCTTCGGGTGATGGGGAGTTTTTGGGTGTGGTGGAGGAACACGAGGAGGATTCGGGGGTCTCGGCGGATCCTGTGAGGATGTATCTCCAGGAGATGGGTTCTATACCTCTGCTATCTAGGGAGGAGGAAGTAGAGCTGGCCAAGAAGATTGAGGAGGGCCGTAATCTGGCCATAGAGGCTGTCATGTCCATTCCTCTCACTGTGAAGGAGATATTGAAGCTTAGGGAAGAGCTAGAGGCTGAGGAGCTGGATCTGGATCAAGTGTTCATCTGTGAGGAGGACCTCTCTTCTGAAGACTCGGCCAAGGTTAGGCAGAGGATCTTGGAAGAGTTGGAGTCCCTCAACAGGGTCTTTGATCTTTATGAGAAGAAGCGGAGGGAGCTTTTCCTGGCCGGTGAATCTATGAAAGTCGAGGAGAGGGAGCGCCTCCAGGAGGAAGTGGAGAGTAAAAAGAGGGAGATGATAGCTCTCATAAAGAAGCTGAGCCTCTCCAGCGCTCAGGTGGAGCGCCTTGTGGATCTTATTCGAGGATATGTCCAGAGCGGTGACAGAGCTTTGGCCGAGATTAAGGAGTGTGAGGAAGTACTTCTCATGCCTGCTGATACCTTTATTCGGTTTTACGAGGATCTGGAGTCTCTGAGTTCGAGTGGTGAGAGGGAAGAGAGGGCCCGCCAGGTGACCACTCTGTCTTTTGAGACCCTAACTGGATATTATGAGAAGATCTTAAGGGCCAGGGGGGAGATTGGAGCCGTTGAGTTGGAGTCTACCCTTTCCTTGGGTGAGTTGAAGGAGATTCTATCGGAGATTGAGAGAGGGCTGCACCAGGAAAAAGAGTCTAAGCGGCTTTTGGCTGAGGCCAACCTTAGGCTGGTGGTGAGTATTGCTAAGAAGTACACTAATAAAGGGCTGCAGCTTTTGGATTTGATCCAGGAGGGCAACATCGGGCTTATGAAAGCTGTGGAGAAGTTCGAATACAGGAGGGGGTACAAGTTCAGTACCTACGCTACTTGGTGGATTAGGCAGGCCATCACCCGGGCTATTGCTGATCAGGCTAGGACCATTAGGATACCCGTTCACATGATAGAGACCATCAACAAGCTGGTGAGAACTTCTCGGCAGCTTGTTCAGGAGTTGGGCAGGGAGCCTACTCCTGAGGAGGTGGCCCGCCGGTTGGAGATGCCCCCTGAGAAAGTTAGGAAGATCCTGAAGATAGCAAAAGAACCAATCTCCTTGGAAACACCTATTGGTGAGGAGGAGGATAGCCATCTTGGTGATTTCATTGAGGATAAGTCTATAGATTCACCCATCGATACCGCCATTGATGAGAGTTTGAGAGAGCAGATTGAGCAGGCCTTGGAAACTCTTACCGATAGGGAAAAGACGGTTCTCAAGATGAGGTTTGGCTTGAACATGGACTCCGAGCATACTCTGGAAGAAGTGGGCCGGGTCTTCCACGTGACCAGGGAGAGGATTCGCCAGATAGAGGCCAAGGCCCTGAAGAAGCTCCGTCATCCTCGGAGGAACAAGAACATTAAGAGCCTGCTGGAGGTCTAGCGGAAGAAGATCAGGGTTACTATCACAAACATGGGGATGAGAATTACCAGGGAGTATTTGATGATATAGCCAAAGAAACTGGGCATCTCCACTCCGGCCTCTTCGGCTATGGATCTCACCATGAAGTTGGGGGCATTACCTATATAGGTGTTGGCTCCCATGAAGACTGCTCCAGCGGAGATGGCCTCCAGATAGATACCTTTCTGGGAGATGAGGTGGGCCACAGCCGTTTTTTCAGGTACTCCTGCAAAGAAGCGGCCTAGGGCGGTGTTGAGAAAGGTTAGGTAGGTGGGAGCGTTGTCCAGGAAGCTGGAGAGGCCACCTGTGATCCAGAAGAAGTGATAAGGTTCTCTCACGGAGGCTATAAGGACCCTGGCGGCGCCTTCTTCTCCTGCCCTAAGGATGGCAAGGGCAGGAATCATGGTCATAAAGATGCCAGCGAAGAGGATGGCCACTTCCTGGATAGGAAACCAGGTGAACTCGTTCTCTTCTCTGATTTGCCACGGTGTGAATTTGAGTGACAAGAGTCCCATGATCACCATGACGCCGTCTCTAATGAGGGATTGAATGTCTCTCTCCACGCCCAGGATTTTTACATGCCCTATGTGGACGAGGCCGCTGAAGAGGACGGCGGCGACCACACCCGCTAGGAATAAGAAATTGAGGGATCCTACGATTTTTAGTTTCTCTTCTCCTTTCTCTCTTTCAGGCAATGTCTCTTTTTTAAAGTTGATGTAATCTAGGATGAAGTAGAGGATTAGCAAGAGACACGCCACCAGTAGCATGTGGGGGAGAATCTTGAAAGTCCAGAAGAAGGGCACGCCATGGAGGAATCCCAAGAAGAGTGGAGGATCTCCCAAAGGAGTGAGGGAACCTCCGATGTTGCATACTAGAAAGATGAAGAAGACCACCATATAGGTCTTCTTTTTTCGGTAGGCGTTGGCTCTGAGGAATGGTCTGATGAGGAGCATGGCGGCCCCTGTGGTGCCTACCCAGGAAGCTATTGCTGTTCCTACGGCCAGCATCCCTGTGTTGACCAGAGGTGTACCCCGGAGCTTTCCCTTTAGTAAGATGCCTCCTGCTACTGTGTACAGGGACCATAGGAGGATGATGAAGGGGATGTAGTCGGCTATGTAGATGTGGAGGATTTCGTGGAGGGCTGCACCTCTGAAGACTAGCAAAAAGGGAATGGCCACTACTAGTCCCCAGAAGGTGGACACTTTGCCGAAGTGATTATGCCAAAAGTGGGGTGCTAGTAGGGGGAAGAGAGCTATGGAGAGAAGGATTCCGACAAAAGGTATGATACTCCATAAGGGCAGTACGGTGCCGAGTTCATGGGGGACTTCTGATGCCCATAAGGGCATAGGAAGGGTTAAAAGGGTGGCACCGACTGTGCAAAAAATAAAAACAGGAGAGGCTGAGAATCTCTTCTGACTCATTTGCTCAGCTCCTTGACCATATTTCTGGAGACGGCGCAGGTATATATCTGTGAAATCCTGTTGTCAAGGTGGGGTGTTTTTGGTACCAGGGTAAAAAGTTGCTGTGAGACGGGTGTTGGAGTGCCTTTGTTTAACTTATTAAGGAGGAGGAAAAGAATTGCCTTTGGAATAGACATTGGCCATTCGGGGCTGAAGGTAGCGGTGTTTAGGAGAGAAGGGGAGAGGAAGGTTGTAGAGAAATTGCATTTGAGGAACTTCCCTCCAGGAGTGATGGCCGGAGGGAAAGTGATGGGTGAGGACACGGTGGTAGAAGCTATTAAAGATATCTGGAGAAAAGAGACTTTTCCCAAAGGTACGCTGGTTGCCGCTGTGCCGGGTGGCAATGTGGAGGTGAAGAGGATCAGATTGCCTGTGATGGATAAAAAAGAGTTGGATAGATATGTAGCCTTGGAAGCGGAGCAAGCTTTTGCTATGCATTTCCTTAGTCTGATCATAGACTATGTGATCCTTGAAGAAGAGAAAGATCACATGGATCTGTTGGTGGTAGCTGTACCTAGAGATAAAGTGGCCCTGGCTAAAGATCTATTTTATAGGGCGGGAGTAGATCTTCACGTTTTGGATGTGAAGCCTCTGGCCTTGTATCATCTTTTTACTTTTTTAGGCGGTGACAAGCTAGAAGGGCTCTCTGTGATCCTGGATATAGGGAAAAGCATAACCACTGTAGTGATGGTTCTGGATGGGGAGCTTTTATGTGCCAGAGAGGTCTATGTGGGCGGGGATGTGGTCACTGAGATGATCCAGAAAGAGGAAGGCTTAACTTATGGAGAGGCAGAAGCGCTGAAAAAGGAGAAGTTTTCTCAAAAACCCCATGGGAAGAAAATTCTAAACAAGTTCGTTGTTTCGTTGGGGCACGAGTTGAAACTGGTATTGGACAGCTGCAGACTATGGCTGGAATCAGGGGAAGGTGAGGTGAGAAGGGTTTTCTATACAGGAGGCGGAGCTTTGTTGGAGAATTTTGATAAAGCTTTTGAAGAAAGGTTTGACGTAGAGGCTAAAAGTATGTATTATTTAAACTCTGAGAGGATGATGGGAGAGAGGGTTGAGGTGCTGGATAGATATTCTGTGGCGCTTGGTTTGTCTATCAGAGGGGCAGTGATATGAATAGAGCGGAAGTTGTAGGCATAAATCTGCTTAAGAGAGAGGCCAAAAAGCCTGTAGCTAGAAGAATAAGAGAGAGAAGACCAGGTGAAAGGCGGCCTTTTAGTTTAGGCAGGGACAAGGCTGTTATAGGGGTTTTGTTCCTTGTTCTTCTTTTGGGTTTTGGAGGGTATTATCTGAAGTTGGACAGAACCATTAGGGCCAAGGAAAGGGTTCTGGCAAAGAAGAAGGCGGAGTTGAAGAAACTGGAAAGAGTATATGTCAGAATAAGGATCTTGGAGGCCAGGAAACAGGAGCTCCAGAGGATGGTGAAGGTGATTGAAACCCTTTCTTCGGGCAGGGACAGTGTAGTGAAGTTTTTCGAGAAGTTGGAAGGTGCCATTCCTGATAATTCTTGGTTGAGCTCTTATAGCCTTAAAGGCAAGGAGGTCCAGCTGGTGGGGTACTCCCTTGAAGACAACGGCGTGGCGGATCTTATGGAGAACCTTTCTCACATTAAAGAGGTTTCCTATTGCAAGCTGAGGTATATAAAAGAGGTGGGGCTTGCGGGCATAAGGGTTAGGCAGTTTGCTCTAACGACGCTTCTAAAGTAGGCCACCGTTTATGGACAAGGATCTGTTGAAGAAGGTGTTGATTACCATAGTGTTGTTGGTGGCTTTGGGATATGCATGGAATGTGTATGTCTTGAAGCCCAAGAAGGAGCACATAGTCAGGCTAGATAGAGAGATTAAGAGTGTGACTTTGAGGATAGAGAAGGGCAGGAGGGCGCTCAGGAGGGAGAAAGCCCTCAGTAGAGAGATTGCAGAATTAGAGGCCAAGCTCGAGACTATAAAGGCAGTTCTCCCCACTAAAGAAGAGATTCCGGGTCTTATAAGGGAGATTTCCAGGTTGGGTTACTACAACAGGATCAATTATGCTTTGTTTCAGCCTGGGAAGGAGGTGGTCAAGGCTGACCAGGGTTATGCCATTTTGGCTATCAAATTGGAGTTCAAGTCTTTCTACCCACAACTGGTTTCTCTTCTGAGTGGAATTTCCAAAATGGAGAGGCTGGTGAAGCCAGCTACTTTGGATGTTGGCTATGCTTCCAGGGGCCGGAAAGTGGTCTCGAGGAATCCTCGACTGACGGTGAAGTGTACCCTGGAGACCTATAGGTACATACCTCTCCAGAAGAGAAAGGGGAAGAAGGGTGGCGAGAAGTAGGGTTTTGGGGGTTTCGGTAATTGTGGGGCTGGTGCTCTTTTCTCTAGTGGCCTGGGGGGACGTGGAGAAGAAGGGAAATTTGTCCCCGCCTCCTGTGGTGATACGGAATCCCTTCCAGCCTCCTTCTGTTGTGACCAAAAGACTGCTGCAGTCCAAGAAAAGGCAGGTTCCCCTTTCCCCTCTTCAGAAGTACGACGTAGAGTCTTTTGTGTTGAAAGGCGTTGTGGCTGATATGGCTATGGTGGTTTCTCCAGATGGTGGCACTTATATAATAAAAAGAGGTACTAAAATAGGCAAATATGGGGAAGAGGTGGTGGGGGTTTACAAGGATAAAGTGGCGATAAAGAGGGGAGACAAGGTTATATATCTCGCCTTTCCCAAGGATTGAGATAAGGAGATGTTATTATGAGAGTAAAAGCGAATATGAAGGCAAAATGGTCGCTTTGGGTGATTGGGGGGCTTTTGCTTTTTGGCCTGGGCCTAGCTGAAGCCAGGGGGGCCGTTTATACGGTTCAGATTGCCGCTATCAAATTGGCCAAAAACCTTCCTATCCTTGAGGAGGAGGCCTTGGAATTTTCACAGAGGGTGGACCTTTCTGTGTATCTGGTTCAGAAGGATTCTACCTATGCCCTTGTGGTGGGTCGTTTCCCCACCCAGAGTGAGGGAGTTGCTCTTAAGGGCAAGATCTATGACACTTATCCGGATGCCTTTGTGACTCTTTGGAAGGATATGAAGGTGATCCAGACTTTTAAGGCGGGCTCAGCGCTTAAAGAGGGCGATGTAATTTCTGGGGAAGGTTCTTCTTCTCCTGAGAAGAAGGAGTACAAACCCGAGGAGGCGAAGAAGGGGGAAGAGACTAAAAGAAAGGTGAGTGAGCTTCCCAAGGGCATGTATCCCAAAAACTCCCTTGTCAAGATAAGGGCTTTGGGCTCTGCTTTGGTTTTGGTGGGTGAAGAGCCTTGGGGATTTGTGGATCTAGAGAAGTTTTCTCCTCCTCTCCGATACGTGGTTCATCTCTTCAACACCAGCCCTGCGGTGAGTCTGGACACCCTTTATTCTCCCACTCCTGGTGTGGAGAAGGTGAGGGTACTTTATGATTACATGGATAGGAAGACAGATGTGGTGATATACCCTTCTAATGTGGCTCCACTTGCCATGGAGAAGAGTGGCAAAGAACTAGTGCTTTCCTTGAAGGGCCTGGAGAGAAAGGTTGAGGGAGAAAAGGCAGGGGTTAGGCCCTCTGTTCCAACTTTTGAGGCGAGGAAAAAGGTCTATACTGGTAAGAGGATCTCCCTGGAGTTTAAGAACGCTGATATAAGGGATGTTATAAGGATCTTGTCCGAGGTGAGTGGCCTCAATTTCGTCGTGGACCCTGATGTGAAGGGGACTGTGACGGTGAAGCTGGATAATGTTCCCTGGGACCAAGCCCTAGACGTGATTCTCAGGACCAACAAGTTGGGCAAGGTGGTGGAGGAGGGGATAGTCAGGATAGCCACCCTTAAGAGTTTGGCCCAGGAGGGCAGGGCCCAAGAGTCTGCTAGGAAGGCTTTGGAGAAGACAAAGCCCATGGTTCTGGAGGTGATTCCCCTCAACTTTGTGGAAGCGGATAAGGTGAAGGACCTTATTACTCCCCTTTTGAGTGATGAGGGCAAGGTGGACTATCTTGAAAGGATCAATTCCCTGGTGGTGAAAGACAACGCTGAAAGAATCGCCAAAATAAGGGAGTTCGTTAAGAAAATAGACACACCTACTCCTCAGATTCAGATAGGAGCTCGTATAGTGGAGATCGTCACCACCTATTTAAAGGAGCTGGGGATTCAGTGGGGGTTCCTCTGGCGGCAGACTAAGACCGGCATGAGTTTTCCTTATTCCTTTGGTGTGGGTGGGGGTGTTACCCCTGCACCTGCGACGTCTCAGGCTTTGACTACAATGGAGGGTGTGTCTGGTTGGTCTCCGGCTTCCATTGCTCCGGGTTACGTGGTTGATCTACCTGCTGCGGTTATGACGGGTTCAGGTGGTGCCATTGCTGCTAGTTTGTTGAACGCTAGCGAGACCTTTGGCCTGGATATTCGCCTCTCAGCTCTAGAGGAAGAGGGAGTGGCCAGGACAGTCTCCAATCCTAAGCTGGTCACCCTTGATAACCAGGAGGCTGAGATTAGCCAGGGATATGAGATTCCATTTGCCACTGTTTCTGAGTCCGGTACCGAGACAGAGTTTAAGGAGGCAAAACTTAAGCTATTGGTGAAACCCCACATCACTTCTAGTGGTGACATCGTGATGGATGTGGAGGTTTCAAAGGACTCTCCCGATTTCACCCATGTGACTCCCGACGGAGTGCCCATCCAGACCCGCTCGGTTAAGACCTCGGTGAGGATGAAGAACGGTGACACTCTCATCATTGGTGGCATCTATGAAATGACCAAAAGCAAAAAGAACAACCAGGTGCCTGGCTTAAGTCGTATTCCTCTGCTGAGTTGGCTCTTCCGCCACAGGATGGAGAATCTGGAGAAGAGGGAGCTTCTCATTTTCGTCACCCCCACGGTGATAGAAGCCGGGATGGTTCAAGGAGAGAGATGAGGTTTCTCACGGCAGGTGAGTCCCACGGGGCTGTCCTGGTTGCCATAGTTGATGGGATACCAGCTCATCTGTCCCTCACAGCGGACTACATCAATGCCCATCTGGCCAGGCGCCAGATGGGCATTGGTCGTGGTGGGCGTATGCAGATTGAGAAGGACAGGGTGGAGATCCTGTCTGGGGTGCGGGGCGGGTTCACTATGGGATCGCCCATTGCCCTTCTTATAAGAAACCTGGACTGGCCCAATTGGGAGAGGGTTATGGCTGTAGAAGGCCTTTTGGATGGGGAGGGGGTGACCAAGCCCCGCCCTGGTCATGCCGATCTTCCTGGTGCTCTTAAGTACCTTCACCGGGATGTAAGGAACGTCTTGGAGCGGGCGAGCGCCAGAGAGACGGCAGCCAGGACGGCTGTGGGAGCTGTGGCCAGGAGGCTCCTGGAGGAGTTAGGTATCTCCCTTTTCTCCCATGTGGTGAGCATAGGACCTGTGGTAGTGGAAAGGGTAGATTTTGATCGGGTGGAGGATTCCCCTTTGAGGTGCGGTGACCCACAGGCGGAGGAGGCCATGAAGGATGTTATTCTTCGGGCCCAGGAAGAGGGGGACACTCTAGGGGGGGTCTTTGAGGTGAGGGTTAAGGGCGTGCTTCCCGGTTTGGGTAGTCATGTCCACTGGGACAGGCGTTTGGATGCTAAGCTGGCCCAGGCTCTTTTGTCCATACCTGGTGTGAAAGGGGTGGAGATTGGGGAGGCCTTTTCCCTCTCTGCCAAGCCGGGTTCTCAGGTCCACGATGCCATCTATTGGGATGTCCAGAGAGGGTTTTATCGAAGGACCAATAGAGCTGGTGGTATTGAAGGCGGTATAAGTAACGGTGAGGAGATAGTGGTTAGAGGGGCCATGAAGCCCATCCCTACCCTTTCCAAACCGTTGGAGTCGGTGGATATTGAGACCAAAGAGCCTTTTCCCTCCCATAAGGAAAGGTCCGACGTGTGTGCGGTTCCTGCCGCAGGAGTGGTGGCTGAGGCCGTGGTGGCTTGGGTGTTGGCCCAGGCTGTTATGGAGAAGATGGGGGGAGATGCCCTGGAAGAGGTGGTGGAGCGTTGGGAGGCTTATCGGGAGAGGGTGAGGACATTCTGAAGGGGAGGCCCCTTTTCCTTCTTGGCTTTATGGGGGCGGGCAAGACCACCGTGGGATCCCTCCTTGCTCGGACTCTGGGTTGCTCTTTTGTTGATCTGGATGCTCTCATTGTGGAACGAGTGGGCAAGAGTATCGTTGACATCTTTGAGACAGAGGGGGAAGAGAGTTTTAGGAGGTATGAGACGGAGGCCCTTGAGAGTGTGGCCGAAGGTGCGATGGTGGTGGCCACCGGCGGAGGGGTTGTGACCCGGGAGGAGAACTGGAAGGTGCTGGACAAAGGGATAACTGTGGCACTCATGGCCTCTCCCGAGGTTTTGATGCGTAGGTTAGGAAGGGGCGAAGGGCGTCCCCTTCTTCATGGTGAGAAGGACTGGAGGGAGTTGTTAAATGAGAGGGAGTCCCTTTACAGGAGAGCCCAGCTGGTTATAGATACTACCTGTCTGACGCCCGAAGAGGTGGTAGACTGTATTTTGGGGGCTCTTGAGGAGGGATTTTGAGGGTTTTAGTTATTAATGGTCCCAACATGAATCTCTTGGGAAAAAGGGAGAAGGATCTCTATGGCTCTTGGACTCTGGAGGACCTCCACAGGGCTCTGTGGGAGAAGGGAAAGGCCCTGGGCATGGAGGTGGATCTTTTCCAGTCCAACCACGAAGGGGAGATTGTTGAGAAGATTCAGGGGGCCGGAGATTATGACTATCTTGTAGTTAATGCAGCTGCTTACACCCATACCAGTGTAGCCATAAGGGATGCCCTTCTCGCCTTGGGCAAGCCTTTCATAGAGGTCCATATGACCAACATCTACGCCCGGGAGCCCTTCCGCCATCACTCCTATCTTTCAGACGTGGCGTTGGGGCAAGTGGTAGGATTCGGTGTGTGGAGCTACTTCTTAGCTTTAGATGCCTTGGCCTATATCGAGGAGGGGGAAGGTGGCCCTGGAGGGGATTAGGGAGAAACTTTCCCGGGAGAAGGTAGGGGCTTTTCTGGTTTCTAAGTTGGTAAATGTCCGCTACCTCTCAGGTTTCACCGGTTCCTCGGCTTTTATCCTTATCAGCCCCCAGGATCTCTTTTTTGTCACAGATCCACGATATGGGGAGCAGGCCTCCTCTCAAATTCCCCCCTCTTTTGATCTGGTGGTACTCAAGCCAGGGGAGCGCCTTTCTTCGTTTATTAAGGGGAAGGGGTGGTCTTCTGTGGCTGTGGAAGACGCTCTCACCTTGGCCCAGTACAACTCTCTCAAGGAGGGGCTGGAGGGGATGGAGTTGGTGATTTGGAAAGGGGTGGTGGAGGCGGCCAGGAAGATAAAGTGGCCCTGGGAGTTGGAAAGGATAAGGGAGGCTGTGGCTTTGGCCCAGGAGGCTTTTTCCAGGCTCAAGGAGAGGATGCACCCGGGTGTCGTTGAGAAGGATTTTGCTTTGGAGTTGGAGTTTTTTATGAGGAGAAGAGGGGCTGAGGGAGTGGCTTTCCCTTTCATAGTGGCTTCTGGTTCCAGGTCGGCTCTACCCCATGGTGAGGCTTCTTCCAAAACCATAGATGATGGGGATCTGGTGGTGTTGGATTTCGGGGTTAGGTGGCGTGGGTATCATTCGGACATGACCCGAACACTGAAGTTTGGAGAGTGGCAGGGTTGGGAGAGGGACATTTACCGGGTTGTTCTTGATGCCCAGCGAGCTGCTTTGGAGGCGATTAGGCCTGGGGTTGAGGCCAAAGAGGTGGACGCCGTGGCCCGTAGGATCGTGGAGGAGGCGGGCTATGGGGAGTTTTTCGGCCACGGTTTGGGGCATGGAGTGGGGTTGGAGATCCACGAGGCACCGACTCTCTCACCCACATCTCAGGATGTGTTGGAGGAGGGCATGGTTTTCACCGTGGAGCCCGGCGTCTATCTCCCCGGTAAGGGAGGGGTGAGAATAGAGGACATGGTTTATTTGGGTTCAGGAGGGCCTGAGGTGCTTACCAGCCTTCCCAAGGAGGTGGAGGGGTGAAGAAGGCTAGAGCCACCTTCAGGGTGAGGTATGGAGAGACGGATAGAATGGGAGGAGTCTACTATGCCAACTACGTGGCGTGGTTTGAGATGGGGCGGAGTGCCCTTATGAGGGAGGCAGGATGCCCTTATAGTCAGCTTGAGAAGGATGGGTGCATTCTCCCGGTGGTAGAGGCTTACTGTAAATACAGATACCCCGCCCGTTACGATGACCACTTGGTAATGGAGACCTGGCTCACCAGATTATCCAAGAGGGACCTTACCTTCAGTTACCGCATTTTGAGAGATGGGAGGGTTTTGGCTGAAGGGTATACACGCCACATACCCGTTGATCCTGAAGGGAGGCGTATCTGTGTGCCTTTTCACCTCTTCCCCCTGTTGGAGCCTTACTTGGATATTAGTGGTGTTTGACATGAGAATTGTTTATGTTGTAATTAGTCTTTGCGAGCTTTCTACCGCTGTCTGGGATGGAGAGGTTAGAGACGGAAGAGAGGAGTGGCCTTTTGTTTGGTTCTTCCCGCCCTGTGTGGCCGGTGAGGGGTAGAATAGCTATATCCACCCTTTCTATCCTATGTTGTTTTCTCCTTGGGGTGATGTTGTGTTAAAGGTCTATAGGGTGGGAGAATCCTCCTTCACCTATTGGTTAGATAGGTTAGAGGGGCGGGGGGAGGTTCTAGAGTCCCGGGTTATGGAGGAGGTGCGGGACATCATCGAAGATGTTAAAAGCAGGGGGGACGAAGCCCTTTTAGAGTATACTAGGAAGTGGGATAGTTTCCAGGTAGATTCTCCCCGAGATTTGATTATAGACAGAGCCCGAATGGAGAAGGCCTTTACCTCTCTGCCAGGGGATCTCCGCTTCGCTTTAGAGAAGGCGTCGGACAGGATCAGGAGGTTTCATGAGGCTCAGAAGGAGAATTCCTGGTTCCTTTGCGAGGGGAATGGTACCATCCTGGGTCAGAAGGTGACTCCTCTGGAAAGGGTTGGTGCTTACGTTCCCGGAGGAAGGGCAAGCTATCCTTCTTCTCTATTGATGAACGTTGTTCCCGCTCGGGTGGCAGGGGTCAAAGAAGTAGTGGTTTGTTCTCCCACGCCTGGGGGTGAGGTTAATGAGGCTCTTCTTGGTGCTGCCTATTTGGCCCAGGTGGACAGGATCTACAGGGTGGGTGGCGCCCAGGCCGTGGCTGCTATGGCCTATGGAACTGGGCTCATACCCTCTGTGGACAAGATTGTGGGGCCGGGCAATATTTACGTAGCCACAGCCAAGAAAATGGTCTTTGGTAAGGTGGATATCGACATGGTGGCCGGTCCCAGTGAGATTCTCGTTTTGGCGGATGATACGGCACCTCCCTCCTATGTCGCTGCGGATCTCCTTTCTCAAGCTGAGCACGATCCTTTAGCTTCGGCCATTCTTATCACTCCCTCGCAGACATTGGCTGAGGAAGTGGTTAAGGAGGTGGAAAGCCTTTTGGAGGGGTTGGCCACTTCCACTACTGCTCGGGATTCCTTGGCTAACTATGGGGGAGCAGTAGTGTGTTCTACCCTGGAAGAGGGGATAGATTTGGTGAATAAGCTCGCCCCCGAGCACCTGGAGATCCTAACCCGGGATCCCTGGGAGGTGCTGCCCCTGGTAAACCACGCAGGGGCGATTTTTTTGGGTGTGTATTCTCCCGAACCCATGGGGGATTACATGGCGGGGCCCAACCATGTTCTGCCCACAGGCGGGCGGGCTAGGTTCTCTTCCCCCCTTGGTACCAGGGACTTTGTCAAGTACTCCAGTGTGGTATCCTTGAGTAGGGAGGCTTTCATGGAGTTGAAGGAGGGGGTGGTCACCCTTGCCCAGTGGGAGGGGTTGCCTGCCCATGCTAGGGCTGTGAAGATCAGAGAGTAGGAGTATGGGGAGGAAAGGATGAAGTACATCAAGTGGTTTAGAGAGATAGGTATGGAGGACTTGCCTCTAGTGGGAGGCAAAAATGCCTCCTTGGGAGAGATGTTCCGAGCTCTCACTCCCAAGGGGATACAGGTTCCAGATGGTTTTGCCATTACAGTGGATGCTTACTGGGATCTTCTGGAGCATAACAATCTCAGAGAGAGGATCCGGGAGATCCTGGAAGGTTTGGATACCTCGGATATGGAGGATCTGTCCACCAGGGGAAAGAGGGTGAGGGACCTTATCTACTATTCCAATTTTCCCGAGGAGCTGGAGCAGGAGATTCGGGAGGCCTATGCTCAGCTGTGTGAAGAGTATGGTCCCGATACCGATGTGGCTGTTCGTTCGTCCGCTACAGCCGAGGATTTGCCCGATGCTTCCTTTGCAGGTCAGCAGGACACCTATCTCAACATCAAGGGGGCGGACAAGGTTATAGACGCCTGCAAAAAGTGCTTCGCCTCTCTCTTCACTAACAGGGCCATTTCCTACCGGCACGATAGAGGATTCGATCAGTTCAGTGTAGGTCTCTCCATAGGGATTCAGAAGATGGTCCGTTCTGACTTGGCTTGCAGCGGTGTGATGTTCACCATTGATACAGAGAGCGGGTTTAAAGATGTGGTTTATGTCACTGCCACCTACGGGCTAGGGGAAGTGCTGGTTCAGGGAGAAGTGAACCCCGACGAGTACTACGTTTTCAAACCTACCCTTTTGAAGGGCTACCGTCCCATTGTTCGTAAGCATCTGGGCAAAAAGCAGATCAAGATGATCTACTCCGATAAGGTGGGCACAAAGAGTGTTAAGAAGGTGGTGGTTCCCAAGTCGGAAAGGATGTTGTTTGCACTTAGCGACGACGAGATCCTTAAACTGGCCAATTGGGCGGTGCTTATTGAGGACCATTATTCCCATAGGGCAGGTTCTCCCCGCCCCATGGACGTAGAGTGGGCAAAAGACGGCATAACCAACGAGCTTTTCATCGTCCAGGCCAGGCCCGAGACAGTCCACTCCCAGCGGCGTATGGATGTTATGGAGACCTATCGTCTGAAGAAGCGGGGCAAGGTGCTGGTGACGGGTAAGAGCGTTGGGGACAAGATTGGTACGGGCAAAGTGAGGGTGATATCTAGTGTCAAGGAGATGCACAAGTTTCAGCCTGGAGAGGTGCTGGTTACGGAGATGACGGACCCCGACTGGGAGCCCATCATGAAGTTTGCTTCGGCCATCGTTACAGACAAGGGGGGCAGGACCTGCCATGCTGCTATTGTGAGTCGAGAGATGGGGGTGCCTGCTGTGGTGGGTGCGGGTAACGCCACAGAGGTGCTCATGAGTGGTCGGAATGTGACTGTCTCCTGCGCAGAGGGTGATGTGGGGTACGTCTACGACGGTATCCTGGAGTACGAGGTGGACAGGGTAGATCTCAAAGACCTGCCCCGTCCCAAGACCAAGATCATGATGAACCTGGGCAACCCTGAAGAGGCTTTCAAATACTCTTTCGTGCCTAACGATGGGGTGGGGCTTGCCAGGCTGGAGTTCATCATCAACTCCTACATCAAGATCCATCCCCTGGCCCTGGCCTACTTCAACAGGCTGGATGAGATAGGTGCCAGAGCGGGGGCCACTCCGGATCAGATAGAGGAACTCAAGGCCACCATTGAGGAGATGACCCTGGGGTATCCCAGCAAGACGGAGTACTTTGTGAGGAGGCTGGCCGAGGGTGTGGGCACCATCGCTGCTGCCTTCTATCCTGAGGACGTCATCGTTCGTATGAGCGATTTCAAGAGCAACGAGTACGCCAACCTCATTGGTGGGTTCCTCTTCGAACCCGAGGAGCACAACCCTATGTTGGGCTTCAGGGGTGCCAGTCGTTACTATCATCCCAAATATAGGGATGGATTTGCTTTGGAGTGTAAAGCCATGAAGGTGGTGAGGGATGAGATGGGCCTCACCAACGTGAAGCTCATGATACCCTTCTGCCGCACTCCTGAAGAAGGGGTCAAGGTAATCAAGGAGATGGAGAAGAATGGCCTTGTCCAAGGTGAAAACGGTCTTCAGATTTACGTCATGTGCGAGCTCCCCGTGAATGTGGTCCTGGCCGATGCCTTTTCTGATATCTTTGACGGCTTCTCCATCGGTTCCAACGACCTTACCCAGCTGGTTCTGGGGGTGGACAGGGATTCAGAGTTGATAGCCGACATCTTCGATGAGAGGAACGAGGCGGTGAAGCGCATGATAGCTCAGGTGATAGAGGTGGCTCATAGGTACGACCGGAAAGTGGGCATCTGTGGCCAAGCCCCCTCGGACTATCCCGAGTTTGCTCGGTTCTTGGTGGAGTGTGGCATTGACAGTATATCCCTCAATCCGGACACGGTCCTCAAAGGTACTCTCACCATCCTAGAAGCTGAGGGTAAGGGTAGGGGAGAAGGGGATTAATCTAGGTTAGGTTCTTGGGGGATGGTTTATCCATCCCCCTTCTTTAAGCTTTCCAAAATCTTCAGGGTGCTTTTTACTCTTGAGTCTTGGAAGGTTTTTTGTATCTCCTGGATTTCGGGGAATATGTCGAAGAAGGCCTCCACTATCAGAGGGTCGAAGTGCCTTCCGGATTCCCTCTTGATCACCTCTAGGACTTCTCTGTTATTCATAGCAGGTCGGTAGATCCTGTGGGAGGTGCAGGCATCAAAGAAGTCCGCTAAGCCGCATATGCGCCCTTCTATAGGGATCTCCTCTCCCTGTAGTCCATGGGGATAGCCCTTGCCATCCCAGCGCTCGTGGTGTGTGAGGGCCATGGTTTCCGCCATCTTTAACACCGGGTGTTGGGAGCCTGAGAGGATCTCTGCACCTATAATAGTGTGGCGCTTCATGATTTCGAACTCCTCGTCGGTGAGGGGTCCCTGTTTCAAGAGGATGCTGTCGGGGATCCCTATTTTGCCCACGTCGTGCATTGGAGAGGCGTAAAGGATCTCTTTCTGCTCTTCTAAGGACAGGCCAATCTCCCGGGCCAGGATTTGGCAGTACCGACTCATCCTTTGGATGTGTTCTCCCGTTTCGTCATCCCTGTACTCAGCGGCTCTCCCCAGACGCTGAATGATTTCTAGATAGGCATTGTCCAGCTTTTTGTAGGCTTCCTGGAGTTCTTGGGTTCTCTTGTTTACCTCCCTCTCTAGGAGGTCTTTTATTCCTTCCAGATAGTCATTGTAGGCTTTCACCTTCAGAAGGTTCTTCACCCGGAGGAGAAGTTCCACTCTGTCTATGGGCTTCACCAAATATTCGTCGGCACCTACCTCTAGCCCTTTGAGTTTGGACTCTCTGTCTCCCAGGGCTGTCACCATCACGATGGGCGTGGTGGATAGCTCTTTCTTGGACTTGAGGATCTTGCACACTTCAAAGCCACTGATGTCGGGGAGCATGATGTCTAGAAGGATGATGCTGGGTTTTTCTGTCTGGGCTTTTTCTAAAGCTTCTGTGCCTGTTACAGCTTTGGCCACTTGGTAGCCCAGCTGTTGAAGGATGGTTTCCAAGAGCATTAAGTTTACCGGATCGTCATCTACCACCAGAATCTTGGTTGGTTCTTCCATCGTGTCCTCCAATTTTTCTTGGGGGCTGGGGAATTATCATCACAAATCGGGCCCCTTTTCCACCCTCTCCTTGTTCTACCCATATATCCCCTCCATGGGCTGTGACAATTCTCCTCACTAGGGGAAGCCCTACTCCCACACCCTGGTACTTTCTTGTGAGGGGATCTTCAAGCTGCTTGAAGGGTTCCCATATCTCTTCCATGTGTTCAGGGGGAATTCCTGTTCCCGTATCCCACACGGATATTTTAATTCCTCCAGGTGTTTTTTTCACCTCTACGCCGATCTTTCCCCCGGGAGGGGTGAATTTCACCGCATTGGATAGTAGATGATGGAGGGCCCTGTGAATTTTGTCTCTGTCAAGGAGGGCGTGGCTGACTTCTATGTCTCTTTTGAGGTTTAGATCTTTCTCCAGTATTGAGGGACTCATGGTTTCTAACACGTCTTCTACGAGTGGGTGAAGCTTTGTGTTTTCTATGCGTAGTTTTTCCTCTTCCTTTTCCATTTCCCACAAGAGGGTGATGTCTTCTATGGTTTCTTTCATTTCTTTGGCTTTCTCCAATATGTGATTTAGACAGTTTTGAGTGTAGGGTGGGAGCTTGCTTCTCTCTTCTTCCAGGATTTGGGAGAACCCTATGATGCTGTGGAGGGGTGTCCTCAATTCGTGGGCCACCCGTTTCATGAGAGTGGCCTGGATCTCTTTGTTTTTCTTGAGTTCTTTCACTGTTTCCAAGAGTTCTTTTTCCAGGGCCTGTAGCTTTTGGGAAAGTTCCTTTTTCTTCCAGATTTTTTCTAGGGATGCTGCCAGGATTTTTGCTATGATTTGCCACGCTTTTTTCTTTTCGAGGTTCGCTTTGGTGCTCTTTGAGGGCAATACTATGAGGTGCCCCAGTGTGGTGTTCTCCAACTCTATAGTAAAACGCCATCCTTTTTCTGTTTCTCCGGCCATTTTGAGTAGCTCAGGGTTGGAGAAAGGTAACGTGAAGATCTCTTTGTCTCCCCATGGTGGTTCCATAATCAATACCAACCCTTCGAGGCCCAGATCTTCTAAGTGTATGAGCTTAAGAGCTTGGAGAATCTCATCTTTTTCTTTTGCCTTAACTATACGATAACAGAGTGTTAGATGATCTATTCCCTTTGTCCCAAGTGAGGTTTTTTTCACCTTTTCCCTCCTTAGGATGATGTGTGTATCATATCCTTGAGACTAGAATACCTTCTTTCTGTTTCTGGTCAATTCCAAGCTAGTCAAACATAGTATTCTGCTTTGGGAGTCTATATAGTTCACATTTTATGGGTTCTATCCGGTTAAAGACTTACACTCTCTCCCTGTGTAAGTACGGAAATTACACACTTTTTCCCAATTGCCAACCTACCGGTTAGATATATTACGATGCAATCATAAAGTTTTAAATAATCGATTAAGGGGTAGGTATGGTAAAGGTCATTTTGGTGGACGATCATACGCTATTCAGGGAAGGATTGAGGCGCTTGTTGGAGGCGGAGGGAGACGTTGAAGTGGTGGGGGAGGCTGAGGAAGGTCTGAAGGCTCTGGGGATGGTGAGGGTTTACAGGCCCGATATGGCTATAGTGGATATAGCCATGCCTGGGCTCAATGGGATAGAGATCACCAAATTGCTCAAAGAGTCTTCCCCTGAGACAAAGGTGATAATCCTTTCTGTCTATGATCGTTTGGACTATGTGAAGGAGGCTCGTGAGGCGGGAGCCTCTGCCTACCTAGACAAGGACGTCTCTTCCCAGGTGTTGTTGGATGTGCTCAGGAGGGTTTTGAAAGGGGAGGAGTACTTTCCCCAGTTGGGTGATCTGAAGGGCAAGGAGAGGAAGAGGCAGCTCACTCCTCGGGAGAAAGAGGTGGTTAAGCTCATAGCTCTGGGGAAGACCAGCAGAGAGATTGCCCAGATCCTGGGTTTGAGTGTCAAAACGGTTAACACCCATAGGAACAACATAATGAGAAAGCTGGAGATAAAGAACACGGCTGGTCTGGTGAGGTATGCCCTCTTTTCCGGCCTAGTCACCCCTTTTGATTTGGGAGAGGAAGAGCTCAATATGTAAATCTTTTTGATTCAACTTTGACACCCCTTTTAACTGTTGCTACTAAGGTGTGCAGTAGAGAACGCTAGGGGGTGGAGTGTATGAAGTTCTTTCTCGATACGGCCATAGTGGATGAGATTAGAGAAGCTGTGGAGTGGGGAGTGGTGGATGGTGTCACCACAAATCCCTCTTTAGTGGCCAAAGCGGGCAGATCTATGGAAGAAGTGATTTTGGAGATCTGTGAAATTGTGAATGGTCCCGTTTCTGCCGAGGTTCTAAGCCTTACTGCTGATGAGATGGTGCCGGAAGCCCAGAAACTGGCGGCTATTCACCCCAATGTGGTGATAAAAATTCCCATGACTGATGAGGGGCTCAAGGCTGTTAAACGCCTTTCCAAGTTGGGTGTGAAGACCAACGTCACTTTGGTCTTCTCTGCCAATCAGGCTCTTATGGCGGCCAAGGCAGGGGCCACCTTTGTCTCTCCCTTCATTGGCCGTCTGGATGACATCTCCCACGAGGGGATGGATATTATCAGAGAGATTGTGCCCATTTTTCAGAACTATGACATGGAGACTCAGGTGATAGTGGCCAGTGTTAGACATCCCCGACATGTGGTGGAAGCTGCCCTTATCGGCGCCGATATAGCCACCATCCCTTTTAAAGTGCTGAAGCAGATGGTGAGGCATCCCTTGACGGACATCGGCATCACCCGTTTCCTGGAAGACTACAAAAAGGCCTTTGGGGAGAAGGGTTAGGGGAAGAGGCTAGGACAGGGGATTTGGGGTTTAGGGTTCAAGGTTCTATGTTCAATGTTCAACGTTGAACTTTGAACCTTGAACTTCGAACGAGGGAGTTGGCTTCTCTCGCCAGGGCGATCCATTCCTCGGGTGATAGCTCCTGGGCCCGGGCTTTGGGGGGTATTCCCGCTTTTTCCAGCAGTTCTTCCCAATCTTTTCCGGGAATGGCTTTTTTTAGGCTGTTGGCCAGGGTTTTGCGCCTGTGCTGAAAGCCTGCTTCTGCCAGGATCTTGTAGGTTTCCTTCAAAGGACCCATGGCAGGTCCCCGCCATTGGATTTTCACTATAGCCGAGTCCACCTCGGGCACGGGCCTGAAACAGTGGCGGGATACCCGGTGGACCACTTTCACTTCGTGGGTGGAGGTAAGGAGGACGGTGAGAAGGGAATAGTCTTTTGTGCCTGGGAGTGCTGTAAGCCTCTGTGCCACCTCCCACTGGACCATAATGGCCATCTTTTGATATCGGCCCTCTTTTTCCCACAGCCTGTAGAGGAGTGGAGACGTGATGTTGTAGGGGAGGTTGGCAACTAGTTTCTCCGGTGGCAGATTTTCCAGGGGGATTTTCATTGCGTCTCCTTCAATAAGATGAAAGGTGGAGTGGTTTCCCAGTAGTTCCCGAAGAAACCGGCACAGTTGGGTGTCTTTTTCTACGGCCCACACCTCTGCTCCTCTGGTCAGCAGTCCCACTGTCAATGCGCCATTGCCTGGTCCTACTTCCAGGATCTTCTCCCCGGGAGCGAGGCGGGAGGCTTTCAGGATGATCTCTCTGATGTTGTCGTCCACCAGGAAGTTCTGCCCCAGTTTTTTGGAAGGACTGAACCCCTTTTCGCGAAGCATTCGATATAGTGAGACACAGCTCTTCATGGTTAAATCCTTTTATAACCTCTGTTATCCTTTGCTGACCAGGGGTTTTATTGACTTTGGAGAGGGCCCTTTGCTACTATTTTTTCATTCAAAATTTTAAATTTTTATTCACTCCAGGTCAGGAGGGTTCTATGGGCATAGAGGAGAAACTTCAGGAGTTACGCCGGCTTAATGAATTGGCAGAGCTGGGCGGGGGTAAGGACAGGATCGAGAAACAGCACAAAATGGGAAAACTCACAGCCCGAGAAAGGCTGGATATTCTTCTGGATAAAGGCACCTTTGTGGAGATGGATAGATTTGTGGTTCATAGGTGCCCCCATTTTGGAATCGATAAGCAGAAGATCCTGGGCGACGGAGTGGTGACGGGCTATGGTAAGATAGATGGCCGTTTGGTCTATGTCTTCTCTCATGATTTCACTACTTTTGGTGGGTCTCTCTCGGAAATGTTCGGTAAAAAGGTTTGTAAGATTATGGATTTAGCCGTGCGCAACGGTGCTCCCGTCATAGGCTTAAATGATTCGGGGGGAGCGAGGATTCAAGAAGGGGTAGTCAGTTTGGTGGCCTACGCTGACATCTTTCTCAGAAACGTTTTGGCCTCCGGGGTGGTTCCTCAGATCTCGGCTATCATGGGTCCCTGCGCCGGTGGTGCTGTCTATTCCCCTGCTATGACGGATTTTACATTTATGGTGAAGGGGACCAGCTATATGTTCATCACGGGGCCTGATGTTATCAAAGCCACCACTCATGAGGAGATAACAAAGGAAGAGCTGGGTGGGGCCATGGCCCACAACACTGTCAGTGGGGTGGCCCATTTTGCTGCCGAGAACGACGAAGAGTGTCTCCTCATGATACGGGAGCTTATGAGCTTCCTGCCCAGCAACAACATGGAGGACCCCCCTTATAAGGAGACCAACGATGATCCCTATCGGGAGGATGAGGACCTAAACTATCTGGTGCCCGATGATCCCAACAGGCCTTACGATATGAAGGAACTCATTCGGGCTGTGGTGGATGATCATTACTTCTTTGAGGTTCATCCCTACTTTGCCCAAAACATCATTGTGGGCTTTGCCCGGTTTAATGGCCAGGTGGTAGGCATTGTGGCCAATCAACCCATGGTCCTGGCGGGTTGTCTGGATATCAAGGCTTCTGTCAAGGGCGCTCGTTTTGTCAGGTTCTGTGACGCCTTCAACATTCCCATCGTCACGTTTGAAGACGTGCCCGGATTTCTCCCCGGTGTGGCCCAGGAGCACGGCGGTATCATCTTCCATGGCGCAAAGCTTCTTTATGCCTACTGCGAAGCCACGGTGCCCAAGGTGACCATCGTCACCAGGAAGGCCTACGGTGGTGCCTTTGACGTGTTGGGCTCCAAGAACGTCAGGGGTGACATTAACCTGGCTTATCCTACGGCGGAGATTGCCGTTATGGGTCCTGACGGGGCTGTTAACATCATCTTCAGAAAGCAGCTTATGGAGGCTGAGGATCCTGAGAAGGAGAAGGAGAGGCTGGTGGCTGAGTATCGAAAGACCTTTGCCAATCCATATATGGCTGCTCAACTGGGCTACATCGATGAGGTGATCGAGCCTAGGATCACCAGGAAACGCATCGTTCAGGCCTTAGAGTCCCTCCAGAATAAGAGGGATACCAATCCTCCCAAGAAGCATGGGAATATCCCGCTGTAGGGGGTGGGGAGATGTTCAGGAAGATTCTTGTTGCCAATAGAAGCGAGATTGCTGTCAGGCTTCTCAGGGCCTGTCGGGAGATGGATATCACCTGTGCCACTGTATTTTCCGATGTGGATAGGGATGCCCTCCATGTGCGCTATGCCGATGAGGCCTATCACATAGGTCCCGCCCCTGCCCGAGAGAGCTATCTCAACATCGATAAGATTATAGATGTGGCTAAGAAGGCTGGGTGTGACGCCATCCATCCCGGCTACGGTTTTTTGGCTGAGAACGCCGAATTCGCTGCACGCTGTGAGGAGGAGGGCATAGTTTTTATCGGGCCACCCAAGGAGGCTATTGTGGCCATGGGTAACAAGACAGTGGCTCGTCAGACGGCTAAGGAGGCAGGGGCTCCTGTGATCCCGGGTACACTGGAGCCTCTGGACGACGAAGGGATTATGGTCAAGGCCCGGGAGATGGGCTATCCCGTCATGCTCAAGGCTGTTTCTGGTGGTGGTGGTAAGGGTATGAGGTTGGTGGAGGGCGAAGATGAGATGGCCAGCGCCATCAGGATGGCCCGCTCTGAGGCCAAGTCTGCCTTTGACGACGATTCTCTCTACTTGGAGAAGTATATTGAGAACCCCCGTCACGTGGAGATGCAGATCCTGGTGGACAGAGATGGCAACGGCATCTATTTGGGAGAGAGGGAGTGTTCCATCCAGAGGAGGCACCAGAAGGTCATCGAAGAGGCTCCTTCTGTCCTCATAGATGAGGACCTGCGCCGTAGGATGGGGGAGGCAGCCCTCAAGGTGGCCCGGGCGGCGGGCTATTACAGCGCTGGTACTGTGGAGTTCCTCATGGACAGGGACAAGAACTTCTATTTCCTGGAAGTGAACACCCGCCTCCAGGTGGAGCACCCTGTCACTGAGATGGTGACGGGTATAGACATCGTTAAGGAGATGATAAAAATAGCCGCGGGGGAGCCCCTCACCATTGCTCAAGATGAGGTGAGGATGAGAGGTCACGCAATTGAATGTCGCATCTATGCTGAGGACCCCTATAATAATTTCCTCCCTTCTCCTGGCACTATTTGGGGCCTCAGGCTTCCCGGTGGCCCTGGGGTGAGGGTGGACATCGGAGTCTTCGAGGGTGCTGTAGTGCCCATGGAGTACGATCCCATTATCGGTAAGCTGATTGTGTGGGGCAAGGACAGGCGAGAAGCGGTGGAACGGACCAGAAGAGCTCTTTCTGAGTTTGTGGTGAAGGGCATCAAGACCACCATACCCTTCCATGAGCGGGTCATGGACAACCCACTCTTCTTGGAGGGTAACTTCGATACCACTTTCATAGACACTGTCTTCAAAAAGATGGAGGAGGGACGGGAGCCCCGGTATCTGGACGTTGCTCTGGCTACGACTGCTGTCCATGTCCATCTTGAGGAGATGGCTCCCAAAGCGGCGGCACCTGCTACCCGGGGCCAGGCGATAAGCCCCTGGAAGCTGTATGGTCGCAAGCTCCAGATGAGAACGGGGCTCTGTTAAATCTGGCCTGAAGGAGAAGCATCATGGCTTACGTTGCTACAATAGGAGAATTGGGCAAAGAGTTCAGGGTGGAAGTGGTGCCCTTGGATGGAGGTCTCTACAAGGTGGTGGTGGATGGTGAGAAGGAACTGGTGGTGGATGTCCGGCGCCACGGTTGTTGCGTCTATTCTGTCTTGAGAGAGGGCAAGAGCTACGAGGTGGACGTAGATGAGTTGCCGGCTGGGGGCTATGGTGTCTTGGTGAAGGGAGAGTACTTCCATATCGATCTTATGGACGAAATGAAGAGGAAGCTCCTCTCTATCCTGGGTGAGGCTGTGGGGGCTGGCGCAGGTGAGGTGACCACAGCCATGCCTGGTAAGGTGGTGAAAGTGTTGGTCTCCGAGGGGGATCAAGTGAAAAAGGACCAGCCTTTGGTCATACTGGAGGCCATGAAAATGGAGAATGAGTTCAAGGCCCCCTATGATGGGGTGGTGAAGACCATAAAAGTGGAAGAAGGGGAAACGGTGGAGGCCAACGCTGTATTGGTGGTTCTGGAGCCTGCCGATTAGCCAGAGCTTTAGCACTGATTCGCTTGGGTGTGATGACCTGAAGGGGCAAGGGGGATTTTGGAGGTGAGGAGGTAGGTCATGAAACTCTACAGCGAGAAGGCGATAGAGGAGATCAAGGAAGATCTTCAGCGATGGGAAGAGTCTACCCTGAAGAGGCTTCTGGAGAAGGCCCCTGAGCGCAAGCCCAAGTTTGAGACTTTTTCGGGTATAGAAGTCAGGCGTGTCTATACCCCCGCTGACGTGGAGGACTTTGACTACAGGGAACGGTTAGGGCTTCCCGGGGAGTATCCCATGACCCGGGGTGTTCAGCCCACCATGTATCGTGGCCGCTTCTGGACCATGCGTCAGTATGCCGGTTTTGCCACGGCCGAGGAGTCCAATAGGCGGTATAAGTATTTACTGGAGCAGGGGCAGACGGGTCTGTCTGTGGCTTTCGATCTTCCCACCCAGATGGGTTATGACTCGGACCACTCCATGGCCAGGGGGGAGGTGGGCCGAGTGGGGGTGGCCATAGATTCCCTGCAGGACATGGAGATCCTTTTCGACGGCATCCCCCTGGACAGGGTCTCCACTTCTATGACTATTAACGCCACGGCTTCCATACTGCTGGCCATGTACATCGCCGTGGGTGAAAAGCAGGGGGTACCTTCTGAGAAACTGAGGGGTACCATCCAGAACGACATCCTTAAAGAGTATATCGCCAGGGGTACTTACATCTTTCCACCAGAGCCTTCTATGCGCATCATTACCGACATCTTCGCTTACTGCAAAGATTATGTGCCCAAATGGAATCCCATCTCCATCTCGGGCTACCACATCCGGGAAGCAGGTTCCACGGCGGTTCAGGAGGTGGCCTTCACCCTGGCCGATGGCATAGCCTACGTGGAAGCGGCCATCAAGGCAGGTCTCCACGTGGACGACTTTGCTCCTAGGCTTTCCTTCTTCTTCAACGCCCACAACAATCTACTGGAGGAGGTGGCCAAGTTCCGGGCGGCTCGGAGGCTGTGGGCCAGGATCATGAAAGAGCGCTTCGGGGCCAAGAAGCCTCAGTCCTGGAGACTCCGTTTCCACACCCAGACGGCGGGTTGCACCCTCACGGCTCAGCAACCGGAGAATAATGTCATCAGGGTTACCATTCAGGCCTTGGCGGCTGTCCTGGGCGGCACCCAGTCCCTTCACACCAACGCCCTGGACGAGGCCCTGGCCCTACCCACGGCCAAGTCGGCCATGATCGCCCTCAGGACTCAGCAGATCATCGCCTACGAGTCAGGGGTGGCCGATACCATAGACCTCATGGCGGGCTCCTACGCAGTGGAGGCCATGACCGAGGAGATTGAGAAGAAGGTGCTGGAATACCTCGATAAGATAGAGGAGATGGGCGGTATGATGGCGGCCATTGAAGATGGTTATGTCCAGAAGGAGATCCAGGATGCCGCCTATGCATATCAGCTGGCCATAGACAAGAAGGAACAGGTTATTGTGGGGGTCAACGCTTTCCAGGTAGAGGAAGAAGAGGAGGAGCGGGAGATCCTCAAGATAGATCCTGCCGTGGAGACTGGGCAGATAGAAAGGGTGAGGGACCTGCGCCAGAGACGGGACAACGCCAAAGTGGAGAAGGCTCTGGAAGGGGTGAAGCGGGTGGCCAAAGACGGTGGTAACATCATGTTCCCCATTCTGGATGCCGTCCGGGTCTATGCCACTCTGGGCGAAATTGCCGGGGCCATGAGGGAGGTCTTCGGCGAATACCACGAGAAGGTGGTTTTGTAGATTTGCTTCTGAGGACACTCCAAGGCCTCGGGAGAAATCCTGGGGCCTTTTCCTTTACTTGATGTGTAAAAGCCACTCATCTCGGATTTTTTGGTTGCTTTCCTTTTCTCCTCTAACCAGTGGGCAGAGGACTCAGGACTTTCCGTGGACTTCTCGCCTAGCAGGAGACCCTCTACGCTGATGTCTTCGTCTAAATCGGGCCGATGGACGCCGTATCCTCCACCGTTTTCATGCCAGTCTTTAGGGTACAGTTCTCCTTTGTGGT
>Ga0190315_1000266_pt1 | contig 31147 bp, 30 predicted proteins | sample 48701101_MG_FD_161673 | JGI IMG/M metagenome (GOLD analysis project Ga0190315, IMG submission 161673) | Hydrothermal vent sediment bacterial communities from Southern Trench, Guaymas Basin, Mexico - 4870-11-0-1_MG | ecosystem: Environmental > Aquatic > Marine > Hydrothermal vents > Sediment ...
GTGAAGAATTCGACTGATAATGTGACCGGTTCGATTGAATATGTTACAGGTAGGCGCAAAGCTGTATTTCTGATGGATACGAGTCATCACCATGCAGATGTTACAGTAGTTGTGCATAACGGGCATCTGCTGGAGAACGCAACAGTGACTTTGGACGGAGGTGCTCATGACGTCAAATGGACTGATGAGGATGGAATAGTCGAGTTTACGCCACCTACGGGCGAATATCACATTATGATTGAAGCAGCGGGATTCGATGCAATGCTTGTCGATGAGTTACACTTCGACGCAGAGAACATGTATCTGATTCAGATCAACATGACGAATTGCACAAGCTCTGCCGGGAATACTACTTGCGGTGCATCGGCTGACGATTTGATCATGTACTACAAAGAGAAAGACCCTGCGATGGGCCCCATATCCCCTCAGGGATACGTGAACTACTTCGCGGACAAACTTAGGCAGTGTAAAGGTAGAGACAATAAAGAGGCAGACGACACTCTCGAAGTGATGGCTCGCAGATGGGGCGTCCTGCCAGATCCGCCACTGAACGTAGTACTATATGAATGCAATTTCACGAAGATGGAATGCTCTGGCGATGATGGATGTCTGTGGAATATAACGTTCACCGTCAAGAACTATCAGAAATATAATTGCAATTATACTGTAAGTTTAATTGCGGGAGATGAGATTGTGAAACTTGAAAGCGGAAATCTCGGACCGACGTGGTCAAAAAGAGCGATGCACACGGGGAATAAAGTCATGTCTGTAAAAGGCAGAGAGAACATGTATTTGACTGTTGTAAGCGACAAAACGGACTGAATGGGGCTTGGGGTGCTCACCCATAATCACGTAATCACATACCTGCCGTTCATGTGTGTTCGGTTAAGCAGCCTAACCCCCCAATCAACCAGATCAAGAATCTCCAACTCAAGAAGGCTCGACCGTAAGACTGTAATCAATTTCACGCCCGCGGATACGATCCGAGCACCTTCAGCGTCGCAACCATCTTCCTGATCGATTGCAGGGCATCACGGACACTCTCATCACGAATGTGCCCCTGAAAATCGATGTAAAAGAGGTAATCGCCGAGTGCCTTCCTTGTCGGGCGCGATTCGATCTTTGTCAGGTTGATATTCCGTGATGCGAACTCGCCGAGCAGTTCATGCAGCGCGCCGGACCGATCCTTCCGCAGAGCAACGATTATCGAGGTCTTGTCGTTTCCGGTCGGAGGCAACGCATCGGTTCCGAGCACGATGAATCGGGTCTGGTTCTCGTCCACGTCCTGAATCCCCTCAAAAAGGATGTCGAGTCCGTAGTGGCTCGCTGTTTCCGCATAAGCGATCGCTGCAACCCCGTCCTGCGTTGACGCCAGTTTCGCAGCGTGCGCTGTGCTTGCAGTCACCTGAATGTCCGTACCGCTGAAATGCTCGCGCAGAAAGCGTCTGCACTGGGCAATCGCCTGTGGATGCGACATAATCGTTTTAATCAACGTAATCGGCGTGGTTTTGTTTTTTGCAAGAAGACAGTGACGTATCGGCAGAACGATCTCACCAACGATCGTCACAGGGCATTTCAGCAGCGCATCAAGTGTGGACCCAACCGAGCCCTCAACCGAGTTTTCAGTCGGAACCACTCCGAAATCGACCCCGTTACCAACAGAAGATACAATCTCGGAGATATCATCGAAATATCTGAATTCCGACCGATCGTTGACCCATTCCTTCGCCGCATACTCGCTGAACGTCCCTTCGGGACCGAGCACACCGACAACTGCAACCGTCGTTTTTGGGCAGTGTTCTCTGGTAACGTCCTCGGTACTACCTCTGGTAACGTCTCCTGTGATATCTCCGGCCGCGCCGCCTTTGATCGCGTCACCGATCATCACAGAGAAGATGTCGGACTCGATGGCAGGGGGGTCTTCAGTCGTGCCAATCCGAATTCGCTCGCCCGGATACGCCAGTTTCTCGCATACCGCAACCGCAACCGAGAATCCGTGATCCAGTAGAAACCGTGAGATCTCGTGAAGATCGAATCGCGGGTCAGGAAGGAGGAACACAGTCTTCCCGTGTCCTAGTTCGTGGAGAATCTCCTCTCTAGCACGGTTGATGTCGCGTGCGTGAGCGGTCACTGCCGCGACCAGCGTCTCCTCAACTCCGAGTCTTGCGGATGCGATCTGCATCGAGGATATCCCGGGCACGACTGTGTCACCCGGTTTTGCAAACCGTCCGAGACCTGACAGCATGGGGTCGCCTGTCGAGAGCACCACAGCGTGATCGGGCAGTTCGGATACCTTTGAATAATCCTTTATTTCGCGGCATTCGCAGCCCTCGCTCTTGATATGATCTTTCGCCAGTTCTATCGCACGTTTCGATCCATAGATCAGGGTTGCGTTCCCGATTATGTCCATCGCCTCCGCGGTCAGGAGATTCCTGCCTGCACCAACGCCTACAATCTTCATTGCAGAAACCTGTGCGGCGAATGATATTAAGGGATTGCCACTCGATATGTTCGGGATACCGGAAGCCAAAACATAATCACCCAGTACCGCCATCACATCCCCATGCAATGCACCGCGATCACAGGGAACGGCAGATCACAGATCGACGCAGACGTCGCAATCGAGAAGAGCTTCGATCTCATCGTAAACCGCGCCCACATCGCCACATTTCTCGCAAGCCCGCAGGAGCTTGATGCGCTTGCAACAGGCTTTCTGCTCTGCGAGGGTCTGGCGCGTTCAGCCGATGAGATCGCCTCAATTGACGTCCGGGATGGCACAATCGTATGCAAGCTCAATTTACAATCATACGGAAGAACAGGAGAGATACACCCAATCAGTTCGACGGTCTGTTTTGAGCAAAAGATCATCTTCGATGCGATAGACGAATTCAAGAAGCGGGGGCAGTTGTGGCGACGAACCGGGGGCACGCACTCCTCGATCATATCCAGCCCCGCGGGAGATGTGCTCGCGTTTTCCGAAGACGTGAGCAGGGCGTGCTCTGTTGATAAGGTGGTCGGAAAAGCAGTTCTCAGTGGAATCGACCCGGCAGATTGTATGCTTGCAACAACAGGCAGGCTTTCTGTTACAATGGTCGCAAAGGCGGCGCGTGCAGGCTTCCCGCTCATCGCAAGCAAGGCTGCGCCCATGAGTGAGGGGGTCCGGCTTGCTGAGAGGTCGGGTATCACGCTTGTTGCATTCGCACGAAGACCGAACCTGTATGTGTATACCGGGGAACAGAGGGTGGTGTTGAGCCTTTCCGGATAGAGGCATTCGGAACCACTGAAACGACCGAAAAGAATACAATAGCGCAAGCACCATAGTCAATCGGAACTGTGCGTGGGGGAATATCATGGATTTTAAAAAAGCGATCGCGTCACTCAATGTGCCACTCCCGAAGTATATCAAGCGATTCGCTCTACCGATTGTGATCTTTGGGTTCCTGCTCTCTCTTCTGTTGTACTTCCTCTTCCCGAAACTCTTTGTGGGCTCAGCACAGTACATCCTGCTCATCGTCCCGCTAGTATGCATCGCGTTTGTGATATTGTATCCCTTTTCGGTAGCAGCGGGCAAGGCGAAGGAAATCGACAGCGATATGCACTACTATGTTACGCAGATGGGCGCACTCTCGGTTGCCCAGACGTCACGAAAGGAGCTCTTTCAGATTCTTGCGAATGATCCGAACTACCACCTGCTCGGGGAGGAGTCAAAAAAGATATATTTACTCATGGATACGTGGAACATGAGTCTTGCGGACGCATGTAGATTCGTTGCCGAGCGGACGCCGTCAATCATTCTCGCAGACTTTCTGGACAGGTTTGCGCACGCTGTGCAGTCCGGAGAGAAGATTGAGGGGTTTTTGCAGGCTGAGCAGGGCACTGTTATGAGCGACTATGCCACGATGTACAGTGGAGCGATGACTGCTGTTGATATCGTGAAGGAGATGTTCGTATCGCTCATCATGTCACTCATCTTCCTCGCATCGTTTTCGGCGATCATGCCGATCATAACTGGCATGGACGCAACAAACCTGATGATAATCTCCGTCTTTTCGTTCGTTTTAACCGACATCGCAGTCATCCTCTTCATCAGGGCAAAGATGCCGAAGGACCAGATATGGCAGCAACTCGGAATCATGAGCGAGGCAGACCGCCGCCTGAAACGGTCTGTTACGATCTCGCTCATCGGGTGCGGGATCGTTCTAGTTCTCGTCAGATTCGTAACCGCCCCTGAGGTGATCAAAGTCGCAATGATTTTCACACCGCTGCTCTACACGGGATACATTGCAGGCAAAGAAGAGAGCAGGATCAAGCGGATGGATACCAACTACCCATCATTTATCAGGTCGCTCGGAAGTTCTGCCGGCGCAAGAGGCGGAATGGTGATCGAGGCGCTCAAGAGTTTGCGGGCACACGATTTCGGACCCCTCACCGTAACGATCAACCGCCTCTACAGTAGACTGGTGGCACGCATCGATAAACTGATGTCGTGGAATCTCTTTGCGGTTGAGACCGGCAGCAACCTGATCCAGCGGTTCAGTGTGATGTTCGTTGAAGCAACGCATCTTGGAGGAAAGGCAGAAGTCGTAAGCGAGATGATCGCGATCAACTTCAGCAAGATCGTGCGGCTGCGAAAGCTCAGGTACCAGTCAGCGTCTACAATGGTCGGCGTCTTCTACGGGCTTACGGCGGGAATCGGGTTCACGCTGTATGTCTCGCTCGGCGTTGTGGAGCTTATGCAGGGCATGTTCGAGGCGGTGGAGATACCGCCGGGCATGTCGATGGGCATGGTCCTGTACACGGATATCAACATCGGCATACTATACACACTCGTTACGATCATCATGGTCTCGCACTCGTTCCTCTCTGCCATCATGATCCGGATCGTGGACGGCGGAAATCTGTTGAACGGGACCACTCATTTCGTTCTGATGGTCTGGATCGGCGCAGCCAGTGCCATTATCTGCAAGGCGAGCGTGTCATCGCTTCTGGGGCTCGGATAGGTTGAATATGCTACGAGCTTACCACATCAGAATAATCAGGAGATATATCCCGACAAACGCCGGCACACTCCACGAGAACACTTTTTTGCCGTCGAGAACGCTGAACGGCAGCATGTTGAACCCGGCAAGCCACAGATTGATCTTCACTCCAAGATATACGGCAAGTCCCCCATATCTCCCGAGCCCTTCGACGAACCCGCTCTGCATCGAGATCATTATGAAGATTGCAGCCAGAAGAATGTTCATGAGGGGTCCGGCAGCAGCGATGCGCCCGTTCTGCTCCTGTGTGATGTATGACCCGGATATGTACACCGCGCCCGGTGCTGCAAATATCCAGCCAGCCAGATACGCAACCCCGACAGCCAACATCAAAAGCGTTGGGCTCATGCGAAACTCTGCCCAGAGCCCGTACCGCTGTGCTACGACCTTGTGCGCGAGTTCGTGAAACAGGAACCCGATCCCGACCGTGAACATGGACACGATGAAATAGCGGACTACAATCTCGCTGAACGGGTTGTGCCTCGCACTGCCAGAGAGTACAAATGCGAACGCAGTCGATATCGCGATCCATGCGATCAACAGATGCTGCATCTCTGTTTCGCTGGTTCGGATGCGGGATTTCCGCTTCGGTCGTTGCGCCCCGATCGTGTAAAACGCTGAATCCATCGCTGGCATATTATTTTATTGGCTGGACTGACACTTTAATCATGCGCCGTCTGCGCCACCATCCCATCACGTTTAAGCTCCCACCACAGTCTGAGAATCGCTCTGCCCATCCCGAGCACATCCGCGACCAGATCCACCTTTGTTGCGCCTTTCGGTCGCCATCTGATCGGGAACTCCACCACCCGGTACCCGGATCGCTGTGCCAGAACCAGAATCTCGGTGTCCCAGAACCAGTGGCAGTCCCTGACCTGATCCAGCAGATCGAAGGCGACCTCTCTTCTGAAGGCTTTGAATCCGCACTGGTGATCGTACAACTTCGACCGCAGTAACGCCCGCACCAGAAAATTGAACCCTCTGCTTGCTATTCCCCGCTTTACCGAACGCACCACATCGCTCTCAGGCAACATGCGCGACCCTGTTGCAAGATCGCACTCCTCGCGGGTGTGTTCGATCAATTCGGGGAGATGAGCGAGGTCGGTTGCGAGATCGACGTCGATGTACGCAAGTATCTCCCCTTCTGACGATTTGAACGCACGATTTAACGCCTTTCCGCGACCCAACCGCTCGTCGCTGTGCAGATACTTGACGTACTGGTGTTTCTCAGCAAGTTCCTCTGCTATTTTTCCTGTTCCATCAGTAGAGCCATCTTCTGCGATTATGATCTCAAAAGAAGGCGTTATTTTGTGCAAGGACTCGGCTACCTTCCGGACGGTCTCCTCCAGCCTCTCTGATTCGTTGTATGCCGGGAGTACGAGTGAAACTTGAGTCATTAGGCGGACTTCCTTTGTATCGTTGGCGTGACTTTCAATCTTTCCATGTAACCACTCCGGTATGTTGAGTGGCCTCCCGATTACGGTTCTATGCTTTCTGGCAAGAAAATAACCGCGGAGGGCGTGGAGGTTCGCAGAGGGACACCTCCTCCGCGTCCCTCTGCGTACTCTGCGGTTGAATTCCTGTTTGGCTCATGTTGTGTTCCGGGTCAAGCAGTGCCAGTATAGTGGTGTCGCATGATTCTGTTTTGTGTACATGAGTAGTTACCTTTCCAGAATGAATTAAGTCTCATTCGAGCGGATAATCCGAGACCGAGATGCTCAAACCGCTGGCATGTACACGCTCATGTGCCTTCCTGACCGCGTCCCTGATCGTTTCGCAATTCTCGGAAAAGTGCAGATGCGATTCACAGGAGCAATCTGTGCAGCCGAATCCGCGGATCGGTTCGCAGACAGCGCCGATCCCGCGGGCTACCGCGCATTCGATGTCGTGGTCGGTCACCGACACCACTGCAGATAGGATGGACGTGATCGGCAGCAGATAGTCGATGTGCCACTTTCGGGTTTTGTTCCTGCCATACGAGACCTCTATGTGGCGTTCGATTCGTTTGAACCCGCCAGACCCGCGGGCTGACCCCGTATAGGTATAATAACCGCCGGGCAGTCGCAAAACCCCGAGCTTCCCGACCTTCTGAACAGTATTTTCGTGCAAATACAGTATCAGTGTGTAGATCCCTTTGCTATAATTCGGATTCAAAGTTGGCTAGATCATAATTAAAGTTCGTTTTACCGCGTATTGAGTAGATCTGTTTTGTCAGAAGCCAGTACACCATCGCAAGCGCTTTTCTTCCTTTGTTATTGGTCGGGATCACCAGATCCATATTTGATGTCAAGTTGTTGGTGTCGCAGAGCCCAATCACCGGAATCCCGATGCTGACTGCTTCTGTTACCGCCTGCGAGTCGCCGGCAGGATCGGTTACCACAAGGATATCAGGTTCGATGTAATTTTCATACTGCGGGTTTGTCAGCGTGCCCGGCACAAACCGCCCGATGATTGCGACCGCGCCAACGAGCTTCGCAAACATGCTTGCAGGGCGCTGCCCGTACTGACGGGCTGACGTGACCAGAATCTTCTGGGGTGCGTAGTGCGCAAGCAACCTGGATGCCGCGCGGACGCGTTCGTCTGTCATCTCCACGTTCAACACATACAACCCATCGGTGCGAACCCGATAGATGAAACGCATCATATTTCCTGTCTTCTGCTGGGTGCCGATATGAATCCCGGCAGCGAGATACTCCTCGAGCGGCACGATCGAGTCATAAACGATCTCGCTTACTACCTCATCCTGTCCATTTTTTTCTTCATCCAAACAATTCACCTGTATTGTTGTTCATTTTTCGATCGGTAACCTCTCGATGATCAATGGATAAATACTTTATCATCGATCATAATATCAATGGAAAAGAGACAACACCCACCGAATAAACCGGTTGCAGCGTGGAAATCATTCGACAGGTTAAAAGAAGGCGTTATTCCCTCGCTCACCATAATTCTCAGGACGTACGGCTGCTACCGGAGCAGAATCGGCCAGGAATGCACGATCTGCGGCTTTGCACGGGATAGCGCAGGCGTGCCACTGTCACCGGAGGATCTGGTCGCGCAGTTCGAGAATGCGATGACCCGCCGCCCCGATGGGGAATTCATGGTAAAGATCTTCACATCCGGCAGTTTCACAGATACGAGGGAGATACCGCTCGATGCGCGATCCCGGATTCTCGGAGAACTCGACAGTGATTCCGATGTCAAAAAGGTACTCATCGAATCGAGACCGGAATTTGTGACGCAGAAGACGGTTTCCGATTGCAGACAGACTTTTTGCAAGAAACTCGAGATTGCAATCGGAGTTGAGACGAGTAGCGACGCCATTCGCCTGGATTGCATCAACAAAGGGTTCTTGTTCAGCGATTTTATCCGTGCGAGCAGGGTTGCACACAGGTTCGATTCGAGCGTCAAAGCATACCTGCTCTTGAAGCCCCCGTTCCTCTCTGAAAGCGTTGCAATTCGAGATATCGTCAAATCCGTGCGTGATGTGTCGAAATACGTGGAAGCGGTCTCGATTAATCTCTGCAACGTCCAGAAAGGGACGGTTCTGGAGAAACTTTACAGACGCGGCGATTACCGCCCGCCATGGTTGTGGAGCGCGATTGACGTGCTGCGGCGTGCGAAAGCGGAGGATCCTGACATGATAATAACGTCTGATCCGGTCGGAGCAGGCGGGAAACGCGGACCGCACAACTGCGGGCGGTGCGATAGGGATGCGGCGGGCGCGATTGACAGGTTCTCGCTCTCACAGGATGTCGACGACCTGTATATTGAGTGCGATTGTCAGGAGTTGTGGCAAAAGGTGGTCGAACTCGGTGATCTGACGTATGGCGCGCCGATTGTGGTGTGAACCCGGGTGCCACCAATATACTACTGCACCAACACTAAACCACAAGCCCCCGGACAAGCGCAAGAAATAGCCCGCCGATTATAATATCAGCGGTTGACCCCGGATTCACCTTCTCCCGGATCAATCGCTCATCGAATTCGTGAACTCCGGATATTATCGATTCCAGATCACTGCTACCCGAAACAATCTCGTACGCGCCCCTGCTGACCTCTATTGCCTTCTCCCTTCCGAATTTTGTCCGGATGAACGTGTCCGGGGTCTCCGCAAGAATCTGCATAAACGTGCACACGATTGCGTCGTTGATCGTCATCCCCTCCGCCCGTTTTGCGATCAGATCCGCGCACCGCATGGTCCGCAGAAACCCGGTCGCCCACTCGTTTGCGATCAGATCACGATCGGCAGAGAGTCGCATCAGATCGATGAGCCTGATCTCTTCGCCACGAATCCTGACAATAGAGTCCGATTCTTCGAGATCAAAGTCAGGAACAGAGTCGGTACGGACATCCGCAATCGCGAATGCGCGGTAAAATTCAACTGCGTCATCAGCGGTGGTAGTCTCCACAATCTCCGAGACCGGGCGGCTGCTGCCCTCGGCAATCAAAAGCGGTATCAAGAGAACGAACGCGCCGAAATGGGTGTTCCCGCCGCGCTGCCACTGCAAGGACTCTCTTGCTGCCGCGTGTATCAGCGCGCCGACGCTGCCCTCTGATCTCGATCCGGCTTCCGATCCTGCCGCTGCCGCAGCTTCCAGCACCGGATATGTCCCGATCGCTGACGCCAGAAAGTGCTCGAAGGTCGTGTCGGGATAGTCGTGATCCCGATCCACGTTACCCGGTTTTGGGGACGCTGCGACCTCAAGAACCATCGCAAGTTGTGCGCAGCGCGCCAGATGGGATGGATCGTTTATCGTCGTCTTCGTCTGCGATTTCTCCGTTTCGTCGGTTTTTGGTCTGGGTTCTGGCATGTTCGGAATAGTTGTGGTTTTTTTTCGGATTTTAATGCAGCGGACGCCCGAAACCCCCACTCACAGCACGATCTCAATACCGTACACCTGCTCCGGGTTCTCCTTGTGCACCTTCCAGAAGACCTCCTCGCCAAATCGATCGACGAGCTGCCTCGTCCTCCGGGGCACGGTCTTTGGTCCGAGCACTGCACCTGGCCTCTCGGGATCATCGATATAATCGGTCTCCATCATGAACCGGTCGCCAGTCAGAAGCGCGGTCTCAATCGCGTCCTTTCCAGCATGCACCCCTGGAAATATCCCGATCTCTTCAAAATCACGCACCAGCGGTTGCGCGTGGTGCTTGACAACCCTCCCCGGCGAGAGCCCTGACTCTCTTGCAATCGCTGCAAGATCCGCAATCACCAGAGCGTCCTCAGCTTCAGTATGCAACTGCACAGCGCAATCCAGATCACGCGCAAGAGCCATGCCGTGAGCCATCACCCGGTTGGACGCGTCCCAGACATCACCCCCGACCTCGTAATGCGGCCTCCCGGTCTTAATCGCTATAGCGTCCCCCTCGCAAACAAACTGCCCTGCGACATCGAGTCCGCCGATCATCAACTCCTCTGCCCGAGCCAGCCCCACGCGATCTACTAACCGCGTGATCTCCGCAGGATGAACGCCAAGAACGACAAATGCCGTAACTCCGATGTCAGATCGGTTTATTTCGCGAGCGATCCCGATCGTCTCATCGAATACAAGTTTGTAGTCCTCCGGACTCGTCATAGTCACCCCAAGTGTCCACGATGGCTTTGAAACGAGAATCAGATGTGTGCCGCCGGCATTGGCAAACTCCTTTGCAGCCAGAAGCCCTTTCCCCCTGCGATCGAGATGGATGTGGTTGTCTGTTATCGGGATCATGAGATTATAGCAATCCCAGTTCACTGAGGTCGTTTACGATCTTGACAACGACGAGTTTTGAGTCTTCCGGGCTTTTACACCCGGTGATTATCATTTTTCCACTTCCGAAGAGTAGCACTACCGATTTTGGCTCTGCGATCCGGTAAACAAGACCCGGGAACTGTTCAGGCTCGTATTCGATGTTTTCAAACCCGAGACCCATCGCGACAGCATCGAGGTTGATTTCACGTCCGAGGTCTGCAGACGAAACGATGTTGTGCAGAACGAGTTCGGTTTGCCCTTCTGTGCTGACCCCGATCTCTTCGAGACGTTCAAAGATGTTTGTTACCCCGATCTGGACGTCCGAAATCTTCTTTGCGCCAGTACACACGATCTTTCCGCTTCCGAAAACAAGTACGGCAAGTTTAGGCTCCTTGAGGCGGTAAATCGCACCAGGAAACCTCTTTTTGTTATATTCTGCCCCTTCGATCCTTTGAGACACTTCGTCGAGATCGATCTTACTTATTATCGATGTGGACGCAACCACATTCTCGATTTTGATCGTTCGTATGACATCTTCAGGGGGCATAGATAAAGTACTAGTATGAATTCTTATATTAACCTTCCTCTGAAAAATCCAACTCCACGCCCACTCCCGCGGCGATGATGGGCTCGCTGCGATTCGAACGCAGGACCTCCGCCATGTCAAGGCGACGTCATAACCGACTAGACCACGAGCCCGCGGGTCGAACGTGTCTATGGCTTCGACGATATAAATATTTATCTGAAGCACTTGACACACGATATGATCAGATCGCCTTCTCCGGTCATATCCATCGCCAGACTCATTCCTGCGTCAAGTCCCTCTGCATCCGGTCCCAACCCCTGCACCCCTTGCGCCCCGTGTGCGGAATCGCGATCTAGCCCCACTGTGATCACCTCGTCCACAAAGTCCATGTTAGCCTTGATCAGTTCGATCGCCTCATCCGAATCGAGCCCCTCGCAGACGTTATACTCCTCAACCCCGATGATCATAACGGTCTTCGCTTCATCGCAAGTGAGATTGCGGGTGAGCGCGAGACGTCTGGCATGGTCGATTGCGGATTGTGCGGACCGAATGGTCATCCCCGAATTCGAATTATCGAGTATCGTCCTGCCATCGACCTCGATGACTCTCATTCTCCCGCTTACACCACTGAAATCTCCCAGAAATGACGTTATACAGTCCGAATCGATCCCAATCGAGATTGCGGCGGTGACCGCACCAAGAATCGCTGTTTCGTACGAGGAAATGTCATAACCACTGACATCAAACTCGATTCGCTCATCTCCTGCAACGATGACCGCGCGTTCTGGCTTGACACTCTCGAAATAGACGTTGCAGTTGCTGTTACTGTTGCCGTCACAATCGCCGTTCCCGAACGTGAGGGTGTTTGCGGCAGTATCAAGGTATGTTGCGATGCCGCGTCCGAGAATCAGCGTCGACTCCGGTTTTGCTCGCTCTATCATCTGCATCTTTGCGGCAGACGCTGTTCCGGTGCCGTTCGCAATCGGGTAATCGCCTGAGAGCGTGGTCACGATCCCGATATCTGCAAGCCCGGTTCCGCCGAGCGAGACCTCGAAGATCAGCACATCCGGGTCACGGTTATGGTCCGGATCGAGTTCAGAGCCAGAGCCGTTTTCGCCTTCGATTGTGTCCACCACCCGAATGATACTCGCCGGCGCAATGCTGAACTTTGCAATCGCAATCGGGTCAGAATCGCCGTCAGCACCGTTGCCACTGCCGCCACTGCCGCCGCGATTCCCCCGCCTCCAGTACTCAACGCCCGCGCTGGTGTGCGAGACGACCGTTCTACCCCTACATCTCGACAGGATCCCTGCAAGCAGCCTCGCTGTGCTCGTCTTCGCTGTCGTGCCTGTGACCTCTACAACCCGATAACGCATGAGCCGCCGGTTCATAATCTCGTAGACCGCGGCGTGGTGCGTGATCACTGGCACTCCGGATGCGCGTGCGCAGCAGAGCGTTGGGTACGCGGAATCCAGATGAACAGGCGCAACGATCAGGTCAAAGTCGGATGCGTCCGGCGGCTCGGACGCTACGGACACGCCGATCGATTCGAGACTGCGCCGCGCCCCATAATCGAGCGTGTGGTACACATCGACAGCAGTAACCCTCATAGCGTCCGCAAGAGACTGCGCAATAATGTCGCCGCCGTGCGTCAGATCGAGCACGGCAACGGTTCTTCCCGTCATCGGCAATCCATCAACCCAACGCCACTCGCTATTTGCGTAACCCAACAATCAACGCGAAAGCGCTTCCTCCGCCCGTCTGTACGCGAGTTCGGCGATACAAGGATCAATGCCAAGTGGCTCCGCATACACGATCTCAACCGCATTTCCATCGACATCAATCGTTGCCGTCCCGCCATCGTCCAGATTCAACTCGCCAGGAATGTCTTCGAGTGTGTGAACGCCGTGCGCAAGGAATATCGGAAGCGCAACGATCGTTTCGACGCCAGTTCCGCTGAAACTCGCAAGACCATCTTTTATGCTTGGCTCATTGACGTTCATGAACGCGGTTCGCACAATAACATCCTTTCCATCGGCGATCATCTTCGCTACGCTCTCGACGATCTCCTTGTTGTGTGGGCGCGTGCTTCCGTGCCCGAGTACCAGTATACCTGTGTTTCTATTCATAACGATCCTCCGTTGTTATGTCGTGTGTTGTGAGATGGTTATTATTTTTAAATCCATCGGGTATGTGACCGGCAGAGTTTTAAACAAGTAATTATCATTATGATAATGGGGTTATCATGACAGGTGGGGAGACAGAACATATTTGGGACTGTGCGGATGAAATACTCTGCGGCGCGATATGCCTGGTACTTGGGTGGGGTCTGGGCACACTCAGCCATGAATGGTTCCACTCGGCGATCGCACTATCGCTTGGATACACGGTATCGCTTGGTGGGATGACCCTCAGCACAGGTTCAACGTTTGTACACGGGGAGATGACGTCAGCCGATACGATGCTTGTAGCGATTGCGGGAAGTCTTGGATTGGTGATACTCGGGACGATACTGATCTATTCTCATGTAAATAAGATGCTACACATGGTAGGTGTCGTTTTTCTCTGCAGAGCGTGGATCGACGCGCTTCCGCTCTGCGATATGGACGGCGCGATATTTGCTCATTCAGCGTGTGGTATTATAGGTGAGGCAGGGTATCTCCTCGCGTGGACGTTTGTGATCTTTGAGGTTCTTATAAGCGGCGGCGCAATCGCGCACGTGATAAAAAGCAGCCCGGGCACCTGATGTGCCCCCTGCTTCATTCAATTCACTGGCATCTGTGATCCGTTGCCTCGAGTCTGCGCATTCGTGCGATTCGCGAATGCGAAGCATTGGCGCTGCCATTCTGATGCTGATTTTACAATCGTGCCGGAAAGACTATAGTTGGCGAACCGCGAACAATGGATGAATCGCAGGCTCTACGGATACCACGTACCCCGGACCCGGCAGGAGACTAAAATGAGACTGAAAATTGACGATCTACTCAAAAAACACGGTTACCACCGCGCAGGAAGGCATAGCGTTGTCAAGACCTGTCTCTGGCTGAACCGATCTCTGCGAGGGGAGGAGAGCTGCTACAAGTCACGGTTCTACGGCATCCAGTCACATCGATGTATCCAGATGACGCCAACGCTTTCATGCAACCACAGGTGCCTCCACTGCTGGAGACCAATTGAGGTGCCTGTGCCGTTGCCGACGTCGTCCGATTGGGATTCTCCAGTTGAAATCAAGGGGTCGATCATCGCAGAACAGATGCGCTTAATCTCAGGGTACGGCGGGTCCGAGACCACTGATATGGCTGCGCTCGAGGAGGCGAGAAAGCCGAATCAGGTCGCGATATCGCTTGCGGGTGAGCCGACGTTGTACCCGCACCTGCCTGAGTTGATCGATGAGTTCAAAGCTGACGGGATGACCACGTTCGTCGTCTCAAACGGCACGCAGCCGGATATGATTGCGAAGATTGCGCCAACTCAGCTCTACATCAGCCTGAATGCGCCCGACGAAGAGACGTATCTGCGGGTCTGCAATCCGTGCGGGAACTTCTGGGGTGAGATCAAACGATCGCTGAAGGTGATGGGGGCGCGGCGGTCGGGGAAGGGGGCAATGGTGGTGACGGGTGAGGGTGCGACGACGCGGACGAGAACGAGAACTGCGATCAGGATCACGCTCATCAAAGGATTTAACATCTTCGACCCGGCGGGTTACGCACGTCTCCTGCTCATGGCGGAACCAGACTATATCGAGGTCAAAGCGTACATGCACGTCGGATTTTCAAGAAAACGTCTGGGAAGAGATGCGATGCCGGAACACGAAGAGGTGCTTTCGTTTGCGTCTGAGATCTGCGACGAGACCGGGTACCGGATCGTCGATGACGTGGGAGTCAGCAGGGTAGTACTACTCTCGCGATGATCGTCTGCGTCGGGGTCATGGATTGAGGAGGATCGGGCAGAGTCGTGAATAAGTTTTATGTGTTATGCTGGAGTGTCTTTATTATGTCAGAACGTTTCGATCAGATGAAGGAATTTTACAACGGCGATAGTTTGCTTGCCGGGATATTGCGAGACGTGCTATCGGTTGCAAAGATCCTTCTACTCTTTGCAATAGCATCTCAGGTCATATTCGGGATGTGGACGCCGATGCGGGCTATTGAGTCCGGCAGCATGGTGCCGCACATGAATATCGGCGACATCGTCTTCATCCAGGACATTTCCCGCACCAGTATCATCACTCATGAGGACGGTGCGGATATCGGTTACAGATCGTTCGGCGAGTTCGGCAACGTGATATTGTACAGGAAGTACGGGAGCAACAGCGAGACTCCAATCATCCATCGTGCGATGTACTTTGTTGAGGCGGGCGAACCGATGTGGGATGGGGGACCATCTGCGCCGCATGACGGATACATCACAAAGGGCGACCACAACCGCTATCTCGATCAGGCGTGCGGGAAGATCTGCAGCGAGCCTATTCGTGAAGAGTGGGTGATCGGTGTTGCACGTTTCCGCATACCGTATGTGGGGTATGTGCGCCTCATGTTTTCAAAGATACTCGGTTTTCTGTCGTGATCAGCGACTGCGAACCTCTCCTTGATTTTTTCTGGTCAAACTCTTATAATGCCGCCCGGCTGGCTGTGTCATCGACGGATCGCCCATGGTGATCCATTATCTGGTGCGGATGTGTAGAGCCGGGACGACTGCGCCTCTGCCGATTCTGGCGGCGGCTGCACCCGCGACTGCATCAGCAGCACACGCAAATCCGCGGACGCAACAGATGTTTTATATGATTGGGGCAATGTATGAATTTATGAACGCGAAGAACTTACCAGCTAAAAGAAGCGTAGCCGTAATGATGATCGTGCTTGTCGTGGCGTGCTTTGCGTTCGGCTGTCTCGGTGGTGACAGTGATTCTAACGGGAGCGGCGACGGCGCGTCATCGGGTGGGTCAGAGAAGCCGTCCAAGCCGTGGGTTCCGCCTGAGAAGCCGTACGTCAAATCGATCGACACATCGAAGCTGAAACTCGGAACAACCTCCGATGCAACGATAACGATCTGCAACAACGGAAGCGAGGCGATCGCAAAAGAGAAGATCGTCATGACCGCGACCGCTGTTAAACTGGACAACTGGCTCGCAAACAAGGCGTTGAAGACGAAATCCGATGAAGAGCGGACCGAGACATACGAACTCACATTCAACCAGCGAATCGAGAACGGAAAGTCGTGCACATTTCCAGCCGAGTTCGATCTGCCGGCAAAGGTCAGCGGGGTTTCGATCGCGGGGACGTACCATGTGGTTATCCAGGTGTACGCAGACGATACATTGATAGGCACAAGGACTATGGATTTACATCTGACAACGTGAGCGATTGTGAAACATGAAGAGACTGTGAAGAATTTGAAGAGAACTTGAAGTGATTGCATGGGTAAAAAGACGAAAGGACAGAAGAAACTGCTTGCAAAAGCGTATAATCAGAACAGACGCGTTCCGGTCTGGGCGATTATGAAGACGAACCGGAAGGTGACGACGCATCCGAAGAGACGCCACTGGAGACGGAACAACATCAAGGATTAGCCCCCAGGAGTAATCGATTATCATGATGGAAAAGGAGCAGATATACACGATACCGTTGCGATGTGCAAGGAAGGTGCCCAGATGGAAGCGGAGCAAACGGGCGATGCAAGAGGTGCGCACATACCTGACAAGGCACCTGAAGACGGATTCTGATAACGTCAAGATCGATCGTACGATCAACGAAGCGATCTGGAGTCGCGGCGGGGAGAAGCCGCCAAGACGCATCAGAGTGCATGCCGTGCGATTTGAGGATGGCATGGTAGAGGCTGAACTCGCTTGACAAAAATGATAATCCCTGCCCGGAGGGCAGTTTTTGAATGGAGAGAAGGCTGACGCTCAATGGCAGCACTGTTCTTGGTGTCTTTGCCAGAGTGACTGAGGAGATTGCGGTAATCCCGACCGGCACGCCGGATACAACCCTGCATCGGATCGAGGATACGCTGGATGTCATATCCGTGCAGACCGGGATTGCCGGAAGTTCAGTCGTGGGATCGCTCGTAAGCGGCAACTGCAACGGGTTTGTGGTCTCGAGATCCATACACCAGAGGGAGATTGAAGTGTTAAGAGAGTTCGGTAGCGTATCGCAGCTGCCTGGCACAATGACCGCTGCCGGAAATGTCATTCTCGCAAATGACACCGCTGCAATCGCTAATCCACGCCTCTCTGACCGGGCGATGAAAGCGATAAGTGAGACGCTGGGTGTGGACGCGCGCAGGGCAACCATTGCGGATCTGGACACGGTCGGTATGGCTGGAGTTGCTACGAATAAGGGTGTGCTGGTGCATCCGATGGCGAGTGACGCGGAGATTGCGGTTCTTGAGGAGGTCTTCGATCTTCCGGTCGGAATCGGAACCGTCAATCTGGGTTCGCCCCTGATCGGCGCGGGACTCCTCGCAAACTCTGCCGGCTACCTTGCCGGCAGTGACACCACCGGGCACGAACTCGGCAGAATCGAGGATGCGCTCGGGTATGTGTGACTGGCGGGATCGGCGTGGCTGGTGTGGCGGCGACTGACATGACAAACAAACATCTCGTTCCTGATAGGTTCTTCTTCACAAGCGGTGTCGGAAGGCATGAAGCCCCGCTGGTATCGTTTGGACGGGCGCTGCGTGATGCCGGAATCGAGCACCTGAATCTCGTAACCGTGAGCTCGATTGTGCCTCCGGGGTGCCAGATCATCCCAAAGGATCAGGGGGTGTCTGAACTCGACTCCGGCGAGATCGCGTTCGTCGTGCTATCGAGGAACGAGTCCTCTGATTCGGGCAGGCTGATCTCGGCGTCAATTGGCTGTGCAATCCCGCGTGAGTCCTATCTCTTCGGGTACCTTGCAGAGTACCACGCAAACGACTGCAGCGAGGAGGATACACTCTCGGTCGCATCCGGAATGGCTGAAGAGATGTACACGACCCTAACTGGCGATTGCGAGGTTGCGGTTTCGGGAATTGCAAAGGATGCGATTGCAGGCGATGGGTGGACGACTGTCGTCTGTGCAGCCGTGTTTCTGCTGTCCGCGGATTGAGGGCTGGTATCCCAAGATCGTGGGTGATGTGGTGCCGCACTGGCTGCCGGGCAGGGTGTATCTCGAATTTCGTCCCAATTTCGTCCCAAGACCACATCAAACACAACTTTTAAGTCGGGTCGATCATATAAAATAGTCTGGATTATGTTGGGGGATCTGGCAGGCAAACTCAAAGGAGTCATATCCAGCATACCGCTGGTAAAAAAGAAGATCGGAAGTGACAAACAAGGAGCGGCTGCGCTGGACCCGTTCGGTGCGCCTGACGCAGATCCGTTCGGCGCATCGGCGCAACCGGACATGGGTGGATTCGGTGACGCAGGAATGCCTGATATGGGTGGCGATATGGGCTCTTTTGGTGGCGATATGGGTGGTGGATTCGGTGACGCAGGAATGCCTGATATGGGTGGTGGATTCGGTGACGCAGGAATGCCTGATATGGGTGGTGATATGGGTGGATTCGGAGCGCCTGGAGGTGGCAGCGCGCCCCAGAGCGCGAGTGCGCCCGCAGACAGCGAACTATCTCTCGAGAATGCCGAGAAATTGACTGAACTGAGCAGCAAACTCGCCAAAGTCGATGTCTCGGTCTCAACGATACAGCGGGCGTCCGATGAGATGCGAGAGACCGTCAACAGACTCGACGAGTCAGTGCTTGAGCTGCTCTCGCTCTACGAGATCGTATCCAATCAGGTGAACCCGTTCGTTGGCGAGGGCGATGGCGACAGTGAAACGATCGAGCGGTTCGATAAGGTCGAGAAACGCATCAACGCGGTCGGAGAGAGCCTCGTCATGCTGCAGAACGATTTCGAGGCGCAGTCGCAGCATGCGGCGACAGGACTCTCGGATGAGGCGAGAACGCAACTTAATGAACTCAACTCCCGATTCGAGGTGCTTACAGAGACGGTCGAAGCGATGCAAAGCGAAAACAATAATATTTCTCAGGAAGAGCTTGAGAAGATCATCACAGAAAAGATCGAAGAGGCGATGCACGATATTCCTGTGAACGCGGTACCGATAGATGGTCCACCACAATCCGGTGAGTTGATCCATGTGGGTGCTGCAACAAGCGGCATTTCCGGTGAGATTTTATCAGAAGATCTTGCGCGGCTGGATCATCTCGACAAAAATCCAATGACTGCGGTAGTTCTCTTGAACTGGATCGAGTTTCTGATGGAACGCGTGGGGCGAAACAATCTCATGGACGCACTCGACTATTACGTGGATATTGAGTGGATCGGTGAGCGCGTCAGGGATGAGATGCTTGCTTACGCACGCGGGATCGATTATTACGTCGAAAAACCGACATGGCGGCTTCTTCCGGAGGATCACACAAAATCGCTGATCTTCATCGAGCGGCTGCGTGGGCACCGGATCGACAGGAACATGTTGAGCACAATCGAGCGTGAGATGTCGAAGGTGAAGCACGGGCTCGAGGAGTTGTACGGGATCTAAAACGTCCGGACAGTTCCTCAATCACACGAGAGTACGGCGAGCGTTCTCTTCAACTCTCTAATACTGAGCTGCCCGGGCGCAGTCGCAGCCCCGACCGACACATACGCAAGCATAGACCCGTACAGCGGTGCAATTACCCTCGTATGCACGCCGTATTCGCCCATCCCGATGGTGCAGACCGATTTCGATTTTGATGCGCAATCGAGCGTCACTTCCAGAAGGTGCAGCGCATCCAGGTACGAATGCGGAGTCACCGCGAGTTTTGCAATATCTGCGCCGGAATTAAAACAGTCGGAGAGTATCCTTCGCATAACAGCCCTATCAGGAGTCTCTGAAAAATCGTGGTGCGAGACTATGACAGACCCCCCATTCTCCTTTGCACGACCGACGACCGCGTCCCGGTATTCGCTTTCAGTCTGCAGTTCGATATCAACGAGATCAGTCATCTCCATTGCTGCCAGCAGGATTTTGATCCGCTCTTCTTCGGATCCGGCAAACCTGCCACCCTCAGCGCGCATACGGTTGGTCACGATGATCGGCAGTTCTATCGCATCTTTCAGATCTTCCAGCAGCGAATGTAGTGAATGCAGCGAACCGACCTGTATGTTCGGGTTCAGAAGGTCAATCCTGATCTCTATCATGTCAGCACCTTCGTGAACCGCACGGATCGCGTTCTTCAACGGATCGTCCGCAATCGCAGCAACGATTTGTACCATATTCTACCGCCCATAAGGGGGCACATTGCGACTTTCACAGTAGCCGAATTCATGCAATTTGTGGTAAACGCAAGCATTCGTGATTTCATCGATTTATCACGAATCCGAAACCTTACTCCACCCGCACAGTCTCAAGGTTTCTCGGAACCAGTGTCCTGATGTGGTACTTGGTGTAGATCGCACTTGCGAGGTTCAGACAGTTCTTTTCATCGCCGTGTTCGGTCAGGACCAGTTCCGGTTTCGGGCGCATGTTCTTGATGTAGTTCATCAACTGATTCCGGTCCGAATGCCCTGAGAACCCGTCGATCGTGCAGACCTCGAGATTGATCTTGAGAATCTCGGAATTACCTCTTCTTGTTATCGGAATCTCTCTTCGCCCTTTCTGGATGCGCTGCCCAACCGTCCCCTCTGCCTGATAGCCGACGAATATCAGGGTGCTCTTCTCATCCGGTGCGAACGCCTTGAGATACTCCATTATGGGTCCGCCGTTCATCATTCCGGATGTCGAGATGATGATCGCAGGATTAAGATCGCTCAAAAGACCCTCACGCATCTCATGCGAATCTACCCTGACGAAACAGTCCGAAAGGAACGGGTTCATTCCTTTGTGAAATATCTGGCTGCGCAGATCGCTGTTCAGGTACTCCGGGTGCGTGGTGTGGATCGCTGTCGCCTCCCAGATCATGCCATCCAGATATATCGGAACATCATCGATCGCCTTCTTCCGAATCGCCTCTTCGAGAACCAGCATCACGTCCTGACTACGTCCGACAGCGAAAGCCGGAATCAGAACCTTTCCTCCACGCTGGATCGTTTTCTTCACGATCTTGGAGAGGTTCTTCTCCGCAATCTTACGATGTGGCTGGAAATCGTTCTGACCGCCGTAGGTCGCCTCCATGAACACGGTTTCGGCTCTCGGGAAACTGTTGACCGCGCTGTCGAACAATCTCGTCTTCTCGTACTTGAAATCGCCAGTGAAGACCACGTTGTGCAAGCCGTCGCCGATATGGAAGTGGGCGATCGCTGAACCGAGGATGTGTCCTGCGTTGTGGAACGTCAGTTTCATATCGGGCGCGATATCGGTGACGCTTCCGTAATTGAGAACGATTGTGTGCTTGAGCGTCTCCCGCACCATGTCGGAGCCATACGGAATCCTCCGCCCCTCTTTGTTTGCGACGTCGATGTAGTCGATCTGAAGGAGTGCCATGAGGTCGCGGGTGGGTGGGGTGACGTACACAGGACCTGTATATCCGTATTTATACAACAACGGCACGAGTCCGCAATGGTCCAGGTGCGCGTGCGTCAAAACCACGCCGTCGAGGTGGCTGATCGGGGTCACTTCCGGGATGTAGAGGTACGGCGTGCCTCCACCGTTGTCATCAGCGCCCACGTTGATCCCGCAATCAATCAGTACTCTGGTCTCCGGAGTCGATAGCAAAAAACAACTCCGTCCGACCTCCCTACAGCCACCGAGTGCGGTCACACGTATCCATTTGTCAGTGGATGTCGTGGTGCGGTGTATCTTCCTTCCAAGCTCGTACAAAATCTGTTTGCGCTCACCGAGACTCTCACGCAGGAGTCTCCTCACGTTCTTTATCGTCGATGATTCAATGGGTGGGGTGCGCACGACCTTCGGAGTCCAGCCGATCTGCTTTGTGATCTCGCGAAGCATTGTTCCGTGCTGCCCGATCACAAGCCCTGGCTTCTCCGCCTCGATTGTGACCTTACCGGTATCACTATCAAAGTAATAGTTCGTGATGCCGGAATCAACAGGTGCAAGCTGTCCAATCTTCCGAATTGCATCGTCCTGCGTATCCAGTACGCTCTCGTCCGGACGTATCACGATCCGCTTACGCACCTCCTTTGCGATCGATCGCACAGCCTCGCCGTTATCTGCCAGTCTCTTCGGCTCTTTTGTGTATATAACCAGTTCGGGACCCTCAAACTCCACATCCGAGATCGTTACGCCGACAGGAAGCTTCTTTCTGATCTGCTGTCTCAGTTCAGACAGTGTGTCATCTATTCCCATTAAAACTAATTCCCCAGTTTTTCGATCTTCTTTTTGATGTCGTCAGCACCCAACTGGATATATTCGCCCTTTCTGCTGATGACCACATCGATCCCATCGCCAGACGCCACATCTCGCTTCATGACGTTGTGGAGCGCACGCACAGCGAGATCAGCACCTTCATCGGTCGAGATGCCTTCTCTGTACCGGTCTTCTAGTATGCCATAAGCAATCGGCGACCCCGATCCCGTGGAAACGGCTTTTCGTTCTTCAAGCCTTCCTCCAAGAGCATCCAGAGAATAGATGCACGGTCCCGTCTTATCCACGCCACCGAGCAGAAGCTGAACATAGAACGGAAACACCCGGGACGATCCCAGAACGCTTGAGAGCAGATTTGCCATTGCCCGTACTGTCATCGGTTCTTTCGTCCGCATCCTGTACAGACTCGATTCCACTGAGATTATGCGTACGAGCCGCTGGGCATCGCCAACTGCGCCCGCTGTCGTCATGCCAACAGTATCATCGATCTGGTATATCTTCTGCGCATCCTTGTTTGCGATGAGATATCCCATTGTTGCTCTCCTTTCGCTTGCGAGAACGACGCCATCATTACAGACCAATCCAATCGTAGTCGTGCCTTTTAGTATATTATCTTCCATTAGAAACCCTCATAAATGGAAAAACGAATTTCTCATAGATATTGTGATACGTTGGGTATATAAGGCTTTCTATGCCGGCACACGAATGGCACTGCCCTATCCGGTGACCGGAACGAACTAAAAAACAATCTAAAAACAATATGTGCCATATATATCCCCCAATGTCCTTATTTTCCAGCATCCTCAATGTCGAATAGCTCCTCGCCATCCACGATCATGTCAAGCATGAAATACTTCTCCACGTATCGCGTGAGTTCCTCGTCCGAGATGCATGAAACCCGCTGCTCCTCATCGTACAGCCGTTGAATGTCCTTCTGGATATTTACAATTCTCGGATCGCTCTTTTCGACGCTGATTTTTACGTGCATGAGTTCGTGCAGTGCTTCTTCGACCTTGTGCCTGATCACTTCCCTGCCGGATGAGTCTCCGATTAAGAGCTGCCGTTTCGCACCGATCAGTTCCGGCGGATACGCTTCGTAGGTGAACGGATTTCGGATCACTCCTGCGGTGTGTATCCCGCTCTCGTGCGCAAAGACGTTTCTGCCGACGACTGACTTGTTTCTTGGTATCCGAATCCCGATATTGTGTCCTATGTACTCTGCAAACTTCGTTATACCGGAGAGGTTGTATTTTTCAAATCCTTCGACCCTTGTTGCGAGGAACAGGAGAATCTTCTCGAGTTCCGCGTTTCCAGCCCTTTCTCCGATTCCTAAGAATGTTAAGCTCGTCCAGTTGGCTCCGTGCAGGAATCCAGCAAGCGTCGATGAGACGCTGAGCCCGAAGTCGTCGTGGACGTGCGTTTCGATGTTCTTTACGCCCAGTTCCCTTAAGCCGTCCACGATTCCGGGGAGGTTGTACGGTTCGCACGCATCCGCAAACGGAACCGAAAGCCCGAGCGTGTCACATATCCTTATGATGCAGTCGGGATCAATCTCCATCATCTCGTGAACCAGCGGATACACGAACTCGTGGAGGTCGGCGCGGGTCATATCCTCGAGATGCGCGCGGGTGCGCAGCCCGTGATCGACCGCGTACTGGAGCGCGTTCACGTACCGCTCATGGGCTTCATCGCGACCGGAAAGCTGCATCTTGTCAAGGATGTGTGAATCCGAGACCGACATCAAAATCCCGGTTTCTTCGATTCCGTCCACATCAAGCACGAAATCGATGTCAGCAGGTAGGGCGCGAGACCAGCCCGTAATCTCAGGGTACTCGTATCCGAGATCCTGCATGTCCAAAATGGCGTCCAGGTCTCGCTTATTGTACACAAACGTCTCAAGTTTCTCGATTCCGGTGTTGTGCAAAAATTCGTAAATCTTCAGTTTATGCTTGCGCTTCATCACGATTCCAGGCATCTGGGAGCCATCCCTGATCGTGCTGTCGCTGATAAACACCTCCTGCTCGAGAGGTAGCGAAATCTTCGGAAGATCGTCGTAAGTTTTGTACACAACCATAACTACCGCTTACCGTTACACCTGTTAATATTTACCGTCAATGTCTGCTAACTGTCGACTGCCGACTATCGCGTGATCAGCATCTCTGCGGTATCGGGTCGATACACCCAGTCGGAAGGAAGAACGCCGGTTCTGCGATAATATTTAACGAGCCGTCTGATTTTGGATTCTGTCAGCTGAAGCGCACGCTTGTTGTGAACGTCTTTTTTGTTCGCGGTGAGATGTGTGCGTAATCTCAGTGCTTTTACGATCAAGTTGCGCATATCCTCAGGAACATTCAGCGCAATCCCGCTGTCTTTTATCGTCTGCGTGATCTTCTTCTTCGTAACCAGCGTGGCGTCAGGTATGCCGTACTGATCTCGCAGGATCATCCCGATCTCGCTTGTGGATTTGTCCTGCTTCCACAGATTGATTATGATCTCTCCAAGCGCATCCGCCTCGATGTCAACCCATGCGGGGCTCTCTTTCCGATTCGGTCTTGTTGATCCTGATTTTCCCTTTCGTCGTGAATACATTCGTGCCATGTTGTTTGTATGTTACGGCGTACCTGATTTAAGTGTTTCCCGCGGGGAGATGGGGCAGGCGAGCTGGCAATCGACATCCCGCATCACAGAGACGTGCAAAACCATCCTTCCGGATGCTCCGACCTAATAATCACACGGTCCGAAAATCTCAAAAGTATCTGATCTGATACCGATACCCCTGCTCCACCAAAAAGAGCTGACGATTGCTCCCGAACGTCTGTTCAACGGTACCTTTCGAGACCAGTGTGTAGAAATGGGAAGCATGTTCTTTCGGACGAAGGATGCGCCCCAATCGCTGCGCCTCCTCCTGACGCGAACCATAAGTGCCCGATATTTGAATCATGACACTGGCGTCGGGCAGATCCACGGAAAAGTTTGCGACCTTTGATACCACAAGTGTGTTGATATCCCCCTTCCTGAACTCGTCATAGAGCTTCTCTCTATCATCCTGTTTGGTCTTACCTGTGATAATCGGGAGCCCCAGTGATTTGGCAAGCTTTTCTAACTGCGAAATGAATTGACCAATGATCAGGATGCTCTCACCCGCGTGGTTCTCCAGGAGTTCACACACAAGCTCTTTTTTGCGTTCGTTCTCTGCTGCGATGCGAAACTTGGCGCGTTTATCGGCATGAGCGTACGTAAGCTCCTCAACAGGTGAAAGAGGGACGCGATACTCGGTACAGATGGCTTCCGCGATATAGCCGCGACTCTCAAGCGTCTTCCACGGGACATCATATCGCTTTGGTCCGATCAGTGCAAAGACATCATCCTCCTTGCCATCCTCGCGAACCAGTGTTGCAGTAAGCCCAAGCCGCCGTCTGGCTTGAATTTCGGTTGTTGCACGAAATACAGGAGCCGGTAGTATATGCACCTCATCATATATAATTAGCCCCCAGTTATGCTCGGTAAATATCTTCAGGTTGTGAAGCGGACTATCCTTTGTTTGACGATGTGTCAGCATCTGGTATGTGGTGATCGTGATCGGCTTAATCTCTTTGATGCGCCCTGTGTACTCGCCGATGTCCGTTTCGTTGATATGAGTCTTGGAGAGAAGTTCATCGCGCCACTGCGCAACAGAGACATTGTTGGTCGCGATGATCAGAGTCTGGCTTGATATCTCTGCCATCGTTCCAAGCCCTATGATCGTCTTGCCCGAACCACAGGGAAGAACAATCACTCCACTACCGCCGGTCTTCTCCCCTCCGCAGTAAAAGAGATCTACGGCTTCCTTTTGATAATCGCGCAACTGAAAAGAGTCGCCATCAAGATCAACGTCACGTAAAGTAATATCGAACCGTTCCCCCTCCAGATAACCGCACAAGTCCTTGACAGGATAGCCTGCCTTTATCAATACGTGCTTGAGGTCGCCGCGTCTAACTTGTGGTATGAAGAGTCCGGCGGGGCTGTCGGTATCCACCTCCACCCAGAAGTCTTCCAATGACTCATTGTTGCGGATTCGTTCCAGAATGCGGGGGTCTGTAACAACAAGCTCCATGCAGTCCTCTGCAACTTCGGTTTTCTGTAACACCAGCTTGCCATAAGTCTCATACCACTCCCTCATATCGACGATGACATTTGACGGAACGCTGTAACGCGAGAACTCTTCGAGACCGTCTGTAATCTCTTTAAACGGTACCTCCAGTGCTGCCGCATTCCAGAGCGAGAGTGGTGTTACCCGATACGTATGGATAAACTCCGGAGATTTTACAAGCTCTGCGAAGAGAGATAGGAAATCCCGGCATTCTACGTATCCCGGGTGCCCGACCTCGAGCATCAACGTGCGATCGCTCTGGATTATGAGCGGCTTCTGTGGCTGTGAGCTCATGCACTATCCTCGATTTTGATTGTGTAATCTAACAGTTTCTTACTGACTTTCTTTACCTCTGATTCGTAACGCTTGTCAAAGGAGAGCGTCAATTTGCTCCAATCTGCGGCAACCGGGCACCTAACAGCCACAAGTCCGTCGCGGAATTCTTCCATCAACTCTTTTGCCGGAAAGTGAAATGTGATCCGGACTTCCCGTTTTATCGTCACACGCTTCTTTGCTTTTGCTCTCGCTCCTGCTTTTAATTTTGATTTCGGAACGCTCGTATCGCGTCTGGGAAAGACCGTGTCTGCACCGTCGGGAAGAAGCGTAAAAGCCGAAGAGCGATGTTTTATGCGAAGAGGAATCAGCTCCTTCTGCTTAAGATACGCAAACAACCTGTCAGGCGAATGCACGATCCTGATCGTAGGCGATATGGACTCAATCGTGAATTCGCCGATTTCGGGCAGGTCGCAGTCTCCCTCGAGAAGGACAACATTCTCATAGAGGGTGAACGCTTCTGACGCCCCAGTCCACTCAACGAGTTCGATTTGAACATTCTGCGGCAGTTTCTGACCGCTCATGTTCTCCAGGAGCTTGATCGCATCAAAATCTTCTCTTTCGCTCAATTGGGTCAGGACCTTCTTCTTTCGAAGTTTTAAGATGTTTGTTCTGTCCTTTGCTACGACATCCGCAAGTTTTGTCAGTTGCGCAAGAATCCGAACCGGATACAATTCCGATTCCACGTGCACCTCGAAATTCGGCTGCACTGTGACTTTTGGCTCTATGATCTCACCAGCCATCACGTGCAAGAACGTATCACTGACCCGAAACGCCTGAAGCTGATTAATCTCGGGAAGAAGCCCTTTATACTCTGTTTTGGAGTAGGCAACCTCAATATATCCTAAAATAAGGGGTAGTCCTTCGAGGAACCGTTCCACAAAGCGACCTTCCACTCGCAGAAACGCGTCCGCATCACCCTCCGGAATCGGAGTCTCCGTACCCCACTTCTCTTTTTGCTCCCGAAAGTTGCCATACCTGCCCTTCTTTGCATACCCTTCATGTTGATATTTGGGATTCTTTGGAATAAGAAAGAATGGATGATGTTCTTTCAGATATCGGATCAATGAGGCGGCAGTATACCAGACACCGGGCGTACAGGTTTGCAAAACCTTAATAAGAAACCGTCTTGCCCTTGCAAAATCCAATCCCGGCATAATACCGGTCGCCGATCCCCGGGTCGAGAACCCTGATAGCCTGCCCAGCACACTTGTCTTGTAAAACTCATTGTTGCCCTCAAGATAGTGTTTTACCAATAAATCCAGAAGCTTCTTCTCCTGCTCTATTAACGGTAAATCAATGAACCCTTCATATTTTTTGGTATCAACATCGATGTAATTGTCAGGAAATGACGGTTCACTACTGGTGTATCCCATATACCGCCCCTCGGTGTCATAGTCTGTGAACCTGAATGCAAGCGCCAGTCGATCGACATAATCGATCCAGTCAGAGTGCCCCTTCGCCTCTACTTCCTCCAATGGGTCTGAACCGCTCATAAGCTTTGCCAATCGCTTTTGATCGGACCTGTTCAGCTCATTACTCCGGTGTAACCGTTTTACATCGCGCCCTCGCACATACTCAACAAAGGCATGTAGATCATGGCGCAGATCGCACTGGTTGGAAACAACAATCAGTTCGTCGATATCTGCCGGGGTCAGGTCTGGTTTTGGTCGCATCATCCATTCCTTGCCTTCTTGATCACATGCCCCGACTTCTCCACTATTTTCTGTATCGCGGGAAGCAGGTCACAGGGAAATGCGATATGATTATCCGGAAGCGATACGAGTTGTGATCCCGGGTATAACTTCTCGATCTGCACCTTTAGGCTCAGATCTTTTACCCGTGCAACCATCAGGTCTTCATGAATGATCTGTTTACCCCATCTCTTTTCAGCAGTCTCAATTGCGGTGCGAAAACCGGATGAATTCTTTCTGAGCCAATCAAAAACACCATCTTTTCGGACTGTCGTTAGCGCGTCCCCTATCTTGATTACATTTGCAGTCGCTTCCAGACTGGAATTGCGAATGTCCAGAGTGGCGATCGTTGTCAGCACCTCCAGCGCGGAATAAGGGATTTTCGCCACGCTCAACACTACTGTGCCGTCAGGCGCAACCTGTAGGTACTGAGCAGGAGTTGGTGCGGTCGCATCTTCGAGGGGATCGTCAGGCAACCGATAGTATGCCGTTCCACCTGCCACAATTTTTACAAGGCAGCCCCACTCCCAGCCCGCCTCACAGATCTCTTCACAGGGGTGATTTATATCCTCTCCTGTGAATATCTTGAGAATCACCGCGAGACTGTCTGCGGGTAGCCATTCATGCTCTTTTAGTTGTGAAAATGTATAGAGTGCAGCTTCAACGGGCGCCATGTCGCTACTCGGATAACTCCGCTTCTTGGTATCGGTTTTAACGGACGCATGCAAGCATGCTTGCTGCCAATCCAACAGGCGTTTTGCTCTGAACGGTTCACCCCCGATGGACAGATCGCCATCCTCGATTGCAAGTTTGAACGATCTTTTCTTTGAGTTTGATAAAGGAGATGGTCTTTCTTCCCCGCGGGCGATCTCAAGAAGTTTATCACGCAGTACCTCCCTCTTGAAATCCCCTGCTTCGTTGAATGTCGAAGCCCTGGCGAGGGGTGGAAGAAACTCTACAAATTCCGGAGGAAAAGAGAATCGCCAGCGTTCCATCTTAGTATATTTGACATACGTCTCTTGCTCTTTGACTATACCAATGAGCACACCCTTTCGTACCAGATTATTCTTCACTTTTTTAAATGTCTCTTTGTACTGCTTGGTAAAAGTCATGTAATAATACCCGTTCGCTGATTCTGCGCAACCGTAGAGCCTCTCGAAGTATTTGATACCAACTTCTTTCTTCATCTTACTTATCAGGTGGAGAAATACAACTTCCTTGTATGTTAATGAGTTCAGTGCCCCCTCTATGCCAATTGTGGAGATGAAGAAGTTCTCAAAGACATCACGAGAAGTCGCCTCTTTGGCAGGAAAACCACGGCTTTTGCAGATCGCCTTGATATCGGAGTCATTGATGTCGCTTTCGCACATCTGCTTCAGCATACTTTGCGTATCCATTAGAATTGCACCTCTTTTTGGGTATATCTTAAGTACTCCGTCTCGATTACTTTTGTTCCTTCTTTTTAGACGCGGGGCATCAATTATAATAGTTCTATCGGTTGGTTGTGCGGGGGAGTAAGTGGTAAGGTATCAGTATTATCGAAATGCCCCTGTTTGTGGTGTTTGGTTAGTCGTATCGTCACGAGACTGTATAGTCACGAGACCAAAAACCTCTTATATGTAAACCTACAGATGTTGACACATGTTCATACCAGTAAACGAACGGCAGTTTGAGTTCTGGCGACTGAGGCGAGACGGCATAACGGGCGCGGAGATCGCCAGAAGTTTCAGTGTCAGCCGTCAGTCGGTATCCAAAGCGCTTCAGGGCATGGACTCGAAAGTATCCCGGGTTCTCCTGGAGATGGCGCAATCGAACCATATTGAGATTGCGAAAGTGAATTTCGAGCGCGGAGTCCTCTTCGGGAGATCGGTTCAACTGAAGACCGATGCAATCATCTTTATCTCTGCAAAGCACGGCGTACAGGTCTGGTACCGGCACGATGGGGACTGCGGCGAGTGCAGCCGCGCCCACGAGTGCGAGAAGCTCCTGCGCGAATACGCGGGCGAGATGGGAATAGCACTCGGCGAGTCAGAAAGCCCCGCGGAGATGGCTGATGAGCTATTCCGAAAACTCGAGGGAATTATATGACCGAACTCATCAAGAAACTGCTTGGATGGTGTCCTGTGAAGGAACGGATAACAAAGGAGGAAGAATTTATGTTTTTGAATGAAAATCGGACCGTAACAGAGGTAAAAAGCAACAGCAGGATTTTTCTGGGAATTGTCCACCTTGCGTTCGCTCTTTATCTCATATCGACCGCTCTCTTGGTTCTATCGGAGCCAAATACTCGGATGTTTCCGTGGTGGACCATGGATATCAACTTCGTGGCATCGGGACTGCTGCTCACAATCGGAATCATCTCGATCGCAATCTCGTTTAGCTTTGTGAGAA
>Ga0190315_1000268_pt1 | contig 30747 bp, 24 predicted proteins | sample 48701101_MG_FD_161673 | JGI IMG/M metagenome (GOLD analysis project Ga0190315, IMG submission 161673) | Hydrothermal vent sediment bacterial communities from Southern Trench, Guaymas Basin, Mexico - 4870-11-0-1_MG | ecosystem: Environmental > Aquatic > Marine > Hydrothermal vents > Sediment ...
CCTAAAGGGCACTGAAGACTCAATGCCATATCGTGTGCTTATGAAAAAATCAGGAATTTACCAGTCCCCTTTAGGGGACTTTAGCTTTGGCTCTTTCTCGTTTATTTCTTAACTTAATGGCATTGAGGTGAAACCTGGGGTAAAGGTAAATAAAGCGCCAACCCCGAAGGGGTTGAATGTGAAAATATTTTTCTCCTTGGCAAAACCTAGGGCTATTCACTTTGAAAATAATTATCTGAAAATCTATATAAGATTTCTCCTTAAGTCGAAATGACAAAAAAGCTTAAGGATGACGGTACTCAGTATATCTGTGCTAAATTCCTCCTTGACTACGCATCACAACTCTAACCTTATTGGGCAAACGTTGCAAGATACTGCTTAATTGTGCCCGTGCTCGGTCAATTTGGACTTGCGCCGTCAATAAAAAATAGTGACTGGAGACGGAAAGATTCTTCGCGTTATCGGGGAATCCTGCCAAGGCTTCGTGGGCAATAAATTCTTGGACGGTGTCAAAAGGTTTTTTCTCTCGGTATTCTATTAAAGTTACGGCTTCTGTTTCGGTTAATTCCTCGGCTAACGCCATCAAAACAGGCAACAGTGCCGTATTGACGTTAATCGGGGTGCGAGTGGGCAAGGTGTTGATATAAGGCAATAATTTTTGATAACTGTCATTGTCGATTCCGGCTAATAAACGGATTTCAGTGGGATTGCTGAATAATGTATTTGAGGTGCGATAAGCGGGTGTTTTGGTAAGGTAAGTCTCATCTTCCGCACCGTCGGGAATTTGTGTATCCATGTCGCTGTCTATCCAATCCACCATAACCTGAGCCAGTGTGGGGGGCAATTCTAAAACTTGGAGTAAGCGTTTAAACAGAATAATATCTTCTTGGCTGGCTTGCCCCTTTTCGACTAAATTGTTCAAATTAAAACGGCCCTGTAAATCTTCAATCTTGCCTTGAATCGTGCCGCCGGGGATGGGCAGGGGCGGTAGCGGCATTGCCCACTCGTCGTGAATGCTGTCAGTGCTGTTGTGTTTGGCATCGCGTAGTAAAATGCGTTTTATCCAACTTTCTCCGCCCAAAGCATACATATAGGCTTGTTCATTGTTGAGGACATTGGCGGTGCGGCGAATGTCTAATTGTTGTCGCGCTGTCATCGCTACCGCAGCGAGGGTGGCTAATGCAACGACTAATAATGCGGTAATTAGGGCAACGCCTTGTTGGCAGAGATTTAGATATCCAAGGTTTTGAAAACTTTGGATACCTCCGTCAGAAACCTTGGTATATTTGCGTGTTGGTGTGAAATTGAATTTCATCCCGGCACCCTGAATAAACGGGTTATGCGCCCCCACCCCTCGACAGTCAACGTCACTTCAATCGCTTTGAGCGTCTGCGAACGGTTAGCATTCTCGTCTGGTATTGTGTTTAACAAATCCAAACGGGGCCACTGTTCATGCCATTGCAGACTGTCATCTAAATAACGTAGCTTTATCTCATTCACCTCATTTAGTAAATCCATTCTAATGGGGCGAGCGTCTTGGGCACGATCCAATACCCACCAATAAGAACGCCACAGCGTTTTATCTTCTATAAGGTAAGCTACCCGTTGTAATGAACTACGTTTTTGTTGGGCCGGATTACGCCAGCCGGCACGAGTGAATTCCATTTGTGAAATTGTTCCTTGTAAAGTGGGTTGCGTATCGCCATATTGATCACGAATAGGCCGTCTGATGTGTTGTTCAATATCGCGCCCTAAGCTTGTAAAGGCCATTTGTAACTGTGCCAATTGGGCAGCATGTTGGTCGGTTTGCAGACGTGCTGTGAGAACGGTGTCTAAGCCACTGTAGGCCATCACCGCAATCACGGCGAAGATTGCCAGCGCCACTAATAATTCAAGCAAAGTAAAACCTTGCTTTTGTTTGAGGAGCGTGAGTGAGCGTTGTTGTCCAAAGTATGTCATAAGTAGGTACACAAAAGTTTTTTAACTTATAGTCATCCAGAAAAGTTTTGTTCCCGGTAAAAACCTTATCGGTTTGGCTTAGCGAAGCGGTTTGGCACAGAAATTTTCTGGGCATCTATATGGTTCGCCCATTTTTTTTTGTAAAGGAAAATTTCGTGTTTAAAAGATTTCTATATAAATAATAATTAGTTATCTCATTTCTTTGGGATTGCTCAGAAACAAAACGTTTAGGATTAATATCGGTATATTCGCCGGCGCGAAGTTTTGTTTAAATATCATTAGAGTAATAAATTTAACCAATTGTTATTTAAGAAGATTGATACGGATGAAAGAAAACTCAGGAACGCTACCCTTCTTTCAAATTTTCCAAACGGGTTTCAAAATGCCAGAGCCGAGAGTTTTAACATTGATGAAAGGACTTTATATTTTGGATTATAACGAATCCTTGTAGTTGCTTTAATCCGTTATTATAACGAATCCTTGTAGCTCTGAAAATATTCATTTGCCAAGTTAAAGAATTTATGTTTACCTACTTAAGAGTTTCTATAACATTCAATATGAGGAAGTCGCGTGGCAACCGTTGAATTAACACAAGCCAATTTCGAGCAAACGATAGCAGACAGTAACATCGTGCTGGTTGATTTTTGGGCACCTTGGTGTGGACCCTGCCGTTCTTTTGGGCCCATTTTTGAAAGCGCCTCTGAGAAATACCCGGATGTGGTGTTTGCCAAGGTGAATACAGAGGAAGAACGGGATTTAGCGGGTAATTTTCAAATTCGTTCTATTCCTACCCTGATGATTTTTAGAGAGCAAATCATTATTTTCTCACAGCCGGGTGCTTTGCCGGCTCCGGCTCTTGATGAAGTCATTAGCAAGGCACAGGCATTAGATATGGACGTGGTGCGTGAGGAAATGGCTAAGCCGGATCAAGCCGCCACCTAACAAAGGGGCTAGGGGAAAGGGGCGGTGAAAATAATTAATGATTAATGATTAATGATTAATGATTAATGATTTAAATGATATTTAAACGCGTCGGCAAAATTCGCTCTGCGAAACTTTTGCCGACGCGATTGTTTTTAAAAATAAATACTTAAGCGGAATAAAAATTGGCTCAAGTTTTAGAACCCGTTGGAACCTCCTTTTCACCACCCCAGCTTTTGCCCCTTTCACTTTTTCACTTCTGGCATTTGATACGCGGTTGTCCTTTGAAAACCAGAATGTTAAGAAAAATTAGTCTCTCTAATTTAGTACTCTGTTGGTTTTTCCAAATTTTTATGCTGGTGTGGTTTTCAGTATTTGTTACAAATAGTTGGAAACAATGTGATTATGTTTGGTTGTGGTTTTTTGCTAATGGTTTTTTTTGCTTGAGCTGTTCTCATGGTTATCAAAATGATTAAAAGAAGTCACTTGTATATTTTCTTGACGGAATTATTGTCGTTTCTAGCCATGCTTGCTTCCATACCTTACTTTATTGATTGGATGGGCGGATGTATTGGTTAATGGGCAATCAGACACAAGGTTTTCACGAAACAAAGATTTGTCCATAAATCGGAGCAATTAACTGTTGCTTAATTTCTATTTAAATCTATATATATCTAGTCAAATGAATAGAATATCTTGGAAAAATCAATTGCCACTTGAAAATGGGAGCAAGTGATCCTATAATGATTAGTATGGGTCATGTTGACTCATATGAGAAAAGTTTTCTCGTACTGGGTATTGATTTTGACGGTTGGTAAATTTCAGTCTCAAGCCTCGCTTTGGGGTTGAAATTTGACCCAAGCGGACTGCCTGAAAAAATGACAATACTTGGTTGCACGAAACGACGTCAATCGGATTGAGTGCCAACGGTTGGGACGGACCAACCAGGACTCTAGTTGCAATCTTCCTGGATTATCAACAGAGAGCGAATTACATATTCATAGTTTTGAGTAGATTTTTAGGAACAGAACGGAAAGCCATTCTTAAAGCGCAATCAATTCAAACTGACGTACTTAGATATTAATTTTTAATTTTTAATTTTTAATTTTTAATTAAAAAGGCCCCAAGGCGTTCTCACGCCAAAGGGCTTTTTTTATGTCTTTTACCTGAGTACAGGACATAATTTTCCACAATCAATGAGTTAAATAATTTTTCCGGTACAAAGTTTGAAAACTTCCAACGCTTCCAAACGGTTTTATGGCCCTCAAACCAGCGCCAATAACAACAAGGATTGAATAATGCCGCGGATTTCCAATCCTTGTCGTTTGTAAGGCCAGATTTTAATTTGAAACCTTCCAAACGACTTTATGGCCCTCAAACTGGTGCCAATAACCATACAAAAAAAGTGGTCAAAATGAGTCCAAATATCTACTTCGACTGAATCAAAGCCGAGATTTATCCGCGGCTTTATCTCAATCCTTGTAGTCGTTTGTAGGGCCAGACTTTAATTTAAACTCACGTACTCAGATATTCATTATTCATTATTCATTTTTCATTAGTAGACTGAATCAATGCCAGCGGCTTGTTTATCGGCGTGGTAAGAGGAACGTACCATCGGCCCACTGGCAATATTTTTAAAGCCCATTTCATGGCCCAATTCTGCCAATTTATTAAACTCCGATGGCGTGACGTAACGTTGTACCGGTAAATGATGGCGACTTGGTTGTAAATATTGCCCTAGCGTGAGCATGTCGCAATTGTATGCGCGTAAATCGCTCATCACTTGTCGCACTTCGTCAATCTCTTCACCTATACCTAACATTAATCCTGATTTGGTGGGCACTTGTGGGTGTTCTGCTTTAAAACGTTTGAGTAATTGTAGTGACCATTTATAGTCGGCCCCAGGGCGAGCTTGTTTGTATAAACGCGGCACGGTTTCCAGATTATGATTAAATACGTCAGGCAGGGCTTGACGGAATATTTCTAAAGCAACTTCCATCCGCCCTCGAAAGTCAGGTACTAGAATTTCAATCTGTGTTTGTGGACACTTTTCGCGCACCGCTTGAATGCAAGCGACAAAATGCCCAGCCCCGCCTTCGCGCAAATCATCCCGATCTACCGACGTAATCACGACATATTTTAATTGCATCGCGGCAATCGTTTGGGCGAGGTTGAGCGGTTCGTCGGTGTCTAACGGGGCCGGCCGGCCGTGTGCAACATCGCAAAATGGACAACGCCGTGTGCAGATATCTCCCATAATCATAAAGGTGGCCGTGCCACCCGAAAAACATTCGTTTAAATTGGGACACGAGGCCTCTTCGCAGACGGTATGTAAATGATGTTGTCGCAGTTTAGCTTTTAGGCGGCCGACAGCACCACCGCTAGGGACTTTAATGCGTATCCAATTAGGTTTACGCAACAGTTTATCGGTAGGAACCACTTTGATAGGAATACGGGCGGTTTTGTCAGCACCGCGTTGGGGTTCGCCGATTTTGACGGCGTTTTCGACAGATGTCATTTTTTTTAATTTAAATTCAATGAGTTATCGTAGGAGGCCGGTTAAGCGATAGCGTACCCACCAAATTAAAACGACAAGGATTGAGTATATACTGAAAGTACAACGGATTTGCGGAATAAACGGATTTAACTACAAGGATTGCATTAAAGCCACGGATAATTCCAAAACCTCACGAACAAATCCGATTGATTTTATCTCATTCCCAACCAGAGGATTGGAACAATACCCTTGTCATAAGTAATGATATTACGCCCGTTTTGAGGGCCATGCTGAGGCTCAACAGCGATAGAATTCGCCAGCGCTTGTAGTAAGCGATTCATCGCCCGAAGTTTGCGTTTACGTTTGTAGTAGGCGATTTATCGCCCGAAGTTTGTAACAAGCGAATCATCACCCGGCGTTTGCGTTTGTAGTAAGCAATTCATCGCCCGAAGTTTATAATAAGCGAATCATCGCCCGGCGTTTACGTTTACGTTTGTAGTAGGCGATTTATCGCCCAAAGTTTATAGCAAGCGAGCCATCGCCCGAAGTTGAACCAATTCGTTTATCCGCGTAATTCGTTGTACTTACTTAGAATCGATTCATCGCCCAACGTTTACGTTTATAGTAAGCGATTCATCGCCCAAAGTTTATAGCAAGCGAGCCATCGCCCGAAGTTGAACCAATTCGTTTATCCGCGCAATTAGTTGTACTAAGTTAGAGTTTTGCAGAACCTCCAAGTATGCCTGACTTGGAGGTTTTGCGCCTAGATTAATCAACTAGGGTTATCAGCACGAATAGCCTTTTGAAACGCATGCACCGCCTCATATTGATCCGGATAGTCAATGTAACGCTGCAATAGGGTTAACTCTAAATCCGGTAAAAACTGACTCCGAGAAACTTCCTGATACTCTCCCGCTTGTAATTGGAAGAGACTGATTTTATTCTTTTTCCAAAACCAGACTTCAGGGACTTTGTGAGGTTTATAAACACCGATTTTGTTCAGTGTGCCACTGGTAATGATGATTTCAATCACGAAGTCGGGTATTTCTTTATAACTGCCAATGCAGTAAGATTCATCGGGTTCGCTAGAAGAAATGCCTTCTTTTTCTAGGGTAAAGCTACCACGCCCATAAAACCGTAGGCCTTTTTCTCTCATGTACGCTTCCAGCAAATAGCACAAAGTGCGTTTGACATCTTCGTGTTTGGATCCAACCGGTGCCATAATTTCTAGTACCCCGTCTAAATAAGTCAATCGGATTGAGCGGATTTCATCAAAACCGTCATCTATCGTTTTAAAACGTTCCCAACTGATGTTGCCCAGCGTTATAACACGAGCTTTAATTTCCTCAATGTCTTCTTCAATCTCCTCACTGGCGAGAGTACTTGGTTTGGGTTTAGCATAGAGATGACTATTCGTGTTTGGTTTTGCTAACATATGAGTGTCCATTGTTTTTCTCCGTTTTTGGGGCTATTCAAAAAGCCAGTGCCTTGAAATCCAGCCGGTTTGGTGGAGAATATAATGTAATGGTTGCCAGTTCAAGGCGGGTGTGGTTTCTGAGTGTGTCGGATATCAAGATTGGTTATTTCCTTATGATCTGTTGATTAATTCGTTTATCCGCGCAATGAGTTGTACTTACTGAGCGCAATGAGTTGTACTTACTGAGTACCTAAGACGAATAAATTCGTTTATCCGCGCAATTAGTTGTACTAAGTTGAAGAATTCGTTTAACCGCGCAATTAGTTGTACTAAGTTGAAGAATTCGTTTAACCGCGCAATTAGTTGTACTAAGTTGAAGAATTCGTTTATCCGCGCAATTCGCTGTACTAAGTTGAAGAATTCGTTTATCCGCGTAATTCGTTGTACTAAATGAGCGTAATTCGTTGTACTTACTGAGTACCTAAGACGAATAAATTCGTTTATCCGCGTAATTCGTTGTACTTACTTTGAACCAATTCGTTTATCCGCGTAATTCGTTGTACTAAATGAGCGTAATTCGTTGTACTTACTGAGTACCTAAGACGAATCAATTCGTTTATCCGCGCAATTAGTTGTACTAAGTTGATTGTTGATTAATTCGCTTATCCGCGCAATTAGTTGTACTCAGACTGGCTATAACGACAAAACGGATTACTTAAACAACTGCCACAACTTGGACAACCCTCCGTGTGTGGTACGTTCACGTTATTCTAATTCACGTCGCACCGCCTCCAATCTATCAGAAACTATTTGCATGTCATTAACAATCTGTGGAATAGGTGATTCTTCTAGCAGTTGTTTAAAAACGACTGAGAACGTTCATAATATCATAATATTCCAACGCTTTGTCAGGTGATTGTTACGATAGCCAACGTAGGGTGGGTAAAAAAACCAAACCCACAATTCATTCATTTTAAAAAAGGTTTCGCTGTCGTTCTACCCACCCTACGCTTCAATGCCATTAAGTTAAGGGCAACCACAAGGGATTGCCCCTACAAACCGTCATGTCGCGTAGGGGCAATCCTTTATGGTTGCCCTCACCGAAAAGCTTAACTTAATGGCATTGACCCTACGCTTGCTATAAACCGTTGTTAACTGTCTCTTTCACTAAACAACTCTTCTACATACGTAGTGTTCTTATTTTCATTAATCCATTTATCCTCTATCAACGGATATTCTTTTTCAACCATGCTAATCCATTCATCAATGCCCGCATAATTTTTGTCGTATATACAATTGAATAACTTATTTAAAATATCCATTTTATTTTTGGAAACGTATTTGACTAGCTCATCATAACTAACTTCTTGATACCCCATATGAAAATGCCATTTAAGTCGGCATAAATATCGGCACTCATTCTGTATCCTGTCATCCGCGAGCCGATGCAATATGATAGTTGCTACGCTGTCAGCTTGCTCGTTGTCTCTAAACCCTGTTTTTTTGTGTTTGTTCCAAACTGAGTTAATACGATGTATCATGATTATTTTAGTTAAAAAAATATTGAAAAAGTTTGAACTCCACCTTCAAGACGACGCTGCCGCCAAACCTTAATTTTGTTTGCCTCCGGTAAAGCCCAGGATTTTCAGGCTTTCCGCCAGCCTGAAGTGCATACTGCCGCCACGTTTCACTTTCATCATTATACACAAGTTTCTTGGATACTTGTAAGCAATTGATTATCCACACGATGGTATATTAAAAATCGCTCGTAAAAAACGCTAGTATCTGTAAAAGAAATTTGTATCATAGTCTCCATGATTTTAGAATAGCCAACGTAGGGGGTAGAGGAACAAAACTCACCAGGGTTTAGCTCAAAAACTTTCAGTTCGCTATGATGGGTGTAGCAAAGCTCTACCCATCCGACGTTTGCTGATTCAGACAAATAGGCTTTTAAATCACTCTGTTAAGAAGATATCCTACGTTTTCCTTTACTGAAGTCAAACTTGCTCAAACACATTCTTCAAAGTTTGATTGTTCGGATTTTTGAAAGCTTGGTTAATCGCATTTTTTGGAAGCAAAGATTGAACTTTGAAAATTTGTTCAATCTCGGTTTGCTTTTTTGATAATGGCTTAATCCCATATAATTTAGGCAACTTAGGCAATTGAGCAATGGTGGCTTGTTTAAATAAACTTGAATGTAAATGCTGGACTTTCAAGGCATGTTCAATACCAGATTTAATTTTTGGAGTATATTGTCTAACACTCAATAATTGCTTGGTACTAAATAATTCATGTCATTTTGGTAATAGAGAAAAAGCGCGTTGATGTTCACCTATATTATGCCAATAATTATAATATATAATATTTTGGCAATATTGACGCATAACTCAAACTATGTTTAGGTAAATGAAATGATAAACTTTCCAATACACTAATCTTTAACTCTGTTGACAACTTAGAGTAATGAACATTTTCTGTTTCTACATTTTCAGTCCATTGTTCAATTTCTTTATCAGTCGCTTTCTCCGGCAACGCAATCGCCCCAAACGGCACCAAACTCAACCGCAAACTCGGCAACGCCGCCGCTTGTCCATGCTGTTCACAAAACCACTGCCCCAACACTTCATGGCTTAATTGCCACCGTTCCTCAAACCCTTGGTGCAACTGCCGCAAAAAGCCGCCTAACTCTGACAACCCATCCTCTAGTTGTGATTTAGAAATCGCAGGTAACGCGGCAAACTGGTCGTGCTGACGTAACGCCTGAATCGCGTCAACTAACGCCTCAACCGTCAACGACTTCGGAATCAGACTAAAACACCACAACACCGCCTCCAATAACAGTGCTGGCTCAAACGGCCGCTTAACTTCTTCCAACCGATCTCGCAAAAACACCGGCAACGCCGTCGCATAATGTTGTTCAAAATAAGCCTCTCCCTCGGTCGCAAACGTTGGTTGATGATCCGCCCAATACTCCCGTAACCGCTGCGTCCAATCCTCCAAGAAAATCGGCACATTCTGACTGGTTTCGCAAACGCGCTGCAACAAACTGGCCGACAACTCGGCTGGCCGGCGAGGTCTACCGTCCAATAATGCCAAACCACCGCCTCGGCCTCCGCTGGCGCCAATTGCTCAATATCCGTGAACGCCCATTGCTGATGTCCATACACCGTCAACGGTTGCCGAACCCGTTGCTGAGGTTGACTACTCACTAATATATATATATTGCTTGGCAACGGATCAGGCAACCCGCCCAACAATCCGCCAGGATCAGGTGCTTGGTTGGCCCCATCCACTATCACGAGAAAATAAGCCTGTGGATGTCGCTGAGCAAAATAGCCCAAATTATCGCGCAGCGCATCTTGGACTTTTGGCACCGACAACACCTCATTTGGCTGCGGCAACTGCATTAACTGATTCAGCACCGTCAAACAATACATACCCACTCGTAACGCGACACTGGCTTTTGGTTGCTCAGCTCTCGCCGACGACAGCGCCATTTCCTTATCATCAGTAAGGACATTGCTGTCCTGTTGGGGGCCAGGCTGAGGCTCAGCATCGATAGAAGTTTTTTGAAGGCCGGACTGAGACTGGCCCATCTCTTGGACTTCGGCCAACGGCTCGGGTTTCGCATCCATACTAATAAACACCGCCATACCCTTATCATCAGTAAGGACATTGCCCTCTTCTTGGGGGCCATGCTGAGGCTCAGCACCGATAGAGTTTTTTTATAAATAGAGAGTCTTCCAGTTGCCTAGCTTTGGCGAGTTTAAATAACTACAAGGATTGCATTAAAGCCACGGATAATTCTAAAACGTCATTGCAAGAGTCCTTATGAAGAAGTACAACGAATCAGTACTTTGCTCTCAGAAATAAACGAATAGAATCTCAGAAATAAATGATTGAATTAAACCATGAATGAACTCAACTACCAATAAACGCCTTTTTCTCCCACGCTCTGGCACTGGAGCAAAGGAACGATAAAGCGGCCGAGATTCAATCCATTTATTCCGCTAATCCGTTGTACTCAATACCAAGCGACGACGACTGAACGAGTTCCGCCACCTTTGTCGCGCTTTAAATACAAGGATTGCATTAAAGCCACGGATAATTCCAAAACCTCACGAAGAAATCTGATTGATTTTATCTCATTCCCAACCAGAGAATTGCAACAATACCTTGTCATAAGTAATGCTATTACGCCCGTTTTGAGGGCCATACTAAGGCTCAGCATCGATAGAATTAGCCTCTTCCTTGTAGTTGACGGCGTTTATAGTAGACGATTCATCGCCCAACGTTTACATTTGTAGTTTGTAGTAGGCGATTTATCGCCCGAAGTTTATAACAAGCAAATCATCGCCCAACGTTGAATCAATTCGTTTATCCACGTCATCCGTTGTACTTACTTAGAACCAATTCGTTTATCCGCGCAATTCGTTGTACTTACTTAGAATCAATTCGTTTATCCACGTCATTGGCGTTCCAGAACGAAGTTTCGTTGTACTAAGTGACGACAATGGCAAGAGTTGCAGTACTCGTTATGCCAATTCCGTATAACTCACAGGTGAAACGATAATATATCCGGTTTTAAAGGACATGCCATTAATCACAGCATTGATAAAAACGCGAGGATTGTGAAAATCGTCAATAAAATCTTCAAGTTCCTTAACAAAGGGTTCATTAACATCTAGCAAAACCACTTTCAAGACTTTCATAAATTCTTTTTTATATAAAACGGCACGGATTTTTCCAAAAACGTATCTCAAGGACTTCATTTCCTCACCGGGTAACCAGTCGGCTGCTAACACGACATCCCAAATGCCTTGAATGTCTTCTCGTTCAAACAGGGCAAATAATTTTAAATCGCCCTTTTCTTGAGCAATCGTGCGTGCTATCGGAAAAAATTTTTTGATAAAGGGACTCATAGTGCTTTTAATAACTCCTCTACTGCATTAATATGCTCAACCCCGAAGGAGTCGAATGTGAAACGCAATAACGAGCGTAGCGAGATAATAGCCCAGAAACGCAGTAACAAGCGTAGCGAGATAAACCTAGGGAAAGGAAAGCAATCTCTGAATCAGGCGTTTATCCAATACCAACGTCACTGGCTCCAAAATCTCCGCCACCGGTGGCAATGGCATTGAATCTACTTGAGTACACGCCACCGACAAAACCGCACTACGCCGCAGCCACGTTGCCCCACCGCCACAGGCTGGATCAAACAACGACTCATGCAAACAACCCGGCCCTCAATTCATCGGCCAACCGTGCAGAATTATCCGTTGGCAAGGCCCAATAAAACTGACTTGCCAGCGTCACAAAGTGAAAATGAATAAAGGCCTCAAACACATTCAGATAGTCTTGAACATAGCGTTGCTCTGACTCATTCAAACGTTCCAAAGCCATAAGAATTGGAAAAGGCCATCCCGTTTCCGCGAGCTCAGGTAAATCATCAACCCTATCAGGCACTTGCGTCAACATGGCCCCCAACTCGGCCACCTCCAACGGTTTGGGAACCTCGGCCATGCGCTCGTCCCAAGCGTCGGCCACTTTATGATTAATACTATCCAAATCGCGCCAGTTATCAAACAACGCCTCCAAACGGACGGCGAGGCCTTCGTTATTTAAAACGGTGCCGTGATAAACTTCGATAGCGATCCCAATCACACGCTGGGTAGCAAAATGATAAACAAGTCCACCACTTTGTCCACTACCCTGAATAGCCGGCACTTCGATTTTATCTATAACCATCGTGGCTGATAAAAAAGCCAGTGCCTTTAAAGCCCGAAGTTGTCGATATTTTCACAGTTGCCTTTTCCAGTTCAAGGCGAGTGTAGTTTCTAAGTGTATCGTTTATCATAATGAAAAATGAAAAATGAAAAAATCTAAAAGAAATCCGATTTTTTTGAAAAATATGATTTCTAATACCTGTAAAAATGGAATACCTGTAAAAATGGCAGTAAATATATCAGCAATCGCGGCAATGAGCAACGGCTCATGTTCATGAAGTTGTTGCAATCTTTGGCAGTATGATGGACAAAGTTTATCCTGTAACACCGGTTTTTGTTGATTGATCCAACTTTCACACAGTTGTTTGAGTTCAGCCAGCAGCGGAATGACACTCACTTGTTTGGTGTATTGGGATTCGTCGATTGACTTCAATCCGCTGTACCACTCTTGATAGAATTTTGTATCATCCGACAAATAATCATTGATTTGCGCTTCGATTTATGGATTCATTGGTTTCTCCATTGAGAAGATATTCGGTATATTGAAGTGGTTTGATGTGTTGATTAATTCGTTTATCCGCGTAATTAGTTGTACTTAGTTGAAGAATTCGTGTATCCGCGAGTTGTACTTAGTTGAATAATTCGTTTATCCGAGTAATTAGTTGTACTTAGTTGAATAATTCGTTTATCCGCGTAATTCGTTGTACTTAATGAGCGTAATTCGTTGTACTTACTGAGTACCTAAGACGACTCAATTCGTTTATCCGCGTAATTCGTTGTACTTACTGAGCGTAATTCGTTGTACTTACTGAGTACCTAAGAGGAATTAATTCGTTTATCCGCGTAATTCGTTGTACTTACTGAGCGTAATTCGTTGTACTTACTGAGTACCTAAGACGAATCAATTCGTTTATCCGCGTAATTCGTTGTACTTAATGAGCGTAATTCGTTGTACTTACTGAGTACCTAAGACGACTCAATTCGTTTATCCGCGTAATTAGTTGTACTAACTAAGTAGAAGAATTCGTTTATCCATTTTCAATAACATACCGACTTGTGGGTAAAGATGAGTCTATAATCAGCCTTTAAGCTTTTCAATTTTTCTCAACGGCAGCATTGCATTACCTAAACCAACAAAAAAGGCCATATTCTTGATGACAATTGCCGTTGTATAGCCAAGATTAAAGAAAAAAACACCCGTCAAATTAATAGCGGTAGGTACAAGACTCATACCCAAACTGGCTTGCAAATTGGTATCTAACTGTTTGGCAATTTCAAATAAATCAGTCAGATGATGAAGTGTGCCGTCCATTAACACGACTTCAGCGATATCGGTGGCAATTGATGAGGCACCGGTTAAAGAAATAGAAACATTCGCTTTTGTCATCGCAATGGCATCGTTGATACCATCGCCGACAAAAGCAACCGATTTGCCTTCTTTCTGCAATTGCTCAACAATATTCGCTTTCTCTTCTGGAAGAATATCAGAGAAGTAATCATCCATGCCGAGTTCTTCTGCTAACTTTTTAGTCGGGGGCGATTGATCTCCCGACACGATGGCAATATGTTTAATGCCATGTTGACGTAAATTAGCGACAAGTTGTTTCACTTCAGAACGCACCACTGATTGCAGTTCAATCGCGCCAATAAACTTACTGTTGACAGCAACCATCACTATAGAATGGCCTTGGGTGTGGGCATCAGACATCGCTTGTTCTATTTTTTCGGGAAGCACGATCTCTTCCGTCTTCATAAAACGAGCACTACCCACTTGAATGACTCGGTTTTCGATACTCACGGTAATACCGTAACCTACCTGATATTTTGAATCATCTAGGTTAGGTAAACTCAAGTTAGAGGCCTTAGCGTGGTTAAGGATAGCTTTGGCAATCGGATGGGTCATTTTAGATTCCGCTGCCGCGGCATAAGTTAATAACTCATCTTCTCCATAATCATCACAAACAATGATTTTAAAAACGGAAAGCGCTGTGTTTGTCAAGGTGCCCGTTTTATCAAAAAGTATCGTATCTACCTGTATTAAACCTTCAAGGGCGCGTCCATCTTTGACAAGTATGCCTTTTTGAGAAGCCAATTTAAGATGGCTAAATGTTCCCAATGGTGCAAGTATTCTAATACGGGTACCGAAATGAGATGTTAGGACTACTAAACCTGCTGACGTTCCAAAGAGAAAAGTTGTTAATATAAAACCTCCCAAAAATGATAAACTCGCTTTTTCTGCCCATTGAATACCCTGTAATTGTGTTCGATCTTCAAAATCAGCAGAATGAGCTAAAATTTGGTCAATTTTAGCAACGGTGGTTTCTTGTCCCGTTTTTTCAGTTTTGACTAAGATTTTTCCACTGATAACAACCGTGGTAGCAAACACTTTTTCACCAATGCTTTTTTCGGCTGGCTGAGATTCTCCCGTCAAAGCATGTTGATCAATCATTGCGCTGCCTTCAATGATTATACCGTCAATTGGAATAACCAGACCAATTGTCACCACAACGATGTCATTGACATGAACCTCATCAAGAGGCGTTTCAATTTCAACATTATCTCTTATACACCATACCTTATGGGGCAATTGCTCAAAGGTATTTGTGAGCAACTGTTTAGAGTGTTTTTGGGTTATGGCTATAATCTTGTCACTCATAAAATACAAAAAGGTGCCTAGCCCCATAGCAAAATATTGACCCGCAGCAAGACCTACGGCAGAGCCAATAGTGGTTAACACATCCATTCCAATCCTTCTTTCTTTAATTAGCGATTTTTCTGCACGTCTATAAAGAGGGAAGCTATTATAAGCCAAAATTCCAAGATACAATGGTGCTATGGGTGGGTAGATAAACTGCCTTATGGTAGCCAGACCAAAATGTGCGACACTCACCTTTAGATAATGATCCGCCTTGTCATTTTTCTTGACAAACTCAATTTTTGCCGTTTGGTATTTTTCCGGCAATTTGTGTGGTTCAACCTCTTTGGGCGCAATTTCTTTCAGCCCAGAATCTTGAGGTTTTGATCGTTTCCAAAAAACCAGCATTTTGCTGGCTTTTTCACGGTGTTGAAATAGTCTTGTTCCAAAATAGATACTCGCGACAAAACCCACTTCTAATAACACACTAATTAAACTCCATTATTTCAGCCCAGAATCTTGAGGTTTTGAGCGTTTGCAAAAAACCAGCATTTTGCTGGCTTCTTCGCAAACACATCGTATAACTTGGGGTGGTTGTGATACAAATCAAGGAAGCCGGCCTTTATCGTCTCGTAATCTTCATCAGGACGGTAACAGGGTTCTGAAATCTTATGAGTCATTCTTCTTCTATTAAAGTTAATGGGTATCAATGGATAAATTTCAGGTTTCGGGGTTCAATATTTTTAGTAATTACTCGATGAGCAAGTTTTTAGTCTGACAATGCACAAGGATTGTATATAATAAGGGATTATAATCAATTTCATAACCTGCCCCCCAAACCGCAATTTCGACAAAACCTTGGTTTTTTTGTGTTTGAGATTAACTGCAAGGATTGTATCTAATAAGGGATTATAATCAATTTCAGAACATGGCCCCCAAACCGCTAATTCGACAAAACCTTGGCTTTTTGCTGAAAGCAGATTAACAAAAACGTTCATTGCGATAAATGAACGCAAAGAACTTCATCCTTTTTTATAACAATCCTTGGGCGTTTGGGCGCACGAAAAAACGTGATCATCGAGTAATTCCTTAATTCGCGCAATGAGTTGTACTAACTAAGTAGAAGAATTCGTTTATCCGCGTAATTCGTTGTACTAACTAAGTAGAAGAATTCGTTTATCCGCGTAATTCGTTGTACTAACTAAGTAGAATAATTCGTTTATCCGCGTACGTAATTCCTTGTACTAACTAAGTCGAATAATCCGTTTATCCACGTCATCCGTTGTACTATACTGACTACCAAAGACGAACCAATCCGTTTATCGGCCCGTTATCCGTTGTACTTACTTAGAACCAATTCGTTTATCCGCGTAATTCGTTGTACTAACTCCGGCATGTTGGAATAAATATTAAAAAACAACGTCTTCCTCATCACAAAAAAAATGTTTGTCTATAATCATCCTCAGAAACTTCTTGGGCTAATTTTCCAGCTAATTTAATCTTAGCAAAGGCTTCCTGAGCCAGTGTTACTTTATGAGCCAATTCTGGCGGCATAGAACCTGCTTTTGGGACAGCAATATAATTCAAACGATAACCAAGTGTCCAAATTTTAGACGCGAGTTTTAATAATGAGGTAGGCGATGTGGCAGATAAATTCCAAAGCAGATGATTCTTATCCTCCTCAATACTAATACCTTGATCATCAGAACGAAAACGGAACGTTTTTTTAGAACCCGAAGTCAAGCAAACCGGCGGGGATGCTGAAAACAACTCATTTAGCTGTGCTAAATTTGTTGATTCGCTCGTATAGCCAAGCAATGTTAGCTTGTGAGGGTATCTGATAAAATCCCACACCCATTCATAGATAAAATCAGAAAAAGTCTGCGTATATTTTTGCCAAACATAATCAGGATAAGAATCAAATTCCATCCAGACGGGCGGATCCTCAAAATGATCGTTTAACTTGATAGCCCAATGAGAAACGCCTTGTTCCTCTGATAAAATCATTAAAAAACCGTCCCTTGTGAATTCTTGTGTCAATTCTTGCAACCAGCCTTGCGATTTTTTATAGTCAACACCACGCATCCAAGCTTGACGTAATTCCCATTCTTTTGGCACCGGCTTGATTTGACACCAGTCATCAGGCGAATGAAAGACATTGCAGCAGATACAACTATCAATAAGATCCACAGCAGACTGAATTGAATACCATTCTTTGACTGAGGCAGGCAAAATAATGTTGCAGTTTTGTTCGATCTCATTGAGCGAATCAATGAGAGTATCCGACACAATCGCTTCTAAACAAATTGAGCCAAGAGGTTCTAATTCATCAGAAATCGGTTTTTCTAATGAAGATAATAGATCAAATGTCGCTTGATGATATTTTAAGATCATATATATTGTAAACTTGATTGGTTGAATAGATTAGTATAGAACATTGTTGAGTTTATCATATGAGCTACTAATCTAAGTGATTGTTTACTCGATGATCAAGTTTTCCACTGCCAGTAGCTCAAGCTCATGGCTCAGAGCTACTGTACGTATTAGGGTACTAACCCACGCACGATGTTTTGATAGTAGACTTGAGGTTTTAGCCAAAGTTGGGGGATCAGTCTGCTTTAGCAGACTTTAGCTTTTAGCCTGGGGATTGATCCCCAGGCTAACTAACCATCAAAAACTTGATCCTCAAGTGTTTAGCAAAAGGGATCATGATTTCATCTGGCTCAATTCGGAGAATTCGTTCCCTCAGCCAGATTCAGTCATGATTGTTAGTGTTAAGCATACCCTTATTTTTAACAGCAATGATTTCGGCGGCAATGCTAATGGCAATTTCTGTCGGCGTGTGGCTCTTAATCGACAAACCAATCGGGGCATGAAGCTGTTGCAATCTTGCTGACGAAACACCTTCATGTCGTAACTCCTCAAAAATTTCATTCACTTTTGAGGCACTCCCCATCATCCCCAAATAGCATAATTTTTTATCAAGCAATTGTCGTAATACCCGCTTATCGGCTTGATGATTGGGTGTCATAATCACGGCGTAATTTTGACTACCATCAGGAATGTGTTGCCGAATCTCTTGATAGGAAACCGTTATTTTTTCATGGGCAACCGTATTATTTTTGAGAGTATTGACATCGGCACGTTCATCTAAAACCACAATATAAAAATCAAGCATTGCCAAAATACGGGACAATGCCAACCCCACATGCCCACCACCGATAATGTAGGCGGTGTTCATTAAACCCACTTTTTCTTCGTATAGCCATTCATTTTCTGCGTCAAACCGAAATTGATAATGCTCCGCATTGTGCTGATTGGGCGTGAATGAAATGCCGGCGGGCGATAAATGCAGCGTTCCCCTTTCACGATTTTCAAGCGACTGTACTAAACGTTGGAGGGTAGCGAATTCACTTTTTTGACAAGGAAATAGCACAATCGTTTGCATACCGCCGCATATCATACTAGAGCGATTTGTAGTCGCCTCATGGTTATGAATTTGCCGCAGCAACACGGGCACTGAGTCACCGTTTTTTAAGCTTGCTTGTGCTTTTTTGATGAATTGATACTCAAGGGTGCCGCCTCCAATGGTACCTGCCGAGGTTCCATCCGCTGCCACCGCTATTTTAAAGCCAACTCGCCCGGGTGTACTGCCATCGCTTTCTACGACAATCAGTAGAACGACAGGAATATCTTTATGCAAGCAATCATAGATTAATTGCCACACGTTATTGTCTTTCATCCAAAAAAAAACCTCACTCGTTGTAAACCGCTTATGCACAAATTCAGAGAATTTTCTGGGCAAATTTTTCTGAAGGTTGAATACTCAGTTCAATTAACCATTTTAAAACCGTTTCATCCCCAGACAACGCGCTTTTTAGAATCTTGGCTAATTCAGTACACTTATTAAGTCGTGAAACTATTGGTTATAGATATTCAGAAAAATAATTTAAAAAAAGCCAATAGTGAATAGCGCCAACCCCGTAGGGGTGAATATGGAATAAAAAGAGGGTGAAAAAAACGAGCAAAATCAACCCAGATTTAACACCCCAGTTTGATGGTGGTAAGTTCTTTTGTAGTTGCCACCATTTTTGACAATTAAGTAACGTGAGTTCGAGTTTAAATTTCAGTGAGTTATAGAATTATTGATTCTATCAAAGAGTTATTTATAATGATTTTATTTTCAATCAGTTAAAAAAACATTGACTGGTTCATTTCACTCTATGGCCCACAATTTTCGGTTATTGACGTATTAATATTAAGGGTTTAATAGTCAAAAAAGTTTGTTTTATCAATTAATTATTGTCAAACAATTGATTAATATAAAATTTATATAACTTATTGAAAATTAACGTCGAACTCACGTAAGTAGGGTGGGCAACGTGTTTTTGTTGCCCACCAGCCCAAGAATAAAATGGCTCATCAAGAACGTACAAACTCCAAAAGCAACCCATAATCATGCCCATCAGCCGCCATCAACGCCTCAATATACCGCCTACGAAGCTTATTCTCCGAAACCAAATCACCCCCACCGCCCCAAGTAAACCTTTCACCACCCAACGACTTCAAAATCAAATCAGCCATCAACCGCGCATGTCGCCCATTCCCGTTCGGAAAAGGATGAATAAACACCAACCGATGATGAAAACGCGCGGCAATCTCATCAACTGGATAAGAACTATATTCCACCCAAACCTTAAAATCATCGTGAAGATTTCTCAGCTCAATCTGTATAAACTCACGATCAACACCAATATTCTTATTACTGGTTCTAAACCTACCCGCCCATTTCCAAACCTGATCAAACATCCTCTTATGCAGCCCAGTCATGAACTTATTCGTCGCCAAATCCGCGTGCTTACGTGAACGCGAAAACGCCCACTTTACCGCCTCATGAATATTGACTTGTTCCCAATGATTCAACTGTTCCCGCGTTTGGATCGTGACTGGAATCAGATCAGCCAACTCGTCACTGGTGAGCGGTGTCATCCCGTCCTTATTTTCCGGTTTCATTGGTCTTATTCCACAAAGTTCGCGGCCATTCTTTCAAAATTTCCTCAACAACTATTTCAATCTCCTGCTTGAGTAACTCATCAGATGGCTTTTGGTTTTCAAGCTGCATGGTGTGAGAAACATATCCAATTTGCGAAGCAGCTACTTTTAAAGCTTGAGTTTTCACAATATTTTTTAAAGACGTTTTAGGCACAAAACCATAAACAAAAACACAATCAAGCGCTTCAGCCGTCCGCTTGACTGTGTTAAGGGTTAGTTTTCCTTCCATTTCGTCCGCTTCAAGGCGGGTGATTCGTGGTGGTGAAACGCCTAGCCGAGCGGCAAGTTGACGCGCTGTCATGCCCAGTGTTTCTCTTATGGCTCGAATCCAACCATTTGGTGGACGTTGTGTGTTTAGTAGCGGCTTGAGTTGCGATAAGTTTTCATCAAGTTGATTTAGCGCAATCCAGCGATAACGTTTTTGCATATTATGATATAAATTAATTTATAGGTTAATTATATTTAAGTTTATATTAACATAAGGGTTAGGTATTTTATCTAAATTAGTCATATATATATTAACGTATGTTTTAGCGTTATGGATATTTGGTGTGAGGATGGGATGGGATGGGTTTCTCAATTTCAGAAATTCGTGGCTAGATGTGGGAGTAGCTATTGGTGTTTGCGATCCTTCGAGGCGGGGGGAGTATATTTTAGGTATTAGACTTGTCCGTAAATAAACAAGAAAGCTAGGGGCGTTGCCCCTGGCTTTAATAACACGCCCCGATCGATCTCATAGAAAAGCCCCAACGGGGAGACATTAATAACAACTCTAATGCATAAGATGGTGCGAGCTATCTACCCCACCGTATTCGGTTAGAGATAGGGATAGACTGAAACCGGAGATTCTGGAAAAGAAGGGGTGGAAAATTCATCGGATTTGGTCGGTGATTGGTTTAAGAATCGGGAGGCTTCGGTTGGGCGGCTTTTGGGGGCGGTTTTAGATGCGGATGAGCGGAGTAGGGGTGGTGGTGATGGTGGGGTGGCTTTTTCGGAGGTTGGGGGTGAGGAGGAGTTTTGATTTTTTGTTGTTTCCAATCCTATGTCTTGCCCTCTACCACTTAGGTTGTGTTATTTGGGAAAGTCACAAAAAAGGTGGGTGCAGCATAGCTCTACCCATGCTACCAATGCCATTAAGTTAAGCTTTTCGGTGAGGGCAACCATAAAGGATTGCCCCTACACGACATGACGATTTGTAGGGGCAATCCCTTGTGGTTGCCCTTAACTTAATGGCATTGACCCATGCTACGCTTGCTGACTTTTAAAGGAATAGTTGTTTTAACATCGCATAAAAGGCTGGCAAAAAATCATAATGGGGATTAAAAATTTATTCAATATGTACGGAGCACCGCTCACAGAATCGCTTTGCTTCGGCTACCTTTTAAATTCAAACCTTTGCCACCTGCGCGCTTTATCATCAGGCCGCAATTTTACACCGTTATTGCGTGTCAGAACGATCTGCATTCTCGTGGCGCATAAATATAACATTGATATTTTGAGCTACCAGCATATCAGATCGAAGCACCGTGTGATTCAATTGTGCGCGTTCCTATTGCACTCTAATTAGATATTAAGTCTATCGCCATCGTGCGCGCACGATTCAACACGATGCTCATAACCCCGTCGTCAAAAACCCATTTTTTACCAAGAACTTGGGTTATTTGTTTGGTGGACGATAGAAGCACCATTCTTAAACCTTTCAGCTATATAACCAACCCTATCAACAATATCAGACACATTGCTGAGGTAATAATTATTTTCGTCAACATACAAGATAGCATTTTCCAGCAAGAAAAATTCCCAAACCTCACCATCTGTTATGATTCCATATACCTTGTTCTGCTTAAACTTTTTTAAAGTCGCATACATTTCAGCTAAACACTGACCTAAACCCTCAGATAAATTACTTTTCTTAACTTCAACAACTGAGATAATAGGTGAAATAAAATCAACATCATCAAGACTTAAAGCACAATCATATTTACCGTTTAACTGGTACGGCAGGTCTGGTGTTTCTTCTTGGCTAATATCTACTTGCGGTTCAAAGAATATACCTAAATCGTAAACGTCACTTGCTTTCCACAAAATATGCGACACTAACAGACTTCCCCTTGTTGCTTCGTTATCTGATTTTGACAATTTAATACGGGAATTCATCTTTTTGACGGTTGTTTGCAAAGTCTGATAATCCCTACCGCTCGGTTTAAAACCCTCAAATAAGTTCCAGTTTTTCAGTACTTTGACATTAAAAATAACTTTCAAATCAGCCATTGATGATTTTCTATATTCACTAAATGCCATTTGTATTGCTCCAGAGTAAAAAATCAATAAGAATTGGGGTGTCATCTTTCGCCACATTCATAAGTCTCCGGCTTTTCTTGCTGTTACTCTTTGATTCGTCAATCGTTCAATTTCCTCTTTAAAATGGCCATCCCCTAAAGCCAGTTCCTTGTAAACGCCTTCATGTCATCCTCACTACCAAAACCAGCCTGATGATTATTGCCACGCTGATAACATTAACGCTTTGAGCCTCCAGCATATCATATCTCCGCATTTTCAAAAAAGTTTATTTTTTGACACGATCACTCTCACCAACCACCGCAAACATGCACCAACAATTCAACCGCACCTCTGCCCAACATTTTCCACCACATCAATAGCCAAAGCTCGTAGGTAGGATTGGGTTAGATGCCCAACAAATTCGCCAAGCGAGCGTACGTAGTAGCCTCAATGCCATTAAGTTAAGAAATAAACGAGAAAGAGCCAAAGCTAAAGTCCCCTAAAGGGGACTGGTAAATTCAGGATTTTTTTCATAAGCACACGATATGGCATTGAGTCTTCAGTGCCCTTTAGGGCACTTCAGCTATTAGACGACGGCTTTACCAAAGGCGGGGGGATTATTTGTTTCTAATTCCGCAAACTGTGTGGCATTGACGTAGTAGCCTGGGTTAAATGTAAATATTGTAGGCCATCCTTCGCTACGCGAAACCCACCATAGGAGTGCATGATACCGACTTTTTTGGCTCATCACACGTTTTTTTTTAACGATATGGCATTGACGCTTTGTGCCCACTGCAACTCTCCAGCTGTCATAAGATTCAATTGTGCGCGATCCTATTGCACTATTATATATATAAGTAAAGATGTACTCCGCACCGATCACAGAATCGCGGGGCGTAGGCTACCTTTTAAATTCAAACCTTTGCCACCATCACGCTTTATCAAAACTCATGCAGCAATTTGACACCGTTATTGCGTGTCAGAACGAAGTGCATTCTCGTGGCGCATAAACATAACATTAACGCTTTGTGCCGCATGCATATCAGATCGAAGCACCGTGCTATTGAATCAATCGGATTTTTTGACACGATCACTCTCACCAAGCACCACATACATGCGCGAACGAGTCAACACTTACCGCATCCCTTCCGTTTTTATTAATTGCCCTTTGCCCCACATTCGTAGCCACATCAAAAATCAACAAGATAAAACTCAATTGATTCCTTTTGGTATTAACTGACTTGAACCGTAACATGTTGTCCAGTTCTTTCGAGCATATCAACTAAAGCGTCAATCGTAAATTTTCCTGATTTACCTTGTATAACATCAGATACTTTCGGCATCGTAATATCTAATAAATGGGAAGCTTCTTCTTGTCTAAGTTCTTTATCGTTAATCCATTCATTGACTTTACACATTAACTGAGCTTTAATTTTTAACTTAGTCGCTTCTCGTGGATTAAAACCTAAATCTTCAAAAATATTATCATTTTCTGAAGTGATATGGGTAATGGATGTGTCAATATTATTCATGACTTTCCTTATTCGCAATTGCATTATATTTTGCAATGTTTATGTCTTTTTTTCATTGCAATACTTTTCGACTATCAATTGGGCGCATTCCTATTTTCACGGACATAGTACAACGGATACGCGAAAAAAACGGATAAAAAGACAAGATTCACCCTGATGTCTTGTGAGTCATTTTCCATGCCGCTATTTATCTATCGGTGCGAATAATTCCAACAGAGCCTTATCCGTTTCGGAAAGCGTATCCGTTGTACTTAACTGTCCGTGGCGTGGGAATGCGCCCTATCAATTTGTTCTGGAAAAAGCGTCATAAAATGGGCGTAGAATAATTGACGTAATAACAAACGCTTATATTCCACTGAACCACGCACGTCACTGATGGGGGATATTTTTGCTTGGGCAATTGCCCCGCCTCGCGTGTTATCTTAACATTGATTTCTTTGCCCAACAAAGTCCAATTCTCCCACTAAAATAAAACAAGTACCACAACTACCCGTGCGACAGCCAGCCTTGATGCTGATAATGCTTTGTTGAGAACGCAAAAAATCCAATACCTTCATATCGAAGGGTAAATTGGTATTCATTTCTTGATTATTGAGAATAAAATTAACCCTTTTTGTCTATTTTCCATTTCAAGTGTGCTTGATAAAATATTGCGACAATTTCCTCAAGATCATCATAAAATTGAAGCTTGTAGTAGGCGCTTTAGCGCCTAAGTTTGTAGTAGGCGCTTTAGCGCCTAAGTTTGTAGTAACGTGAGTTCGATTGATTTTTCAATAACTCATATAAATTTTATATTAATCAATTGTTTATAAATAATTACTTGATAAAAATCTATTTTTTTACTATTAAACCCTTAACATTAATACGTGAATAACTCTTAAATTGTGGGCCATAGCGTAAAATGAGTCAGTAAAGCTTGTTTGTTTTAACTGATTGATTTAAAAGTAATTATAAATAACTATTTGATATAATTAATATATAAGCCACTGAGATTTAAACTCGAACTCACGTTACTACAAACTTAGGCGCTAAAGCGAGTACTACAAACATAAAGATGAGTATAGTTAGTCCAAAATATCGCCTGGGGATTTATCCTCAGCTTTGGGCTTCTCTTTTTCAAGTTTTCTCAACGGAAGCATTGCATTTCCTAAACCAACAAAAAATACCATATTCTTGATGACAATTGCCGTTGTATATCCAAGATTAAAGAAAAAAACACCCGTCAAATTAATAGCGGTAGGTACAAAACTCATACCTAAACTGGTTTGCAAATTGGTCTCTAACTGTTTGGCAATGTCAAATAAATCAGTCAGATGATGAAGTGTGCCGTCCATTAACACAACTTCAGCAACATCGGTGGCGATTGATGAGGCTCCCATTAAAGAAATAGAAACATTCGCTTTTTTCATCGCAATGGCATCGTTGATACCATCCCCGACAAAACCAACCGATTTGCCTTCTTTCTGCAATTGCTCAACAATATTCGCTTTTTCTTCTGGCAGAACATCATAAAAGTAATCATCCAAGCCGAGTTCTTCTGCTAACTTTTTAGTCGGGGGCGATTGATCTCCTGACACGATAGCAATATGTTTAATGCCATGCTGACGTAGATTAGCGACAAGCTGTTTCACTTCAGAACGCACCACTGATTGCAGCTCAATCGCGCCAATAAGCTGACGGTTGACAGCAACCATCACTAAAGAATGGCCTTGTGTATGAGCATCAGTCATCGCTTGTTCTATTTTATCTGGAAGCATGATCCCTTCCATTTTCATAAAACGCGCACTACCCACTTTAATGACTCGGTTTTCGATACTCACAGTAATACCGAAACCCACCTGATATTTGGAATCATCTAGGTTAGGTAAAGTCAAGTGGGAGGCCTTAGCGTGGTTAAGGATAGCTTTGGCAATCGGATGGCTCATTTTACATTCGGCCGCGGCCGCATAAGTTAATAACTCATCTTCTCCATAATCATCACAAAGAATGATTTTAAAAACGGAAAGCGCCTTGTTTGTCAAAGTACCTGTTTTATCAAAAAGTATCCTATCGACCTGCATTAAACTTTCAAGGGCGCGTCCATCTTTGACAAGTATGCCTTTTTGATAGGCCCATTTAAGATGGGTAAATGTTCCTAATGGGGCAAGTACTCTAATACGGGTTCCAAAATGAGCACTTAGGATGACTAAACCCGCTGAAGTACCCAATATAGGTGTTGTTAATATAAACAAACCTAGAAAGGGTAAAATCCCTTTTTCCGCCCAATTTTCGCCCCATAATTGTGCTTTCGTTTTGAAATGAACAGAATTTTGTAAAATTTTGTTAATTTTAGAAACTGTGGTTTCTTGTCCCGTTTTTTCAGTTTTAACCAAGATTCTTCCACTGATGACGATTGTGGTAGCGAACACTTTCTCACCAATGCTTTTTTCTGCCGGCTGTGATTCTCCAGTCAAAGCATGTTGATCAATCATCGCTATACCATCAACGACAATCCCATCAATTGGAATCATTTCACCAATTGTCACTACAACGATGTCATTGATATGAACTTCCTCTAGGGGAGTTTCAACTTCAACATTATCTATTATACACCATACCTTATGGGGCAATTGCTCAAAGGTATTCGTGAGCAACTTTTTAGAGTGTCTTTGAGTCAAGATTATAACCTTGTCACCAAGATAATAAAAAAAGCAGCCTACCCCCATCGCAAAATATTGACCTGTGGCAAGACCGATGACAGTGCTAATAGTGACTAACACATCCCTTCCAATCCTTCTTTCTCTAATTAGCGATCTTTCTGCACGTCTATAAAGAGGGAAAAGGTTGTAAGTAAAAATACCAAGATATAATGGGGCTATGGGCGGGTAAATAAACTGTCTTATGGTAGCTAGACCCAATTCTGCTACACTTACCTTTAAATAATGATCCGCTTTCTTATTTTTCTTGACAAACTCAATTTTTGGCGTTTGGTATTTTTCCGGCAATTTGTGTGGTTCAACATATGTTTTTTTGGGAACAATCTTTTTCAGCCTAGAATATTGATGTTTTGAGTGTTCCATAACAACCCGCTTTTGAGTTTTGCTGGCTCGTTTATGCCGTTCAGATAGCCTGAACCCAATATAAGTGCCAACTACAAAACCAACTTCTAATAACATAGGAATTAAACTCCATCAGCGCGAGTAACACAGTTGAGAAATCCTATTTTTCCAAAAAATCGGATTTCTTTAACCATTTATCCAGACATGTCGGGTGGCAAGGTATTTTTTCTTGCCCACCAAAACGATGGTGGACAACAATGTTGGGTGGTACAAAAGAACGTTTTTAGTCTCAAGGGCCATCAATAAAATCAAGTTAATCTAATCAATTCGCCAACATGGCCCTCAAAAATGAAGAATGAAGAATGAAGAATGAAGAATGAAGAATGAACAATGAACAATGAACAATGAACAATGAAGAATGAAGAATGAAGAATGAAGAATGAAGAATGAAGAATGAACAATGAAGAATGAACATTTTAGGCTAAAAAACATAAGAATTGGAAAAGGCCAACCGCTTTCAGCGATGTCAGGTAAATTATCAGCAATTTCAGGCACTTGCGCTAACATGGCCCCCAACTCGGCCACCTCCAACGGTTTGGGAACCTCGGTTCGATTGCGGCCACTTTTCGGTTTCAACATCGCGGATATATGGAATGGGGTTGCGGGAAAAATAGAGCGCATAACCATCATGGTTTAGGAACAAAATTCGTTGTACTTAAGTCCACCACCTTTGTCACGCTTCAAATGTTTTTAACCTGCCTGAATCAGAATTAACAGAAATTATCTCGTTCCCAACCAGAGGATTGGAACAATACCCTTGTCATAAGTAATGATATTACATCTGTTTTGAGGGCCATGCTGAGGCTCAGCAACGATAGAATTCGCCCGGCGTTTGTAGTAGGCGATTCATCGCCCAACGTTTATAACAAGCAAATCATCGCCCGAAGTTGAATCAATTCGTTTATCTGCCCGTAATTCGTTGTACTTATTTGCGTAATTCGTTGTACTTACTTTGAACCAATTCGTTTATCCGCGCAATTAGTTGTACTAAGTTGATTGTTGATTAATTCGTTTATCCGCGCTTGTGTCGCTGTACTCAGACTGGCTATAACGAGAAAACGGATTACTTAAACAATTACCACAACTTGGACAATCACCCGTGTGTGGTACGCTCACGTTGTTCTAATTCACGTCGCACAGCCTCCAATCTTGAGTACAACGAATTACGCGGATAAGCGAATTAATTGAATTAATTGCTTTGAAGTGTTGATTGATTCGTTGATATGCGTCATTCTTCATTCGTTTGGGAGCAAAATCTGTGTTCCGTCACGGCGTTTCGCTGTACTAAGTTGATTAATTCGTTTATCCGCGCTTGTGTCGTTGTACTATGTATTCGTTTATCCGCGCTTGTGTCGCTGTACTAAGTTGATTGATTCGTTTAGGAGCAAGTTTAGGAGCAAAATTCGCTGTACTAAGTTGAATAATTCGTTTATCCGCGCAATTAGTTGTACTTACTGAGCGCAATTCGTTGTACTTACTGAGTACCTAAGACGACTCAATTCGTTTATCGGCCCGTAATTCGTTGTACTTACTTAGAATCAATTCGTTTATCCGCGCTTTAAAACCTAACTACTAAGGCATATATTAATTTCCATACTTTCTTGTCTTTCATTCAAAAAAGTTCACTCAATACTTAATAACTCATTTTAGGGAGTGGCCCTCAATTTGTCCAACTCGGCAAGGCTTCAATCACTTTCAGCGTTTCTAAACTGACGGTGATCACCTTTTTCACCAGTTCTAAAATATACTCTTCATCATCCTGCCGATTCGGATCATTGATAATCCCACTACGCTTGTCCACTTTGATACGATACTGATCAATCACCCAATCCAATGCGGAACGATTACCCAATTTATAGTCAAATACGCGCTCTGGTATCCCATCCAATGTCAGAAAGTCGTTATATTTCAATTGCCGCTTATCTTTGGACAATCTCATTTTTTCGACTTTGAGACTAAATGGCACTTTTTTATTTTCAATCACCTTGAGCGGATAGGGTGCTTGGTGTTCATAGTTAAGATGTAAATCAGCCAGTTTTTCTCCGGATTTTGAAAATGCCCAAAAATCGGCTACCATTGGTAAACGAGGGAGTTCTCGTTTTAGGTTGGCAGCGTATTTTTCACGGTAAGTGGGATGGTGGAGTAGTCCATAGACATAGTGGAATATTGCCCATTTCGTGATGGTGGTGTCTTGGTAGTGGTTTTGAAAGTGGTTTAGTGTCCAATCGGTGATGTTGTCGGTGCGAACTGTGCCGTCTTCGTTGTAAGTGTAGAAGGGAAAACATTGGTTTTTTTCAAACGCTAAATCAAGCGATGGAATTAAGTTTGATATTAAACAACCAAAACCTTTTCTATCTCCAACACCTGCTAAACAAATCACCCGATTTTCATTTTCAGTGGTGAGTGTGGGAAAGAATTTAGGAAAAAGATAAACACTGTTATTGAGCATCCGATCAAAAAACAGATTGGATTTGGTAAAAGGACGATACAAAGATCGTCTAATTTTCTCAAGAGAAAAAAGGGCTTTTTTGCCTTTATTTAAGTCACCTTTTAAAGTACCATCCCAACTAATCCGACTGTCATCATACAGCACAAAATCATCAACCTCAGCACCCTTATCATCTCTGTTTAGCCATTTATCAACTTGTTTATTATAAACCTCAATAGTACGTTGCATATTTTCAGCAAGTACCTCTTGATTGAAATTATATGCCCAAGCATCACGGTTAGTTGATACTCCAAGCCCATAGAACTTAAAAAAAACGCCTACAGTCTCAGTTTTAGCCTTTTTAGCCTCTTTACTCCCTAACGGAAAAAACTCATCAAACTCAGCATGCAAACCCTCAGTTAACCAAGTGTGTTTTTTATCAGGGGCAATTATTTGCCACTCAAGTTGACTAACTTGTTGTTTTTCCTCTAAATAGTGATATTTGGCATCTTTACGCCAATCTTCACCAACACTGGCATAAAAAATCTCAGAGTTTTTAGTCTCCTTTTTCTTAACCAATAAGTTGATACTAACGCCGACTTGAATACCAAAAACATTATGCGTTGTGCCAGATAATTTGGGATTTTTCCGCACATTACCGCCCAAATTGAGCAGATACAATTTAGAAAAATCCAGCCCCAAATGCTTTCGCATTCCATCAAAAGCGATACCGTCTAAAAAGCTATTATTAGTCACAAAAGCGACAATTCCTTCATCCCCAATCCGATCCGATGCCCAGCGAATCGCCTTAACATACGGATCGGCTAAAGCATTTCTCAAAGTCGCCTTAGAATCTTTGCTATAAGTTTCCTTAACTCGCCCATCAATCACCGGATACTTGCGATTCTTATTATTATCATTCTCATTAATTTGTCCGGCATTATAAGGCGGATTACCAATAATCACAAAGAAATCAGCCGCTTGCTGTTTTGTCACCCGCTCAGTATTCTCTGGCGCAAACATTTCAGATTGCCTGCCCTCAGCCAACTCAAACGTATCGGCTAAACAAATTCCTTCATAAGGCTGATATTTGCCCATTAAGTCCAAAAACTCATGCTCAATATTCATAGAGGCGATGTAATACGGCAATAACATCACCTCATTACAATGCAACTCATGAGCATATTTATAACTCAAATCCA
>Ga0190315_1000269_pt1 | contig 30505 bp, 22 predicted proteins | sample 48701101_MG_FD_161673 | JGI IMG/M metagenome (GOLD analysis project Ga0190315, IMG submission 161673) | Hydrothermal vent sediment bacterial communities from Southern Trench, Guaymas Basin, Mexico - 4870-11-0-1_MG | ecosystem: Environmental > Aquatic > Marine > Hydrothermal vents > Sediment ...
GCCCCAATGCCATTAAGTTTTCTACAAACCGTCATGTCGTGTAGGGGCAATCCTTTATGGTTGCCCTCACCCAAAAGCGGTACGATATGGCATTGGGGCGTTGCCCTTGGCTAGATTAATCTCGCTTTCCAGGGGCGTTGCCCCTGGCTGTATTAATCTCGCCCCGTTGGGGCTCCAGGGGCGTTGCCCCTGGCTGTATTAATCTCGCCCCGTTGGGGAGTAAGGGGCGTTGCCCCTAGAAAAGAAAGATAAGTTTAACGGTAGGCAAGGCCCATGGCTTGTCGTACTTCGTCAAGTGTTTCACGGGCGGTGGCGCGAGCTTGTTCGCAACCTTCACTGACTATCGCTCGGACTGATTCAGGTTCTTCAATGTAACCTAAAGCGCGTTCTCGAATCGGGGCTAATTCGGCCAATATGCTCTCTATCACAGGTTGTTTGCACTCCAAACAGCCTATCCCAGCGCTGCTACAGCCATTTTGTACCCAAGTTTTGGTTTCCTCATTGGAATAGATTTTATGGAATTGCCACACTGGGCATTTTTCTGGATCGCCTGGATCAGTGCGCCGCATTCGTGCCGGATCAGTGGGCATGGTGCGTATTTTTTTGTCTATGGCAGCAGGAGGTTCACGCAGAGCAATGGTGTTTTTGTAGGATTTGGACATTTTTTGTCCATCGAGGCCAGGCATTTTGGCAGTTTGGGTTAGCAAGGGTTCAGGTTCTGGCAAAATGGTTTTGCTTGAGCCTTCTAAGTAACCCAACAGGCGTTTTTTGTCTCCAAGGGATATATTTTGTTGGTTGTCTACCAAGGCTTGGGCCGTTTCTAACGCTTCATCATCGCCTTGTTCTTGATAGCGCTTTCTTAATTCTTTGTAAAGTTTAGCCTTTTTTTTGCCGATCTTACGGATCGCTTCTTTGGCTTTTTCTTCAAAATCGGGTTCTCGTCCATAGAGGTAATTAAATCGCCGCGCTAATTCGCGGGTGAATTCGATATGGGCGACTTGATCTTCACCTACGGGCACTAGCCCGGCTTTGTAAACCAAGATATCGGCGCTTTGCAGTAGCGGATAGCCCAAAAAACCGTAGGTGGACAAATCTTTGTCCTTGAGTTTCTGTTGTTGATCTTTGTAACTTGGGATACGTTCTAGCCAACTGAGCGGTGTCGACATCGACAACAGCAAGTGCAGTTCGGCATGTTCGGGCACTTTAGATTGAATAAATAAGGTAGCTTCACCGGGGTTAATGCCAACGGCTAACCAGTCTATTACCATATCCCAGACACTTTTAGCAATGACGCTAGTATTATCATACTCAGTGGTAAGGGCATGCCAATCGGCAACAAAAAAGTAACATCGGTGTTCATGTTGCAACTGAACCCAATTTTTTAGCACACCATGTAAATGTCCTAAATGTAATTGGCCCGTAGGCCGCATACCAGATAAAACCTGTTGCGAAATTGATGAATTCAAGTTTGTCTCCTTAATTAAGGTAAGAGCAGTTTTAGAATGTCGATAGAACCACCCGCTATGATATACGTCAAGAACACTGGGGTAAGTAAAATTTCTAATGCACCAGTCAGCAACAAAATGACCAGAATCGGCAAACCAAATGGTTCAAGCTTGCCAAATGAAGTTGCCCAACTGGGTGGCAAGAGACTGTGAAGCACTCGTCCGCCGTCCAGTGGCAAGATGGGCAGTAAATTCAGTATCATCAAAATGGCATTGATAAAGATACCAGCACTACCTATGTAAACTAAAAAAATAGCCAAAGCAAAGGTGGAACTGGTTAGCCAGCCTATTTTAGCAATGAAGGCCCAAAAAAGGATCATCAGCAGGTTAGCGGTTGGCCCAGCGATAGCAACCAACCCCATATCGCGGCGAGGCTGTCTCAGTTGACGGAAATTGATAGGTACGGGTTTAGCCCAACCAAACACGACGCCGCTTAGTAAGAACATTCCTAGCGGTACTATCACAGTACCTATCGGATCGATGTGTTTTATCGGGTTGAGCGTGACACGGCCTAACCGTTGTGCGGTTTTATCACCGAGTTGCAATGCCACCCAGCCATGAGCAGCCTCATGCGCGGTGATAGCAAAGAGGATGGGCAATGCCCAGATAGTTATTTGTTGTAAAGTGCTTAATTCATCCATCAGTTGTCATTTGTACCAAGCTAGGGGCGATGCCCCTGGAACTTTTTAGTATTATTAAAGCCAGCCAGGGGCGACGCCCCTGGATTTTTATATTAATCTCGTACCAAGCCAGGGGCGATGCCCCAGGCTATATTAATATCGCCCCGTTGGGGCTGATTTTAAAACCTCTATTAGCCCCAAAGGGGCGTATTATTAAAGCCAGGGGCGACGCCCCAGGAACTTTTTAGTATTATTAAAGCCAGCCAGGGGCGATGCCCCAATGCCATTAAGTTAAGCTTTTTCGTGAGGGCTTTGCACGTGGGATTGCCCCTACGAACCGTCATGTTATGTAGGGGCAATCCTTTATGGTTGCCCTTAACTTAATGGCATTGGGGCGTTGCCCCTGGCTATATTAATGTCGCCCCGCTGGGGCTTCTTCCAGGGGCGATGCCCCTGGATATTAAAGCCTATAAATCCGTTTTAAACACATCAACCGGCCCTTTACCATGCCGGAGAATTTGGGGTGGCTCAGTCATCATATCAACCACAGTGGTGGGTTCAAAGCCACAAAGGCCGCCGTCTATGATCAGATTGACATGTTTTTCCAACAGTTCTCTTATCGTGTTAGGCTCAGTTTCTGGCATATCTTTGTCCGGCATGATCAACGTAGAACTCATAATCGGTTCGCCCAAAAGTTCTAAAATGGCTTGAACAATGGCATGATTCGGCACACGCAAGCCAATGGTTTTGCGTTTAGGGTTTTGCAAACGGCGCGGCACTTCATGGGTGGCTTTGAGTATAAACGTATAAGGGCCGGGCGTTAGGGATTTCATCAAGCGAAACGCGGCATTCTCGACTTTGGCATACGTGCCAATTTCGGAGAGATCGCGGCATACCAAGGTGAAATTATGGTTTTTGTCCGTTTGGCGAATGCGACTAATCCGTTCCATGGCGGCTTTATCGCCGATTTGGCAGCCAAGTGCATAACAAGAATCGGTGGGGTACATAATCAAGCCGCCGGCACGTATGATAGCAACGGCTTGGCTGACTAGCCGTCGTTGCGGATTTTGTGGGTGGATAGTAAAAAATTGGCTCATTTCAGTGATCATTTCTTCAGTGATCATTTCTTCAATGATCAGTTATCAGTTTTTTCAGTGTTCAGTTTTTTCAGTGTTCAGTTACCCGTTATAAGTTATACTTTGCACAAATTGCGCTTTTGGAATGAAGACAGATACGAAATCTGGTTTTCATGGCTGAGCGTGTTCTAGCTGCGTGAGACATGACAAAAAACTTAAGGATGACTGTGCCTAGTACAGTAAGGCGGAAGTTTCCATACCACCCCAACGCCAACGGCTAAAGCCGTTGTCTGAAAACTCAAGTACGTGTCAGGGCACTGCAAGAGGAACGTAACGTGAGTTCGACTTTATTTTTCAATAAGTTATATAAATATTATGTTAATCAAATAGTTGATTACAATTAATTGATTAAAAAGACATTTTTATTATATGGGATACCCTTAGCATTAATACGTGAATAACCCTTATTTGTGGGCCATCAACTGGAATGAACCAGTACAACTGATTGATAATTAAGTCATTATAACTAAATAATTGATATAACTAATAAATTTATAACCGGCCTTGATATTTAAAGTCGAACTCACGTTAGTAGGCTTTAGCCTACTTTAGCTTTTAGACGGCTGTTGGTACGGGAATTTCCGCTCTCCTGCACTAGTATATCTCTTAACACTGATCGCTGACATTGGTTGCCGAAGTGTTCCTCGGTGTTACTTTGTACTTTTTTTCATTATATCAGTTATCAGTCGCCTTGGTGTTGATTCCTCCAATGCCAACCGTATCAGTTATCAGTAATAAGTTAAGTAGGTCAACAAAAGTTTATTAACATTTATCTGGGAACGGTGGGCTACATAAAATTTTTCACTGATCACTGTTCACTGAATAAAGTAAATCCCATACGCCATGTCCCAAACGCAGTCCTCGCTGCTCAAATTTAGTCAGCGGACGTTCAGGCGAACGGGGGGCAAATCCGCCCCCGGCGCGATTAACAAACTCTGGGGCGGCCTCTAATACTTGTAACATTTGTTGGGCATAGTCTTCCCAATCGGTGGCTAAATGCAGATAAGCGCCTGATTTCATGCGTTTAGCTAATAAGGTGACAAAATCGGGTTGCACCAATCGCCGTTTGTGATGACGCTTTTTGGACCAAGGATCGGGAAAAAATAGGTAAACAGCATCCAAACTGTGCGAAGGGAGATAGTCTTGTAAAACCTCTACCACATCGGCATCTATCACCCGTACATTGGTTAATTGGGCCGCCTCTATTTGCAACAATAGATGACCGATGCCGGGGTTATAAACATCAATGCCCAGATAATCATGCTCAGGATGCGTCTTTGCCATCGTCACCAACGCATCGCCCATTCCAAAACCAATTTCTAAGTGTTTTTCGGCTGGCCTAGCAAATAATTCTTCTAAATTTAATGGCTTATCAAGTTCTACGCCGTAACGGGGCCACAATGTGAAAAGTGCGCGTTTTTGGGATGAAGTGATACGCCCACCACGGCGAGCAAAACTACGGTTCATATCAGTTGTCCGTTGTCAAGAAACCTGAGAAATCCGATTTTTTGGAAAAATAGGATTTCTTTGGTTGAAAAACAGATCATTGAAAAAACAGATCATTGAAAACTGCATTTATTTTATGGTAATAGCAAAGCTTTCGCCCTCTGGGCTGGGAGACTTCCACAGTTTAACTAACTTGCCGCCGGCTTCATAAGAATGCATTATTCCATGTTGTTCAATTAATTGTGTTATTCTGCCTCGCTTCCACAGCTTTTTAAAATGCACAATATCATCATCGTCAGACAACCATAATGCAGCAATATGCCCCTGTAACACGACATTCAAGCCTCTACGCAATCTCGCGCCTACCGAGTTAGCACTACGCAAGTCAGTCGAACAGGCCGATTCCGTCAGCGAGAGGGTTTCTAAGTGCATATCGTTTTCGATAGGATCATTTGGGATGCCAAACACGATATGCACTTTTTTAAAGTGCATTCCTAACAACTGATACAATCTTTTGCTTGGATTCAAGTGCCACTGGACAGTTTGGTAGTCTTCTTCTGTACTGGCAACCATCGTCAATTCTCGCAATTCGGCGTTCACACGCAAAGGCAGTCCTCTCAGTCTTAAGAGTGCCAGTTTTCTGAAAGAAAATGTTTCGGTATCTGCACAAAAATCATTGAGCAGATGAATGCAGCTTTGCAAATTCCCGTAGGTATCCATGACTATTGATTAACTAATACCAATTCTTATAGGACTTACGCATTGAAAAATAAAATTAATTTAATATTCAGTTAGTTACATAGCCGTTTCGCTTATCCGATGGAAAACCACCAAGGTTTATACTAAGCACCGCCATAAACTGAACTTTTTTGTCATTTCGACAATAGGAGAAATAACAACGCAAATCGGTGTAAAGTCTATCTGCGGAAGCGGAAGTTACTGTGTTTGGTAAACCTCGGAGGTTTTCAACCACCAAAATATTTATTTGAAAAACGATACCTCTGTCGATGTTAATCAAATCAATTACTTATTTATATGAGTGCGTAAGTCTCTCTTAAATGAAAACTAATGTTGGAGTCGGCCAGATTTATCTGGCCGACTTGGGACGAACAAACCGGCGATTTTAATCCAGAATTTGTATAACACAAGGGTTCGCAAGAAACCCAGTTTATGGTGACTTGAAAAATAGGATTTTTCTAAAAAATCGGATTTTTTGCCAGACAAAACTTTTCTGGACAACTATACCTTACAATTTACGATTCATTACTTGATCAATCTGTAACGGTGCTAAGTATGCGAATTAAGGGTTGAATTAAATATTATGAAATCAATGATTTATAAAAACGTCTCAATTGAAAGTGATTTTATAACTCTTTTTTAAGCTAAAGTTTTTCTCCGAAAAACTTTAGCTTTCATTTTTAATTCTTAATTCGCATTAAGTATAACTCTCAAAAAAACATACCCTCTAACGGTGAAGAGGCACTGGCGTAGCGTTTACGCGGCATACGCCCGGCGAGATAGGCCTCGCGCCCCGCTTCAATCGCTTTTTTCATAGCAGTCGCCATCAAAAGAGGCTGTTTTGCGGCCGCTATCGCGGTATTCATCAATACACCATCACAGCCGAGTTCCATCGCGATAGCGGCATCCGAGGCCGTACCAACACCGGCATCAACTAAAATAGGGACATGCGCGTTTTCAACAATCGTTAAAATATTCAACGGATTACGAATTCCTAGCCCAGAACCAATCGGCGCAGCCAGCGGCATTACGGCCACACAACCCAACTCTTCAAAGCGTTTTGCCATGATTGGATCATCATTAGTGTACACCATCACCTGAAAGCCTTCTTTAATTAAGATTTCAGCAGCCTCCAACGTTGCGGTGATGTCTGGAAACAAGGTTTTTTCATCACCCAAAACTTCCAGTTTCACCAAGGTATGTCCACCTAGCAATTCTCGCGCCAAGCGACAAGTACGCACCGCATCGGCGGCCGTATAGCATCCCGCCGTGTTGGGCAAAATAGTATACTTGTCTGTCGAAATGGCATCCAATAAATTGGATTGTTCTGGATCTTGACCAATATTAGTCCGTCGAATAGCCACTGTCACTATTTGTGCGCCGCTGGCTTCGATGGCAAGGCGAGTTTCTTCCAAGTCTCTATATTTGCCAGTCCCCACGAGTAAGCGTGAAGTGTAGTTTTTACCGGCAATCGTCAAGGGTATATCAGTCAAATGACGTTCAGACATGTTGCACCTGAGTGTGTGAAAATGATTTGTTTACGGTGAAAATAACTATAACCTGTTGAAAAATTTGCAGTTTCAAAAAAATCCTATTTATTGACGAAATAGGATTTATTTGACGCTCATTTTTATCTAAGGGTGGCTAAGTCGGTTAGCTTTGTACTTGCCTCGCAAGGCAAATCCGTGTGGGCGCGTAGAAATCATAAATGACGCGCTTGGTAATCCTAATCTTTTTGTGTTAAATTATTTTTTCCCTCACCTTAACAACAATTAACAATTAATTATTATACGGAACGTACTTCAAATCCGTTAATATAACAACTCTCCCTCTGGGAGAGAGGTGAGGGTATCTAAGGAGATTAAATATGGGTCAATATTTAAAAGGCAGTCTGGAAGTTTTTGCGATTATCTTATCCTTGATGGTAGCGTACTTTGAACTCAAGGAAGTCATCCCTTCCGATCCAATTATTATATTGGAAATCGATAAATTGAAAACGCCACGCGATACGCCGGCGTATTCACTCACTGGCGTGGTTTCAGATCAAGATTATTTGCTCGAATCCGTGAGACTTTTTCCAGATTCTGATAATCCCATCAAGCGAGCGATGTTTAAATATGACAATTATCCCAAAGATGTTCAATTAATTCAAATTCAAAGTACCAAGCCCCACAGCTATCTCGTTTCAAGAGAATTGTTGCAAAAAGAATTTGGCGAAGACAACAGCTTTGCCTTTGAATTTTTAGACGACAACCGCTTCACCTTCTACTTTCAATTTGAAGGTATTGAAAAACAGAACGCGAAATTTTACTGCAAAGTGCTTGCGGTTGAAAATGCGAGTGTTCCTTGTGAAATCAGGGAAATCGGCTATCTGTCACTGCTTCGTGGCATTCCATGGTATTTTTTGGCCGCCTTTTTTGGGATTTTGGTCATCATCATCATTGAACTCATCGATATCTTCCTCAGACAGCGACGTAAAAATGCCCGTCGCGGGATATCGAGAAAATCCAAAAAACCCAGAAATCGGCTCACACCTGAAAAGGATTAATTATTTGGAATTTAAACCGAGTACAACTAATTACGCGGATAAACGAATTAGCCTTAGTAGGGTGGGCAAGTGGGTGCAAGAAACCGGTTTTTTGTCGTGATCTCTCACCCGCTTGCCCACCAAACCAGTACAACGAATTACGCGGATAAACGAATTGGATAAACCCAGTACAACGAATTACGCGGATAAACGAATTGGATAAATCGAGCACAACTAATTTAACTTGGAAAACACATCCTGTTTAGCAAACATCGGATGTGTTAATAAGGTTACCAATTACCAATTACCAATTCCCAATTACCAATTACCAATTACCAACCAATGACGACACAACAGATTGAAAGTTATGAACATAGACTATAATGAACTCATTCAATACGCGGTTCTTTTCACCATTCCCTTCTTATTAATGTGGTGTCATAACTGGCTTATCAGTCACGCAGAACTAAAAGTTGACCAACAGTTAACGACTGAACGCTACATCAAAGAAAAAATCGGTGTATCATTGGCATTGTTTATCGGCACGGTGCTGTTAATGTTATTTTTGGCACCCTCTTTACAAGACTTATTCAACGGCTATGGACTATTCGCCATCGGTTTTGCGTTGATATCCAGTTTTCTGATTGTCCGTTTTTTTATGTCGGCGCTGTTAAAACAAATGAGAGGCCGGCCTATTTTTTTTAAGTTTTTGATTAATAAAAACTTGTTAGTGGCCGTCTTTTTTATCATTGCCACAGAATTATTAGTGTTATATTGGCTAAAAGAACTCAATACTTACTTTCGAGATCAGTTTGTCATCTTCGTGATTGGCTACTCCGTCTTGATTACACTAGGCGGCATTTTTTTAAGTTTGCCAAAACAAAAAGGGCAAATTCTGCATGCTGAGTGGCGCGATAACGTCGTCACGATAATAGACCCTCTCATTGTAATGTTTTTCGCCACGATTTTAGTAAAGATTATCTTGACTATTATTTTACACTTTCTATACACTTAAAAATATTTGGCGCTCACTACCGCCAATCGCTAAAGCGGTTGGCTAAAAGCTAAAGTAGGCTAAAGCCTCAATGCCATTAAGTTAAGAAATAAACGAGAAAGAGCCAAAGCTAAAGTCCCCTAAAGGGGACTGGTAAATTCAGGATTTTTTTCATAAGCACACGATATGGCATTGAGTCTTCAGTGCCCTTTAGGGCACTTCAGCTATTAGACGACGGCTTTACCAAAGGCGGGGGGATTATTTCTTTCTAATTCCGCAAACTGTGTGGCATTGAGGCTAAAGCCTACTGACCTCTTTTAGTGCCCTGATACGTACTTGAGCTCTTAGGCTGTGGGTGGTATGGAAACTTCCGCCTTACTGGTGGTATATTATTATTTGGGAGTTATACGGAACGTACTTCAAATCCATGAAAAAGACAAAATGAACTTGTAATAAAATTACTATAAAAATTATAGACTTATCATTAATTTAATCATTTTTTTTATGAATTTTGCAGTCCCCTTTAGGGGACTTAAGCTTTCAGCCTATCGCTTTAGCGATAGGCGCGTATGTCACGTTAGCAGTCCCCTTTAGGGGACTTAAGCTTTCAGCCTATCGCTTTAGCGATAGGCGCGTATGTCACGTTAGCAGTCCCCTTTAGGGGACTTAAGCTTTCAGCCTATCGCTTTAGCGATAGGCACATGCGACTTCAAATCTGTAAAAATGACAAAATGAACTTTTCAGTCGACTTATCATTAATCATTTTTCATTTTTCATTTTTCATTAGTATAAATCCACCCTCAACTAAACGATAACAAACGAGGACCAAAAAATATGGAATGGCACATTATCACCGGCAGCAAAGGCGGCGTTGGCAAAACCTTACTCGCCTTACTCATATCAGCCCACTCTCTTGATAACGACAATGGCACCACCCTCGTGCTAGACTTAAACAGCATGAATGCCGACTTTTCCAGGCTCCTGTTTTACCAAAAAGAAGTGGGCGACTCGGTGGCGGTAGCCATCCCGACCCAAGAAAGAAGAAACGAACAGATAGTCCTACAAAAAACCTATTCACTGGGCGACACCGACAATCCATACTACTATGTAGTGGGATGGCCTCTCAATCCGTTCCGGATGTACGACCCCTCGCTGTTCACCAAATTACTTTCCACCATAAAAACCTCGGTGGCCCCCATTATCGAAGAGCGGCTAGAACTCCCGCCTTTGCAGACAGTTATCATTGATACCAATTACCATTTTTGTAACATCTTCTCGGAGCAAGATATACAATACACGGAATACACCGAAGGCGCACTGCACGGTGACAGTATCACGCTCTGGTTTATGTGGGTTTATCGCCAATTAGAAAACTTAATCCGGTTGAAATATAATGACGCTACCGTGATGAAACTCACCGCGGCTGCCATTGAAAGAAATCTCAAAAGTAGCTGCTGCGTTACCACACCTTTTATGCATGTGTTTGGGCCTATGACTTTAATCTCGTCCAAACCAAAAGAGGGAGAACAACGCGTCGGCTCATTCATTGCGCGAACCATTTATAAAGCCATTACACAAAATGAGGATGTTCATATTGACGACTTGGAACAACTCGAGGAATTGACAGTTGGGCAAGGCGTTAACTTTAGTAACTGGCTCAAAAAGCTCGATATAGCCCACATCGCCGTCGAAAAAGACGGTGATCCACGTCACCATTTTTTAGACGTACTCATCAAAGCCACTCGCGCCCCCGCCAAAGACAACCCGTCTGAAGACGAGCGTCCGAAAAATGTGATTCCGCTCTCTGTTTACCACAAGGAATTACAATATTATACTGATGGCAATTACCGAGATGTGATCTCTGAGTTGAGACATTTTGATGTTTATAACAATTTCTCCAAACTGATTTCCTCTCCCAAATAAAGAAGGGCCGGGGAGGGGCCCCAACTCAATGCCATGTCGTGTAGGGGCAATCCCACGTGCAAAGCCCTACTTGTGGTTGCCCTACTTGTGGTTGCCCTACTTGTGGTTGCCCTCACCCAAAAGATAAAAAAAAAATGAAAATATTTATTTACCAAACCACTGAAGAAGCGCCGTTTGAAGGCCTGTTTGAACCCATTGGTAGTTACAAAAAAATCATTTTGTCTAATCATGAACAACAGATAGAACTGTTCAATCGACACTCAGGAGCACCCATCAAGGAATTGCTACCAGAAGGTATCATTATCGATCCCACCGACGAGACAATTTGTTGCATCCCGCCTGACGACGGTAGCCTATTTTTTATCCCGTTAGACATGAAAGACACATTTATGAACCTACTGAAAAGTCTATTTAAAAAGACAAACTGGGCTAAAGACAAAACCACCACCAAACCGTCAAAGGACGAAATTGGACTAGTCGGAGACGACAACCTGTCTCAATTTTATGATAAGATTGAAACACCAACCATATTACAACCGGTTGGGGACGACGAAACAACGCCAGCCGTATTACAACCCGTTGAGGATGAAGAGACGATGAGCAAAAAACAAGAATTGGAAGACTTATTTAACAGCATCACCGAACAAGACAACGAAATTGATGCCGTCTTAGTTTGCATTAACGACGACAACAAAACCAGAATCGCCTATTCCAGTAGCCCAAAAGACGGCCGCAGACGAGTAGACACCGACTCCTTTACTGTGCAAGTACAACACTTCGTGTCCATGCTCAAAATGACCCACAAAGTCAACGAAGACATTGGCCCACTCAATACGGCCGAATTTCTGCACTCAGGCGGCATAGTACATATTACCCACCTACCCCAATTTGGCGAATACACCTTCCTAGTCTTTGTCAGCGCGACAGAAGAAGGGATAGAACTGCTCGCACTCCACAGAAAACGCAATTTAGACAAAATACTTGAATTGCTTGAACAACTATTTGGATAACATGGAGTCCAAAGCTTCAGCTTTGGACGAGCCAAATACCATAAAGACACCAAAACATGATACTTTTTATTTACACCGCCAGTAAAGAAGCGCCGTTTGAAGGCATGTTTAGAGCCATTGGAAGTTATGAAAGAATCTTTTTTTCTAATAATAACACAGAAATAGAAAGGTTTAATCAACACGAAGGCGCACATGCCAAAGACTTGTTGCCGGAAGGTCTTACCGAACCGAGCGATGATACAAGTTGTTGCATCCCGCCTGACGATGGTAGAATTTTTTTCATTCCGTTAGAAATGAAAGACACATTTATGAACCTACTGAAAAGTCTATTTAAAAAGACAAACTGGGCGGAAGACAAAACGAGCAAAAAGCCATCAAAAGACGACATTGGACTTGTCGGGAGCGATGACGTTTCTCAATTTTATGATAACATCGAAGTACAAACTGTTTTAAAACCGGAGGAAATTGTGGCTGATCCAAGAGTCGCCGAGCTAAAGACTTTGCTCGATCAAATCGCGCAAGATGAGAATGAAATAGATGTCATCTTTGTCGCCAACCCTAATGCCGACATCACAGGGATACTCATGTATGAGAGTACGCCGACACCAAGGGCTCAAAATGTCGATGTTAACGCGCTTGAAATGCAAGTGAAAAAGCTTGCAGAAGTGTTTAAGATTACAAAACAGGCTAATTTGGGTGAACTTGAAAGCAGTGTCACGCAACTTACTGGGGGTATTATGAGCGTTGATGCGCTACCCGGCGAATTACTGCTGTACTTTATCAGCGCAACGCGGGATGGAATGGAAATGTTCCAGTTTCATCGGAAAAAATTCCTACCTCAAGTCAAAGACAAGCTCACAACGCTAGGTTATAAATAGCGCGTTGGTGAAGTTCCAAGGGCTATGCCTGGGGCGATGCCCCAGGCTATATTAATGTCGCCCCGTTGGGGCTATGCCTCAATGCCATTAAGTTAAGGGCTTTGCACGTGGGATTGCCCCTACAAACCGTTATGTAATGTAGGGGCAATCCTTTATGGTTGCCCTCACCCAAAAGCGGTACGATATGGCATTGGGCTATGCCTAGGGCGATGCCCCAGGCTATATTAATGTCGCCCCGTTGGGGCTATGCCTAGGGCGGTGCCCCAGGCTATATTAATGTCGCCCCGTTGGGGCTATGCCTGGGGCGATGCCCCAGGCTATATTAATGTCGCCCCGTTGGGGCTTTCATGCTCTCATTAATCATAATCAGCGTTAAAAAATATGATACTTTTTATTTATACAGCCAGTCAAAAAGCCCCATTTGATGGACTTTTTGAACCAATTGGCAGCTATAAAAAAGTCATTTTTTCTAATAATGACAAAGAGATAGAAAGGTTTAATCAACACGACGGCGCACATGTCAAAGACTTGTTGCCGGAAGGGACTACCGATCCGAACGATGACACGATTTGTTACATTCCGCCTGACGATGACCGCATTTTTTTCATTCCGTTAGAAATGAAAGACACCTTTATGAAACTACTTGCCCGTTTATTTAAGACAACGCTATGGAAGCCAGACAAAAGCACACCAAAGCCATCAAAGGACGACATAAGACTTATCGGTGAGGATAAACTGTCTCAATTTTATGAGCAAATGGAAACACAAGCTATTTTAAAACCCATTGCGGAGGATACTGTGGACAAAACTGAAGCCAAACAAGCACTGTTGAAATTACTCAATGACATCACGGCAGAAGATAACGAAATTGATGCCGTCTTAGTGTCTACTTACGATGGCAACCGAACAAGAGTCGCCTATTCCAGCGAATCGAACGCAGACAGAAGGGTGGATACCGACTCTTTTGCAGCCCAGTTGAAAGATTTAGTTTCACTGCTCAGCAAAACCCAAAAAGTCAACCCTGATGTTGGTTTGTTTGATCACGTCATATTCCAATATGCTGCAAGCGGAAACTCACCGGGTAGCATTCTCCATATCACCCACTTACCGCACTATGGGGAATATACCTTCTTGATTTTCGTCAGCGCCACAGAACAAGGCATAGAAATGCTAGAACTTTACCGAAAGCGCAATATGCCTAAAATCAAAGAATATATTGACATACTCATCGGAGGATAGCGCATTTATAATGGGGGGGTGGCCACTTATCCTGTCAATTTAAATTGTATTGCCGCTTTAAAGGTAAAGAGCCTTTTTTATAAATGTTTTCTGTCTTGATTTGCTAAGCTAATGGCTTACCATACCAAGGTGTCTTGAATAAGCTTTTTTTTAGGGCCATGTTGGCGAATTTATTCAGTTGATTTGATTGATGGCCCTATAGATAAAAATTTATAACAGGACAAGTGTGATACACCCTTATAATGCGAATATATAATTTAAAATTTAAAAAATATAAAATTATTGTTAAATCGTTATATTAAAAGCGTATTTAATAAAAACTCATTGATTGACTCAATTCAACCTTAATTCGCATTGATAGAAAACAAATACGAAAAACGTTGTATCACCCAACGTTGTTGCCCACCATCGTCCGTCGCATTTTTGGGCAAGTTTTTTCGCTGCGGAAAAGCAAAGAACACCCTATATGTATGGATTTATTCTTAACTTAATGGCATTGAATCAAACCGTGGCAAGTCCTCGGATAGAACGGGATTTAGGAGTGTGTTGTTTCAGTTTTTAGCCGCGCAAAGCATACATTCTCCTTTACCCCCCTAGGGATGGATTGATTAATATGAAAGCAATACGTTTTACAAGACACGCCCTTGAACAATGCGTTGAACGTGGGACTAACCAAGTGGAAGTCCGTAAAGCCATTAGGGAAGGTTCCCAAGAACCGGCAAAATATGGTAGAGTACTTTGTCGGGCCAATTTTCAATACAATGATTACTGGCAAGGGCGATTTTATCAAATTAAGCAGGTAGCACCCGTTATAAAAGAAGAAGATACAGAAATGGTGGTTATTACTGTTTATACCTTTTATTTCTGAGGAAAATAAGTATGAAAATTAGCTACGATCAAGAAATTGATGCCCTTTACATTCGTTTAGTAGAGGGTAAACATGAATGTCGTACACTACGATTAACGGATGAAATTACTCTCAATATCGGTGCCAATGAATTGCTGGTAGGGATTGAAATCCTTGATGCTAAGGAAGTGATAGGCGAAGGCGCGTTACCATCAGTAACGCTAGAAAATATTCCGTTGGCAAAGGCCGCTTAGTGGTGTTACCCGTTTGTAGTTTTGTAGTAGGCGATTTATCGCTTCGTTTGTAGTAGGCGATTTATCGCCTAAAGCTATAAGCTTGTCGTTTTGTAAGTACCCGTGCAGGTATTTTTTCTAATTAGAACTTGTTTTTTAACTCTAACGATATTAATTTTATAAATGATACTTGTCCGTAAATAAAATTTACGCTAATAAAAACAAATAGTTAACTTAAAAAAACCTTATTTTCGGACAACTCGATTTTTTTATCACTGATGATATCATTCACATTCAACCCCTTCGGGGAAAATAATAATTAATGATTAAGATTAATGATTAATTGTTAATTTCCCCTTCGGGGTTGAAGCATAGCATCCAGTGCAGGAAAACATAAATTTCCGTACCACCAACAAGATTTTTTTTTGAAAAATCGGATTTCTTGGCATAATCAATCCGTTTAGTCCCCAAATCCGTTGTACTAACGGGTGGTATGAAGATTTACGCTCTCCGGTTCTAGGGTTTCAATTTTTCAATTCGTTAATTTCTCAATTCGTTGTACTAGAGAATAGAGGATTCCCCATGTTAGAAGAAGCGACTTTAGCGCCAACAAAAAAATGGCCGGTTCAAGGGCAATGGACTTATAAAGATTATTTACAATTGCCTAATGATGGTAAACGGTATGAAATCATTCATGGAGTACTATACGTGGCTAACGCACCGAGTTTTGCACATCAATTTGCCGTGGGAGAGATTTTTGCTGAACTACGACACTTTGTCAAAGCGCAGCAATTAGGACAAGTCTTGGTTGCACCGTTTGAAGTTCACTTGTCTGAAAAAACTCGCCCGGTTCAACCTGATGTCTTATTTGTTCAATCAGAAAAATGGCCCACAACTCAAGAAGTGAAGAAATTTGAGGGAATACCTGATCTGATCGTTGAAGTCCTCTCACCCAGTAGTGTCCGCACCGATAGAGTTATTAAGTTTCATGCTTATGAAGATGCTTGTGTTCCAGAATATTGGATCGCTAACCCCACGCTTCAAGCGGTTGAAGTGTACAGCTTTTCTGACGGTGAGTATAAACTACTCGGTGAATTTTATGGCGATGATGAGATTCAATCAGCCGTGCTGGAAGGGTTGACCATTGTAACCAGTACATTATTCCCGCCCAGCGGAGAAACGACAAGGACTGGATTGAAACCGCGGATTTAATTTTTGAGTCGGGCGCAAACCTAAAAAAAGTCGTTGTATTTGTCAGCAACTGAGGGCCATACTTTAATTTGAATGCTTCCAAATGAGTTTATGGCCCACAAATCGCATGACTCTTAGAACAACCGATGACGTGGATAAACGGATTGAGTACAACGAATTACGCGGATAAGCGAATTTTGTCCAAGATAAATCTTGGACTCCATCGATAAATCTTGGCATGACTCCAAATTGTCGTTAATTTGAATACTTCCAAATGAGTTTATGGCCCCCAAATCAGATGAGCCAAATAACCTGAGTACAACTAATTACGCGGATAAGCGAATTGAGTACAACGAATTACGCGGATAAACGAATTGAGTACAACGAATTTGGACTCCATCGATAAATCTTGATACGCGAAATAAACGGATTTTAAGATTCAGGGGTGGCGAAATAACTTAGCCATGACAATTTATTTCTGAGATGAGTTGTACTTTTATTAGAGAATGTGTTTACAAAATTTCATTGAGTGATGAATGATGGAGAAATACATTGGAAATTGAACGCATTGATGTCTCTTCTCTTAAAGAGATGGACTCTAATCTAACCCGTGAAACTTGTGATTTCTTTTCACAAGCGGCATCCGTATGTCTTGACAATCAAAATCATTCGCCCGGCGTGAAATTCAAAGTTGAGGGTGATTTGTCGGCCGAATTTCAATTATTTTGGAAGCCCGTCACTCAGCAAATGAAGGATTCTTGTTATGATCTACAATATGCCACCGAAGCGGGTGCTTACTGTTTAGCCATTTTGATGATTCAGAAATTGACTGATTATAAAGTCATAAGGCAATCCCAAAAGGGAACGGGATTTGATTTTTGGTTAGGTGCTAAAGGAGATGATTATCCTTTTAAAAATAAAGCCAGGCTGGAAATATCTGGTATATTAAAAGGAAATCAAAACCTAATCAATCAAAGAGTCAGTCAAAAAACTGACCAAACAAAACCAAGTGATGGCTTAAAACTCCCGGCTTATATTGCCGTGGTTGAATTTGGTACACCTATATTAAAGGTGGTGAAAAAATGACAAAATCTGACCAGGTGAATGAATTACATTCAAAATCGATGGAAATTGCCCAATCTGCTTTTGTGGCGCGAATCAAAGGTGAGTTAGAAAAAGTGAAAGAATTCTCTAAAAAAGCATTTCAATATGAGCGTGAAGCGGCGATGCTGTTATTAAATGATTATGACATTGAGCCAACTCGTTCGGTTTTGTTTAGAAGTGCTGCGAGTCTCGCCTTGAACTTTGAGAATTACCGAGAAGCGGAACGCATGATTGCTTTTGGACTGTCAGGCAATCCGCCTCAGGATATTTTAGAAGAATTAAGGGAATTGTTCATTTCTGACATTCTTTCCAAATATCCAGCAAAGCCTATATCAATCTCATTAAGTCAACCGCGTCCTTCATCACTCTCTTCAAAAGTGGCAGCGAGGGTTGCGTAGGGTGCCCAAAAACCAGGGGCGTTGCCCTTGGCTATATTAATATCGCCCCGTTGGGGCTTTTCGGTAGTTACTTAAGTTATGAAAGGTTTCTCAAAAAGTCCAATTTGTTTGCTTCTTGAGTATATAAAGGACTCCAAATTGTAATTTGGTTCGCCCAAACTCGCCTGCCTGCCAAAGTGATGAATTTGAAAACGAGCGCTATACTGATACTAGGTTTACTTGTGGCTAAGAAACTCTCGCGGGCAAATTGTACCTTGACAACATTGGAAAGGGTATTCCAGCCGCATCACCGGGCAAAGCTTTGCATTTGATGGAAGCTTGCGTATGGTGTTTACTTAACCAAAATCATGCCAATGGTGTTAAACTTAAAGTTGTTGGAAATGACAAAGAAAACATTTTTTATGAAATTTACTGGCCCGAAAACCTAGAGACTGAAACAATTTTCCGTAGCTATAATCAAGATGATGCGACTCAATTTGGGGCCGAAGCTATCGCTTTTCTGCTTGTGCGTGAATATACCAAATTTACAGTCATTGAACGGGCAGTCACCAGCACCGGTATTGATTATTGGTTGAGTTTCAAAAATGTCAATAAAAACCACCTATTTCATAGAGCGGCACGTTTATAAATTTCCGGAATATTAGCTGAAAATCCCGGTAATACCGTGACAAGCAGAATTAATCTCAAACTCAAGCAAACCCAACCGACAGATCATACTTTTCCGGTTTATATCATTGTGGTTGATTTTAGCAAACCTTGGGCAAAAATGGTGTGAAAAAATGTTGACAGTTAATGATTTACACCCTGAAGCAATGGATTTGGCCGAGTCAGCCTTTCTGGCGCGTAAAAACGGCCAATTTGAAAAAGCGAAAACGCTTTTCCACCAAGCCTTAGAACTTGAACAACAAGCTGCGAGTCTTCTTCCACCGAATGAGGACTCTGAACCAACGCGAGCAATTCTATATCGTAGTGCAGCGGCATTAGCCTATCATGGTGAACAATATGAGACGGCTGAGAGGCTGATTACAGACGCGCTTTCTGGGTATCCACCTCCAGAGATAAAACAAGAATTAAATAGCTTATCTGAAGACGTGAAATTTCACCGTCACCTGAATCATGTTCAAAACCAATTTGAAGGTAAACCTCTTTACTTAACAGGTATTTTAAGGTATGCCGATAGCACAAATGATGACACATTGGGTGTTGTTAAGTTAGTGGAATTGGAAACCAATCAAAAACATAGTCTTTTAGTGCCAATTGCTTTAATGAAGAATGTGGTTCGGCCTTATTATGAGGAAAATGTCATCATCACCGCTTTTTCCGATGGCAAAGATGTTTATTTGGGAGGAATAAGCCTGAATACCATTTTAGCAAGCGTATCTATACGAAACGTACTTCAAATCCCACCAGTTTGTAGTCGTTTGTAGTCGTTTGTAGTAGGCGATTTATCGCCTAAAGCTATAAGCTTTTCGTTTTGTAGTAGGCGATTTATCGCCTAAAACTGTTCTGATGTTCAGTGCCAAAAACATACAAAAAGTAGTGGTATTGTTGAGCGACATGGGGGCCATACTTTAATTTGAATGTTTCCAAATGAGTTTATGGCCCACAAATCAGATGAGCCAACAGAAAACACTAGACGCACACACTTCACTTTAATTCGTTTATTTATTTCTGAGATGAGTTGTACTTTTATTACTAGTTAGGGCCATACTTTCATTTGAATGCTTGCAAACGAGTTTATGGCCCCCCAAATAAGACTGCTCAAATAACCCTAAAAAATGGTAAAATAAAAAGGCACTCGGCACTCAGATAAGGGCGATAAATCGCCTACTACTAACAACAACCGAAACAAGAGGATTGATTAAATTAACTCATGAGTATTCGACCCGATTATCTGACGTTTGATGATTTTATTCAGAAGAAACTTTTTATAATCCCTAACTATCAACGCGCCTATAGTTGGGGAAATAAACAACGGAAAGACCTTTTTCTTGATCTTGAAAAACTCCATAAGAGTTCTGATCAGGAAAAACATCATTTCATGGCTACCATTGTCTGTTCAAAAATCGGTAAAGAAACCAGTGTGGTAGATGAATTTGGTGTGTTTCATCTCGTGGATGGTCAACAACGCTTAACTACTTTGATTATCTTATTAAAAGCGGTGCAAAAACTCTTTGCCAACGGAACTGACAAAGAACAAAAAGTGGCAACTGACCTCCAATCGCTTCTGATAAAAGAAGATAACCGACTCGTCTTATTGCAAACCAACCACGATAATTCCCCGTTTTTCAGGAGTTATCTTGAAAAAGGCATTATCCCCGATAATGATCAAGTGAAAACGACCTCCACTCAACATATGGTGGAAGCCTTGAAGGAATGTGAAACCTTTGTGAATCAGTGGGCTGCTGAAAAAAACGGTGGCTTATCTCTTCTCCAACTGATCAAAAATCGACTGGGTTTTATTTTTTATCTTCTTGACGATGAAGGTTCGGCCTATACCGTCTTTGAAGTGTTGAATAGTCGAGGGCTAGAAGTCGATTGGTTAGATAAATGCAAAACCATGCTGATGGGTATTGCTTTTGAAAAAGCTGCCAACAAAAGTGCCCGTGATGAACAGATTGATGAACTGCACAAGCTCTGGAGTGAAATCTACCGTACTATTGGCATCACCAAAATCCAAGGCCATGAAATTTTGCGGTTTGCCGCGACACTCGAAGAAGAATTTGAACCGAATCGGATAATGAGTGCCGAAAAAGCGATAGAGTTTTTTCGCGAAGACTGCCAAACCGATTCTCGTAAAATTGTTAATGTGACGCACTGTTTTCTGGAGATTGCCGAAACGCTCAAGCAATTATATGAAAATCCGCGACTAGAAGCGGTGACAGGAATATCGCACACACGTTTGCTGGCTGTCGCGATTCTGATGAAAACCTCTTTGAATAAGGAGGAACGTGAAAGAATTTTTAAAAAGTGGGAAAACGTGACTTTTAGAATTTATGGCCTGTTTCGTAAAGATTCTCGATCCAAGGTAGGAGAATACACACGTCTGGCGTGGCAAATGGCCCAGAAGAACAACTTACCCGCCAACACGCTCATTAAGAAAACCGCGCTGCTTGGAAAAGATTATCCTATTGTTGAAGCGGTGGAAGAATTACGTGAAACCGATTGTGATAAGGAGTGGGAAACGGAGTTACGCTATTTTTTCTATCGTTATGAAGAACATCTCTCACAAGAACAAGGCAGCGCGGTTAGTGACGATATCTGGCAGCAGATATGGAAGGTTTCTGCCACCAATACGATAGAACGCATACAGCTACAAAGTTCCAAAAGGCAAGCAGAACAGATTCATCGCTTAGGTAATCTGATAATCTTACCGGCCAAAGCGACTGCCAAAACCGCTAAAAAAACGTTTCAACAGAAACGGGAAATTTACCAAGAAAATAGCCAACTGAAACTGATGGGAGAAATTCTGGACAAAAGACGTTGGACTATAAAGGAAATTGAAGAACGTGAAAACAGATTACTGGACTGGGCTAGATATGAATGGCGTTAGCCAAAACGTTTTGTAGTTTTGTAGTTTTGTAGTTTTGTAGTTTTGTAGTAGGCGATTTATCGCCTAAAGCTATAGCATTTCCCGATTGACTGAAATACAAATCAATAACACTCAATATAAACAATTCCTCAACCCCGTAGGGGTTGAATTTGAATAGCCCCAGGTGAAACCTGGGGAGTAATGGTAAAGATATCAACCCCAAAGGGGTTGAATATGAATAGCCCCAGGTGAAACCTGGGGAGGGGGATGCGGAAAAAGGGGTCAACCCTGAAGGGGTTGAATGTAAATAGGGGTTTTGTATTTAGCCAAATCGGGAAATGCTATATTTGATAGTACAACTAATTACGCGGATAAACGAATTTTTTCGTTGCTATCTGATAGTACAACTAATTACGCGGATAAGCGAATTTTTCCGTTGCTATCTGATAGTACAACGGATGACGGGCCGATAAACGGATTAACCTGAGTACAACGAAACGCAGTGGCGAAGCGCCAATTACGCGGATAAGCGAATTTTGTCCAAGATAAATCTTGGACTCCATTGTTCTGATCAGGAAAAACATCATTTCATATGACAAAATTGAATCCGGATATTCCTGACTTAATTCCCGTTGAGTCGTTGGAATCGGATACCATCTTTAAGAAAGGATTCCGAAATGTAGAAATCTTTAAGAGTTTGGTGAAAGATTTCACAGGTGTCGCGCTCGAAATAGACGAAGTAGAAAACGACAAAGCTTTCGATAAGTCGATAGGCAAGGTTAAAGCCAAGTTTGACTTGTTTGCCGAAGACAAAAAGAACCGTATTATTGTCGAAGCGCAACATGCTAACTACTCGGACAATTTTGAGCGTTTCTATTATTACCACCAAGTGGCGACGGTGGAAACCATCGCGAGTTCAAAGAACTATGGTTTTCCCAAAACCATACTCACGTTGGTGTTTTTCACCAACAGACATTCGCCAGTCTTTGGGAAAAATATATTCGTCCATGATGCAAGCATGAGATACCTCATGGACGATAAAGTTGCCGAAAAAATTTTTCCACACAAGCATCGCCTCTTCTTTATTTTTACTAAGGATCCAGAAGGCGATCTCGACATTCCAGAAGAATGTCGCGAGTGGATAAAAGCTATCGCCGACACTCTAACTGAATCGGTTTATGAGGATAGCTACAACAATGAGATGATTAAGAAACTTTTCAAAATCATCTCGAAGAGCGAGACAACTCCTGAAGAACGTGCCAAGATGAAGGAAGAATACAATCAAGCGGAATTTGAACGAAAAACCCGCATTGAAAGTCGCATTGAAATCGCTCATAACTTCAAAACCCTCGGCACAGTGAGCGATGAGCAAATAGCCAATGCGACTGGCTTAACCCTGAAAGAAGTCGAAGAACTGTAAAACTCTAGTTAGCAACCACCTAGGGGGGTTCCAGAAATGGAACACTTTTGAGTTGTTATCATATATTAATGTGAGTTCGACTTTCAATAAGTTATATAAATTTTATATTAATCAATGGTTTGACAATAATTAATTGATAACACCAACTTTTTTGACGATTAAACCCTTAACATTAATACGTCAAACCTACAAATTGTGGGCCACATTACACCTAAGTAATTGATTTATATAGAGGGCCTCTTGGGGCCATTCTTTTGAAATCAATGAGTTACTTTAAATCTGACAAAGTAGAATTAAACGATAATGATTCCATGACAATTGGCTACGCACCTGTTCTTCTACAATCTGCCAATAAGCCTCAACCAAGCTTTTTTAATACTTATTCCGACAATTTATCGGGATCAATTCCCATCGCACGTAATTGTGCGGCTAAACGTTCAGCGCGTTGGTGTTCTTGTACCGCTTGTTCTTGGGCTTGTTCTTTGGCTAGACGTTGTTCTTCACTGTTTTCGGCCCCGGTTAAAATCAACTGGCTATCAGAATCATACCAACGGAGCCAAACTTCGTGTTTATCTTCAAAATAGCCTTCCCAAAGGGTTAAGCCTAAGTCAATCTCAGATAACCAATTGTCGGTTTTTTCAACATAATTTTTGTTGTGCAATTCATAAAGACGTAGTACCCCTTTCTTTAATCGGTTTTCGGGGTCAAAAACGACATAGTAGCGGACTTGAGCGACAGCATAGTCTTTGAATTTGGCACCCGTTTCCTTACCTTTCAAGTTGGAAACAATTTCAATAGCAATTTCAGGCGGCTTACCATACTTGGACACAAAATAGCTGCGATTCGATTTGCGCCAAACATCATGAGGCATTTTCACATCCAAGCTGACTAAGACATCAGGTACAATAGGCGGTTTGTTAGGTGCGTAAAAGAGTCCGACATTGGCTAAGGCTAAAAAGGGTTTATCTTGTCCAAGTCTTTGCCGTGAGCTATATAAACTGTCGATAAGCAAACGTTGTTGTTTTTCAGAAAATATGTTATCCACCGGTTCATCATCCTCTGTCACTAAGGAATCGAAATTAGGCCAATTTTCAGGTAAACTGAGTAACTCATGACTTGCCCGAGCCACCCGCCATTTATTCTCTGTGTAAAAAACGGGGGGAAGGTTTTGTGTTTGTTCAGGAGAGCTAAGAGGCATGTTATCCTCCGAGGTTTTTTTAATGGATAATTGTGTTTTTCTTATTATAACGGATTTTGGGGGAACTGTTTGCTCCTTTTGAAGAAAATAATTAATGATTAATGATTAATGATTAATGATTAATGAATTAATTAATACTTAATTTAGGGTTTTTAAATAATAAAACTGAAGGGAAATTGAAATGGGATCACGTTTTAGAACCCGTTGGAACCTCCTTTTTCTTATTATAACGGATTTTGGGGGAAACAGTTTGAGCCTATACAGCATCGATAGGAGTTAAGGCATTTTTAGGTTGCTGTCTGATAGTACAACTAATTACGCGGATAAGCGAATTTTTCCGTTGCTATCTGATAGTACAACGGATTACGGGCCGATAAACGATTTTTTTTTATTGATGAAATCTTCGAGTCCAGGAGTCCAAGATTTATCTTGGACGTCGTCGTGCCGAGCTTTTTAATCCGTTATTATAACGAATCGGCCTGTAGTGTTAACAAGCGCGACAGAGGGCCATACTTTAATTTGAATGCTTCCAAATGAGTTTATGGCCCTCAAATCAGATGAGCAAAATATACCTGAGTACAACGAATTACGCGGATAAGCGAATTGAGTACAACGAATTACGCGGATAAGCGAATTTTGTCCAAGATAAATCTTGGACTCCATCGATAAATCTTGGCAGGACTCCAATTTGTCGTTAATTTGAATGCTTCCAAATGAGTTTATGAAAACACGAGACGCACACACTTCACTTTAATTCGTTTATTTCTGAGATTAGTTGTACTTTTATTACTTAAGGCCATACTTTAATTTGAATGTTTCCAAATGAGTTTATGGCCCACAAATCGCATGACTCTTAGAACAACGGATGACGGGCCGATAAACGGATTGAGTACAACGAATTACGCGGATAAACGGATTGAGTACAACGAATTACGCGGATAAGCGAATTGAGTACAACGAATTACGCGGATAAGCGAATTTTGTCCAAGATAAATCTTGGACTCCTTCAATAAATCTTGCCGTTAAGCGAACACTTAGGAAAGCCCCTACTGGCCCTAAATACGCTGGGTTTGGTAGGGGCATATTTACTTTACGTGTCTGCCCGATACGATATGGCATTGACGCTATGCTTATTCAGTGATGGTGACTTCCAGACTTTTAGGACTATAGATCACCGTACCATCGGTGGTACAATATCCAAAGTAGATGTTCAGTACCCAAGTGCCTTCAAACTTGCCATTGTATATCGGCACCTCTATGGGTTCTGCTGAGGCTTCAACCGTCTCGAAAGGCATTAAGCTCGCCATGTCTCTATCCCAAGGCAACACGTTACCGCTGTCATTCAACATCAGGTAAAGTGGCGCACTGTCAATGGCGTCCAGCGGCCGATAAGCAACCACCACTAAAATCTCAATCAGTTGTTCAATATGCTCCGAAGCAACCGAGACGCGGCCGCGAATGTCTACAATATCAGAGAGACTTTGTGTGATACGCGGCTCAAAGCGGTCTTCGTTGACCGAAATGCCGCCGGCAAAGTCGGCATCTGTGTTGAACGTTTCACCTTCTGCATCGACGGCTACCGCCTCACCGAGCGTTGGTAGCTCCGTCGGGGTGTCAGTGGTTGTTTCGGGACGGTCATTGGGGTTGGCAAATTGTACGCCTTCTCCAAATGTCACGCCTTCGCCCAATTTTACGCCGTTACCAAGGATGATGCCAACAAGGTGACTACCGGCTTTGATTTTCACCTTGTCCAACCGTGCCGGTGCGTTCAGATCGCCAATGATGTTGCCTTGCAATTGTCCACCTTTGAGATGGTTGTTGGCAGCGAGGTGTAGATTTTGGATCGTCACACTGTCCGCCAACACGACACGAAAATCGGTTTTCTTACTTGGTTCGTTGCGACGACTCATCATCACACATGAGAGATGACTGCCTACCTTAACGGTGACGTTTTCCAATCGGGCGGGTGCGTCACAATCACCTTGGATATCACCGGCAACCGCTCCACCGATGATGTGGGTATTTGCCGCTAACTGGACGTCTTTGAATAAGCCGCCCACTCGACTGTTATTAATAATAGTGCCTGACAAGATACCACCCGTGATAGCGGCACCGACAAACTTAAAGTCAGCGAGCGTGCCTTTATTCTTGATGTAACCGGTCAACTTACCACCGCGGATGACGGCCCCTGGCAGGACTGTGACTTGGGAGATAAGGCCTTTATTTGTTATGTAGCCGGTGACTTTTCCGCCAGCCACACTGGCTGTTTTCCCAATGGTGATATCCTTAATAACTTGCCCATAATTACTACAGATCATGTTAATCACGCCGGTAGAATGGCAGTTGGGAGCCGCCGGTAACAGGGAAACAGTGCTGTTGTCTGTCGTACCGCTGTCGCTAACCCGTTCAAATAGGGCGGTGCAATTGACGGCCTGATTCAGAGTCATGGTAATGGGATTGCTGGTGCCACTGCAATCGCCACCCCAGTTCTTAAATTCGGCGCTGTTATCAGGCGTTGCCGTTAAAGTGATAGCGGTGTTACCGGGATAGTCTTCGGTGCAATCCGTACCACAATCAATACCTTGACTGGTTACCGTACCGTTACCAATGATCTCTATTGTAAGCGGTAATGTCGTCGGCGTTGGAGCCGGCAATAAATCAAAGGTGGCGGTGCAACTCATATCGGTTGTGATAGTGACTGACTCAGCGCAACCTGTTCCGCTCCAGCCAGCAAAAGTTGAGCCGTCTGTCGGGTTGGCGGTTAAGGTAATGTTGCTACCCGCTGAATAGCTTTCGCTACAAGTGCTACCACAGTCGATGCCACTGTCAGCCGTTACCGTGCCGGTGCCGCTACCGTTTACCGCAATGCTAAGCGTATAGGATGTCGGCGTTGGCGTTGGCGTCGGCAATAAATCAAAGGTGGCGGTGCAACTCATATCCGTTGTGATAGTGACAGAATCAGCGCAGTCAGTTCCGCTCCAGCCAGTAAAAGTTGAGCCGTCTGCCGGTTTGGCTGTTAAGGTGACGGTGCTACCCTTGGTATAGTTTTGACTGCAAGTGCTACCACAGTCGATGCCACTGTCAGCCGTTACCGTGCCGGTGCCGCTACCGTTCTTAGCAATACTAAGCGTATAGGATGTCGGCGTTGGCGTTGGAGCCGGCAATAAATCAAAGGTGGCGGTGCAACTCATATCCGTTGTGATAGTGAGCGAATCAGCGCAATCGGTTCCACTCCAGCCAGCAAAAGTTGAGCCGTCTGCCGGGGAGGCCGTTAAAGTAATGTTGCTACCCTCTGAATAGCTTTCGCTACAAGTGCTACCACAGTCGATGCCACTGTCGGCCGTTACCGTGCCGGTGCCGCTACCGTTCTTAGCAATGCTAAGGGTATAGGCTATTGGTAACAAATCAAAAGTAGCGGTACAACTCATATCCGCTGTGATAGTGACCGAATCACCGCAACCCGTTCCACTCCAGCCAGCAAAGGTTGAGCCGTTTGCCGGGGTGGCCGTTAAAATGACGGTGCTACCCTCCAAATAGTTTTCAGTACAACTGCTACCACAGTCGATGCGACTGTAGGCCGTTACGGTGCCAGTGCCGCTACCGTTTGTGCTGATGTTCAGGGTATAAATAACTTCTGCAACAGCGATTTGTACTTTGGCGGTGGCCTTCACTTCTGAATCTGCTTGTGACGTGGCCGTTACGGTGATAACATTGGTCGCGCCGCGAGTGGTTGGCAGTGTCACATCCAACACCAAATCCACCGTATCCAGTTCCTTGACTTCAATGGTAGACGGTAACAGGCCCAAAGTCCAACCCGCCGAGTCGGTCACGCTGAGCGTATAAGTATCCGCTTCTGGCCCATTGTTAGACAGTGTTAAGCTCACCGGTAACGTGACTTCTGGTTCGGCCGATAATTTACCCGCGCCGGTGACAGAAACTTCACGCAAAATCTTGCTGGGGCCAACCACAATGTCGGTGGCTTGGATAATATCAGACAGTGCCACGTCTTCATCTAGCAATATTTCGTCGGCAAAGATTTGCACTTGCCCACCCGCTTGTAAAATCGTGTCCGTGCTGCCTCGCATATTAATGAGGCCGCCTTCGCCAACCGCTAGGGTGATGTCGCCAGTGGCCGTAATCACGGTACCGCTGAGATTGCTCAAGTCTAGCGTCCAGTCATTACCACCATAGATAGCAATATCGCCACCTTTAATAATCGTACTGGCACCTGACAAATCAATGACATTGGGTTCAATTCTGACCCAGCCATCTTGGCCATCGGTACCACCGCTTTCAACGCAGTCAGTGCCACCCGCGCCCGCTTCATGTTGTCCACCATTCAGATGAACATTGGGCAAGCTGACTAACCAGAGATTGCCACCTTTACCGCCCGTTTGAGGTTCCGTGGCTTCAAGATTGCAGTCGCCACCTTTGCCCGCGAGTGCTTGCGCGCCATTTTGATTATAGAGGTGACCAAGCCCACCCAGTTTTCCCCAAATTTGGGTTAAACCGCCTTGACCGGCTTCTCCAGTATCGGTGCCGGTGAGATTGCCACCGTTACCGGCTTGAATGGTGCCTGTGTTGGTGGTGTTACGACCCAGTACAATGGCATTGCCACCGGGCGCGGCATATTGGGAACCATTCCCACCGTTGCCGGCTTTGATTTCACCCGCGTTTAAAATCGGGCCACCTGATTCATAAGAGTGCCACCACAAATCGCCCACCTTCGCATGACTTTTGATGACGGTGCCGACTTTCAGGATAATACTCGCACCCGGGTAAGCACAGGTTTCTGTCCCTACCGCTGCTTGATTGGTGCAGACAGCCGTTTCGCTAGTACCGTCTTTGCCACGGAGAGTCCCTTTATTTTGAATATAATCAGTGGCTTGAATTTCCAACGCGGTGCCTTGATTATTCAAACTGACCAAAGTCGCCCCTTCTTCAATGCACAATGCCTTCACTTTGGCAAAAGCGACACCGGTGATGGTGTGGCCATTGTTAATTTGTACTACATCCGTTTCCGTCGGTGTACCACTGTCCCAAGTGTTGGCAGAATCCCAAGCACCATTACCGGATGAAGCGATGGTGATATTCTCGGCTGAACAATCCGCTGCTTCAGTCACTGTCCCGGTCAATGGAACTTCCGTTGCAAGCCCATTAAAAGCGAGGTTCACGTTGGCTTGCTTGTCACCTGTCGATAAGGTAGGAATGAATTGTGCTGAAAATTGGCACTGTTCCGACGGACGCAGAAATGCTTTAGAGGAACATCCACCGTATAATGAAAAATCTTCAGCATCCACACCCGCCAAAGCCATGTTATCGAACTTCAGATTGACGTTACCGGTATTTTCGACGGTAAACGTTTGTTCATCAAACGGGCCTTTACCAAGCGTTACTGTACCAAAGTCATGGGTAGTTGGTGAAACCGCTAGGTTTGGTTGACCGGGATCAACCGCGCTGGCCTGTAACGGCATGACGGCTGCCGGTATGTTGGTATCGTTAAATGTAAAACTCAAACCGGCATACTTGGTACCGGCGGCGGTGGGTGAAAAAACGAGGGTAAATTGACAGGCAGAAAAGGTTTGGCCTTGCGATTCCCCGTCATAGCACGCTGGGTCCTTGTCGATAAATTCGGCCGCATTGTCACCTGTGAAGTCAACCGTGTCTACCTGAAGATCACCACAGCCCTGAGACCGAATGTCAATGGTTAAGGCGGTAGAATCGCCAACCGCTTCGGTACCAAAATCAAGCCGGGTTGGATTCACACTCACAGTCCCACCATCCGCACATTCGATAAGCGCGATAGTTTGAGTATCGGCCCAGCCAGGGTCTTTAATATCAAGGAAATTAATGAGTTCTGCATCAGAAGCGGTTAAGTGGTTGTAACCTAAGTCTAACTTTTCCAGACCACTCAAATTACTTAATGATGGTGGAATCTCAGCACTCAGTTGGTTGCCGCCCAACCAGAGAGTAGTCAACTGGCTCAAATTGCCTAATTCGCTCGGAATCGGCCCGCTTAAATTGTTGCGGTGCAGATAGAGGTTAGTCAACTGGCTCAGATTCCCCAACTCGCTCGGGATAGTTCCGCTCAAACCACCGATGACTTTTCCCTGTTGTTGGTCGTAATGGCCGTTCCCAGACAAAACAAGTCTCGTCAACTGGCTCAAATTGCCCAATTCGCTCGGAATAGGCCCGCTTAATTGGTTTCCTGACAGATTGAGGTTCGTCAACTGGCTCAGATTGCCCAATTCGCTCGGAATCGAACCACTCAGTTGGTTGCCAGCCAACCGAAGATCATCCAACAGAATCAAGTTGCCCAACTCGGTTGGGATGGGGCCGCTTAGTTGGTTGCGGTCCAATAGGAGATCAGTTAACAGGCTCAGATTCCCCAACCAAATTGGAATAGCCCCACTCAGTTGGTTACTGTCCAAATAGAGTACCTTCAATTGACTCAGGTTCTCTAATTCGCTTGGAATTGGCCCACTAAGTTGGTTGCGGCCCAACCGAAGATCAGCTAACTGGCTCATATTTCCTAACTCGACAGGGATAGTGCCGCTCAGTTGGTT
>Ga0190315_1000273_pt1 | contig 30244 bp, 25 predicted proteins | sample 48701101_MG_FD_161673 | JGI IMG/M metagenome (GOLD analysis project Ga0190315, IMG submission 161673) | Hydrothermal vent sediment bacterial communities from Southern Trench, Guaymas Basin, Mexico - 4870-11-0-1_MG | ecosystem: Environmental > Aquatic > Marine > Hydrothermal vents > Sediment ...
CAAAGTCCCCACTGATTCCAGTCCAAAGGATCCCCCCATTCCTGTGGAAGGTACCCAGTCTTCTCTGGATTCTGGAATGGGTGGGGAGTTTGCCGCAACGGGTGGATACTTTGGTCCAATGGGCTTCACTTCTGGCTTTGGCCCACTACAGAGGCTATGTCTCCTTCAGCTTCAACACCAGGAGAGGGGACATGGCAAACAGGAGGCTTTCTATGAGAAAGATCAAAGAGGTGTTGCGTCTCAAGTACGAGGCGGGTCTGTCCAACAGGGCCATAGCCAGGAGCTGTAACATCTGCCACAGGACAGTAACGGTGACTGGTGCGGGGAGATCGGCCAACGTCCTGGAAGGCCTCTTTAGTTATTGATCTGCCGAGAGGCTTGTATTGCATAATCTATCAGAATTGATAAATTATGCATATCAACATACGAGGAGCTGATCCAATGGAATTTAAAAACAGGGAGTTGATCCAGATTCTGATCCTGGCAGAGGTTTGCAGGGAGCTGGGTTCCAGCCTGATTTTTCAGGGCGGTACGGCCATCAGGGTCTTCTTAGGCGGAACAAGGACGTCGGAGGACCTGGACTTTTACATGGCTACCCAGGCCTTACCTAAGCTGGATAAGACCGTTGAACGAATCGCCAACGCCATCACCCAGGATCTGTGCTACCTGGAAAGGCTTTCCCTGGATTCCTGTAAGATCCGGCAGCAAGGTCGCCTGTACACACTGTGGCTAAGTTTCACCCAGGGAGACAGAAGGAAAAGGACCAGGCTCAAGACGGAGTTCTTTGAAGTGGCAGATCATTTCCAGAAAATCAGGAGCCAAGCCACTCTTTTAACCACTGCTCCTCTGATCAGGAGAGAAATCTCGGCCTTCACCATGTTTCTAGACAGGCTAAACGTGGTGGTCCAGATGGAAACCCCCGAAGGAATCCTGGCCGACAAGGTTGTGGCCATTCTCGCCAGATCCTACGTGAAAGGGAGGGACCTTTGGGATCTATGGTTCCTGACAAAGGTTTTTGGCCTCTCTCCATCCAAGGGTGAGATTGAGCTTCGCAGGGAAATCTATGGAGCCCAGGAGTGGAAGCGTTCTCCCACCATGGGAGGCGAAGGCTGGCCTTCAAAGAAAGAGCTGATCGAACTCCTAGACAGAGATCTTCAAAGGTTCCTTGCCCACAAAGAGCTGGAATCCCTAAGGGAAGAGGGATACGAGAGAATCCTAAAGTCCGTGGAGGACACCCTTAAAATGCTCGAGGCAATTTGAGGAAGGACAAAAAGATGGTAACCTTGCTGAGGACCTCAACGGGGAAAAACCTCCAGCTGGAGGAGCTACTGGCATTCTTATCCCCTCTCTTTCGAAAGGGGGACCTGGATACCTGCCTGAGAAATGAAAGATACTCCGCCCAGGTATTGAACAGGGCCTTAAAAAGAAGATTCATCGCCAGAATCACCAGGGGAGTATATCTCAACGTCTTGAAGTGTAGCTTCACGGGTCAATGGCCCGCGGTGGAGGAAACGGCCTGCTACATCAAACCCGCCGCCTACATCAGCCTGGAATGGGCCCTTCATTATTGGGACCTCATTCTCCAGAAACCTGTGGTGTGCACTGCAGTGGCCTCCAGAGTGGGGAGACTGAGAGAAGTCCACTTTTCAGAGACTTACCACGGCACAAAGATAGAGTACCACATCGAATACTCGGCCCTATCCAAAATCCCAAGGCACTTCGGCATTGAAAGACTGGATGAGATGGAAGCCAGGATGGCACTGCCCGAAAGGGCTCTCCTCGACTGGATCCATGTCCGTCGTCCTTCGGAGTACCTTCTCAGGTCCTGGGTAGACGAGATGGACCTGGAAAACCTAAGTCTCGAAAGGTTGAAAGATTTTTCTGCCTACTATCCGGCAAGGGTGAAAAAGCTGGCGAACCTGGTCATGGAGCTTTGCAAAAGTTGAAAGCCAACTTCCATACACTTCTTGGGTTCATACCATCTCCCCAGAGGGATAATTATATGCCACGTCGAGTGTGCAATGGGACAAGGGTTCTATCCCCATTTCCCTCTCCCTCCCGGCAAAGCCCTTCAACTGCTCTCCTTTTTACATCGGGCAATAGGTGGCTATACCTCTCTGTCATGGCCATGGTTTTATGACCCGCCAGCTCTTTTATTACGTGAAGGGGGGTTCCTCCCATGGCCAACCACGAGCAAAAGGTGTGGCGGAGGGTGTGGAAGACCACTTTATCCCTGGGGTCTACCACTCCTTTATTGAGGCCCAATTCTTCCACCACTTTATCGAAGGTATTGGAAATAGCTTTGATTCTTCTACCCTTAGAACTTTTGAATACTAACTCCCCCGGATCACCAGGCCCTTTACTCCTCAACATCCGCCCCACGGGCTCCGTTATATAAGACACCCGGTTTTCACCACTTTTGGGGTCCCTTATGTGGATAAGGCCCTCTTTTAGGTCTATGTCTCCCCAGGTCAAATTGAAGATCTCCCCGGCCCTCATTCCAGTGTATAGAGACAACAGAGCCATCTCCCACAACTGCTGGGCTCTTTTCTTGCAAGCCCTCAAAAGGCGTCTGGCCTCTTTCCTTGTCAAGAACCTCTGCCTCCTGTTGTCCCTCCTTGGTATCTTTACCTTACTTACAGGGTTTTCTCCCCTGACGAACCCCCAAGCCTTGGCCAGACTCCAGGCATGACGAAGGGTGGCCAGGCAATGCTCTAGGGTGCGGGGAGATCGGCCTGCATCCTGGAGAGCCTCTTTGAGCCTTTCCACATCGAAAGGAGATAGCTTGGAGAGGAGCCTGTCGCCCAAATGGGGTTCAATCCACACTTTAAAATGGCCTTCCCTATCCCTGGGAGTCTTGAGATTGGCCCCACACCAGGGCAGATAGTGATCCTCAAAAAACTCCTTCACTGTCGTCTGCTCCCTCCGTGCCTGCTGTCTTGGGACCACCTCTTCTCCCCTGGCCAGAGCTCCCACCTTTACCTGCCTCACCTTATATGCGTATGGAGCCGTTACTCCTTCGCTTTCCCAACCCACCTTCTCTTCTATCAGCTTTCCAGAGGAATTCCGGTAGCGAATGTAAAAGCACCTGTCAGGCCTGCCCATAGGGTTCCTCCGGGTCTCGGAGACGTAAGCCCTCACCCCGGGGAACTTTTTGAAGGATTCGTATTTCTTCCCCACCATGAGCCCAAAATCCTCCCTAAAATCCTCAGGTCAGATTTTTCCCCACTTATTCCCCACCTAGATAACAAAAACAGACAGATATTAAAAGATGCATAAAAAAAGAATTGTGCACCGATTCTTTTAACGTAACATCTTGGAAATTCGAGAGTTATACATTAATAAAGATGCTTGAAGAACTATAGGGAAGATTCGTAAAATTCGCCAGAAAAGGATTCCTAATCCGTAGGTCAGAAGTTCGAGTCCTCTCGGGGGCGCCAGAAAAATCAATAAGTTACACACCAAATCAAAACCCTCCTCACTGGTCCTGTTCCCAATATTGTTCCAATTTTCCCCCTACTCACACAGATTGGCTGATAGCTGATAGTTGGTAGCTGATAGCTATGAGCCATGAGCTAATCTATGGGGGATCACCTTTTCCTCTTGGGAGAGGATCCCATCCAAAGCACCCATGATCTTCTTCTGGAATTGCTTGCTCAGGTGGGCATATCTTTGGACCATCTCTTGGCTTTGCCAGCCTCCCAGCTTCATGAGGGTGTAGAGATCACAGCCGTTCATCACCAGGTGGCTGGCCCAGGTGTGCCTAAGAAGGTGAAAGGGCCTCCCTTTGATGGGGATCCCTGCCTTTTTGTATGCCTCTCTAAGGCCGTTTTTGAGATCCACAAAGGCTCTCCCTGTCCTGGGGCTTTCAAATACCCACTCCGATGTGGCCCTTTCCCTCAGCCTTGCCAGGGTCTCATAGACCGTCTGGTTCATGGGAATGGTCCTAGCTTTGCCAGATTTAGTCTTGGTTAGGTGGATGGCCTTCCCTTTGAAGTCCACCTGATCCCAGGTTAAAGAAAGCAGTTCGCCCCTCCTGGCGCCTGTTCTCAGGGCCACCACCACAATATCCCTCAAAAGCCCGTCACAAGCGGATATAAGGGCCTGGATCTGATCCACACTTAAAAAGTCCATCTGGGTATTCTCCACGGCCAACGGCTTCACCTTGGTGGCCGTGTTCTCTGGAATAAGTCCCCATTCCACAGCCTTGTTCAGAGCATGCTTCGAGGTGGCTAGGGCTCTGTTAACCGTGGCTGGCTTGACCGGCTTATTGGTCCTTTGCTTAGGGGGTTCGAGCCTTCAATATTGAAGTGGCAATTTTGAGGAATCCTCGGTAGTGCTCTGAAAACGGCAACATCGATAAATCGCCCTTTCACAGCTATCTGTTCTGTAGGCCAGCCCAGCGCCATCAGGAGGGGAACAACGAAATGAGCTACTATTTTGCCTTCACTTGGAGGTTCACCAAAAACTTCCCTGTCGCTGTATAAAGGTACAAGGTCTCTTGCTTCTGATATCACATCTTGAAGGGCTTCAGGGATCGCTTCCAAAGGCGGCTCTTCAGGAGGTAAATCCGGTAACGGTGCTGTTTGCCAGCTTGTGGGTGGAGAGCTCAAAAAACGATTCGCATAATCCAAAACATCTTCGCTCCATATACGCGAAAAACGAGAAGGGTTAGCTCTGCCCGCTCCAGTTGAAACTCCCCAGTGACTCCAGTTCAAAGTCCCCACTGGTTCCAGTCCAAAGTATCCACTCGTTTTTGTGGAAAGTATCCAGTTTTACCTGGATCCTGGGATCGGTGGGGACTTTGGCTGGAATGGGCAATTTCGCTTTGCAGGGATTTATTTGCTATTTTTTGGAGGCCTTTTTGAGAAGGACCCTGATCTCCTGGAGCATGGTGTCCAAAGTCTGGGAGGAAACGTCTCCCCCTCCATACTCTTTCCAGTAGTAGAGCTCCACGGCCTTTTTAATCTTTTCACCCAGGGCTGGGTTTTTTTGGTCAACCTTCTGGGCTATCTCCAGCAGAGTTTCGCTTGGCTCTATGGGAAATCCCTGGTCTTGCAGGATCTTGACCAGCTTTTCACCCCAAGTGTGGGGCTTTTTTCTCCACCAAGTCGCGAAGCGGTAGAGAAACAGTATACAGACTCCTGCCGTGAGGATCAGAACTATGGTGGTCTTTGGAGGAGTGGATGAGGGCATATGAGGTTTTTGGGGGGAAGGTGAGAAGAGAGCCAGGGTCTTTTTCAAAAGTTGGGTCTGTCTCTCTATACTGTAGCTGACGACCCAGTGGTACCACTGGAACCTTAAGTAGTCTAAGAATCTCCCTACGGCTCCTAGCTTCTTGGTGGTGCTGAGTACTTCGGGAGGGAGCGGAGGGGTGGGATCGAAGGGCACCCAGCCGGAGCCTTTTTTATATACTTCCACCCAGGTGTGGGCATCGGAGTTTCGGACAATGTAGTAGTTGCCCAGCTGGTTCCACTCTCCTCCGTGGAATCCTGCCACAATCCGGGCTGGTACTCCCCGTATTCTAAGGAGGAGAACCATGGAGGTTGCGAAGTATTCACAGTGGCCTTTGCCTTTGTTGAGCAGGAAAGAGACTACGGGATATGGCCCTTTGCTCCCTGGATGAAAAGAGTATTCGTGGTTGGTCTTTAGGTATCTTTCTACAGCTCTGGCCAGGGCTAGGGGGTCTTTTTCTTTGGAGGCTATGGACTGGGCCAAGTGTTGGAGGGGCCCCTTTGCTCCAGAGGGTACCCGAAGAAATTGGTTAGGAGGGATGATGGGGGGGTAAGCCTCCACTAGCCTTGAGCGGGTGGTGTAAGAGACTCTTTGAGTTATGGGAGAAGGGGCGTGGAGGGTGTAACCTAGTCCTATGGCGGCTTTGCTACCCTTGAGGGCTACTGCTCGGGGTATGCCTAAGGCGAAGAGAGCGTTACTTTGGTGGGGCTCCAAGAAGATCCTATATACCACATCCTTGCCCCGGGGCAGGGCAAGGTGAAGGGGTTTTTCCCTGAGCCGCGGAACTGCCCATACGCCATGTCGGTACTCTATATACACCTTTCCTCTCCAGTAGAGTTTGTCCTGGGGAGGTCTGGATCCCTTTAGCCATTCCACCCTCATAGCTACTGAGGGGTCTCCCTTTATCATCTCCACGCTCCCAGGGGAGATCTTCTCTCCGAAGCCCGATCTGGCGGTTTTCCCTCCTGACCATCCTGGGGTGAGGGTGAAGGAGGGGCGGGGTAGTATGAGGAAGAAAAGGAGGGTTGATGGGAGAAGGGCAAGGGACATGATACCTCCCCATAAAAAGAGGGTTTGGGTCTCTTTGGAGGAGATGGTTTTTCTCTCTGTGGAGGCGAAGAGGAAGATGAGGCCTGTCAAAAGGAGAAAGATGTTGGCGGCGAGAAGGAAGCCAAACTCCATTCCCCATCTCACCACAGCAGCCCCTGCCATGAGTAGGAGGGAGAGGAGGTAGAGCTGAAGGTAGTCTCGCACCTTTTTGGTGGAGAGAAGCTTGGCTGAGATGAGTATGAAGAGGATGCCCATGACACGGTTGAAGAAGACTTGCCAGTGGATTCCATGGAGGTTGAAGAGGATTAGAATCGCAGCAGCCCCGGTGACGAGGTAGTTGGGCGGAAAGGTGAACCCCTTTTCTTCCATCCAGAGGCTTGTGACGAGGGATCCTAGGGTGAGGAGGGTGTAAACTGGAGTCACTTCCTTAGCCACTGATATAAGGCCTAGGACTAGAGAGATGAAGAGCAGGTATCGGGCTATTCTAAGGGGTGGCATCTCCTCCTCCTCAAGCCAGGGCTAAGGCCTCCAGCAGGGCGTGAAGGTGTCTTTCCCCCCGGGCGGGTTTCAAAGCTCTGTCTGGCAGTATGAGTCCGACGGCCATGCCTCTTTTGGCGCTTTCTAGAATGAGGTATGTGGCCCGGCCTAGTGTCTCTTCCCAGTTTCCTGTTCCTCTGTTTACCTGGACAATTACCATGTCCCCCTGGGCGTCGGCCATTTCCCGGACTATCAGTTCGCCTTTTCGGGCTGTGGCTTTCCAATCCATCCTCTTCAGGGGATCCCCCTCTTGATAGGGCCTCAGTTCTAAGACCTCGTCTCCCATCCCTTTGCTCTTCCCAGGAGAGTATTCGCCCTGTCCTTCCCCTTCCCCCCTTTTAAAAGGGGTGGGAATGGGACTGGGAAAGACCAGTAGTTCTTGATTCACCTCTATTTTTCGGCTTCGGGTGAAGAAGCCCAGAGGGAAGGCAGAGACCACCTCGATACTGGAGAGTTTGGCTTTTCCCCGGTGAGGGAAGGTGAGCCACATAATAGTCTCTTCTTTTTTTTGGGGTCCCATAATGATGCCTTTCACTTCCTGACTTTGGGCTCTTACGCCCACGAGGGTGGCTGGAAGTGGCCATCTACGCCTCTTTAAGGTGACCCTAAAGGGAGCAGGATGGGATGCGAAGATCTCTTGAGGTGGAGAAATGGTTACCTCTAGACCAGTGAGGTTGGCTATGGAGGATATGCCCGAGATCATCATAAGGGCTAGCAGGGCGGATGAGAGAAGATAGAGGAGGTTGTTTCCTGTGTTTGCTGCTCCCATGGCGATGATTATGGTGATCAGAATGTAGAGGTACCCCCATCTGGTGATCTTTACCCGGTACCTCTTTTTGAACTTCACAGGGGTGCAGGGACGGAGGCCAGAAAGTCCAATAGGAATTCTAGCCTCTCTTCTTCCTTGTAGTCTCCTGGGGGGATGAGGCGGTGGAAGGCTACGTAAGGGAAGGAAACCTTTACGTCTTCGGGTATAAGGTAATTCCTGTCTTCCAGGTATGCACGGGCCTGGGCTACTTTCTTCAAAGCTATGGCCCCCCTGGTGGAGAGTCCGAATCGGAAGCGCTCTCTGTTTCTGGTGCTTTGAGTAATTTCCATGATGTAGTCCAAGATTCTCTGGGGAACCTCCACTTCTGAGACTTCCCTTTGGATCTCCAGGATTTCTTGGGTAGTGAGGAGGGCAGGCAGCTCTTGGGCCATACTGTAGTGCCCGTTGTGGGCTACTATCTCTGCCTCTAGACTTCTTTCCGGGTACCCCATCTCTAAGCGCACCATGAAGCGGTCCAGCTGGGACTCTGGCAGGGGAAAAGTGCCGTAAAGCTCTAGTGGATTTTGAGTTGCTATGACGAAGAAGGGGGTAGGGAGGGGGTACGTCTCTCCGCCCACAGAGACCTTACCTTCACCCATAGCCTCCAGCAGGGCGCTCTGAGTTCTTGGAGTGGCCCGGTTTATCTCATCGGCAAGGAGGATGTTGTGAAAGATAGGCCCTGGTTTGAAAACAAATCTGCCCTCTTGGGTTAGAAAGACCTCTGTGCCTATCACATCGGATGGCATGAGGTCATTGGTGAACTGGACCCTGGCAAAAGTGCATCCCGTTACCTTGGCCAGGGCCAGGGCTAGGGTGGTTTTTCCCGTTCCAGGCAGATCTTCCAGGAGGAGATGTCCACCAGCCAGTAGGGTGGCTATAGAGATCTGTACCTCTCTTTCTTTTCCCCTGATGACGGAAGATACTAGATTTAGTGCTTTTTTCAGTCTCTCTCTCATGGGAGCATAGAATAGACGGAAAAAATCCAGCTTTCAATGGTGGGGGCAGCCTCTTTGTTGAAAGCTTTATACAAAGGTGTTAAGCAAGACTAAAAAGCGCGAGGAGGTGGGGTTATGACTGTTGATGATATTAAAACCATAGGAGTTGTAGGTGCTGGGACTATGGGCTCCGGCATTGCTCAAGTGGCTGCTGCGGCTGGCTTCAGGGTGATTCTCAGGGACATCTCTGATGCTGCTCTGGACAGGGGCTTTAAAATTATTGAGAGGAGCCTCGGCAAGCTTAGCAAGAAAGGGAAGCTCACGGAGGAGGGGGCCAAGGAGATTCTGGGTCGTATCACCAAGACCTTGGAGTTGAAAGATATGGCTGGGTCCGATCTGGTGATAGAGGCTGCCTTTGAAAAGATGGATGTGAAAAAGGAGCTCTTCGGCGAGTTGGATAATGTATGCCGATCCGATGTGGTTTTGGCCTCTAACACCTCCAGTCTTTCCATCACTGAGATAGCCGCTGCCACCTCCAGACCCGACAAAGTGGTGGGAATGCATTTCTTCAATCCCGTGCCTGTGCTGCCCCTGGTGGAGATCGTTCAAGGGCTCACCACCTCTGATGAGGCGGTGGAGCTAGCCTACCAGTTGGCCCTGAAGCTGGGCAAGTCTCCCATCAAGACCAAGGATCAGCCTGGTTTCATTGTGAATCGTATTTTGGTGCCCTACATAAATGAGGCGGCTTTTGCCTATATGGAGGGTGTGGGCACTGCCGAGGAGATTGATCAGGCCATGAAGTGGGGAGCCAACATGCCCATAGGTCCGTTGGCTCTTTTGGATTTAGTGGGCATAGACGTGGCTTTGGACGTGCTGGAGGTACTTTACAGGGAGTTCGGCGATCCCAAGTTCCGTCCTGCTCCCATTCTGAGACAGATGGTTAGGGCGGGCTACTTGGGAAGGAAAACAGGGAAAGGTTTCTTTGACTATACCGAGAAGGTGTGAGGAGGTGGGTTATGGCTTATGAGACCCTGCTTTACGAAGTGAAGGACGGCATCGCTTACGTGACCATCAATAGGCCCAAGGTTCTCAATGCTCTTAATGACACCGTCATAACCGAACTGGACCAGGTCTTTAGTGCTATTAAAGACGATCCTCAGGTGAAGGCTGTGATTCTCACGGGAGCTGGGGAGAAAGCCTTTGTAGCGGGGGCAGACATCACCCAGCTGGTGGGGCTGAACACTCTGGATGGCAAGACCTTTGCTGAGAGGGGTCAGGCCGTCTTCAATCTCATAGAGAACCTTGGCAAGCCCGTTATCGCTGCCATCAACGGTTTTGCCTTGGGCGGTGGCTGTGAATTGGCCATGGCGTGTACGTTGAGGGTAGCTTCCACCAAGGCTAAGCTGGGCCAGCCGGAGGTGAACCTGGGTATCATTCCGGGGTATGGGGGCACCCAGCGTCTTCCCAGATTGGTGGGGAAATGTCGTGCTATGGAGCTTGTCCTTACAGGCCGCATGGTGGATGCTCAGGAAGCCTATCAGATGGGTCTAGTAAACAAAGTGGTGGAGCCCGAAAAGCTTATGGAGGAGGCTGAGGGCTTGGCCAAGACCATCATGAGCAAAGGGCCTGTGGCGGTGAAGCTAGCCATAGAAGCTGTGAATCGTGGCTTGGAAGTGGGTCTAGAGGAGGGTCTGCGTATTGAGGCTGACCTCTTCGGCGTGTGCTGCTCCACTGAAGATAAGGTGGAAGGGACTAAAGCTTTTCTGGAGAAGAGGAAGGCCAACTTCCAGGGCAAGTGACCCTTGTGGGGCCGGGATTTGTTCCGGCCCCTATCTGTTCAACGTGGGTCTTATCCTTCTTTCTCAAGGTTTTCCATCGTATCGTTTAAGGCTGAATAGAGTTTACTCATGCACTCTGGGCAGATACTGTGGCTGAGAACAGCTTCTGTGTGTCTCTTGATGTAGTTTTCTAGTTGGATCCACAGCCATTGGCCATCCCGAATCTTTTTGCAGTTGGCACAGACGGGGAGGAAGCCGCTAAGGGCTCTTGTGAGGGCTTTTTCCAATCTTCTCTGGAGGGTCTCTTTTTCCTTTTGGGCCTGTATCCACCCTTAGATGTCCCTGAGGTTTTCCACTACGCCTAGGAGCTTATCGTCTAGCCCTTTGAAGGGTACCGCCGTTAGAATGCAGGGTATTCTGGTTCCGTCTATGGCTTTCTTCTCTACACTGCGCTCTACCCGCTCTTTGCCCTTAGAACGTTGAGGTTTGTGTCTATGACCCTCATTCCGTCGGCGGCAGTGTTAAAGATCTGCTCCAGTTCCATGTAGGACAGCTTTGCCTTTTCTTCAGCCTCCTTGCGCCTGTTGATAGCGGTCTGGGCATAGGCACCGAAGGCTATTAACAGGAAGACGATTATCAGGCGCATCCAGGTCTCATGGACATTAGGGTGGAAGATTTGGGTCAGGTAGGGACCCTGGTGAAAGACGAAGGAGTGAATAGCGGCTTCCAGTAACCAGAAGAATACGCTCAGGCCTATCCCTATGAGAATCATTCCGTTGCGCTGTGCAATGTTTTTCAGCACGTCTCAGTCACCACGTGGTAATTTTAAATACAATATCAAATTTGTCCTAGAAGGCAATTCTTATCTTGAAAGTTTCCTTTATTCCGGAGATGGCGGGCTGGTTGGCATCCCCTAATCAGCGAGTTGCTGGCTTCAGTGCCTTTTGACAAGGAGCTGAAGGAGAAGGATGAGCGGGTGCTGGAGGGGGCTGCCACTTTGGCCAGGGGCAAGGGTGTGAATTGTAGAACCCTTCTGAAGACAGGCTCCGTGGCCGAGAACATTGTCATGGCTGCTGCCCATTGCCCAGTGCTTACCATAAAGGATACCACATGCATTATATAGAGAGGGAAGTGCGGAAGATCATGGGTGAAGCTAGAGAATGGGAGGCCTCGGCTTATCCCCACCATTCCGAGGGTCACTCCTGAGGAAAACCTCGGCTCTTTCCTTGTTGCGAAGGTGGAGGTGGAGAACTAGATTTTACTTGTGGATCGAAATTCCTAAGCGAGGTGGGAGGGAAGATGGGTAGACCTATTCATGCTGCAGGAAGGAAAGAGTACGGTGGGGATGATCCTGGCACTCCTTACTACGAGTATCGTAAATACCCTGAGCCCACGGTATGTGCCAAGTGTGGTTTGGTTTTTAAAAATGGGAGGTGGACCTGGGATGGTCTCCCTGCTGAGGGAAAAGTGAACAAAGAGTTTTGTCCTGCCTGTAAGAGGATAGAAGACAAGTATCCTGGAGGTATTGTTAGACTGGAGGGGCCTTACTTTTTGTCACGTAAAGAGGAGATCATGAATCTGGTGAGGAACGAGGAGGAGGATGCCAAGGCTCTGAGACCCCTGCAGCGCATAATGTGCATGGAGGAGGATGATGAGGGAGTTACAATTTACGTCACCTATCCCCATCTGGCCCGGCGCATCGGAGAGAAGGTGAACTCGGCCCATAAAGGAGAGCTGAACTTCAGCTACAACGAGGGAGAAAAGTTTGTTAGAGTGTTTTGGAAGAGATAGGAGACCGAGGAAGTGTCTTTTGAAGACGTGAGGGGACCTTGTAGGTCCCCTTTTTTATTGTGGTTGGGGCGTTGATGGACTGCGGGGAATGATTTATTTTGCGTTAACCTCGGGCTAAGGGGGATGGGGTGGAGCCCTTTTTTCTTTCTGGAGAGATAGGCTCTTTTGGGGGTGGTCTGGGCCTTGGAAGGAGTTCCTGGAGTTACTGGTATGGTGATGGAAGGACTTTGGACATCCCCACCATAGGTGCTGTTAAACTCCCCAAGGATTTGGTGAAGCCCACGTTTTACCCGGTGTTTCCGGGGATTTTTAGCCACTGTTCTGAGGAGAGTTACCACTGCGGTTTTCTGTGGGCCCTTAAGGCTTACCAGGAGGGAGACCTTTTCTCTGCCTTGGTTTTTTCCAGGAGGGAAGCGACTCCGCAGAGGTTGCGGCAGGCCTTGGATATTCCCAAGTTGGCCCTTGTATCCTATAATAAAGCTTTGAGGCGTAAGAGAGGAAGGGATCCTCGGCTTCTGAGGCGCATCCGATACCGCAGGGCCCTCCTTTACGACAAGATGGGCATGAGGCGCCGTTACCGCCAGGAGTTGGGGCGGCTGTGGGAGGAAGATCCCCATTTCCAGGACTTGGGAGATAGGATGGCGGAGCTCCTCTGATGGGGGGGAGACTCAAAGTTCTAGTGGGCCCTGCTGGCTCGGGGAAAACCGAGAGGATTTTGGAGGAGTTTGTTCGAGAGATGGAGGGGGGTGGTGGGCCCCTTCTCCTTCTGCCCTCCAGCCATAGAGTGAGAGAGGTTAAAGCCCGTTTCCTCTCTCGGGGGATTCCTCCTGGGCTGGCCACCATTCATACTTTGGAGAGCCTCCTGGATATGGTCCTTTCAGGCACTTCTTATGCTTACCGGCGACTCAATGCTGTAGAGACTCAGGCCCTCGTGGAAGAAGTGGTGAGGCAGGTGCGTCCTCAGTTGGGGTACTTTTCTGAGATGGGTCTTCGCTGGGGGTTTAACAGGGTGGTGGCCCGTTTTTTGAGGGAGGCTGTGGTGCTGGATAGGGATGAGGTCCTCCTAGAGAAGGTTGAGCCCCCTGAAAAAGCCAAGGATTTGGCCCTTCTGTTGGATACCTATAGGAAGCTCCTCAAAGAGAAAGGGCTGCTGGACGAAACCCTGGCTTTTATGGAGGCTGCCAGGTTGGTGAGAGAGGGAAAAGCCCTTTTCCTAGATAGGGTGACCCATCTTTTGGTGGATGGCTTCTATGACTTTACCGTTGCCCAGTGGGCATTGGTGGAGGCCCTTATCACCTCCCTTCCTCGCACCACTTTTGCCCTTCTCTATCATTCCTCCAGACCCCGGCTTTTTTCCCTGCCTGGCAGGCTATTGGAGAGGTTGGAGGCCCATGGAGCCGATGTGGAAGAGTTAGATGAGGGTGACTGGCCCCTTTCCCCATTGGAGAGGCGGCTAGGTGGTGGAAAGGTGTCTTTGCCTGAAGTGGATCTCTCTTCCCGGGTCTTTCTTATCAAAGGGGGGGGTCCTTGGGGGGAGGTGAGGTGGGTAGCCTATAAGGTGGCTTCTTTAATAAGGAAGGGGGTCTGCCCCCGGGACATTGGGGTGGTGGTGAGGGATCTTTCCCTTCGGAGGGGGGAGCTGGAAGAGGCCTTGGAGGCTTGGGGGATTCCTTTTCATATCACTCAGCATCCTGCTCTGGCCGAGCACCCTCTGGTGAATCTGGCAGTGATGCTGCTCAAGGCCAGGCTTGAAGATCTGCCGGTCAACAGATTGGTCTCTTTGGCTTTGTCGTCTCTGGTACCCCTGGATGTGGAGACCCGTGAAGAGGTCCTTAGGCTGGTGGAACGGGTGCAGTATGTGCTTGGCCTGAAGACCTGGAGGGCCCTCCTCAAGGGCCTGGATGAATTTCCCAGGGCCTCTAGCTGGATGACGGTCACTCTCCTGCCGGCTTTGGAGGCTGTTCCCCTTCGGAGTAGTGGTGGGGAGATGGTGAAAGGAGTGGAGGAATCCCTGCGCATCTTGGGTGTAGGGGAAGATCCCGTTCTCTCCTTCTTCAGAGAGGCCATGCTGTGGATGGTGAGAGGCAGGGAAATGGCGGGGGGAGGCGAGTTCAACTTGGAGGATTTCCTCCTGAGTTTGGGAGGGGTGCTAAGGGAGTCCCACTACTCTCCTTTGGTCTCTAGGAATGGGGTTACGGTTATGGGGCTTCTGGACGGTCGCCAGTCTGTGTTTCCCCATCTCTTCTTTGTCGGTCTCCACCATGGCAGTTTTCCTGCCCAGGTTCAGTCAGATCCTCTCCTGAGGGATGGGGACAGGGAGCGTATAAACAGGGCCTACAGATCAACTATACTGCCCCTGCCAAGTGAGCAAAGGGGAGAAGAGGACGGGCTCCTCTTCTATATGGGGGTCACAAGGGCCCGAGAAACCCTCTATCTCTCTTACAATGCCAGAGATGAAGAGGGTAAGCCTCTATCTCCTTCTCCTTATCTGACCCAGCTCCTGTATGGGGTGGGGCATACCGTTTTAGAGGGAGCTCCGCCTCTGCCCTTCACCGTTGGGGGGAGGGATCCCGTGATGGATGAGAAGATAGAGCCTCCCTTTCCCTTGCCTCAGGTGTGGACGCCGACCCAGATAGAGACCTATGCCCATTGCCCGTATGCTTTCTTTTTCCGTCATGTTCTGGACATAGAGCCCTTTCAGGTGCCTGTGGAGGAGGCCCTGAGCACTTCCATTGGAGAGCTTTATCATCAGGTGCTGGAGAGCTACGAGAAGGTCAGAATGGAGAGGGGAGATGGTGGTTTGAGAGAGAACCTGGCCCTTTTGGAAGAGGTTGCCCGGGAGGTCTTTGATAGATTTCTCCAGGAGGGCAGGGTGGGTCACCCAGGGCTCTTCAAGGCTGAAGCTGAGCGTCATATGGATGTACTCAGAGCCTTTGTGCGGTGGGAGACAGAGGAGGGGCACCCCCCTCCCCATGGAGTGGAGGAGCCTGTCAGAGGGGAGTATGGGGGTGTTTCTCTGGAGGGAAGGGTAGATAGGATTCAGAGGGACGGGGGGAGCTGGGCCATTTGGGATTATAAGACGGGCAGCAGGTACGCTTTTGAGAAGAAATGGAAGAAAAGGCTTCTTTTCCAGCCTTATATCTACGCCCACCTGTTGGAGTCCAGAGGCGAGGTTTGCCAGCGCTTTCGGTATCTCTTTCTCCTCCAGATGGACCGGGAGAAGAAGGGTCTTCTTGATCTAGAGGTTTCAGCCCCGGAGCGCCGGGAAGTACTGGAACTCATGGTGGAGTTGGTGAGGATGGCTAAAGAGGGCTTCTTCCCCTCTCGCTCCCAGGATGTGGGGCTGGAAGAGACAGAGGACAAGTGTCGTTACTGCCTCTATAGAAGACTGTGTCGCAGGGAGGATAAGCCCCTTGGCTGGTGAGAGGGAGGGGTTTTTGGAATATTTGGAGAGGGAGGGCTTCACCCAAGAGCAGCGGGAAGCCATTCTGGCCCCTTGCAACGTGATTGTGGAAGCAGGGGCTGGGACGGGTAAAACCAAGACTCTGGTGGCCCGCTACCTCTTCCATGTGCTGGTGGCGGGGTTTTCTCCTTCCCAGGTGGTAGCTCTCACCTTCACTGAAAAAGCAGCTCAGGAGATGAAAGATAGGGTAGCCCAGGAACTGGGCAAGTTTCTGGGCACTTCTTTGGAGAGTAGAGCTCTGAGGGCCTTGGAGGCAGTGGTTCATGCTCCCATAAAGACCTTCCATGGTTTTGCTGCCTATCTTATCCGGGAATACCCCGTGGAGACGGGGGTGGATCCTGCTTTCTCTGTTTTGGACGAGATGGGCGAAGGGCTTTTACTGGAGGAGGCCATCAATGGTTACCTGTCAGCCCATCTCGATTCTCCCGCCCTTTCCCATCTCCTATCCCGTTGGAACATCTTCCAACTCAAAAGGTCTCTAAGGATCTTTTTTACATCCATTGTGTCAGAGTCGGAGTGGGACGAGGTGGAAAGGGCAGCCCTGGAGGCCTTCTCTCCTCGACCTTCCTTTCCCCAGGAACTGGAGAAGGTCAGGGCCCTTCTGGCCTTGAAGGGGGAAGTGGAGAAACTCTTGGTTCAGGGCAGGTGTCTAGGACTCTTTCCCAAGGTGCTCAGTTCTATGGAGATGTTGGAGTATCTCTTCTCACGTTTGTCTCATGAGGAGGACCCCGTAGCTGTACTCACCAGGATAGCCAGGGAGCTGGAAAACTTTCCCTCCTGGGGCAGATGCCGTTATCTCCGAGAGTTGGAGGCCCTGAAACGTTTGGCCCCCCTTGTGTGGGAGTGGTTAGAAACCCGGGAAGGAGAGGGGTTCTATAGGTCCTTTATGGAGGTGGCCAGGGGAGTGGGGAGTACTCTGGTGAGGATGAAGACCAGGGAAGGGGTTCTCTCTTTCTCCGATTTGCAGAAGGGACTTATCAGGGGATTGCGCAGGAATAGGGGGTTGGTGGAGGAGCTGAAGGACCGCTTTCGACGCCTTTTGGTGGATGAATACCAGGACACCAACGAGTTTCAGAGGGAAGTGGTATGCCGCATTTGTGAGGAGAGGGGGGAATACGCACCTCGGTACCAAGAGGCTGGGTTGGAGGAGGGGAAGCTTTTTATCGTAGGAGATCCTAAGCAGTCCATCTATGCCTTTCGGGGGGGGGATGTAGCCGTTTACGCTCGGACAAAGGTCCAATTGGGAGAGGGTGCAGCCAAGCTTCTCTCTCGGAGTTTTCGCAGTGGGTCTTCTCTGGTAGAAGCCGTTAATGCCCTGTTTCCCAAGGTTTTCTCTCCTTCAGTGCCCCTTCCCGAGGAGTATGTGGTGCCTTTTAGTCCCCTCACCACCCTTCGGGACGGGGGAGAGGTATGGGTGTGGTATCTGGAAGAGGGAGAGGACTACCTCCAGGCTGTTGCCCGGCTGGTTTTGGGGCTGGGGGAGCGGCGGGGGAGGTGGGGAGATATAGCCCTATTAGTGAGGCGCAATGCCACGGCTGTGGAGCTCTATCGACACTTATCCAGCCTCAACATCCCCTTGGTCTCGTCCACTACTGGCTCCTTGGAGGAGAGGAGGGAAGTCCAGGATCTCCTCCTCTATCTCAAAGCCCTAGACAATCCCGCTGACAATTATTCTGTAGCTGGAGTCCTTCTGGCCCCTTTTGTGGGAGTGAGCCATGGAACCCTCCTCAAGTTGTCTTCCAAGGGTGTTGGCCTTTATAGGGCCTGGCAGGAGGCGGTGAAAAGTTCGACGTTCAGTGTTCAAGGTTCAACGTTGAACATTGAACAGGGGGATTTGGAGGCACTGGCCCATGGTTTGGAAGTCTTCCAGGGCCTCATGGAGAAAAAAGATAAGCTCACCATCAGCGGGCTCATTCAGGAGGTGGTGAAGTCTACGGGATATGGGGCATGGTTGGCTCGCCAGCCCTGCAGAGATCAGGCCCTGGCCAATTTGGATCGTTTGGCCCGGGTGGCCAGGCGCTTTCAAAAGGGTCGGCTTTTCACCCTTTCCGAGTTTCTCATATACTTGGATCACTGGGGTCTCTCTTCCCGGGAGGTTCAGGAGGGAGTGGAGGGCGAGAACGCCGTGGCCATCCTCACCGTACATGCTGCCAAAGGGTTGGAGTTCCCCGTGTTGATCCTGGCCGAAACCTGGAGCAGGTTTAGGAGAAACAACGATCCTGTCCTCTATGATCCCCGGAAGGGATTTGCCATAAAGCTTCCAGGCGTGGATACGGTACCTCACTATGGTGAGGTGAAAGCCGTTAAGGATGCCAAAGGTTGGGAGGAGGAAAAGAGGCTTCTCTACGTGGCCTTCACCAGGGCCATGGACGAGGTCCATCTCATCCTTAAGTCTGGTGGCCATCGGGGTCAGACCTGGCATTCCCTTCTAAAGGAGGCGGGTGTGGAGGGGTTGGCCCGAAAAGGGGAGTGGGAGAAGCTGCCGCCCCAAAAGTGCTTGGGGGCTAAGGAGGAAGGGGAGAGGGAGAGGTATCAGCTTCCCTTGGACGTTGGAGCTGGAGGTGGGCTGGAGATCGGGGTTAGGCACCTTTTGGGGCACCATGAGGGGGAGGAAGGGGGAGTGGGCGCCTTGTTGCACCGGGCCTTGAAAGAGATCTCCCATCCCAGGGAGGCCAGTGAGTGGTATCGGCTTCACGCTTCTTCTTTTAATTTCCAGGGAACGACCCTCTCGAAGCGGGCCTTTGTGACGATGATAAAAGACTACTTTGCCAGTTCCTTATATCGGGAGGTGGTGGCCAGGGCCCGCAGCCTGTATCGTGAGTTGCCTCTTGAAGCTTTCTATAAGTCCATAAAGGTGAAGGGTAGGCTGGACCTCCTGGCCGTTATGGAGGATGGCTCTCTGATCTTGGTAGAGTACAAACTGGATCGTTCTCTAGTAGCCAGGGGTGGGTATATTGACCAGCTGGCCCTTTATGCGTGGTTGGTGGAGCAGCACGCGGGCCGCTGGCCCCATGAGGCTTATCTCTATTATCTGACCTCTGGGATGAGGGAGAGAGTGGATGTAGGAGACTTGGGAGAGAGGGCCCTTGCCCTTTTGGAGGATGGGTATATAAAGCTCATTGGGGATACTACCTAGGAGGAGGTGTAGGAGCATCAAGGTTTACGGCGATCTCAGGCGTCTGGCACCCAGGGAGAGAAAGGCTCTGGAGCGTCTCTACCGCAGGAGGATACCTTCTTCTGCTCTTATAACGCCCGAAGTTGCCCGTTCTTTGGCCCAAATATCCTGGGATCTCAACAGGCAGGTGGCCCTTCTGGTGGACAGAAGAGGGCATGTGCATCACGTTATCTTGGGAGACCACTCCTCCATCCTCATTCCTGACCTGTCCCACTACCGGGTGGGACCCGATAGGCTCAGGGGTTTGCGGTGTATCCACACCCACCTCAATGATGAGCCCCTCTCCCGTGAGGACCTCACCGACATGGCTCTCCTCCGTTTGGATGCCATGGTGGGTCTCACTGTCAGGGGTGGGCTGCCGGGCAGGGTTTTTATGGCCCATCTCTCTCCGGAGAATGGAGGGGATGCCCCTTGGGAGCTTGTGGAGTGGGAGCATCCCACAAGGGTAGATTTAGTCTTCAGCCATTTTATTCGGGAGTTGGAAGATGCTTTGACACGTTCTTTCAAGGGTAGGGAGCTCAAGGAGGGGGGCGAAAGGGCCATTCTCATAAGTGCCACCAATCAGAACGCCTGGGAGGCCCAGAGGTCCATGATGGAGTTGGAGGCTCTGGCTGTCTCGGCTGGTGTTCAGGTGCTGGACAGGGTGATTCAGAGGGTGAGGCGTTACCATCCGTCCTTTCTCATGGGGAAGGGAAAGCTTAGGGAAATCATGATTCAGGGTCTTCACCTAGGGGCCACCATGCTCATCTTTGATCAGGATCTCACTCCCGTCCAGGTCAACAACATCGCGGGAATGGTGGACCTAAAGGTGATCGATCGCGCCCAGATTATACTGGACATCTTTGCTCGGAGGGCCATGAGCCGAGAGGGTAAGATTCAGGTGGAGTTGGCTCAGTTGCGTTATCTCTTGCCCCGCTTGGTGGGTAGGGGGACGGCCATGTCCCGTTTAATGGGAGGGGTAGGGGGGCGTGGTCCTGGTGAGACCAAGTTGGAGGTGGACCGTCGCCGGGTCAAGGAGAGGATCGCAAGTTTGGAGCGTCAGCTCAGGGCTTTGGAGAAGGGGAGAAGGGAGCGGAGAAAGGCTAGAAGGAAGCGGGGGGTGCCGGTGGTTTCCATTATCGGTTACACGAATGCAGGAAAGTCCACCCTCCTCAATGCCCTCACCGGAGCCAGGGTGTTGGCTGAGAACCGTCTATTTGCCACTTTGGACCCTACGAATCGCACGGTGGTGCTGCCCGGGGGAACTCCTTGTATCCTTTCTGATACGGTAGGGTTCATAAGGCGTATGCCGGCCGACCTCAAAGTGGCCTTTAGGGCAACTCTGGAGGAACTCCAGGATGCCACTCTTCTTCTCCATGTTGTAGATGCCACCAGTCCTTATGTGGAAGAGGAGATAGAGGCCGTGGAGGAGATTCTCCACGAGCTGGAACTGGAGCATAAGCCTCGGATGGTGATCTACAACAAAGTGGATCTTTTGGACGGTGACCCGCCTAATGGTTTGGCCGTTTCAGCGAAAAGAGGGGAGAATCTGGACCTTCTTCTCCAGGAAGTGGAGAAGAGGATAAAGGGGTCCTTTGAGGAATCCCAGATACAAATGAAGTTAGGTTAACTTCTTTTCTTTCTAGGGCTTAAGGGCTAGTCTTTGGGGGGACAATCCCAAATCCTTTTTTACCTGATTTTTGCTCTGGCATGGGCAAAAAATAAGCTTATTTTAGAATTACTAATGGGATCGTGAAAAAGGGGCCGTGGGGGGTAGTGGGTGATTTCCCAGGGGATGTGGGGTCTAGGTGGCGATCTGCTTCGTGGTGCCCTTGATGCCCTTGGAATAGGAATCTTTGTTTTGGACCCTTCCTTGAGGGTGGTGTTGGTCAATTCTAAGGCGGAAAATCTCTTTGGAATCCGCAGAGAGGAGGTTCTGGGAAGGGATAAGAGGGAGTTGATAAGAGAGAAGATCAGGTCTCTCCTGGACAGGTGATCACGCCGGTTCTGATTCTCCTTCTTCCTCTTCTTCTCTCCACATATCGGGAGAGAAGGCCATCACTTTATTTCGGCCTGCCTGCTTGGCATGGTAAAGGGCCACGTCGGCGAATTTTATGGTCTGCCAGGGATGGTTGGAGTGGGTGGGTAGTTCGGCTACTCCAACGCTGACGGTGATCTTGATCTCTTTTCCTCCCTCTATCTTGAAGCTACTTGTTTCGACGGTCTTTCTGATCTTTTCGGCTACCTGAGCGCTGCTTTTGGTGGTGACTTCGGGCAGGATCACTAGGAACTCCTCTCCCCCGTAGCGGATCACTACATCAGAGGATCTGACAGATCTCTCGATGATTCTAGCCAGCTGTTGGAGTATGAGGTCCCCTGCTTTGTGTCCGTAGGTGTCGTTGATTTTTTTGAAATGGTCTATGTCTATCATGAGGAATCCCATGGTGAACCCTTTTCTCTGGGCAAACTGTGCCTGTTTGTCCAGGTAACCCTCAAGGAATCTCCTGTTGTACAGTCCTGTCAGTCCATCCCTTAGGGACTGCTCCCTGGTGATCTCCAGGAGCTTGCTAGCATAGACCACAGGGGCCGTTGTTTCCATGTACTTGGCTATATAGGGGAGTTGCTGAAGGATCTTTTCTTTTTCCTCTTTCTTTCCGTTGATCCTTAGCACCCCTTTCACCTCTCCCCCCATGAGCACGGGGAAGCATATGTGGAACTCCCCTTCCATCAGATTGGCGTGGCGGCAGATTTCGGGGAACTCCAGGGAGTCCACCACCTCCCCTGTGCGTTTTGCCCTGCATAGGCTTGGTTGGATGAGGACGTCCAGGGAGTACCGATCTACGCTGGGGCCTGCCACAGGCTCCAGGCGGTTTTCGCTCTCGTTCATCTCCAGGAGAAAGTAGTCCTCCAATTCAAACTCCCTCTCCAGGGCTAGGGAGAGGTGGCGGTATATCTCCCGTTTCTCCAAATCACCCTCTATGAGGGTCTTGTATTTGTTAATTTTCACCAGGGTTTCCACTGTTTCCTTGGCCATAGTCAGGGGATTAGAAGGTTGGCTGGTATTGGAGGACCAGAAGATCCTGCTCTGAATGATCTCTCCGGATTTTTCTATTATGAATCCCACGTGGGTTCTCAACAGATCCAGGAGCTCGCTGAACCAGGTAGCCAAAACGCCCATTTCGTCTTTCCTGGGGGGAAGCTCGATGTCCTGTGAGAAGTCTCCCTCCTTTGCCCTTTTTATGGCGGATACAATTTTGTGCATAGGGGCAGTGATATTTTTCGTTATGCCCCAGCTTATGCCCAGGGATGCCAAGAGAGCTATCAACAGGATGAAGGTGGTCTCCCAGAATACCAAAGATACGGCTTGGGCCACCAAGGCATTGGCCGAGGCGATACCTTCCCTGCTTTCCCTCTGAATCGTGGAGAGGAGTTGTTTGAATCTTCTGTAGATATAAACCACATTGGAGTCTATTTCCTTCAGAGCTCTCAGGCGTTCTTCATATTGGTTCAGAGCTTGGAGGATGCCCATATTCCTGGGGTTCTTCTTGAGGTTTTTTTTGATCTCCTCTAACCGGTCCAGAATTTTGTTAATGAGCTTAGGCTTGGGCTTTTCGGTGCACTGTGTCTCCAGCAGGCGTAGCTCTAGGGTGGTGTTTTGAAGATTTGTCTTTGCCAATGCATTTCTCAGGGCTATTCCTTTTGCTCTCACTTGGTCTACTGCCCCATCTCTTTCCCATCGCTTCTTCAATAGCTGATTCATGGAAGTGATTTTCAATATGAGGTCTTTCATGTACTGCCATATACTTTCCGTGCCCATCTTTATCTCTTTAGGCATGAGGGCAGTGTAGTAGTAGAACTTTTCTACCAGTGAAAGCCCTTTCCCTTTGGTTTCCTTATTCAGTAGTTCTTGGATAATTTTGTTTACTCTGTCCTGGCTACTTGCCTTGTAATTGGTGAAGAGAGTCTCTTCTTCATGAACCAGATTCAGGACAAGATAGGTGAGCTCTGTAAGGCGGGCTTGGTATTGTGTGGCATACTTCACCTTTATCATGCCCACGTATCCCGTGTATCCCAAAGCAAAGGTGAGAAGGGAAATGAGGGTGAAGCCCAGTCTGAGCTTCCCCTTTATGGAGAACCTGTTGAGTATGGAAGTGAAAAATCTTTCCATCTTCTCCCGGTCTTTAAAAGAGTTTAAGTTCTTATAATGCTCTGATTCAGGGTTTTCAATCAAAAAACCTCTTGTATTTGTCCGCCTCCCAGCACCTCATCCTCTTCGTAAAATACTGCCAGTTGGCCTGGTGTGGGAGCCCTCTGGGGTGTGTGGAAGGAGATGGTTCTTCCGTGGTCTTTTACCAGGGCTGGGGCTTCCCGGTGGCGGTATCGGATTTTCACCTTCAGTTTCCAGGGGGGTGATCCAGGGGGAGTATGGATCCAGTGAACGTATGAGAGTTGCACTTTTTCAGCCATCAGGGCTTCGGGTGGGCCCACTATCACGGTATTCTCTTGGGGTATGATCTTCACTATGTAGAGGGGGCGACCTGCTGCTATGCCCAATCCTCGTCTTTGGCCGATGGTGTAGTGGGTGTACCCTTTATGGGTGCCCAAGGTTTTGCCGTTTAAGTCTTTAATGGGACCGGGACCTGGATCTATGCCTATCTCTTTTAGGAGCTGGGTGTAGTGGCCCTGTAAGAAGCAGATCTCTTGGCTGCTTTTGAGTCCCTTCTCCCACAAGCTCAGCTTTTTGGCCATTACTTCCACCTCTTGGCGTGTCCACTCACCTAGGGGCAGGACCAGGTGTTCCAGTTGTTCCCTGGTGAGGAGGGCCAAGAAGTAGGATTGGTCCTTTCTTGGGTCTTTACCTTTCATTAAGTGGGGACCGTTGTCCTTTTCCACCACCCTGGCGTAGTGGCCTGTAGCCATCTTGTCGGCTCCTTTGGCCATGGCTCTTTTCATGAGGATTCCCAGCTTCACTCTTCTGTTGCATAAGGGACAGGGATTTGGTGTGAGACCTCTGGCATAGGCTTCTGCGAATGGTGAGAGGACTTCTCGTTGAAAGACCTCCCGCACCTCTACAACCTCTAGGGGGATGGTCAGAATCTCTGCCACCCGTTTCACCCGGTCCAAGGTCTCTTCCGTCCAGCGATGGTGGACCATGGTGATGGCCCACACGTTGTGCCCTTCTTCCTTGAGGAGGTGGGCGGCCATTGCCGAGTCTATGCCTCCTGATAGAGCGACGGCTATCTCCATACCTTTCCCTATTATTCTTTCCTTTCCCTTTTTGGAAGCCTCTGATGTTCGAGGGGCTTGCTAGACGGGGCTTTCCTGTGTTTATTGAACTGACCGCGGGGGTGTGGGGTGGATAAGAAGTACCTTCAGTGGCTGGAGTTGGCCTTTTCCAACCAGTTGGTGCGTCTCTTTCTGGTGTTATTGGCTGCCCTGCTGGTCCATTTCATTGTTAAACGGGTGCTGGTTAGGGCTGTGCGCGACTTCTCGGCCAGAACACAGAATAAGCTGGACGATCTATTTTCGCAGTACAAGGTCTTTGACCTTCTCGCCTTTTTGGGGCCCATCCTGGTGCTCCGCTTTGGGGCGGCCTTGGTGCCCCTGATGGCTCCCGTTCTTGGAAAGCTGGTCTCTGTCCTCTGGGCCCTATTTATAGCCCTGCTGGTGGATAGGCTCTTGTCGGTGGGGTTCTCCGTTTATGAGCGGTATCCTATTTCCAGGAGATGGCCCTTGAAGGGTTATGTTCAGGTGGTAAAGCTCATCGTCTACTGTGCAGCCGTTATTGTAGCTCTGTGTGCTCTTCTAGAGAAGTCTCCTTGGGGGTTCCTGAGCGGTCTCGGTGCACTCAGTGCTATACTGATGCTGGTCTTTCGCACCACCATTCTCTCTTTTGTGGCCAGTTTCCAGGTTATTTCTCAGGGTCTCATAAGGGTGGGAGACTGGATTGAGATGCCCAAGTACGGAGTGGATGGAGAGGTGGTGGACGTCACCCTTACCAACCTCATCGTCCAGAACTGGGACAAAACCTTGGTGACAGTACCCACCTACAAACTGCTGGAAGACTCTTTCAAGAATTGGAGAGGTATGGAGGAGACGGGAGGCCGAAGGATTAAGCGGGCTGTCATGGTGGATCAGGCCACTGTCAGGTTTTGTGATGAGGAGATGATAGAGCGTTTCAAGAAGATTCATCTTATTAAGGATTACGTGGAGAAGAAGGTGAAGGAGATAGAGGAGCATAACAGGCGTTTGGGCATAGACCCTCAGGCCTCTCCAGTCAATGGCCGCAGGATGACCAATTTGGGGACCTTTAGGATTTACCTGGAGGAGTATCTCCGCCAGCATCCCCAAATAAGGAAGGATATGACCCTTATGGTCCGTCAGCTCAAACCCACTCCCGAAGGTTTGCCATTAGAGGTTTACGCCTTTGTGTCTGACACCAGATGGGTTTATTACGAGAGGATTCAAGCCGACATCTTCGACCATATTCTGGCGGCGGCTCCTGAATTCGGTTTGAAGGTCTTCCAGATACCTTCGGGTGGAGATCTGAGGGAAGGGTTGGCAGCTTTGAGAAGAACGGACGGGGGAGATGGATAGTGGGATTTAGGGAGAACTTCCTTGACTTTTGTTTTGCTAAAGATTATCCCCACATGAGGCTATTGTTAAGGGCTTTTAGGTAAAAGGGGCTCTTCATGTTTTTTTCGACAAAAGCCCGGTATGGGCTCAGGGCCATGGTGGAGCTGGCCACGCACTACGGCAAAGGTGCCCTCCAGCTTCGAGAGGTGGCCAGAAGGCAGGGGGTGTCTGAGAAGTATTTGGAGCACCTCTTCCGCTTCTTGCGCATGGCGGGTTTGGTGAGGAGTGTGAGGGGGGCCAGTGGGGGGTACGTTCTGGCCCGTTCACCTGGGGATATCACGGTTTTGGAAGTGATAGAGGCCTTGGAAGGGGTGTTGGATCCGGTGGAGTGTGTGGGCAACAGTGATGTGTGCCAGAGACGGGACATCTGTGTGGCCCGGGATGTGTGGTGTGGAGTTAAGGATGTGCTGTGTGGATACCTCTCCTCCGTAAACCTGGAGATGTTGGCTGAGAAAGTAGCCTCCAGGGGTGTGGAGAAAGAGTTGTGAAGCGGGTTTACCTGATTGGTCTCTCTTTTTCTCTCCTACTATTCTTCAGAGGGGGAGCTATGGCGGAAGTGTATGGACTGGATGTGAGGACGAAAGTGTTGGACAACGGGCTCAAAGTGGTGGTGCTGGAGGATCATTCGACACCTACAGCTACTTTTCAGGTGTGGTACAGGGTGGGCTCTAGGAATGAGGTGAGTGGCAGGACGGGCATTTCCCATCTTCTGGAGCACATGATGTTTAAAGGTACAGACAAGTACGGTCCAGGAGAGTTCTCTAAGATCGTGGCCCGTAATGGTGGTGTAGAGAATGCCTTCACCAGTAGGGATTATACGGCTTATTTTGAGAACTGGGCTAGCGACCGTCTCAAAGTGAGTATGGAGCTGGAGTCGGATCGCATGCGCAACTTGAAGCTGGACCCCCAGGAGTTTGAGAGGGAGAAGCAAGTGGTCATGGAGGAAAGGCGGCTGCGCACTGAGGATGATCCCATTTCCCTTCTGGTGGAAGAGGTCTACGCCACCTCCTACAAAGTTCACCCTTACCACTGGCCCGTTATAGGGTGGATGAGCGACATTAAGTCCATCACTTTGGAGGATCTGAAGAGGCACTACAAAACCTATTATACTCCCAACAATGCGGTGATAGTGGTAGTGGGCGATGTGGGCTCTCAACAGGTTTTCCGGCAGGTGGAGGAGTACTTTGGGGCTCTGCCCAGGGGAGAGAATCCTCCTCCTGTGACGAGTGTGGAGCCTCCTCAAAGGGGAGAAAAGCGAGTGACCGTGGTCAGTCCCGAGGCCCGTTTGTCCTTTGTTATGTTGGCCTTTCATGTTCCTTCCATAGATTCTGGAGAAGAGTATGCCCTGGCGGTGCTCACCAACATCCTGGGAGAGGGGAAGAGTTCTCACCTCTATCAGAGGCTAGTTTATGAGGAGAAGGTGGCGGTTTTTACCAGTGCCCATTATCAGGGTATGGCCAAAGACCCTGTGCTTCTCTACCTCTATGCTGGGCTGGTGCCTGGCCGTTCTCCCAGGGATGTAGAAGTGCTCCTCCGGGAGGAGGTGGCAAAGATGAAGAGAGGGGAGTTTACCGACAGGGAGTTGGAGAAGGCTAAAAACCAGGTGAAGGCTGCTTTCATCTATGGTCTGGACTCTAACTTCTACCGTGCCATGAATATAGGAAAACTTGAGGTGTTAGGTGTAGGCTGGGAGTATATGCAGACCTACGTGGAGAGGATAGGAGCGGTGACCCGGGATGACGTGGTACGGGTGGCCAAGAAGTATCTCAGGGATACCAACCTCACGGTAGGCATCCTGGTGCCTGAGAGGAATTTATGAGAAAGGGTCTCCCTATTCTCCTAGCGGGGGTGTTGATGATGGCCGTTTATCAAGCCGGGGCAGGTATAGTGCCCCAGGTGTTCAGAACAGACAAGGGAGTAACAGTGTGGTTGGCTTCCAGAACCTCTCTTCCCTTTGTGGTAATCAAGGTGCTGGTACGGGCAGGTTCCATTTATGACACCGACGAAAAGGCAGGTGTGGCTTATCTGGTTTCCCAGCTCCTTCCCGAGGGTGCAGGGGGGATGACGGGGCTCCAGATATATCAGGCCCTTGATTATATGGGGTCGGACCTGGACACAGGGTGTACCAAGGAGTACGCCACCCTCACTCTGGTTACCCTCAAAGAGCATTTGAATGAGAGTTTTCGCCTTCTTTCTCTGGTCCTTTCCCAGCCTGCCTTCAGAGAGGAGGACTTTGAGCGGGTGAAAAAAGAGGTGCTGGGGGAGCTTCTGAAAGAGGAGGAAGACCCCGGCTTGGTGGCTTCCAGAGCCTTTGATGAGCACCTTTTTGGAGATCACCCCTACCACAGACCTGAGAAAGGATACTATAAGACAGTGGAAACTCTTACTTTGGAGGATGTGAAAGGGTTCTACAGGCGATTTTATAGGCCCAATTTTTCCATCTTCTCCGTGGCGGGGGACATCACTAGGGAAGAGTTGGAGGGTTTGATGGATGCTTATTTGGGGGATTGGTCTCCCTCTGACAAGCCCCTGCCTTCCATTCTCGATCCCCTTCCCCTGGGCAAGACGGAGAAGATAGTGCTGGATAAGCAGGTGACTCAAGCCAATATTGTCATGGGCCATTTGGGTGTGAAAAGGAGCAATCCTGACTTTGTAAAGGTTTACGTTATGAACCAGATCCTGGGAGGAGGGGGCCTCACTTCTCGGCTCTTCCAGAAGGTGAGAGAGGAAGGGGGCTTTTCATACAGCGTCTATTCCTATTTCCAACCTTCTTACTGGCGGGGGGCCTTCAGGGTAGTTCTCCAGACCAAGAACGACCGGGCTCAGGCGGCTATGGACGAAGTGGTTAAAGTGTTGGAGGACTACAAATACAAAGGGCCCACTGCCCAGGAGCTGGAAGATGCCAAACGCTATCTTACGGGGAGCTTCCCCCTCAGGCTCAATACTAATCAGGAGATAGCAGATTACATGGCTTTTGCCGCTTTGCACAACCTGGGGGCTGACTATTTTGTCCGTTTTCCCAAGGAGATTGAGTCTGTCACCCTGGAGGATGTGAAAGAGGCAGCCATGAAGTATCTCCACCCCGATAGGCTCTTGGAGGTGGTGGTTAAAGGACCCTCTTCCCCTTGATGTAGACGGCCTCCAAGTAGAGGTCTCCTTGGAAGAGGACAAAACTGGCCATTTCTTGAGGAGACATGTCCCAGGGGAGTCTTATCACCATGAAAGAGGCTTCCTGTCCAGGCTTGAGAGAGGTGAGGTCTTGGAGCCCCAGTATCCTGGCTCCCTGATAGGTAGCCATGGTCAGGATCTCTTGGGGTGTTATTTCCCATCCTTTGCTGCGGGCGTAGAACCACAGGGTCCTCATCTCTTCCCACATGCTGAGATTGGGGGTGCTTCCTAGTCCGTCTGTTCCCAGGGCCGTGGGAATGCCAGCCTCCTTCAGGAGGGGTAGAGGGGAGAGGGCTCCTGAGAGGTAAAGGTTGCTGCGGGGGCAGAGGACCACTGAGGCCCCTTCCCGGGCCAGGATCTCCACGTCATCCCGGTCTATAAAAATGGAGTGGACGATTATGGTGTTGGCGTCTAGGCACTCCAGCATTTCGAGATATTTTACAGGGCTTTCGGCCTTGGGTCGGGAAAAGGGCTTACGCCCGGCCAGGGGATAGATTTCCCTTTCAAAGGCGTTGGGTTCTCCCCTGACAAAGGCCACCTCTTCCAGAGATTCGGCTAGGTGTATGGCTTTGAGGGAATCTCTCCTTTCCTTCCAAATGGCTTTTAGAAGTTGGGGGGTGAGGGCGTAGGGGGAGTGGGGGGAGACTGGGGAGCTATGGGGTGGTAGGGGGACGCCCACATCGCCCAAAACCTCTCGGAAAACCACCCTGCTGCCACCCATGGGGGGTGGTGCTTCTTCTTTCCAGGACGAGGATACGATGCTTCCCCAGGCTACGGTGCCTTTCTGAACCATGGACTCTTCTCGAGGAAGGGAAGAATGGGTTTTCTCCGTTCTTCTAAATTTCACCACCTCCTTTATCCATGAGATGAGGTCAGAGGCGACGATGAGATGGGAGAAGTCCGCATGAACATGGGCGTTTATAAAGCCGGGCACTATAGCTTTTTTGGGGGGATGGGGATGAGAGGCGAGAGATTGGAGTCTTTCTCCTTCCCATACGAGGGATATTCCCTCCCTGGGGGGGAGATCCCACCGTTTGATCAGCCATTTACACCCTATTTCCTCTTTCCTAGAATGAGCCATGAACCGTCCTTGGGGCATTTGACAAGGCCTGGAGCCGGTTGTAAGTTACACCCAAAAGGACCACGAGGTAAAGGCTATGTTTGATCGATATACCGAGAGGGCGAGGAGAGCACTCCTCCTGGCAAGGGGAGAGGCCGAAAGGCACCAGCACGACCATCTCACCACGGCCCATATACTTCTGGGGCTTATTAAGGAAGGCTCCGGTCTGGGCCTCCTCCTTCTGGAGAGGGTTGGGGTCAATGTGGATCATTTAAAACAGGAGTTGGAGAGACGTATCCCCTATGGTAGAAGGGGATTTGTCATGGGGGCCATTCCATTTGCCCCCGATGCCAAAAAGGTCCTGGAGTACGCCATGGAGGAGGCCAAGTACCTCCACCAGGATTATGTGGGTACGGAGCATCTCATTTTGGGCATCCTCCGAGAGAAGACAGGTCTGGGTGGCAAGCTTCTGAGACGTTTAGGAGTGGAGGTGAACGAGGCCAGGGAGGTTCTGAGAGATATGGTGGGTGAGGAGGGTTTGGGTCGGAAAAAGAGGCCCAAAAAGACCCCAGCCCTGGACGAGTTTGGCATAGAGCTCACCCAGATGGCTAGGGAAGGCAAGCTAGACC
>Ga0190315_1000275_pt1 | contig 30234 bp, 28 predicted proteins | sample 48701101_MG_FD_161673 | JGI IMG/M metagenome (GOLD analysis project Ga0190315, IMG submission 161673) | Hydrothermal vent sediment bacterial communities from Southern Trench, Guaymas Basin, Mexico - 4870-11-0-1_MG | ecosystem: Environmental > Aquatic > Marine > Hydrothermal vents > Sediment ...
CAAGTACTCTCTCTCGTGCTCATGAATCAACCAGCTTTATTGGATCCCTTTTCTATAGAAAAGGAGAAAATCAGTATTTTAGAGAATCTGCATATATTCAAAGACTCTTTTGAAGACAATATTAAAATTGCCCAATATAGAGGATATCTAGATGAAAGCTATGTGAAGAAAGATTCTCTAACTGAAACGTATGCCATGTTAAAAGTTGAAGTAGATTCCGAAAGATGGCGGAAAGTCCCTATCATTCTTAAGACGGGCAAAAAACAAAAAGAGAAAAAGACTCAGATATCTATATCCTTCAAAGGGTTCAAAAAGTGTTTGTGGAGTAATAATTGTAAATCAATAACAGCAAATAAGTTGGTTATTAACATTTACCCTAAAAATGAGATTAAACTCTATATTAATTCAAATATACAGAGAGCTGCTAATATGAAGCAAATCCCTCTCAGATTCAATTTCTCAAATAATTTTGGTCTTCTTTCCCCGTATGCAAATGCTCTTATAAGTATATACAATAAAGATAAACGGTACTCCCTATCTACTTCAGAAATTTTATTATCTTGGAAATTTATTGATCAAGTTGAAGAATGGATTAACAATAGACGAAGAAAACTATTAAAAATCGGAAGTGCTGAATAAATTCAAAAAGACTTTCAAATTTTAATTGTTAACTCAAAAGAAAGGAGATAAATCCACTTTAACTTTGGTCAAATCGTGTCCCAAGGAGGTGGTACACCTCAATTTGAAGAGCTTTATGTCTATATATATAAAGCTCTTTTTCATATCAGTAGAACATCTTGAGTTGTATTCTTTAGATTGTTGCAATAACCTGACCTTTTATAGGATATTCTTGTCCGCATGTTTACTCCATAAATTTACTAAATCTTGTAATCTCCTTCACTTTTAGAATAAAAAGATTTACTGTATAAAAGAATTCTAACACGTTTGGATCCAGAAATTGAGGTGAATGGAAAGAGATGAAATGAGATGGGAGTCATATCCAAAACTATTCTTGAGCAATTTTTATTGCATTTCTAAACCAAAATATATTGTCGTGTCTGTGAACTTCTTTGCTACACATAGCTCTTGGTTTTGTGAATTATACCTTTGAAGACTAAGATCCTAATACTTATTTTGGTATGTTGTTATTTCATAATCCAATTATGTCAGCTTAGTGTAAAACTTCTGCTCTCTGTAAAAGTTTTTATGATACTGGAATGTAATTTTGCTTATCTGGGGTGGTCGAGCGGATTTGAACCGCCAACCCCCGCTTCCACAGAGCGGTGCTCTAACCAGTTGAGCTACGACCACCATAATCATTTGAATAAGTAATTATACCAAAGAAAGATAATCGTTACCATTACTATAAATGTACAGAAAAGCCATAACAAAATCCGTTTATTTCATAAAAAATAAGTTGCTATTGCAGATGGATTTCTGAAGGCTTTTCTGCTTCGATATAAGTATTCAGTATGAAATCACCGAAACAGATACAAATCTATATGTTCCTCTATATCACCTATCGTTAAAGATGTAATACTCTGCAAAGTTCAAGTTCTATCGCCGTTATTCATTATGTAAGTAAATGTACCAGAATATTCACCCCTTAAAGCATCCAAGTCACCATCATTATCTAAATCACCCAACTCAATATCCAGGCTGTCCCCAGGAAAAAAGGCTACAACTCTTAGAAAGTCGTCAACATATTCCAAAGATAGATTTTCTGATGAAAAATGAATTATTTTGTCGTATGATGTCGCCTCTGACCTTCATAAGTAAGAGATGTCCAACACAAATATAGAAACAAAAACCTAAACAATAAATTTTATGCCACGTGTTCGTTTAACAACTATTTTAAGCAAGGCCAAATATTTCACCATAATTGATAATATATTACAAACAATAACAAATCGCACACATAACAGGTCGAAACGAAAAACAATTGCCACTTATTGGGTCTGAACACTAACAATACACTAACAATATAGTGAACGATACCAAAGTGAAAACATATAGAGGTATTCCTAGAAATTTCCAGCATTAGTTAATACCATCCCTTTTCATTGCCTCTTTTCTTAACTTTTCTGGCATTAGCTCAATAGCATATCTCAAAGCAGTCCTTGGCATAGTAGACTTGTTACTACAAACATAATCAAACACTTCTTTTTGATATTTTCTACTTGCCTCCTTAAGTAACCAACCATAGCCTTTTTGCACCATGTCCTCATTGTCACAAAGCAATATGTCCGCAAGTCTAAAAGCACTTGAAAGATATAACCCTGATTTTACTGGAATAATTAATGAGACAACAGAAGCCCTTCGCATCCATAAATTGTCTGATTGAGCCCAGTCGTACAAATTTTTTAAATATTGGGGATACTGCCTTAGAAATTCCCACATCGTATGATTACAAAAGCTGTCACACTTAGCCCAATTATCGATATATTTATTGATCCAATTCTCAAATATTTTAAAATCATCTTCTCTAAATTTATCTTTAAATCTGGAACACCAACCAGATGCCAAAGATGCCAGCTCTGAATATCCAGTCTTATACATTCGTTCAAAAAGTCCATATGCCAAATCAATATCCATTCCTTTTATGAACTTGAAGTATTTTCTCGATATTGGCTTGACTTCGTTAGCCTTTAATCCAAAGCACTTAATTTCGTTTTTATAAAATCGTAATGAAGATTTAATTTTCGCAGGTGTCGATAGCTTACTCATTTCTTTTTTTATTTGATTTACATAATCCATGGGACTTGGTATTAATTTATCTATATGTTTCTGGTTAACTTCGGATAGTTATATTCTACTATATAATCCAAAATGAGTCCTTATTCACACTCCCGTTAGTTTTTTTTGTCTTGAATTGAAATCTTCAAGGCTCTCTGAATACCCTCTGTATCAAAGACCAGATCCTCCCCCACCTTTCCCTACAATCACTATCTTACTTGATAGAAACCATGTTTCAACGCTTCTTTTTGCAACCCTTTGCCAGTCCAAAGGGTTGCCCCCAAACGGCTTTTTCATTTCTGTATTTTACTGTTATGGAGCCAACATGCTTTTGTTATGTTCTATAAATTGTATCTTCCGATTAGATTAGTTAGATTTCCGATGTAGGTTTGGTTGGATAAAATCGAAATGATATCTTACTTAACTAGCACACAAAATTTGTCTATTATGTAGTTGGATCAAATGCCATTAACTCAATGTATATTCCTACAATCAGTGTATCTACAAATGCACAAGGGGAAAACACTAATTCTTCATCTTCTCCAATTGTTTCAAGTTCACCATCGTATATAGCTATGCTATGTCTGGCAAGTAATTCATAATCCTCTTCGGTCAGCGTTATTTCTATTTTCATAGTACAATATTTTTGATGATATATATCGAGGGTTTCTTTATCATCAAGTATACTTATAGATATTTTTCCCCATATTCCTGTACTATCTTTTTAAAAGGTACCGCCAAACCTTCGATAGCTGTCCTTTTTCTTTTTTTATTCCCTTGCAACTCTTCCATAGTTCTTTGTTCTTAAATTTAGTACCACAAACTGACAATCCATATTTCAATATACTATAAGCTGGTTGATTTTTCCATCTTCTTGTAGATTTTATCAACATCAACAAAAAGATTTTGCCTTTGATTAAATTTTCTCTTAAGTTTACTCAGCATAGAAGTCATTATTTTAGTCCCTAATTTGTAATTTCCATTTGCCTTTTTGAAATGCGATATGTAGAGACCTTTAGGATTTGATATATTCAGCCAATTGCAATCATCTACATGCGATACCAAGTACCAACTACCATCATTTGAATTAAAACACCGAACATGAAATCTTTTTTTACCAGGTGATAGTTTTGTTAGTAAAAGATGCTTCATCCACGGAGATCGTTTGTAAACAACTCGTGCAAGCTTTCTCCAAAATGGTATTACAAAACCTCCGACGTTATAAGCCATACTTATATCACATCCATACACGTTTGAAAACATTACATCGACATCAAAGCCTACATCATCAAAAATCTCCCGAAATTGATTTACTGTAAGTACAGGATTAGTGTAAATTCTATGACTAAACTTCGCACCCTGCACTTCGTATTCCTCAGTTACTATTCTATTGAACGTATCTTTTTCATGCTTCCGTTGATCAAGTGTTTTTAAGGAAATCTTTTGATAATCAAACGACGTAAGTTCTGCATACGATTTCTTTTCAAACCCTAACAAATCGTTTCTTGATCTTCTAAAAGCACTCCTTATTGTCATAATACTAAACCATTAATTAAACTTTATTTTAGTCCAACGCTTTATAGGTCCCAATATAATATAATGCAAAATAAAAGCAATAAACGAAATAAAAATTGTACTACTTACGTTCATAACTCCTGCCGATATTAGTACTATCAACACAAGGAGAAGAAAATATACATTGTGTGTATACAGTGAATCTACCTCTTTATGATGATTAGCGTGACAACCTATAGCTTGAATTATCTTCCCTTTCTTAAGCATACTAAATACATTTGCCCTGTACATCTTGTAGCGTTTCTTTTGAAATATATAGACCAAGATATGATCAAGATCTGGAACAATGGTAGCAAATACAACCGATAATGCATATTCCAACCTTTCTAGTGGCCCTACCAACTTAACATAAAAACTTATAAGAATCATACTAAACAATACATGGCTCGCATAGTGAACCATAACCTTTATAAACCTTTTTGATCCCTTGCCCATTTTTGTCTAGAAAGTCTCTTAAACAATGTTTATAGATTATAACACCAGCTAGTGGAAAAAGCATATTTCCCAAACAAAATTAAGGAAGAAAGAGTCAGTTGTCCCACCCCATTCCAACATACAAGGTTTGAGAACACAAATATTCTATGATACGCTTATATAATGTTAGTCATATTGTATATTTAAACTTATTCTTTATAATAATATGAAGAAAATTTGCTAGTTATCGTAAGTGTTGTTACAGGAATAATATTACTATCTTGGACCGAGTTTTATATTGTACGTCAAACCTCTCCCGAAACTAAGGAGAAAGAACAAGCAGGTATAACTCAACCAATGGAAGAACATGTAAGACCCCAAGCTATGATGGGTTCTCGTAGAATTTAAACAAACAGATGGATTAGTAAATATGGTTAAGGATATGAACAAACGCAGAGTGACAGGATTTTTGATGATCACATTAGATTTTGCAGAGCTGTTAAGCAAAAACAAGAATATATAATGGAACAAGGGAAGGAGTTTCCAATTCTTTTGGTTATTATCCTATGATATTTATTGAAAACAGGGCCTTCTCAGGATTTGATGAAACAGTTCAAGCTGAAATCTTATTGGAATTGGAAAGGTAGCAAGTGGAGGTCAATACTCTTATCTAGGTGAATCTTCACGTGGTAATGAAGCATATCTTGGAAGACGGTGGAGCAATCGTTACACATCATATAAACGTATCCTCCAAAGGACACTGGTACATACAAACTTTATATTAGAATTTTCGACGATAATCAACATTCTGATGGTAGTCAATCTACAACCATAAAAGTGAATGATACACATCTTTCATATAATCACGCTTCTGGCGACACTAATGGTTAGGAATGGATCTTAGTTGAATTTATTGATTTGCAAGAAGGAGAAAATATCATTTCATTTACTAAAGATCAAACCACAAGTGCCGCATTTGTTATGGATGCTTTTAAACTTGTAAAAGAGTAAAAGACTGTCTACGCAACTATCCACGTACCATTTTTATGATCCATAGCATCAAGTAATTTTGATGGATGCGTCACTAAAGCCATACGCTTAGGGTCTTTTTCAATAAACTCAATGATTGCTTCAATCTTTGGTCTCATACTCCCTGGAGCAAAATGTCCTTGTGCAAGATATCCTTTGGCCTCAGACACAGTCATTTGAGATAAAAACTTCTCGTTTTCTTTCCCAAAATCAAGTGCCACTTTTTCTACAGCAGTGAGGATAATCAAAATATCTGCATTAAGATTGTCCCCCATTAAAGCAGCTAATCTATCCTTGTCGATAACAGCATCAACACCCCTTATCCGCCCATTCTGAACAACCACAGGAATTCCTCCCCCACCACCAGCAATTACCACATTTTCACTTTCAATCAAGTCTTTTACTGCTTCCAGCTCTAGAATTTTGGTTGGTTTAGGTGATGGTACGACTCTTCGATAACCTCTACCTGCATCTTCCTTTATTATATGTCCTGTTTCTTCAGCAAGTTTGTCCGCTTCCTCTTTACTATAAAAAGGACCAACAGGCTTGCTAGGGTTTTTAAACGATGGATCTTCTGGATTTACTTCCACTTGAGTTACTATTGTGGCTACACTTCTCTTGTCATTTTTTTTAAGCATGATATTCCCCAGTGATTGTTGAATAAGTAACCCTATTTGCCCTTGACTCATAGCTCCACATACATACATAGGCATCGCAGGCACCTGATTTTTCCCTGCGGCATTTTGGATAAGTATACTACCAACCTGTGGTCCATTACCATGTGTAATAACCACCTCATATCTATCATCACAAATGAGCCCATATATTTTTTCCATAGTTACATATACATTCTTATATTGCTGTTCAAATGTACCATCATCACCTTTATTCAGAATGGCATTCCCTCCAAGAGCAATTATTACTCGTTTCTTCATCGTTCTAATTTATTTATAATTTATTTAAGCCACAAAGAACACAAGAAAACCAAGAACATGTTTGCTTTTTATGTCAAGCATGATTTATTGAACGATTTTCTGATCCCTTTCCAGTATCATTTTTATGATATCTAAAGTGTGAACACCATATTGGCCAAGTAACATCATTGCGGTAATCACAAATGGTTTATAACTTGCCTCAGTATATGTTTCTTTTCTGAACTTATCAAAAACCGTATCCTGAACTTCACCTTCTTTACAACTTACACCAGTAATATCTGCTGGTAAGCAATGCATATACAAAGCATTTCTTGTAAGTGACATATGATCTTCTGTACACGTCCAGTCTTTATACTTCCTACTGTCCGCAAGCGTTCGTTTCTCAAGCTCTTCAAGTCCCTTGTCATCATTCTTTTTCAAAAGCTCTGTTCTTTGTCTCATTACATCATAAGATGCCCATGATTTTGGATAAACAATATCTGCATCCTTAAATGCATCTTTCATATCATGAACTATCTGGAATTGACTACCATTTTTTTCCGCCTGAACAGCTGCGTTTTTCTCTATTTCTGGTATTAAATTGTATCCTTCTGGATACGCCAAAGTCACATCAACACCAAATCTCGGAAGCAACCCTATGATACCTTGAGGTACAGACATCGGCTTACCATAACTCGGAGAATATGCCCAACTCATCACCAACTTTTTACCTTTTAAATTCTCAAGTCCGTGGAAATGATTTGCTAAAAAGGACAGGTCTGAAAGTGACTGAGTCGGATGATCTTCATCACACTGTAAATTGATAACAGTTGGTCTTTGAGCAAGAATTCCTTCCTTGTAGCCAAAATCTACTGCTTTTGTAACTTCGACTTGATAAGTATGACCCACTCCAAGAAATTTATCATCCCTTATTCCAATAACTTTAGTCAAAAACGAAAGCATGTTTGCAGTTTCAATTACTGTCTCACCATGTGAAATTTGGGATTTGGTCTCATCCAGCAATTCAATTTCCAATCCTAAATTGTTAGCAGCAGTTGCATAACTATATTTCGTTCTTGTGGATTTGTCTCTAAAAATTGAAACAGCAACACCAGAATTAAAAACCTTTGCAGAAGTATTTGAATAGAATAATTCTTTACACAATTGTGCAAGTTTCTGTACTGCAATTATAGAATCTTTATCCTTATCCCAAGTCCGCAAAAAATCATTCCCATACTTAGAGATATCGAGCTTCCCAAAACTCTCAAGCCACGATATGTAAGCACCTATCTTACTCATAATTTATTAAATAAAAATTTAAATATGTTAGAACATGACCTATGTTTAGTGTAATTCCTTAGAAGAATTTTGTCAACGAAGTTGATAACTCACTTAGAGGTTTTGTTACAGGTTAAAATACTAAAGTCACAATGAATTATCATTTTTACTATATTTTTCGAATAATGGGCTTCTGCTTTAGTAGTTGTTTTCTTTAATCTGGAAATAAGCTTGGGGATGCAAACAAGCTGGGCATTTTTTAGGAGCGGAAGTTCCTTCATGTAAATAACCACAATTTCTACACTTCCATATTAAGGTCTCTCCACATTTAAAAACTTGCCCAGTCACCAGACTTTTGTATAGTTTCCTAAATCTTTGCTCGTGTGCTTTCTCAACTTTTGCAATCATTCTAAAGGCGGTCGCAATCAACCCAAATCCCTCCTTTTCTGCTGTTTTAGCAAATGAAGGATATAATTTTGTCCATTCTTCGTTCTCCCCAGTGGCCGACGCATTTAAATTTTCAATTGTTTCTCCTGTTTTCCCAGCAGGATATGTAGCAGTAATCTCAACATCTCTACCTTCCAAAAACTTAAAGAATCGTTTAGCATGTTCTTTTTCATTGAGTGCAGTTTCCGCAAAAATAGCAGAAATTTGTTCCAAACCTTCTTTCTTGGCTTGTTTCGAAAAATAGTCATACCTCATCCTGGCTTGCGACTCTCCAGCAAAGGATTTCAGTAAATTCTTCTCAGTTTGTGTACCTTCAAGTTCTTTCATCAGACTTATGTCTAAAACTTATTAATGCTTACTCATCTACTCGTCAACTCAACCATCATTTGCACAACACCAAAGACTGCAAACACCTGTTTATACTACTCATTAAATCGGAAAAAATCAAATGCACTTACCCCTTGTTACTAAAGGATAACTCTTTGATCAAAGGAATCATCTCTTTTCGCATAAAAATACTCTTAACCAATATGGTTTAAATACAAATTTGGGGGATCGTTTTATCTGGGAGGTGTTACTCAGCAATTGTATGTTAGATTTCAATTGTTTAATCACCTGAGCTGTTGGTTGCGATCAACAAAAATATTATTTATAGTGTTGTCAAATATTTGGTATAATGAAATATGGACAAAAAAGATTTACGTATATGTGCTGGGAAAAGATTGAAAGAGGCTCATAACAAGGCAGTATACACACAAGTAACACTTGCAAAGTAGTTTAGTTTATTCCCAACAATGATTAGTTACTATAAAGTTAAAGTAAATGAATCCCATACAACCATATAACTAAGATTACAAAATTGCTAAACACATTTGTTTCCTACTTTTCTGGAGAAGATATAACACACTTAAAAAAATATGGGGTAAAACAAAAGCAAGAAAAGAAAGTGGACTCAAGATGAACTAGCTCAAGAATCTGTTGTAACATATACAACAATAATAAAGCTCGAACAAGGTATAGTAGATAATCCTACCCTACGTACTCTCGAAAAATTATCTGAGGTTTTTAAAACAGATATTAATAGTTTAATTAAGCAAAATAAAGATAAATGAACCTATTTAACAGGAAAATCTTAAATCAAAGAATTGCTAACTATTCTTTTCCAACAGGTGAAAAGGCTGAGAAGATCCAAAAGCTTATTGATGGATGGCAAAAAGCACTAAAAGATAGTAATTTATCAAAAACTAAAGAAAAATCTTTACAAAGTAAATTTCTTACAATCTTTTTTGAAGAAGTACTTGGATATACAGATCAAACAGCAGGTAATGATACTTGGACAGTAATTGCAGAGCCTAAAACAGAAGTTGACTCCCAAGTGGCGGATGGCTCTCTTGGATTTTTTACAAAAGATAAAAAAGAAACTAAAGCTGTTATTGAGCTTAAAGACGCTAAAACATCCCTTGATAAAAAACAAAAAGGGCGGGATAAGGGTTATACACCTGTTGAACAAGGTTATTTATATGCAACAAAGTTTGATCGTTGTAAATGGGTTATTATTTCAAATTTTAGAGAAATACGACTTTATAGCAAAGATAGATCGCAAGATTTTGTAGAAAAGTTTGAAATATTAGAACTACATAAAGAAGAAATTTTTAAACGATTTTACTATCTATTAAACAGTGAGAATCTTCTTTTTAAAGATGGTATTTCACCTATTGAAGATCTAAGAAAAAAATCATTGGATCAAGAAGAAGATATTTCAAAGAAATTTTATACAGAATACAAGCAAGTTAGACTTAATCTTTACGAACATCTTACAAAGCATAATAAAGAAGTTAATAGGATTACCCTATTTAAAAAATCTCAAAAGATATTAGACAGAATAGTTTTTATTCTTTTTTGTGAAGATACTGCCAATTTACTACCTAAAGAAATATTATTAGAAACATATAAACTAGGGATAAGATCGAGGGCTAGAAGCGATGAAAAAGTCTGGCCAGAAATAAAAAATCTGTTTATGGATATTGATGAAGGGCGAAGTGATATTGAGCCTGCCATCAACGGATACAACGGAGGTTTGTTTAAATCAGATGAGGTACTTGATAACCTAGTTATCAAAGATGATGCTTGGCAAGAAGTTGTAAAGCTTAGTGAGTATGACTTTGAAAGTGATTTGAATGTAAATATATTAGGGCATATTTTTGAGCAAAGTATTAGTGATATTGAAAACATTAAAGCTGAGATAGAAGGTACAAGTGAAGATAAAACTAAATCTAAACGTAAGAAAGACGGCATATTTTATACTCCTGAATATATAACTAAATACATTGTTGAAAATACTGTTGGTAAATATTTAGAAGAACACCCTGACAAATTGGACTCAATAAAGATCCTTGATCCTGCTTGTGGTAGTGGTGCTTTTTTAAATCAAGCACATTCATTCTTGATGAATGAGTACAAGGTGAGATATGAAGAAAAGTTACTAGCAAAAGAAAAGAAAGGTGAAGCTATTACCCTATTTGATTATAATCCTGCTGAAAACAACAGGTCTATCCTGTTAAATAATCTTTACGGTGTAGATCTAAATGATGAGTCTGTAGAGATTAGCAAGCTCTCACTATGGCTTAAAACAGCTAGAAAGGATGAGCCTCTACAAAGCTTAGACAATAATCTAAAAGTTGGTAACAGTCTCATAGACGATCCAGAGGTAGCAGGAGATAAAGCTTTTGATTGGGATAAAGAATTTAAAGATATTATGAAAGATGGTGGGTTTGATGTGATTGTGGGGAATCCGCCGTATGTAAGACAGGAACTTATCAAAGAAATAAAGCCATATCTTAAAAATCATTATGATGTATATACAGGCATTGCAGATTTATATGTGTATTTTTTTGAACGAGCATTGAAAATGGTAAAAGATGGTGGGTATTTCGCTTTTATTGTTTCTGACAAATTTACACGAGCCAATTATGGGAAGCCTCTTAGAAAATGGCTAACTGAAAATTATACAATAGTTGAGTATGTAAAATCATTCGGAGATCAAGTTTTTGAAGGAGTTACAGTAGATCCGTGTATAATTATTATTAAAAAAGAAAAACCAACAACAAAATCAGAGTTGATAGTTTCTAATTATATTGGAATCAATCAAGTAAAGTCTTTTAAGATGCCACAATCTGCGTTAACAACAAAGCCTTGGAACTTTGTATCTAAAAAAGTTTTAGATCTTAAAGCAAAAATTGAATCAAAAGGTACCAAAATAAAAGATATTGAGGGTATACATATCAATTATGGTATAAAAACAGGATTTAATGAAGCGTTTATCATTAGTAAGGCAAAAAGAGATGAGCTTGTAAAAGCAGATCCAAAGTCTGTAGAAATAATAAAACCATTATTAAGAGGTAGAGATATTAAAAGGTATAGTTATGAATTTGCTAATTTGTATTTGATAAATGCACATAATGGCTATGTTTCGAATACAGGTTTAAAAATTAACCCTATCAATGTTAAAAAAGATTATCCTGCTATCTGGAATTATCTTGTACAATTGAATAATGATACCGATGGAAAACTAGAAAAGAGAACAGATCAAGGTACACATTGGAGTAATCTTAGAAACTGTGCATACCTTGAAGAGTTTGAAAAGCCTAAAATTATTTATCCTGAATTCGGATATCGTTTTGCTGGTTATTTTGATAAAAGTGGATATTATTTGTTAGACACATCTCACTTTATTATTGCAAGTCAGTTTGAGCTAGCTATTTTAAATTCTAGTCTGTCCAAATGGTATATGCATTTAATCTTACCAAGTTTAGGCAGTAAAGGTATGAGGTTCAAGCCGACCTTTGTACAGCAAATCCCTTTGGTAATGCCTAGCGATAAAGGGAAAGAACAACTTAAGTCTTCTGTAAATGATCTTATAATTTCGTTAAAAAACCTAAAAGAAGCTCAAAAAGCATTGGTAGATCTTCTTAATAGCGAATATACATTCACATCAAAAAAAGATTTGATTGATTTGGGTTGGAACGAATTTATTGAACAGTTTGAAAAACAAAAAATAAAACTATCCCTAGATCAAAAAGAAGACCTGCAAAAGTGGTTTAAAAAGAAACAAAAAGAGCTTTCTGATTTACAAAGTAAGATTGATAAGCTTGATAGGGAAATAGATCAAGAGGTTTATAAGCTGTATGGATTGACGAAAGAAGAGATAGATATTATTGAGGAGGTGATATGAATACCCCTAAAATAACGCTTGATACAAATTGTATTATCAATCTGATAGATGAAACCTCAAAAAGTCGTACATCAATAAATTTTATTGAAGAGATTATACAGTATTCACATAGTAATAAAATTGATCTAGCTATTACAACAAAGGTAGAAGCTGATTTAAAAAATGATAAAAACAAAGAGAGGAAAGATAATGTAATGTCATATATAAAGTCATTCCCTATTGTAGGTACAATGTCCAAAGATACCAAAGATTTATTTACAGAGCTTCAGCAAATAATTTTTCCAGGGGGCATAACACAAAATCAGAAACATTGTTCAAATAAGACCAATGATATTAATCACCTAATAGGTCACCATATTAATGAGAGAGATATTTTCGTCACTGATGATGGAGGATTACTAAAGAAAAAAGAGAGACTCAAGATTAGCCCGGGAATAATAATTATGTCACCTAAGGAGTGCGTAGAATATATAAAAGAATATATGAATAAAATAACTTCCAAGCCTTTAAATACTGATGATATTAATCAGGCATATTGGAGTAAATCTTTAAAAGGCCAAGTCTCTTTCGACTATTCTAATAATAATTCAAAATATGCTTTGGGTAGTGGAATAAACCTTTTTGTGTCACGTTGGTCAAAAGCTTCAAATACTACAATACATGCATACAATGATGATAATACAATTGAAGCAATTGCACGAGTGAAAGGTATAACTAACATTGACGATTTAAGTGATTTTAAAGAGTGTGATTTTAAAGAGTATGATTTTTCTTCACGATCAAGAACAATAAATGTTGGAGAAATTCTGATATTACGAAATAGGAATAAAATATATGCTACAATTCAAGTATTAGACATAAAGGACGACTCTCGCGGTGCTTCAAAGGACCTGTTGACCTTTAAATACGAAATTTTTTCGACATCTAAATCATGAAAACAAAACAAAGACGGCAAAAAAAACAATAGATAAACACGTCTCGTTAAGATCCACCAACCTTAATAGAGGTCAACACCAGTGGCTATGATATTGTTAAGCAAAACCTTTCAGGTACAACAATAACGACAACGGAAGGTTACACCTTTCATACATCACTTGTAGGTGAGACCATCAAATACAAAATCTCCTTCTGTCTATAGCAGTTTGCAAAAATGGATTGATTGTCAGAAATATAAATAAATTAATTTCAGACAAATAATGAAATACTTTAAATTTGCAAAATTAGTTAGAGATAAAATACTTCCTAGTATGGAAAGCATAGGGCAAAAGCCTAAAGGAGTAAGAAAGCTTAATGATAAAGACTTTATATCAGAACTTATTAAAAAAGTACTTGAAGAAGAAAAAGAGTTGGAAACTGCAACAACGTTTGGAATGACGTTTTCATCTACTGTCGAAAATCCATGATAGACCCAGAGTTGAAGCATTGTTTTATTTTTTTGGGGAGGACTATAATATAACCTTACGGTGATAGAGATAAATAATTGGCACTACCAACTAATTATTACATATAGCCAACAGTCCACTAAATCTCTTTCTGGAGGCATAAGCACTTTGTTAGATGTTGTAACTTAAAATGTTTATTGTTACTTAGGAGACAACGGGTCATGAACACCACGCCACAGTTGTTCATGACCTAAATCCATTGATTCACTTAAGAAGGGCTTTTTACGAGTTATGATAAATTCCAAAGCTTCAGCAATATTTTCAGGTTTAAGAACAGTGGCGTTTTCTAATCAATTTTATCATAAAAAGTTATTTTCTTAATTGACTAACACCAATCGTCTTATACTGTTTGACAAACTCTTTGAAAAAGTACTCAAGGCTAGGAACCAACTTGGAAATTCTAATTAACTTCCCACTTGATTCTACGAAAGGATCAACATATCTTGGCTTGTTTGGTCCAAAGAATTCAGCCTTACTTTTTTCTTCGTATATAAATTCTTTGCCAGGCTGCAATCTATCAATCAATTCCAAAATCGTAGGGTTACTTGACTTCTTCAATTTTGATAATAACGTTTCATCATCCGTAAACAAGTCACTTTCAGTAATATATTTATCTTTGATTCCAAGCTTTATTGCTTTTGCAAGCAAGAAGTATGCTCCATGACTAGTGGGGTCTAACCAAATTAACCTGGAAAAGTTTACAAATAAAATAGCAAAAGACGATGCTAGTCTACTGTCCCTAAAGTAAAATATGTCGTTTTTTAAAAAAATACTTGAAAGAAATAATTTAATTATTGATTCTGGCAAAAAGCCAATTGCAAATCCATCTCGCATAAAATAATCCCACCGATCAACAGAAACATCTGGTAAGCTATTGTCCAACAATGGAAACTGTGTTTTATCTAAAACCTTTTCTAAATCGTATCCATTTGAGCTAATAATATCTGGTACAGTAGATCTAAAGATAACGTCTTTTAACTTTTCGTCAGCATATTCATGCTTTGAATTTTTTACTACCAAATCAGCAACATGGGAAAAGGCCGTATGAGACAAATCATGTAGTAGGCTCGCAATCTGTTCCTCCATTGGTCGCTTATATTTCGAAGATAAATACCATACACCTATAGAATGTTCGTAGCGGGTAACATTTCTGACAGGCTGAATAAAATGTGATGCTCCATCTTGGCTAATCTTTTTTAGTCTCCGAAAACTCGGTGTATTTATGAGCTCAATTATCACCTTATCCTTAATTGTAATTTTACCGTAAATTCTGTCTTGTATTTCCATAATGTTTTGTTACGATTTCTTTTCGAAAATTTTAGTTACAATATCTTTCAACTCTGGCTCACGAATGTCAATATCATCAACATCCAAAATAGAAAGAGCTCTTGATGTCGTCTCCGCAATTAATTCAGGCTTAACTTTCAGTATCAATTGTGGATAATTAAACGAAACAACTTCTCCAAGAGTTTGCACTGTTTTTTTATCAACATCTTTATTTAAAGTTAGTGAGAGGATCTTGTAATTGGCATAAGTATGACTCAATTCTTTAATAGAATTATCAAACACCAAATTACCCTGGTTTATAATAATCACCCTGTTTGCGATTTCTTTTACATCGTCCATATAATGAGAAGTTAATATTACCGTTGTGCCATACCTCCTGTTAAATTCTTTTATAAATTGTCTTAACTTCTTTTGTATTAGAATATCCAATCCGATTGTTGGCTCGTCAAGAAAAAGAATTTTGGGCTTGTGAAGTAATGAGGCTATCAATTCGCACTTCATTCTTTGACCCAAGCTCAACTTTCTTACCTGCTGGTTTAGGATATCCTTTATATCAAAGATTTCGACTAATTCATCCAAAAGGTCATTGAAATCATTCTTGAGAATTTCGTATGTTTCACGATTAAGATTAAACGTATCAATCGCAGGTAAGTCCCACATAAGTTGATTTTTTTGTCCCATAACTAAACTTATCTTTTTTAAAAATTCGTTTTTTCTTTCAGAAGGTTGAAATCCTAATACATTAATGCTACCAGAAGTCGGGAATAGAATACCACTAAGCATTTTTAGCGTAGTTGTTTTCCCCGCGCCATTCGGTCCAATAAAGCCAATCAGCTCTCCTTCGGAAACACTAAAAGAGATATCTTTAACAGCTTTAATTTCTGCTTCAGGGTTGGTTCTCCCATCACTGGGTTCTCATTCTTACGTTCCTTCGGAGAGAGTGGGATTTGAACCCACGGTACCACTTTCGTAATACGCCCGCTTTCCAAGCGAGTGCCTTAGACCACTCAGCCATCTCTCCTCATGTTTCCTCGCGAGTGTCCCGCCTCGCGGGATTTCACTTTAGACTTCTACCCCGTATTTACGGGGCACTCAGCCACCTCTCCCCACTTCAACAGTAATTTTACTATACTTCTACTAATAATCCAATAAGTGGATCAACTCACCTTTGAAGATAATACCCGTCTCTATGTTGGGAAATAATTCCACAAATAGAGAAAGAATAAGGGCAGAATACAAGAAAGTTGCGTGTTACAAGACTAACTCATGTGTTTTGTCACTAAACTCCCAAGATAATCAACTATTGCTGTTTCTTCTGTTGTACCTACTGTAATCCCAGGTGCTCTGTTTACTTCAAGTAAATATTCCTTATTATTGGTTTTATCGATAAGTATATCTGGTCTGCACCAGGAGAGATTCAACACCTTGGCAGCATTTAAGGCCAGCTCCCTTACATGCTCAGGGCAATCTTCTATCTTTCTAAAAACTTCCTTTGCTCCATTACACTCATTATTTCTATACTCCCCATCATGATGATAACTTTGCTCAACTGATACAACTTTCCCATCAGCAATCAAAACTCCCCAATCATAGTCATTGGGTATATATTTCTGGTACATTACATCCATGCGTGGGGGTAACTTTCGTACTGCATCTAAGAACTGTTTACGATTTTTTGCTAAAATCATATGGTTACCCCTAGAGCCTTTAATGTTTTTTATTATTAGTGGATATCCACAAATGTCTTCTATTTCTTCTATATATTGTTCGATATTTCTTGAGTTAACAAAAAATGTGTTGGGACATGGTAACGTATTTAAAGCAAAATATGCTTGATCAACAATCTTTGAAGTACACTTTTCTACTTTTGTATGTCTTACGTTATTTTTTTGCAGATATAAGCTTATAGCATACGCAAGACCTCTCGATCTCCAGTAGGAGTTTAGCCACACAAAATCATACAAACTGCAGTCCTTTTCTTTGTTTACAATTCTTAGTTTACCATCCTTTATTGTAAATCTTATTTCATAAGATTTTGATTTGCTAATTTTATGTTTTGGCAAACCTTTTTTAAGTATTTCAATATTCGCAGTACCAGGTAACAACAAGATATCCATAAAAACCCCTTCATTTTATATTACTTACTTATCTCTACGGATTAACAACACACCAAAATCATAATAATACGTGACCATGCTATAACTGTTAAAAAACTATTAATTATACCACGAAACTCATAAAATATCAATGAATTGAGGCAATCGTACTAAATACAAATTGCCTGTAACGTTAAAATTTTTGTGCTTGTGACTTGTTATATATATTTTGAGGCTATATAATTTGCAGAGCAAATTTTTATAAGAAAAACAATGAATACAGTACTCAAAATACTCAAAGCACATCACATAAGAACTAAAATCGTAGAGTTTAAGAAGTCTACCCATACAGCACAGCAGGCTGCCACCAGCTTGAAATGCGACGTTTCACAGATAGCAAAATCAATAATATTTGTAACATCTAACAAAGAGCCTATACTTGTTATAGTTTGTGGAGCTAACAGGGTAAACTTGGAATTACTTGGGAAGGTACTCAACTCAACCGTAACCATTGCAAGCTCCGCCTTTATTAAACAAGAGACAGGTTACGATGTTGGTGGCGTCCCACCATTTGGACATAAGACGAAATTGAAAACATTCATTGATCGAGACCTACTGGAAGCCAACAAGGTGTATACTTCAGCCGGAACATCAAATTCTATTTTCAAAATTGGTACATTAGAGTTAATAGAAATCACAAAAGCCCAAATAATACAAATAAAATAATATATTATATAGTACAAATGAAAAATAAACCAATAATCTTACCAGACCTAGAAAGCAAACTCTATAAGAAATTAAAACCGATTATTCAGGAATGGCTTAACACAGATATTTCCGAGTTAATTCAAAAAAATTCTGCGTATTATAAAAGAGATGATCATGAAACCATTAATAACGGAATCACAGCCCAGGTTGAGGAGAAACTAAAGGTAATCATTTGCCCCAAAATCCCAAAATGGGTTAGCCCTGATATACTAACAGCTCTGGGTCTTGTTGCAATAACGATTACCGCAACAGGATATATCATGGCGGGCACACATAAATTGTACCTCATACTTGTTGTCGCAGGATTATTCTTACATTGGTTCGGAGACAGTTTTGATGGAAGTATAGCCCGATATAGAAAAAGAACCAGACCCAAGTATGGCTACTACATAGACCACATCATTGATGCCATTGCCGTTATTATATATGGTGTAGGTATAGGTTATTCAGATTTCTTTAGAATAGATATATCATTAATTTTTGTATGTATGTATTTAGCACTTGAAACTCATACGCTACTTGTAAAATCAATAGAAAATACTTTTAAATACTCTTTTGGTTTATTTGGACCAACTGAAATAAGAATTATTGGGGTTATTGTTGCCGTATACATTTATTTTTCAGAAAGTTCACATTTTACTGTATTTAACAGTACCTTTACACAGTATGACATCGCACTTGGTATTGTTGATATAGTTATGTTTTGCATACTCATTACAAATATAATATCTAAGGGAATTCAGTTACATAAGGAAGACACAAGAAAGTGGGATACAGAGAAATAGTACTCTTGCATCCCACAGATTAGCAACACGTTCCCAGCAAGCATATGAGGGTCAACTTTTGATTCCTTCAGGCCGAGGACATAGCAAGATCGTTACCATAAACAGATCCATAGAGTGCCCAAAGTGTATCTGCTTCTCCATTTGTAATATATCTCCCTGCTACTAGACTATCCAGATAATCCTCTAGATTGAAATCGGACCTGCCCAGAAATCGTCTGTGGATATCACTTCCAAGTGAATCGTAATTACAAACTCTTTGGCCGGTCTTGGGATCCCTATTAAGCGAAGTCCCATATAAAGCCGTATCTATCTCTTTCAGTCGTAAAATTTCTTCCGAAGTCAAAGACCTTTTTTCAGCTTGTGCACGTTCCACTATTGTAGCAAGTTGTTCTTGTAGAAGTTTAAGGTATCTTGCATATCTTTTTTTCTCAAGCTTAGTAGCCACCGCACCCTCAACATCACCTGAAGTTGAATTATGCGAAACTAATGGTAGAAATGTCTGGGTGGTAAATAGATTGGTATTTACAACACCAGGATCTTCAGCATTAAATTCGCTTACACAAGTATCAGGCGTCGTAACTCTGAGGAAAAGCTTCTCACCTTGCATAACTTCTAAAGCCTCTCGTAAACTCTGTTTCCTTACCAAGGAACTCCAGTCTCCAGAAACAGTGTTCATAGTATTCATCCCAAACGCAGTACCTTCTCCAACGGTAACGATACTACCATTTGGTACAAACGTAGAAGTGCTTTCTATACCTGGTACCAGTAGAGTTGCCAATGTAAATCCAGAGTTGGCTCCAGAATCAGACAAAGGTTCCTCAGAAGTTACAGACAGGTAAGTACTTATCAAAACCTGAATAGCTCTAGCGTCACTTCCGTCTGCCATTCTAAGCAGCACTGGGTGTGGTTTGTTAGAATAATACACTAAACCGTCTACAGTTATTACCCATGGTAAATCTGGGTTTGAACCTTTATCATAAGTCACAGATATTTTACTTCCTTCATCATCTGTAAATTTAAAAAGTAATTCGCCATTTTGAAATCCTGGTACCGAGAATGGGTACCCACCATTTTCTATTTGATCTAAAATGTTAAGGACTACACCATGTTGTGGATTTCCAGACCCATTTGAAGGAAAATCAACCCCATAGTACACGTCTCCGCCAAAATACGGTCCATCTAAATCTAATGGGACAGGCTCCAAAATCAAACCTCCAATAACACTAAAGTTTTGCATAAATCCATTTTTCCTTAAACCGTCCAATATCCAGTAATTAAAGGCTGGTAACCCTTCTACAGGTCTATCCCCATTTAAATATACATTCTCCCCTGAAACACTGAGACTCACTTCCAAGTTCCCATTTAATCGATCAAATACTCGTTCCCATTCAGGATACTCTATAGGAAAGCATGGATGTCTTACACCTTCACATCCGCTTTGTTCTATTTCTTGAGGCGAATCTTCTTGCATTACCTGAGCACCTGATCGGCTAACCGCTGCCCTTATCTCAGCCGTAGATATATATCTCGCGTCCATAAAACTTTTATTAATAACTTATGTTATACTTATAGTATAACTTGGTGTACAAATACTGGGATTGAACTATAGTATACTAGCTATATCACGCTTTTCTCAGTGTATATAACATTTGGTACCACTAGCATTTATATCACCTCTAATGGTAAAATGACAGGATGAATAGTTCGTTATTTGCTTATAATGAAGAAAGCAGTTTTGTATAAAAAATTGAATAATGGGCAAGTTCAGTGTAGTGCATGCAACCATTTTTGTAAACTATCGCCTGGTAAAACTGGAATCTGTGGAGTAAGAAAAAATATACATGGAGAACTTTTTTTGTTGGTATATGGAAAGCCAGCAACAATACATATTGACCCCATAGAAAAAAAACCTTTTTACCATTTTTTACCTGGTACAGATGTATTTTCAATCGGAACCGTTGGCTGTAATTTTCATTGTCATTTTTGCCAGAACTGGGACATATCCCAAGTTGTTTCAGGAATATCAAACACAACACCAATATCTCCAACCCAGATTGTAAGAAAAGTAGAAGAACACAAAGTAGCGAGTATAGCATATACTTACAACGAACCAACCATATTTACAGAATATGCTTACGATATCGCCAAGATCGCACATAAGAAAAACATAAAAAATGTGTATGTAACAAACGGTTATCTTTCAAAAGAAACACTAAATTACATCAAACCTGTCCTGGATGCCGCCAACGTTGATCTAAAATCCTTTTCTGACAAGTTTTACCAAAGAGTATGCGGTGCCAGGCTTCAACCTGTACTTGTAACTATAGAAAACCTATTTAAAGCTGGAATATGGGTTGAGATTACAACACTGATAATCCCTGGGGAGAATGATAGCGATAAAGAACTCAATAGTATCGCTAAGTTCATTTCAAGTATATCTAAAGACATTCCGTGGCATATTTCCAGGTTTTATCCTACCTATAAAATGCTAAATAACGAAATCACACCTATCACCACATTAAAAAAGGCGTATGAAATTGGCAAAACTCATGGACTTAAATATATATATGTTGGAAACGTGGAACTGAAGAACTTCAGCGATACCCATTGCCCAATTTGTAATAAGACCCTAATAAGAAGATCATTTTGCGGTACTGAAGAAACACTTATTAAAAACGGAAAATGTCCTTATTGTAACGCTAAAATACCTGGAGTTTGGAAATGAATAATATTCACAACACAAAGTTTGCGGGAACCTTTTATCCTGACAATGCAAACAACCTATTAAAAATGTTTAGAAGATTTGAAACCCAGTCCGTTTTTTCCAAATATAATAATATAAAAGCTATAATCGTCCCGCATGCTGGATATATTTACAGTGGATTTATTGCATATAATGGCTTTAAGGTAGCATCTACTGACAGATACAACAAGATCGTCACACTATCCCCGTCTCATTACGTACCGATTGACGGGGTTGCCTGTAACAATTTTAGTAAACTCTCGACACCACTAGGAAAGATTGACACAACTAACGATTACAAAGCTCTACAAAAACAGAAAGGCTACACACTTGAAAATAGTATTTTTCTTAATGAACACAGTTTTGAGATACTTCTCCCATTCATTAAACATTTCTACCCCAACACCCCCCTCACATCATTAATTGCAGGAAATATCAACAATTATCAAATTTATGCAAAGAAGATTAATCAACTAATTGAAAAATCTCTCCTAATAGTTAGTTCTGACTTATCACATTTTCATCCTTATAAAATTGCAAGACAAATTGACAACACAACTATCAAAAAAATTCTAAACCTTAAGCCAATAATTAAGCCCGAAGAAGCTTGTGGAGCAAACGGAATAAATATACTCATTACAATCGCCCTGTTAAATAATTGGACTCCTATATTAATCAAATATCAAAATTCAGGAGACACTGCAGGTGACAAGTCATCAGTCGTCGGTTATTGTTCAATAATTTTTGTAAAATCAAAATGAAAAAAGATACTCAAACTTACCTATTGAAATTGTCAAGAAAGACAATTGTTGAGTTCATAAAAGGTAAACAAACATATACACCTTCGTCCTTGGATATTCCCAAAGAAGCCCTGGGAGAAAAGGCAACATTTGTTACTCTAACCCAAAGCAATAACCTAAGAGGCTGTATTGGGAAAATACTTCCCGTACAAAGTATTTACAAAGATGTAATAGAAAATTCTCTGGGTGCAGCATTTGAAGACTCAAGATTTCCCCCTCTTAAAGAGAACGAACTCAACAAAACTAAGATTGAAATATCGGTACTATCCAAACCCCAAACACTCAATTATCCAAACTCTGATCAACTAATAGAGCATATGAGAGAAAATCACCCAGGAGTAATCATCAGTAAGGGAATCTCTTCAGCAACATTTCTCCCCCAAGTCTGGAAAGAATTACCTGATCCTTCGACTTTCCTGAAATATCTTTGTTTAAAAGCAGGCCTACACGAAAATGAGTGGCTTCAAAACACGTTACTAATTCAGACCTATAACGTTGAATCCTTTAAGGAGGCTTAGAAATGTTTTTTTAAATCTAAAAAGGTTTTAATGACAATATCGGCATCTGGTTCGATCTTATATCCTTTGAAAGTAATCCCACAACCTACACGATTAAAAATATACACGTCTCCTTCATCATCTCCAACATGAGCACACTCTGATAATTCTATATCAAGTCGCTGACAGAATTCATTAAGAAGTATATATTTACCCATCTTATGGTCACCGTTTGTTGTAAACTTTGCCAAATAGCCACGATAATCAAACTCAAATATATTGTTTGCTCCACCAAAACTTGCCCCCCAAATCGTTTGCGAGAATACCCGCCAAAACATCCATTGACGCACTCACAATCGCAATCTCATATCCTTTATCTTTAAGATAATCAATAGTTTCCCTTACAAATGGTTTGTAAGTATATCTCGACACGACTTCCTTAATCTTGACAAGGGTCGCTTTCCCTCCCGCCCTATAGAGCCGTTCAATTATCTTCTGAGCTTCACCATAACCGATAACACCTTCCTTATGCCACTTCATTAAAATCTCGTCCTCAAATTTACTCATGCCCATCGCAAGATTTAATTCCAACCAAGTGTTATTCTCTATTAGGGTCTTATTTATATCAAAACTGATTAGCTTTATCTTATCTTTCACTTATAAAATAATTATTTTATTTAGAGTAGTAATAGTAATAAGTGTCATTTATACTTTGTTTTTCTTAAAATAAGAAGCAAGATTACCAAATTTAATTGTCGTTTGCTTACCCGTTTTAAGATTCTTTATAGTTATCTCAGACTTCTTTATTTCGTCTTCTGCCATCAGTACAAGCCAGTCAAAATTCTTTTTATTAGCATACCGAAGGGCAGGCATAATGTTTGTCTGATTAAGTGTATCCTCAACTTTGAATCCAATTTCGCGGAGAAGACATGATATTTTTTTATATTTCGTGTCTTCAGTTTCTTGTAACCTGGGTACAAACACAGTATTTTCATTCAAGGCAACAGGCAACAAGTCACAGCCCTCAAGGAATAATTTTAACGTTTCATCACCTATCCCACAGCCAACTGCTGGGAAGTCTGCTTCTCCAAAGAGCTTAGCCAGTCCATTATATCTTCCACCTCCAAACAATGATCTGTTATTTTGTGGGTTATTATCAAAAACTTCAAACACCAGTCCATCATAATAATCAAATCCTCTTACCACACTTGGGTTAAAAGTAATCAAATCCCCATATCCATAATCACCCAATCTGTTCAAACTTGTAGCAATTTCCTTGTACCCCTCGCTTGACAACAAATCATTAAAATTTTTCTCGAAACTTTTTTGATCTTTTGTGTCCATTAGTTTTTCTAGATACACAATTTGACTATTACCTAAACCTAACACTTTTAATCTTTTAATTAATTCCTTCTTGGGGAATTTCCCCCATTTGTCTAAAATTCTAAATACTTCAGTTTTTTGTTCTTTTGAAATTTGACCTTGTTGTGAGATTTTATCTATCAACTTCCGATTGTTAACAAACAAGGTAAAAGAATTCTTTGGCGGTTTAAACTTCAACATTACATCAAGCCCGATTTGCATTATCTCTATATCGGCACTTGTCGAATTTTCACCAAAGATATCATAGTTTAATTGCCAAAACTCCCGATTTCGACCTCTCTGAGGTTTCTGATTTCTAGTAAAGTTAGCTATAGAAAAGTATCTTATGGGTTTGGTTTCACTACTATAGATTCGTGAAACCATTCTTGTTATCGATGGGGTCATTTCAGGTCTAATTGCAAGTTCCCGCCCTGCCCTATCAATACATATCATTAATTCCTTCCCGCCAACATCTTCGCCTGATTTGGCTTTGTATATTTCAGAGCTTTCTAACAAAGGAGGAAGATACTCTTTATAATTGTACCCCTCACATACTTCTCTCCAAATATCAAAAATATATTTTCTGATTTTGAATTCCGTCGGGAACCAATCAGCGAACCCTTTTTGAGGACTATTTGATAGTTTTTTCATTGTATTTTTTTTAATAAATTATATTTCTTTTAGTAATTCAGTAAGGTAACCATACACATTTTTTATTGATGGGAGAAACACCTTTTCACTTGGACTATGTGAGGCAACAATGGTAGGTCCAATAGATATCATCTTTAGATCTGGATATTTCTTACCTATGATGGCACATTCCAGCCCACCATGTGTTATCTCAATTTCTGGTTTCCTTTTCATCTTCATCTCATATATTTTACACGCCCTGGTCAAAAAATTATTATTTAAGTCCTGATTCCATGGTGGATAATTTTTGTTCTGATTAATTTTTGCATCCAGGAACCTTGCAAGTATTTTAATTTTCGAGGTAACAAACTTTGTTTCAGACTCGACTGTACTTCTCGTTAATTCAGTAACTTGTAATCTACCATTCGTTAAGTTTAATATACCAACGTTTGTTGAAGTCTGTATCTTATTATTTAGATTGGGTATCATTTTATAAACACCATTTGGAAACAGATTTATTATGTCCACGAGCCTTTTACTATCTTTGATACTTAAAGCTTTTGGTAAGTTCGTTTTTTGCACCTCCGAAGTCAACCTGAGATTGGGATCTGTTTGTGAATATTCATTTTGCAGAATTTCTTGGAAATCACCCGCCTTCCTCTCGACTTTAGAAGTGTCCTTGGTAAAAATCAAACATTCGGCTTCCCTTGGGATAGCATTGTCAGCATTTCCTCCACTAATTTCGCTAAAAAATAAATCCATCTCTAGAAAATCAATAAATCTTATCAACTCCAGCAAACTATTTGCTCTATTTTTGTTTATATCTATTCCAGAATGGCCACCCTTACCACCCTCAATTTTTATTCGTACCGCTGAAAAATTGGCGGGAACAGAACATAACTGGAAAGTTTTTTCTATATCACTTCTTATCGCCGCAGCACATCCAACAGTAAAAACCCCATCATCTTCAGAATCAAGATTTATTAACAACTTACCAGTTAGAAGATTTGATGACAATTTGCTTGCACTTATAAGTCCTATTTCCTCATCAGAAGTAAATAGTAGTTCAAGCGATGGTTTTGATATTTGATTGTCATCAGCTATTAGAAGAGATATTGCCATACCAATACCATTATCGGCACCAAGTGTAGTGCCTTTCGCCGTTAACCAATCTCCATCGGTAATCAGTTGAATTGAATCTTTATTAAAATCAAATTTTATATTTTTATCCTTCTGACATACCATATCTACATGAGATTGCAAAATGATACCCACATCGGCCTCTCTTCCCTCTGATGCTGGTATCTGAATAACTATATTACCTTGACCATCATTTATATAATTATAATTTCTGTCTTTTGCCCAGACCTTGAGCCACTCTATAATTCCGTTACAATTACCAGAACATCGTGGTATTGTCGAAATCTGTTTAAATATTTTCAGTACTTTCTCCATGAGTTATTGCGTATAAATTATATCGACAAATAATTTAGTTGTTTTGATGATTTCATCTATATTAACATATTCTCCTTTTGAGTGACACATTTTTGATGGTCCAGGACCTAGATTTATGCAATCACATTCCCAAGCTATACCAAATAATGCCGACTCACAGAAACCGCTATCAAATTGCCCAATATATCTCTGAACGAATTCAGGAATCAAATTGAGCTAAGTATGTGATCTGGAATGATCAGTTTGTGTAGATTTTTTTAAAAGTTTTAAAACCTTTGCATAACCACTTTTACCGCGTGTTAAAAAGCGATTTACCCTGGTAACAGTAGCAATACTTATACCCGTATTATCCGACACTTTTCTTTGAGATTCTCCATTATCAAGTCTTCTAGCCACCTCTAACCTTCCAGCAAGATTTTCTATTTCTCCTGGGGTGGCTAAATCATATAAAAACCGTGCAACATCCTGCTCCTTTCGCAATAATGATAACGCCTTATATAATTGTCTTCTGCACACATCGATTTTAGTCGTGACGTATTATTACATTAATACACACAAATGTCAAGCAAAAAATGTCCTGGCTAAGAACCAAAATTTCTGTACTGTCTTTCTCTTTCATAATATGCAAACTTTACGCTTATTTGTTATAATACTTCAAATTGTGGTAATAAATTTATTCAATATTTGTTATGAACCAGGAACCCTCCCTAGCACCTGATTCCACGGTTTCTATTACTGACATTAATCTTACTTACGAACCACTAGGGAAACGATTAACAATACCTGAGCTTCTTGGGACCTTTCGCACAAAAACAAATGGTAGAAAAGCGTCTACTTTAAAGGTCTTGGCATACTTATTCTCAGAGTTTAGAGCAGGAGAAGCGAGTTATGCAGCTTACGATAAGGCAACCGAAGTAGTGTTTTATTCTGACCCAAAAGAATTACATACTCTTGCAACACTTGACACTAATCCCTTGTCATCTTCACCAGATATAAAATTGAGACAGGCTTTAGGTTGGAGTCAATCAGAGGAAGAACTTTCTTCATCTACAGATGAAGTCACACAGAGATTAGCTGAGTATACTCTTCTTTTGCTAAAGTTTCTGTCAATAAAGAAATTATCCAAAAAACAACCAGACAAAGTGCTTACCATTTCAAAGATAGAAGCCCAAAGATTCGAGCAATTAAAGGTAGACCTTGCATTTGATTCAATTATAAGAAACACTAGGTTTCGTACAGCCTTTAGAGATATTAGGAATTGGTTAGAGGAAAGAATACCTTTTCTACGGGAAAAGGCAAACAAAGCTTATTTTTCGCAATACCTCGATAGAGTGATAATAATGCACGCAACGGAAACATCCCCACAATATTCACAAGTTCGGAATCTCGCCTTAGATTATTACACATCAAAAATACTAGAGTTACCACTTAAGGAACAAGGACTAGCTTTTACTCTGTGGTCTACAAAGTTAAAAGAGATTTTAGGAAGAAAGACGACGGTAGAGCCAGATGGAATTGTACTAACAGTAGGAACTAAACAAAAATCTGCCGTTAGAGTTGTCAACCTCCCACGGCTGGGCAGAGAATGTGGAATTCAACAGGACTTAACAATACATGATTTAACTCAACACTTCAATCTTTCCACAGAAAAGTTGGCACTACATACCCCGAACGGCCAATTCATTGGGATAGGAAGACACTGGGAAAATCCACCAAAAGGAATCACTAAACTGGAAATTGGTACGATCACAGGTTCAACTGCCGTATATGCTTACTATCTTCCACACTCCTCTTCCGTCTCATAATCAATATTAACAACACCAAGATCAGTAGTATAGGACACAATCACAGATTGTTTACCCTATTATCTCTTAGCCCACGTTGTAACCAGTAATACGAAATATTATAACCAACCGAAGGAGAGGTTGTGGAATTATACATCTATTTCATTGTGTCGTCTGATGGATCAACCGTTCCGTTTGTATTAACAGCAGTCATTCCCCATCCGTAACATTATAACTTTGTATGGGATATTTGCAAAAAGCACTAAGAATAAGTGACATTAGTATCAACTCGCTTATTTCACTCCAAGAAATCAGTATCTGAAAACACGTTAGTATCAGAATCACATCCCACTAATCAGAGGTTAACGCTTTCTTCTTAAAAACGCAGGCTTGTCTAGATCATCTAGATTATCACCGTCCGATTTGTCATCAGATGAACTTGTTGTATTCAAAGTAATATTTCCGCTAAGATCACTCCCTCGCTTTCCTTTGGTAACCATTTTACCTGATACCGTCATCGATTGCGAACTGTCAAACCCAGTCGCCAAAGCAATCACATGTAACTCGTCAGTAAGAGTTTCGTCTACAGTAGCTCCAAAAATAATATTTGCATCGGGAGCTGAAGCCTTTTGAACCTGTTCAGCAATTATATCTATTTCATGCATAGACATGTCAGGACCGCCAACTATATTCAAAAGCACTCCCTTGGCACCATTGATACTCATTTCAAGAAGAGGACTTGAAGTTGCCATCTTTGCCGCTTGCTCAGCTCTATTTTCTCCGGCTGCAACACCTATACCCATATGGGCCGATCCACTATCAGACATAACCGCCTTTACGTCGGCAAAGTCAACGTTAATATACCCCGTCTGGGTCACTAAACTTGAAATAGCTCTCACCGCTTGAGCCAAAATGTCATCCCCTTTCTTCATTGCCTCAAAAAAGGAAATATTTTTGTCAATTATATCCAGAATTCTTTGATTGGGTACAACGATAAGCGTGTCTACATTTTCTTTCATTCTTTCTATACCCTCCAGTGCACTATCCATTTTCCTTTTCCCTTCAAAATGAAATGGCTTTGTTACAACAGCAACAGTAAGTGTACCCATTTCCTTGCATATTTTTCCAATAATTGGAGTCGCACCAGTTCCAGTACCACCACCCATTCCAGCAGTAATAAAGACCATATCTGACCCAGCTAATATTTCCTGAAGCTGGTCAATGCTTTCCTCAGCGGCCTTCTGCCCAATGATATGATCCCCTCCGGCACCCAAGCCCTTGGTAACTGTGTCACCTATTGCAACAGTTACTGGTGCCAAAGAATTATGTAGAGCTTGAGCATCTGTATTTACAGCAATAAACTCAACCCCCTCAATGTTATATTGGGAAATCATTGTGTTGATTGCATTCCCACCGCATCCACCGACACCCACTGCTTTAATTCTTGCAATCGGATCCGTTGTTGGTGTAACTAACATACTAAAGATTTATTAAATTACTAAAATTTACTTTCCCTTTGGGAAAAGCTGAGTTATCCAATTTTTCACTTTCTCCAGAATATCACTCCCTCCTACACCTCCAAAACTACGCCCACCATTAACATCTACTTCTTCTTCCAAAGCATATCGGACTAAACCTTGAACACCTGCAAATTCTGTATCGTTTATTTCATCAGTCATTCCTCGCAAGCCAGAAGGTTTCCCTACTCTACAAGTCACTCCGAAGATTTTCTTAACTTTACTTGTGATATCATATAGTTTTGCCCCACCACCTGTAACAACAACACCAGCAGGAATAGTCAAGGGTACATTACTTTTTTTTATATCCGATTTTGTTAACTCCAGTATCTCCTCTATCCTTGCAGTCATTATATCTTCACAAAGATTTTTACTTACATGCTCCGTTGACGTAATCCCTATACTATTTAACTCCAGCCGATCCTTATTTTTTTTCTTTGTTTC